>Ga0007816_1000004_pt1 | contig 120010 bp, 106 predicted proteins | sample CryBogCBE27Jul09_FD_71213 | JGI IMG/M metagenome (GOLD analysis project Ga0007816, IMG submission 71213) | Freshwater microbial communities from Crystal Bog, Wisconsin, USA - CBE27Jul09 | ecosystem: Environmental > Aquatic > Freshwater > Lake | place: Crystal Bog, Wisconsin, USA | collected...
ACTGCATAAAATGTTCTATTTGTGTGTTGCATAACTGCTTGACATATCCCAAATACTTGTCAAATAATGCAGGTTCTACACTAAAGTTGCTAGTGACATTTAAATGTAAATCGGGTTTGGGCATGGCCAACACATAGTCAAATACTTTATAAGTATTCTTGTCCATGAGTGGTTCGCCACCAGTCATTCTAAAATGTTTTAGTTTGGGATACAGTGTGGGCCACCATTCCCAAAATGCCTCTACATATGGGTTGTCATGGCTGGCAGGTATAGGGCGGTTTCTACCAACAAAGTGACTAGGGTCGTTATGAATAGTGCTAGTAGGATATCCTCCCCACCGATCAACTTCCGCTTGCCAGGTACTAGAGAATTGAGGACTGCAATAGCTACAAGCAAGATTGCAGGCATGATTAAAATTAACTTCCACGTAACTTGGGACAACATCGTCTTCCTCTCCTGTACTATTTACTATTGTGTCATAATCTTCTGCGGCCCATGGCTCGCCACTACGGTAATGCCTATCGCTTAGTTGGTCATGTTTTTCAATATTCCAACAATAACTGCATTCACTGGGTTTTTCATTCTTTAACATAATAACACGTTGTGCTTTTTTATGCTCGGTATTGTGTAATGCTCCGGGATTGTTTTTTAACACGTCGGCATCGATTGCATGTAGTGGCGGATGATAGCAACTGTTGTTGAGTCCTGTGGGTAAATGTAGACTTACTTGTTTCCATTTTGCCAAACAAAGTGCAGGGCCTAAGTTCTCCTTCATCCACTCTGCGCTGGCCATAAAATCACTTTTGTTCATTTAATTTTACTCTTGATGCATCTATTTTTTGTAAATGCTTTCTGTTGTATTCCAAAGTTGATTGCATGTCAACTAATAGCTCATGCAAATTGTTGTTGTCTAATTTAAATATATCTTCAAGCACTTGTTTAATTTGACACAATCTCTCATAATTACTGTAATTGTCGTAATCCTCGTTCCACCAACGATCAAATGTTCGAAATCCCATACGTTTTAAATTACCTAAATATCCAGCTGGCCCCATTACAATAAATGGAGTCTGGGCTATAATAGGTCTTAGTGTTTTCTCTGTGGGAAAGAATGACCTTCCTGATATATAAGTTTCTACTACAATATCTGCAAATATGTTTTTATATTGATGTATAATGTTATAGTGCGTGGGCGGACCAATTGTGTAATTTAAGAATCCTTCGTCCAATGTCACAGGGCAATGTTTAATAAATTGCGCCACTGAGGACAACTCTTCCGGAGCAAACACATTAATATCGGTCATGCCCGATTCCAATCTATGACGTTCTTCTAAAGGATCATAGTGCATGGTTAGCAATGCCTTTTCTTTATAATTGGTATGCAACCAGGCGCTAAGTATTAGCCTATGCCAATTGGCTTTGCCTAAAAAACACCCTACATGTTTTAGCTCTTTGCTCTTGACTTCTAGTTTATAATTGAATACTGATTTACATTTTGTTATCCAATGATTGTCCTGAATTGATATATTGTAATCAGGATGGGCTTCTTCTACGTTAGTTGTTACTATAGTAACACGAGACCGTTCAATATTGTATTTGTCGCAAATATAGTCTAGTACTGGATAAAATCTAGCAGAGTTCAAACAAACTCCTTCAGAATTAGTGTGTATAACAACCTCATTGGTAGTTTGATATTCTTTTATAATATCCGCAACTCTTAAAGATACATCAAATATCTCTCGATCTCTATTGGGCAAGTTAATCATTCTCTTGTCATTGGGCCCATGTTTTTAAAATTACTTTTATAATGATGCTTAAAAAATTGACTTTGGCTAGCATCCAGGTTAACCATTGGTAGTCCTAACCGTTGTGTTAATTCTTCTCGATAATTATAGAGAAAGTTTACAGGATCGAAATGTTGTACGGTCTCTTCCCAATATTGATTCAACATCGCAAAGTCCTGTACTTGTCTATAATCCCAGTCACTTAACATTGTATTATATGTGCCTTGTCTTGCTCCGGCCATGGCCCAAATGCCATTTTCGTTATCAGCACCCACGTTGTGCCATATACTCAGATTGTCCATGTTGCGGGCGACTACACGAGTTTTAAACTCAGCGATACTGGGCTTTGCTCCTCTATCCAAACACATTTTAACACCTTCACGGAATCCGGCTCTCCATGCTTGGAACGCAGTGGCATCAGGGTATGTGGTGCTATAGCAGTCATGCATAGCCCAATAGTCAGGGTGGAAACAAAACTCCACAGCAGTGTCATCTGAGCCATCACTATTCTCATGTGTTTTCATGTTGTAGACAAAGTCCTTGTGCCAAATGCTTAGGCCACCATTGCCATACATCAAGCCATTGATATTATTCCTAGCACGATAGCGAAATACACCACGAGCATTGATTCGTGAGTCCAACTGTAAATTAAAGAAGGCGGCGTCAGGAATATTGTCACCATCGATCAGCACAAATCGATCAGTGGTACTAGCATCAGCAGCTGCTTTGTGTGCGGCATCACTTCCTTTTACACCGTCCACTCTTTGAGCCCAAGGCACCATATTCTGTATCTTAATCCAAAATTCTTCTCGCTTGGGTTCATCGTAAGTTAGATAAATTACATCTAAGTCTGCTATATCAATTAGTTCTTGCATAATATTCTATATCTGTGTATTCTTCATCTTCTATTAGTAATCCGGCATGACCTTGTACTACTGGGAATCCCTCTGTACTTTTAGTCAATTGTACACGATATCGAGCATCATGGTCAATCTTTACCAGTCGTTCCTTAATAACTCGATAGTTAAAATATGTATTGTATTCTTGTTTAGTGGCTACAATATATTTGCCACTTTCAGGATGATTGGTCATTGAACAAGAAATTATATTTCCCTCTTCGTCATAGTAAATTCTATATTCTAGAGTTACTTTAGGTAACACTTTTATCATGCTTTCAACTTCAAGCCAAAAGTCGTTACTCATAAATTCAATTCCTTTACTATATAGTCAAAAAGTATCTGATGTCCATGCCTATTAGGATGACGTCCATCAGGATAAAAAATATCTTCTTTATACATTTTAAAACACTCTTCATAAAAATATAATTCATCAACAACTTGTTTTTTAAAATCATTAGTATATGAATCTAATTTTATATGGTTTACCATTGTATCATCTTCTGTACATTGAGGAAATAACGATTTATATTCCTCAACATGTCCAACTAGCAGACGTACCCAACTCGGGACTAAAGGTGTTAAATATTCAAATTGTTTTAACTCGTCAAGATTCAAATCTTGCTTACCACCTAATAGGTATATTTTTATTTTTGACGCATTCAATCTTGTATAAGATTCTTTTAATAAATTATTGCCTAGATTAAAAACTCCATTTGCTATTAGGATGTGTTGTGTTAGACTATTTAACGGTACGTCACGAAACGCTTCTGTTTGAATCCAAAACACAACATCATTCTCAGTATACGCAGACAAACTTATTTGTAATCTTCTAATAGAAGCAAAATTTGAAACCCCGCCTTTTGATGTATTAATCACAGAGTATCCCAAGTCCAAGAAATACTGCTCTAGTCCTTTATGTGCAATCCCAGAGCCTTCATTACTTTGAACTTTCCATTCGCCGCATCCCCAACTGTCACCACCAATAAAAATTTTAGGTTTTTGACTCATAGTATTCTATTAGTTCTGATGTAGCATAGTTTTTGTCATGATAGTGCACAGGCGCATACTGATTTAGGTTATTAATACGTATAACATCACCATCACGCTCATGCATCACAGTGTCTAACCATGAGCGTGCATCACTCCAACCATTAAAGCCCGACTTCATGTGTACAAAGTTTATAAAGTCCATGGAGGGTATTGTGACTGCTTCATCGCCCATCATCAATGCAACCAATGCATATACAACATCAGTTGTGGGCTTTAGATCTAGGTCTACACCTTCAAGATGCATTTTAATAAGATCCCATTCCTTAAATACATAATCAGCAAGATCAAAAAATTGTTTAGCAGTCTGCGTATATCTAAAATACATCAATCCGTTATAAACATCAGGCAAACTATTTGTGTCAAACAGTTGTCTATATTTTCTAACCGCACTATATGTACCCAAAATATTTTTAGCACCAGTACTCAAACAAACATCTCGAAGCCTAAATGCAGTCCACCAATGGTCAATACTGCGTGTAAACAATAAATCACTTTCTAGTTTGATGGTTTCTTTAAACGGAGTCATCGAGAACACATACGGTTCTGCCGCAAAGGGATTTTGTTCAAATTCCTCGGATAGTCGAATAACATAATCAAATGCGTCAAGTTGTCGGTTGTTGAATGAATTATAAGTTGCTTCATCCGCAATGACTGCATAACTGTTCGCTCGTTGCGTGGCTTTGACATTTAAACATTGTAGGTATGCTAGTCGCCCGTAGTCAACCGCACTGGTATTAATTGCAAAGGTTAAAAAACCCTGTTGTTCTCGGTGTTGGCTCATATTAAAATCTTATTCTTGGTTTTGTTGTTTTCCAATTTGGATTATTATATTCCTTAATCCATTTTCTAGTACTTGCTGAAATTGCAAAATTTAATGCATCTAAATACAGTAGATGTTCTTGTGGAGTAGGATGCGTGTCCATTCTAATATTCTTTTTAAAAAACTTTTCTTTTATTTCTGTTTTAATTTTATCCGAAATGTTAGTTAAAATATTTGCATTAAAATCTTGCCAACTTGGCCAATCGTTTCCTTTTAGTATATTGTACTCTGTTTCGCTTTCAGTAGAAGGCACAGGTCTACTATACCAATCATTATTAAAAACTACTTCATATACACTAGGCTTAATTGCCAACAAGTCATCCTTGTATAACTCTAAAACATTTTTATTAATGATCAATTGATTATCAAATTCATCAACACTATCATTATAATAGTTCAATGGTACCATAGATAAAAACTGCCATTGGCAACCAAGTGATTCTAATATCTGTTTTGTCCCCGATATAGTAGCCAAATCTCGAATTAGGTAACCAATTGGATCTGCAAATGTCTTAACAAAATTTCTATCATATTCCGATTGATTATATATACTACCCGGAGTAATCCAACCTCGTTCGGAGGTCCAACGATCTTCTCTTGCTATACTAGTCCACATAATAATAACAGTATCGTCTTTGGTTATGTTATTGCGTTTAGCACATTCAATTAGCGAATTAAAAATAAAACTGTTACCGGCACCAGTCCTGCCCCAATTTTCAAAATAATCAAATTCTCGTCCCAATATATCTGCCCAAGTTGGCCATTTATACTCTGTGAAACTACAACCAAACGTAAATAATCGGGTCACAATAATCCATTTACTAATTGTTCAAAGTCTTGACTTTGTAAGTATTGTTTGTCCATGACATGCGTATTTTGTCTTGGCACAACTTTTCCAATACCATCACCGTATACATATAAAAAATTATCATCATATAACACCTGATCAATCTTTTCCTCTATAGTAAACATCGGCCACGGAATTCCCTGATCCTCGTTTAAATTGTATCCTGATAAAATATTATTAGCAATGGCAAAAGCATAGTCGTTTCTATAGTTGCCTTCGCGAATATTATATAGTTTACGATAATATCCATAGTTGCGTTGTATCTTGCCAACTAGTTCAAAAAGCATTTCTGCACGTTTTGATTTACGAAATAGTATAACAGTGGCCCATATGAATGGTAAACTGGTCTCGCCCATTTTTTCGTATACTGCACCTGCATAGTTTGTATTGTGATGCATTAGTTTGTAATCAAATTCTGTATCAAAAAGACTAGAGAGACTGGAATCAAGGACCAGATAATCGCAGTCAAGCAACACAGTATCTTCATAGGGCGTGAGAGTGTATGCGTAGTGTCTTCCAAAGTTTCTCCATTGAACATTTTTATCTCTCCAGTTATTGCCTTGCGGGTCTATTGTTATAATATTATCGTATCTAAATTCAGGGTCTGCGTCGTGGTCGGTTATTAAGGTGACGGGCAAATCCATAAACCGGCTAGCCAATTGGCTTGTGCGATCCGCTATCTTTACATAGTCAACTGTCTCAGTATTAAAGGCAAATACAACAATTCCTCTAGACATTGAAATGGATTTTTCTAATTTTCTTGAGTTTGTCATGTTGTTGGTGCCAACGGTTCATTACTTTTTGATAGTGTTCTTGACATTGTTCGGCAAAGAATTCGCGATCGGGTATGTGTATGGGATTTTGATATGTGTCTTCCAAATACAAGTCTTGAGTCTGAGGCCATGCACTGGCAAACAAAATCAATTCTGGTGTAGCCTTGAACAATCCACCGTTGTAGGTAAAATGCAAATCGGTTTGTATTTTTTCGCGGAGTATGCGTTTGTTAACTTGGTAGTCTGTAGCTACCGTGATATATGATTTGAGTGTGTCTAAGTCCATCTACACAGTATAACATGTCACTGAGTTAATGTCAATGAGTTTGGTTAGGAGATTGTAACCGTGCCCCAAGAATTATTCAAATTGGTAGATTCTGGATACACCACATCAATTCTATGATTCCAAGTAACATTAAGTGATTCATTAAATGATGAGGATACTGCCCCCGAAAAAACGGTAAAGTCTAAATAAATTACAGACCCAGCATCACCATTTGCGCCCTGTGCGCCATTACTTCTCATATTAAGTTGAAAATAATCACTGGTGTAAGTTGGGCTTAGAGATGACAATTGACAAACGGTTACTCCTGTTGTGCTAAGATTGTAATATCCATAGTTGGGAATTGAGATAGTTGTTGTGCCACCTACTCCGCTTTTTCCGCCATTAGTGTTATAACGTATTGCAGGAAGGCTATTAAAGTTTGTTCCAATTAGTGTTACCCAGTCTGCGCTTCTAGGACTTCCGTCACCATTGGAAACGCCAGTGGTAACAAAATTTAGCTGGCCACCACAATTAAAAAAGTAACGTGCTTGATCTGCGCTGGCAAATGTTATTGTTCTAGTAAATTTCCAAGTTTGTGCTGCTGTTGTTGCAGCAACTGTGTAGTTTGGACTAAAAACTGATCCAGTGGTAGTAGATCCTTGCGTTACGTAACTTAATCTATTGGTATATGCGGATGTTATGCTAGATGCCAATGCAGAAATCCAGTATATAGTCCCTCCCGAGGTAACAGTACTAATTCCAGACCCAGTTCCAGACTGGTGATTGAACATGCTATTAAGAGTGTTGATTAAACTAGCCCACTGAGTAGCAGATATTGTTCCAGCATTGCTGACTGTAGCTAATGCTGTTTGTCCATATCCAGCACTACCGCTACCAGTAGACCATATATTATTCAGCTGGTGTGTGCCATTTAGAAAATTGTTATAGTCTGCGGCTTGTATTAATCCACCAGAACTGTAGGCCATGCTTGCTCTCTTATGTTATTGTAACTGTGCCCCAACTGTTAGATAAGTTGGTTGTTTCTGGGTAAACTACATCAATTCTGTGATTCCAAGTCACGTTAATACTTTCGTTAAACGATTGTGATTTGGCGGCTGAATAAACATTAAAACCAAAATACACTACAGATCCTACATCGGCATTAGAGCCCTGAACTCCATTGGTGCTAATGGTACAGTTTATATAGTCGCTAGTGTAGCTCGATGTTGAGCTGAAGACTTGCGCTATAGTCGCGCCAGATGAACAGTTCCAGTAACCAGCTGCGGTGTTAGCGAAAACGGATGCACCACCTGTGCCACTGCGTCCACCATTTGTGGTCCCGCGTATGGCACTGACACTGCCCAAGTTGGTGCCGATTAATGTTACCCAATCACCAGAACGACTGGTGCTATCCCCGTTTGTGGCACTGATTGTTACAAAATTTAATTGTCCGCCAGCATTAAAGAAATAACGTGCTGCATCGCCGCTGCTGAATGTACAAGTACGCTGAATGTGCCAGTTTTGTAACGCAGTGGTTGTTGCCACTGTGAAGTTAGGACTAAAAGTTGATCCTGTTGTAGTAGAGCCTTGACTATTAAAAGCCGATGCATTTGTATATGCCGTCGAAATGTTTGTACTAAATGTACCAAGGTAAGCAGCCAAGCTACCGCTAGTAGGAGCGCTGATACCAGTTCCACTACCACTTTGGTGTGTTCTAATACTGTTTAAAGTATTAATTGCACTTGCCCATTGAGTAGCAGTTACTACTGTTGCGCCACTGACTTGGCTTAATGCTGTTTGTCCGTAGCCATACTGGCCATTTCCAACGGCCCATACTGTGTTTAGCGTATTTGCTGTACTGCTTGGGCTAGAGCCCACAAAACCATTATAATCTGTTGCTGCTATTAGTCCGCCCGAACTGTATGCCATTTTGTGTTAATCCTTAACTGTTCATTTTAACTGCGGCTTCAACTATACCTTCGCCAGCAGTTGTTTTGTTCTCTAATGCTCTACCAATAACATTCCAAGCAGTAAGCTCAGATTTTTTACCAGCTCTAGCTAGGCCATTGCCGGCGCTTACCAAACGGTCACCTTTTGATATTTTACCAATTACTTTAACTGGAACTCTACCTTGTACTGCTACTGGGGGATGTGTCTTGTCGTTGCCGGCTCGTGAATTCATCAGATAGCCTGCATTAGTACTTATGACGCCAAACACTTCTTCGCTTAAATCTTGCCCGACTGCGGTGATTTCTGCGGTTCCTCCCATTTCTACTACAGTTCCTGGCTCGTATTCGGCATCGGCTTCGAATCTTTCGGCCAAGTCAGCGTATTGTGCGTGTAAACTGGTTCCGTACACGTTGTTGAACCATGCACTGGTACTGCCCAAATTAACTGAAGCATTAGCAGCTGGGATAACGCCAGCGCTAACATATACTGTACTTGCTGTTAATCCACCGTATTGATCACGTTGTGCTAAACTTAATCCCGCTGCTGTTTGTGATTGTGTGCTGATTGCCCAACTTGGACTTGCTACTGTACTAAAATTAATACCAGCAACAACAGTTGGACTGAATCCAGACTGGCTTGTTGAGAAAGTATCTTTTGAAATAACTGCGTAAAGTGTATTGCTGAATACCAACTTAATTACAATGTGTGTTCCGCCCGACGTATCGGACATTAGATCAGGAATCGCTCCAGTATTACCAGTTGCAGTAGTAGCTGCGGGACCAACTGTGATCCAATTGCTACCAGAATAGACTTTTAACTGATTGTTTGTAGTATCAAACCATAAATCTCCACCTAATGCACTTAAATCTGTAGGAGGAGTTGCAAACGGAGCACTAGTAGCACCAGTTGAAATCTTCCAACTGTTACCAGAATAGACTTTTAGTACGTTGTTTGTTTGGTCCCACCAAAGTTGTCCTTTTAGCGGATTAGCAGGACTTGAAGTATTTGCAAAGTTTTCTAATAAATGGACAAAGTTATCGTTTAAAAATTGCCCATAGTTTGCAAAATTTTTACCAATTAAGGTTAAACTTGTATGTGTAGTATCTGTGCTACCGTCAGACAATCCACCAGGAATTAAGTTTGATCCGTTGGTTAGATTAATAGTATATGACATTTAAATTCCTTTGATCGCTATTAGTATATTTATGCGTTTGCAATGATAGTAATAGGAACGATTTGTTGTACAACAATAGTCCAAGAGTAATTTCCTTCGTCGGGAGTAGAGTCATTTTGACTCATTTCAACTACATATCCATCTCCCTCTGTAAATGGGGTTCCCAATGTATACTCAGAATACAAAGGGAGGGGTCCTTTATTAGATCCTGTCCAAGCAGTAGTTGCTACTTGCCAAGTATTAACTAATGTGCTTAATAACGCAGGACTTAATGTAACTGTTGCTCCCAAATCCCCATGGAAACCTTGGGCTGCAGTATAAAGAATATCATATGCTCCGGCAGCAGCAGTAATAACTCCGTTATTTGCCCCGCTGAAACTGTAAGATCCGCCTACTGGGTTGGCCACTGTAACATATAACTGCAAATAACTATCTACGTTTCCTGAGAACCTTATCACTTGATAGCTATACGCCGGCGAATTATAAAGAATGTTGTTGGAACCATCTTTTATATACGATGCTTGCCCAAATCCGCCAATACTTACAAATAGTGTTTGCCCTGGACTTACCGTCAGTGTGGCAGTAGTAGGTCCTGTTGGGGAGATGGAATTAATTACTAGATTTGTAACTTGGTTTGGTACAGTGTAAGTATAAAATGACCCAGAACTAGTAGTATTAAATACGGTGGTAATTGAATTACGCTTTCCATAAAAATCACTGTAAGAAATAGGCCCACTAGATTTGCCTACTAATATTCTTCCTGCAGAATCGTTCAAACTAAATGTTGATGTTGGGGTTTGATAAAACAATAATTTATCTATTTGTCGTGTATTAATTGTATTTCCGCTAGTAACAACTACAGTAGGAGTAATTAGGGCTGTATATAATTGTAGTCCGTTTGGCGCCCCAAGTCCAGTTACTGCGTCCCATCCGCTTGTTGCGGCATATCCCTGAGATAAAACACTATCATTATTACCAGTGGTTATATCAAAAAATGCATTTGTATTTGAGTAAAAGATTTGATTGTATGTTGGCGAGGATATTGCTTTTTTAGTAAGTGCTTTAAAACGAGCAATCATCCCTGCAACAATAGGAGTAGCAGCACTGGTTCCGCCAGTGTATGCTACGGTATTAGCAAACCAAAGTCCGTAACCATTCATTGGCGCAGAAATATCCGGAATTCCTCTGCCAGTCAACGTCGATACATGACTGTATCCGTTGGATCTAAAAAATAAATTTGCAATAAGTCCTGTTTGCCAACTAGGGACTGAAAATAAACTGCTTACTCCGCCTCCGCTACCAACGTTTCCATAAAATATTGGATCATCATACTCAACTGTTTCTGTTAGTCTTAGATTGTCAGAAGTTAAAGTTAAATGTGTACCCCCAACTGCAATTACATTATTACTGGTTGCTGGATAATTAACACCAAACGCATTATTACCATTTTCTGAGCCGTAATCGCCTGTTGCAACGCAAACTGTAATACCTTTTGCAGCAGCACTAGCCAATGGTGCATTTAAGTAATCTGAATACTCTGGTCCTGCCCAACTGATGCTAATAACATCACAATTTTCATTTACAGCACGATTAATTACATTAGCAAAACTAGTAGCTGAATTTTGTCCAATATAAATTGCAATGTTTGCCCTTGGGACCATCCCTGCCACACAATACAAATCTAAAGTATTTTCCATGTCTGGAGATTGTATATCTGCTGTCCAATTATTAGTAGCACCATCTACTAACACTGTAGTAATAGAAGGCGTCGGTAAACCCAAATTTGACATTGAATTTGCTAAATCTCCCGAATACCATCCTCCACCTAAACTAATAATACCGACCTTGACACCCAACCCATCTGAAGCTGGTATATTATATGCGGTTGCAATTTGAGTAGGTGTTAAGTATCCTTCCTGATTAATATTTGTATATTCAGGAAATGATATAGCATAACTTATACAAGAACTAATGGTCATTATTATAACGATCCCGAAGATTGGTAAGCAGTGATATTATTTACGGTTGCAAAATTACCGTTTGAGTCAATTGATGCAATTGGCGTTCCGTTGTAGGCAAAATATAATTTAGTTCCAGACTGATACATTGTAAAGTTACTAGTTGATACAGATGATGCATTGGTTGCTATTACGGCATTATTTGCATTTGCTATTGGAGTATTACCTAAGGCAACTGATATTTGTGTGCCAGTTGCAGCAGTAAATGCGTTAGTACCATTACCATACGCTAAACCAGTTAGTGTTGCAACTCCTAATCCGCCAGCAGTTACTGGTAATGTACCAGTTGTTAATGTAGTTGAGTTTGTAGCATAAACTGCACCACCTGATGTAAAGCTAGTTAATCCTGTTCCACCATGACTTGTTGCAACTGTGTTTGCGCTCCAAGTACCAATTGTAAGATTACCAACTCCAACAATTGAGGTCTGTGAACCTGAGCTTAGTGTTCCTACTAATACTGCTCCACTATTACCAATTGTGGCTGCTTGAATAGTTGTAGCACCTAGTAGCGCAATATTAGCAATAGTAAATGTACCAGTACTTCCTGAGATAGGAGTAGATAGTATACTTCCGCCGGTAATTTGTGCATTGCCTGTAGTTAAATTTGTTACTGTACTGTTAGTTGCAGAAACTGAGGTTAATCCAGTAGCGTTACCTCCAGCTATTTGTGCATTAGCGGTGCTGAAATTTGTAGCAACTTGTGTTGTAGATGTGCTTGAACTAGCAGTTACAGTTGTTGCTGATAAATTGCCACCTGTAATTTGTGCGTTGCCCGAACTAAAATTATTAGTTGCAACTGTAGTAGCATTAATATTGGTTGCAGAACTAATTCTACCGCCAGTGATTAATACGTTACCGCTACTAAAGTTAGTTGTCACCCCAGTAGTTATTACTGAATTGGTAGCTGAGAAATTAGTAGTAGACAAGTTAGTTAAACTTGTAGCATTTCCGCCAGTAGCAGTCAAGTTAGAAGTTATTAAATTAACAACAGTTCCAAAATTTGATTGTACGTTACCAGTTAAACTACCTACTAAGGTAGTTGCAGTTACGTTACCTACCACGTTACCAGTTAATATACCAGTTACGTTACCTACTAGGTTTGAATTCAATGAAGTATTAGCCAAAGTATTATTAATTGTAATACCTGGATTGATATAAGGAAATCCAGTAATAGCAGGACTTGGCTGAAATTGTGGATCGCCGCTGATTATTGCAATTACAGTTCCGCCAAATTCTAACTTAATTACATTGTGCGTTGCGCTATAAACACTTAAATCGCCAACAACTACAGGAATGGCCCCGCTTGGACCTTGTTGTGCAGTATACAATGGCGCAATTAAATTATAAGTGCCATTGGCATACATAAAGATTTGATTGGTAGTTGGGTTGTACCACATATTACCAGGTTGACCAATAACTGGTCTACTAGAATCAACAATAATTCCTGACACTGTTGTAAATTGTGATTGTGCACCAACGTTTGCAAACACATTTAATGTTTGATTAGTTTTATTAAACCACAGTTGTCCTTCAACGTTATTGCCAATTGGTGCTGAATTTGAAGCAAAATTGGTTAGTAAATCTAGTAGATTTTCGTTGAGTTGCTGGCCGTAACCAACATAGTTGGGTCCAGGTAGTGTTAAATTTGTGCTAGACGTATCAGCAGTACCGTCAGGTATTGTAATACTAATTGCACCATCGCTTGCTGTTAGTGAGTATGGCATATTTCGTTCTCTTTATTAGTATACTTATCCAAATTGCTGGCTCAATGGACTCAGTGAGTAATTGCCGGCACCTTTAAATATGTGAGTTACAGTAGTACCATCAGACGTTACTGCACCGCCGGTAAAATAAGGCTGAGGCGCTAGATATTGTATAACTACCACTCCATCGCCGCCTTTGCCACCATCACTGCTCCAAGATCCGGATCCGGCGCCGCCCCCACCTGTACCATCAGTGCCATTTACGTTTGCATAATAGGGATCTGCCATATATTTTTCCTTGATAATCTACTAGTTAATCTACACCACCACCGTCTCCGCCGCCACCCGATCCATCAGACGACCCACCCGATCCTGCAGGAGTAACATATCCGCCACCGCCACCTGCTCCGGCTGTTCCGCCGGCATAAACTCCACCTCTCCATGGATTTGGTCCGCCACCCCCGCCACCGCCAACAGAAAATCCTAGTAGAGTAACGCCTGGACCGCCCGAGGTGTAAACTCCATCAGACCCAGCTGGCCCTCCAGCTCCACCGCCACCGCCCCCAGGAGCCTCGTGTGGCCCTCCGGTGCCATCATGTCCTTGGCCAGGTATACCTGGGCCTCCTGGATAGTATTGTCCGGGGCCGCTACCACCACCACCAGATCCACCAGGAGCTCCAAAATTTCCGTTGCCATACACTTGTCCGCTAAGAGCGTTTGACCCGCCGGCGCCGCCGCCAACTGCGTTGATTAGTGTGCCAGGTGCAACAAGTTGTGAAATTGTAGTATTTGATAGTGTTGCTCCAAGACTTGTTCCCGAAGAAACTACCAATGGACCCGAGACCGAAGAATCAGTTCCGTTATGTGCTAATGCTCCGCCGGCGCCTACAGTTATGCTATACGTTTGATTAGCATCTAGGGTAACATTGTTTACTAATACAACTCCACCAGCTCCGCCTCCACCAGCTCCTTCATCTCCGCCGCCAACACCGCCACCTCCGCCGCCGGCAACAACTAAAATACTGGCTTGGACAGTGCCTGGATAAAATCTATGCCATTTTCCATTTTTATTCACCCAGCCGCCAATGACAGTTCTCCAAGTGCCATTTACATTCGTTGTGGGTTGGGTAACTGTTTTCCAAATTCCGCCTTTGTTAACATATATTGTCATAATTTATACGTATTGAAACCAATAATCTCCATTATTGCCTTGTCCATTGACAGGAGCAGTATTTGCGGAAGTAATATGCGGGAACGTACTCACTGCCACTGTAATTGAATTATTAACAAAAGCAGTAGTTGCCACTTTTGTACTAGAATCACCAGTTGTTGGAGTTGGTGCAGTTACTGTCCCTGTAAACACTGGATTGTTATTTGGAGCCAATCCAGAAACTGCTGTACTTATAGCACTGGCTCTAGAGCTTGCTTCTTGACTAACTGCTGCCAAATATGCAGAAGACAATGTAGAATAAACGTTTGCTACAAACGCAGCGGTTGCTATATTGCCAGTGGTATCTCCCCCCAACGGGGTTGGTGCAGTTGGAGTCCCGGTAAGTGCTGGACTGTGTAAAGGTGCAAGTAATGGCAGACTGGTATAGATAACTGTCCCAAGATTTGCATTGATGCTGGCAATATTAGCAGAAAAGATACTTACATTTGATGCTAACTCTGATGCCAACAAATTAGTGTTCGCAATAGTTTGAGCTTGAAGCGTAGAAACATTAATGTTTAATGCAGATTCCACAACAGAAATATTTGCAAAGTAGTCACTTCTCAATTGAGCAATCGCTGCATTTTGTGTTGCAATATCTCCGGCTATTGTTGAGTTAACTGTGCCAAGCGAATTATCAACATACTGCTTGGTAGCAACGCCTAAATTGTTTGTAGGATCGCCGGCTATTGTTATCAAACCATTTGCGCCGTTTACCGTTAATGCGTTTTGATTTGTTCCGGAATTAATGTTTAATGCAATGTTGCCGTTTAACGCTATATTTTGTAATGTTAGTGTTCCACTGCCATATGCAATATTTGCATTAGTTAATACTAATGTTCCGTTTACCAAAACATCTGTTGTAAATGTTGGCTTTATATCAGTTCTTGCATAGTTAGCAGCTACTGTTCCGCCTAAGGACAAACTATTAGTAGCCGTTCCATTGACTACGTTTGTAGAAGGAAGATTAACGCCAGGGTTAATTGACGAAATGCCGGTATACAATGCGCCTGTTGGAGTAAATGTATTTGCGCTTGTAACACTTACTAAATTTCCATTTGTATATGTATTAACTACTGTGTATACGTAAGTATCTGTTCCTGTTACGGATTCTACTAGGGCACCACTTTTACCTTGGCTTGTTATATAAGCTGGTCCAATTAATTGCCAGCTAGTGCCATTCCATGACTTTAATTGTTGGTTAGTAGTGTCCCACCATTGATCGCCTGTATGTACAGTTATATTTCCCAAACTTGTTAGGTCTACGCTGGATGCAAGGCGCCCGCTGACTGGATTCCAGTTTACGCTATCATATGATTTTATTGTTGCATTGCCAGAATCGTACCAAACAGTACCAGCCAATGGATTAGGTCCAACGCTCTGTCCCGGCGGTATATTATCGGCAAAATTTTCCAACAATCGAATAAAATTATCATTTTGCAACAAACCATAATTGGTATAGTTGCGTCCAATCAAGGTCAATCCGGTGCTGGAATCAAGGGTGCCATCCAGTAGAGTTAGTAAAATATTGCCACTTGTTGTGTTTATTGTATAACTCATGATATTATCCTATGGTACTCAAATTGGTTAGCGTTTGAATTCTTACAGTATAATCAATTTGAATTAGTCGATTTAGTGATTTTTGTACTGGATGGAATACTACGTGCGTCAGCAACAACCCAGTTGATAGTAAGCCAACTGTGCCATCACTGCTACGTCCTCTAAGTCCTAGTTCATCAAATACGTATTCCCCATTTAGATTTGTACTATTGTCAAAGAATTGTTGTGCTGATGGCTCGCCGTAATCTAGCAAACAACTTACCAAAATGTCAGTATAAACTGTTCCCGGAATATGCGTTGCAGTCATGTAATTGTTAACTGGATCAGGGTTGGCAATACTGGTATTATCTATAATTTTGCTGTATGTTGGGTTGTACAAATTGGCGTTTTGTCCAGTTGTATTAGTTGGCAAATAGGTAATAATTCCCGTAGGATCCACGCTGGTTCCGCCGTTGCCAAAATTCATTTCATATATGAAATTCTGACTTTTGTTAGCAATACTGTTTGCCAATGCAACACTCATATTCTCATAGTGAATAGCATTACTTTTGTTTACTAGCACAACTGGTTTTTCTTTTTCTGTAACATCGGATATTTTGATATGTCCACGTACATAGATTCCAGTTGATTCGTTTGGTTGTTTGTTTTCCACGGTTTTTTCCTCGTTTTCCGACTTTGTGTTATTTATCACGGTTGATAGGCTCCCTCAGATGCTTTTAAGAATAAGGCTTGTTGTGTACTTTGTTGCGATAATGCTATACCATTTGACGCAGTTGTGCTACCTGATGAGTACCAAATGTTTCCATTTGTTACATAAGTTCCAGCCGGAACTGTAACTTGTCCATTATTATCAACAGAACCAATTATATAAGTATCAACAATGTAATTTTGTGTAACATTACCATTTATATACAATGGGCTTGAGGTGCTGTCAAATCCTACACCCAGCGTTACAGGAACTAGCAATGCCCAAGAACTTCCAGTCCAATAATACAATGTATTTGTTGTGGTATTCAACCACTGATCATTGACTTGCAGACTGGTTGCTGCACTTGTGTAATTTGCTAGCGGACCGTTAAATGCTACATTGGCATTTGCAGATATTGTTAGATTTGCAGAGTTATTGCTTTGTGAGGTAACATTAGCAAAATATGGAGCATACACATTAGATAATACTGTGTACACATTACTGTTGTACTGTATAATGCTTTCAACTGTAAATGTTGTGTTTGCAGTCCAAGTTGGGATCACAACATTGGGTCTTATTGTTGGGGTAGTTGATGATACTATACATAAGTTACCATCGTCGCCATTGGCGTCAAATCCAAGACTACTGTCAAATACTTCTGGTAAATTTGCCACAGTTCCTGCTGTAATAATAACTGGAATTACATTTGAATTTGTTACTGATTGCAATGCTCTTACCGTAACTGTATTATTAGTATTGCCGGCAAATTGATAAACTACGTTAGAAGTAATATTTGCAAAATAACTACCATAAACATTACCAATGGTTAACCAAGTATAAGTTGGTCCTGTTGAATTGTCGGTTAACAATGTTCCAACAGAATAAGCTGTATTTGGTTGCCAAGATGTTTTAATTGTTTGAACTTGTGTTAGTACGTCTCCGATATTTGCAGTAATAGGTTGTACTAACTTTAATCCATAAGTTACATATTGAGTGGATGTAAAAGTTTGACTGTATCTTAATTGATTGTTGCTAGTGCTTGTTCCTGGTATAATTTGAGTTCTACTAGCGTCAACAACTTCTGTTCCGGCAACGTGTCTAACTGCATTATTTCCAGTGAATGCAAAAATTAAATTGCCTGTAATACTTGCAAATCCCGAATCTGTTCCTGAACGAACCAGACTTAGATTTGATTGTATTCCTGCAAATGTGTTACCGTAAACATTTCCAGTTACTGTGTATATGTTACCTGCGTAGGTCAAATAAGAACTTATTGCAATATTGGCGTTATTTGGACTCCAAGACTGATTAAATCCATAGGTATTTCCTCGAGTAGCATACGTTGTTCCATTGTAATATACATAAGAATCTGTTGGATAGTTTGTGTACTGTTGCCAATTTGTAATATTAGTGCTGCTTGGCGCAGTTCCATCAACTGCTCTACGTATTTGTCCCAAAGTATTTGCAGTAATTGATGCTACATTTGATGCAATATTTGCAAAGCTATTAGCAAAAACATTTCCGTTAGTCAAGTACAATAAGTTAGCATAGGATATAACGCTAGATGAAGTTATTATAGTATTTGGAGTCCAAGGAATAGGAGTTTCATACGCAAAATTTCTATAGTAAGTTATTTTCTCGCCATTGATAAAAATCACACCCGGAATTGCCAATGTAATATCTGGTTGTGGTAATTTTGAAGCATCAGTGACTTGTATAAACTGATCGGTTAATAATAAATCATTGCTCAAAGTTGTTTGATTTTGGCCTATTCTATAGAAGTTATGATTTTGATTCATATCATCAAACAGTCTAAAAGCAATACCAGCACTGTCGTAAACTTCGATATCTATACTGTCAAATACTCGTCCAGGTATCATTTCTTCTGGAGCGTGACTGTTAAATGTATCATAATATCTACCACCATCAATTGTAATATCTCCGGGTGCGACGCCCAGTGCATCTGTGTAGGCGCTACTGATAATAGTATCGTAATTAGAGCTAGTATAAGTATTACCGTCAACTATTACTCCAGAATATACCAAATTTGGTTGTGAAATTGAAAGATCTATGTTTCCATTGTAAGCAACAATTCTATCATTGGCAGTATTAAAACTGCTAGAAGAAATAACATTAGCGCTTGTTGGGAAAGCCAAATTGCTTGTAATAGTAAAATTGTTAGTCAATTGATAGAAAATATTGTTGTTAACAACTATAGTATTGGCTGTAAGTACGTTGCCAACGTTGGCGCTGGTAATTGTATTCCAAAATACAAATGTATTTGAATTGGTGTAGTCAATTCTATCAAACTTCATTGTAGTCGAAAGACTTCTAACTACATTATGTCCTGTATTGTTGTCGGTAAACACATTTCGTAGCACTGGATAGGCAATAACACCACTACCAGTACCATTTAAAATAATTGTTGGCGTTGAAGTGTATCCTTGTCCCGGCGTTAGCATTGTGATACTTTTTATACCACCTGTGCTATTCAAGTTTGCTATCCCAGTAGCGCCGATTCCGCCACCACCTGTTATTATCACTAGTGGAGCAAATACAAATCCACTACCCGGATTGCCAATTACAACATCGACAACTCCATATCCATAATTATCTTTCCATTGTGCATAAACTCCTGATTGCAATATAGTAGCATCATATGGTTGTGTACCTGTTGGGCTACGATAAACGCCTAGAGTAGCGTCCCAATATGGTGGTAAGTCAAAATCGGTTATGTCGCCACTGTAACTATCGTTTCCAACATAATCAACAACAAACTCTCTAACTATGGTTCTATAAGGCTTAACTTCGTTGATATAATCTAAATAGAAGTTTTGGTTGTCTGGCACATAACTTGGAAATTCTTCAAGTTTACGAATTGCCTGCGTTGCGCTAATGAAACTGGTTTTAAATACCCAATCAAGATTTTTTTGCTCGGTCAGGATATATTTCACCATTGCAAAAAATATAGTATTATACTCAGCAGACAAGTCATTGACAAATATATCAGTTTGCATTGCTAACAATATTTGTCGTAGTTCTAAATTGGGTATTGTGCCTGTACTAATCTGTATAGTACCGTTTTGAATACCTACTAGGTTTTTGTTCAAATTACTATCAATATAGTAAACAACAAAATTGTTATTGCCAGCATTTAGAACTTTTGCGTAAGTATTGGCCACTAGTGTTTGCTTGCCTAGTTCTAATAGGTTTGCTACCGTTAGATTTGGGGTAGTAGTTGGATCATAATTGCTATCATACCAATCAATATAATTCCAGTATAAACTAGTCTTATAGGATTGTGTAGATATCAAGCTCCAATCAGTTGATAACACGCCTGTGTTTGTTTGAGCTATAAAAGAGTAAATTGCCCATTTGCCCATTTGCGAGCTATCTGACAATACTAGCACTCGTTGACCAGTAGTTAAATTACCATTTTCAATGTAGCCTAAATCATCAAGTGTATTAACAACTAGTGAATATGCTCCGGATCCTGCTGCAGGTACTGGTTGTTGGCTATTTAATAATGTAAGAGACTTTCTCTCTACAATTGGATAATTCATTAGATAATTATTAACCAATGAAAGATAATTAGCCAATGCCAATGTTGGATTTATAAACATTGTTTGTATAGGTCTATTACCGATACCATAACGTTGACTTGGAATCAATGAAGTATCAGGGACTGAGTTGCCTTTTGCATCAATTCCCGACAAACTATCAATTAATTTGTTTAGTATTTGTGTTGGAATTTCGCTTGAGGGATTTCCTTCTTGTACCAATGCGTACTCATTGTGTATTACAATTGGCTCTGGTGCTTTGCTTCCCAATTGTAATACGGTACTTTGCCCAACAAGCAATCCTTTTACATTGTACAATGCTATTGCATCATTACGTAGTACTGTAGCATAAGGAATACCTTGGCTTTGAGGATTATTAATTCCTTCAGCAATACTCAATACACTATTAGACTTACCGGGCGCTATTGTGTCAATTCCGCTTACCCAGAAATAGTATTTTAAGTGTACTGCTCCGCTAGCAGTTACATATCCGTATGTGCTATACGCACTATCATCTTGAACCATTGGTGTCCCTGGCAGTCCACTTGCTACATATTTGCTAGGCAGTACAGTACTCTCTATCCATTGATAAATTGACACTTGGCTTCCTGGGAATTGTGCGCCCCAATTATTAAGTCTGTATATCAGTGAGTCTTGCTCGTAATCAATAAATCTAATTGCGCTCAAATCCCACCAAATTGCACCAACTTGACTTGGTCCCCAATGTAGGTCTGGGAATAGGGTTCCTGTGCCATGATTGTATCTAGCAGGATCATTTTCAAGTTTAAAATCAATATCATTGTCAAATTGACTTAGTACTTTTCCTTTTGCAGGATCAATGAAATCTAAGGCTGCTAGTATTGTATTATTAACTTTGTTGTATAAGAATGTTCTACTAATACTATTAATGTCAACTTGAGGAGTTTGTTTTCTAGTCAAAGTCCATGCAGTTTCTTGTGAGGGATTTGAAAATACATACGCAAGTCCTGCATTATTCAATGATCCAGGAGCACCGGCTACTGCAACTGATCTTGTTACATCAACTGAATATCCAAAATTATCATTTGAACTTAGTGATGTTTCTAATTCTTGAGAGAACAAGTATGTGCCAATGTTGTTACCAATTGAAGTATCAATTAGTGATTCAAACATATATACAGCTCCGCTATTGGCAATATAGTCAATAAATTTAGTTGTACTTGAATCGATTACCAATGCCAAGTTATCAAACGTTGTAAATTCTTCTGCAGGAGATCCAACGCTACCAACCGATAAAACTTGTGCATCACTGCTGACCCCTATGCTTGCTCCAAAATTTTCTCCGGTATCCATGTAAGGATGAGCAATAACTTGTGTTCTAGTATACGTTCCGCTTGAATTGATCCAGCGCTCAACTACACCATTTTGGAATCCACTAGCAGTTGATCCAGGAACGCCCACAAACAAGTTTCCGCCAGTACCATCTACTGCAAAGCCTGTACCAAATTGTGCGCCTTGATTATTGTGTAAACTAGTCAATGTCTGCGCCAATGTAAATGCATTTGCGGTACGAGAGTAAACATATACGTTTCCTGCTTGAGTATTACCATTTGTGGCTGTTGGGGCACTGATGAATACTTGAGAGCCATTGTTATTTGTTTTTATTACACTACCAAATGCTCCCGACACTCCTGATATAGTAGTAACATAAGAATATGTTACGTTGGCCCAACTTGGATTTTGTGCAAAGTAAACATTTGCAGTATTGGCTCCAGGTGTGCCTACATATAGATAGTGTTGGTCTCCGCTTAGTGCAACTGAATTACCAAAATTACCTGCTCCTTTTATTGTTTGTACAAGGCTAGTAGTGTTACCGTTAAAATAAACATTTACGTTTCCGCTTACTGGCGCAGATACTACCAAAATGTTTCCAGAACTGTCAATGCTAGTACCAAAACTTGTGCCACTGTTAGTTATCACCTGTGACGCTTGGTATGAACCGTTAACCATTGTTAGTGCTTGTACTTGCTTTGCCCCTGGGTTACCTACATAAACAACACCAGTGGTGTTATTAATTTTTACACTTGTCCCATATTTGTTGTTTGAAACATTACCAAGGAAGGCGCTTGATTTCACAACAGAATTACCAGCCCAAGGATTGTTAAAGGTATATACTCCCCATCCGTTTGTTGTTGCAGAATCTATCCATACGTGATCGTTTGATAACCATCCATTAACTGGAATCGTTGCTGAGACTAGACTAGATACTGTTGAGTATCTTGCAGAATTTAAACTGTATATAATACCATTGCCGTTTAAAGATAATACTCGTATTAGGTGTTTTAATACATTGGCATTGTTTATACTGATAATGACGCTTGTAGAATTTGGTACTGAAACTATTTGATAGATATTATCAATGCCGTTACCAAAATTCTTAACAACCATTAAGTCTCCGGCAACAAAAGAATGTGGGCCATTTAAGTATAATTGGGCATTTGTATCTAGTATGTATGTAACTTTAGTGGCTACTAGTTTAGTACTACCGGCTCGCAATATATCCCATTGGCCTAGATAATTTTTAGCCAACCATATTTTATCACCAATAGAAATACTAGCGACATTATCTTGGTATTCAGCAATATCAAATATAAGGTGATCAGCATCTTGTAAATTAACGTAGCCAACATCGGGCAAGTCGGTGGCATATTGATCAACTGTTCGATTATTATAAATTGTAGTTGATGTGCTAGATAAGTTACTTGCATTGTATATGTTTGCCAGGGTTAAATTAGCAATAATATTTGCAGTACTGTATGTGTTAGTAAGCAAAAATGATACTGGATTGGTTGTGAATACTGATTGATCTAGTATAAATTCTTTAAAGATATTTGAATTTATTCCGCCGTAACGCCCAACTTGAAACGCCCATTCTTCATAAACATTGACATTTCCTTGAACATTATCAAATTGCGCTTTAGTTAACGCATTCACAGAATTCATTGTTCCTTTTTGTTTAATGAATCCTTGATAGAATTTTGTCTGCGTTGGAATTGACAATCCAAGATCAGTTAAATAGCTGCGCTCTCTAAATCCAATTAAACCAGCGCTGTACAGTTGTAAATCTTCTTCTAGTGGTGGTTTATCAACATCATAAATGTTGATGAATTTTTGTGCGTTATGTCCAAAGTTTGGCAACAATCCAGTTTGAATATTGGATTGGTTTATCTGAGTCCAGGATATAGGATTAAACGTTTGAGTTGCCGGAATGTCTTGTGTGGTTGTATAATAAAATCCATTGTAAGTTACAATATCGCCGGTTCGATAATCCGTTCCCGAAAACCAGGATGCAATTGCAGGATCGTTGTATACATACCCCGGTGCGCTAAGTGCTCCGTTCCAGTCTCCAGTTTTGGATCCAGATAATTTTAATCTATATTGTCGAGTGCCAGATTCTGGAATATAAAGAATATCGCCAAAATCATCTACATTATCAAAAACCAATACATGTTCAAATTGAACCAAATTTAATTTTGCATAAGCGATGCCAGTGCCATCAATTGTGCTTACTACAAATTCGTTCGCAATACCAGCTGACTGTAATCGTTGAATATCAAAATTATTACTCTTAATAGGTAAGAAATTTTGATCTAATAATTTATTGCCGTTAGCAACGTTGGTAACTTCATCAACTGTTGATTGCACTGATACCATTTTCAAAGTTGTTGATACTGGATTTAGCACAATCACTGTGCCCGAGCCCCATCCTTGTTGTGCCCAATAAATTAGTTCACGTACACTTAATTTCCAATCTTGTGTTGTACCAAGGTCTGTGTTAAATGTATCAAATACAAATCCACCAGCTCGTGTCAAGTATCGTTGATAACTAATTAAAAAATCAGCTGTTTGTTGTAGAGTAAAAATTGTACCGTAAGGTATTTTTGCAACTGCATTAACATGTTCGTTGTATAATGTAATTGACGTTTGATTTACAGTTACCGTCTCAGTATTGTTATTGACCAAACTTGGTATTATTGTAAAGAAAGGATTTGTTGGGCTGTATCCCGACACCGAGTAGCCGGATTCAGTTTTTGTTACAACAACTGCACTATATTCTGCATTTTGAATTGGGATTGATTTGTTTAAATAAACATTCCAATTTTCTGATGGAATTATTACGCTAGAGTTTGTAGACCCTGGGGTTGTTTGTTCTGCGTATACTGTCAATAAGTTTTGGCTAGTAAATCCAGCCAATTTATAAGTTAACTGTACTGACAAATTAGTAAAGTACTCAGTGAGTATGGTAACTGGATTCATACCAAGATTTTTAATATTGTCGCCAATCCAGTTAATATATCCACTGGTACGTTGTGTTGTGCCCGACGCCGTATTGCCATTTATTTTTAATATAGCGGGAGTAATTTTTTCGTTTGAAATCGTGCCGAATTGTCCAGTTACTGGATTAGAATAAAAACTACTTGTATCAAGTTGAGTACTAAAATACATTGCTGGCTTAGCAATAGCAAGTGCCAATTGAACTCCGTATGCATAATCACTGCTACGTCTCCAAGCAGTCTCCACAGGGCCTTGTTGTCCCGGGGCATAACTATTTGACGCATTTGCGTAATTTGCTTTAGAAAATAATGGTATATCTGCAGGGGATAATAAATTGCCAATTGAATCAACTGGAATAAAACCAGTTAGTCCCGGACGAGCAAATTTAGTATTAGTACCAGGTGTGCCGTTATTCCAAATATAACCAGCTTCTAGATCACTCCATAATAGTGTATTGCCAGAAGTGTATGGTGCAGGGCCATAACGTGTTTCCCACCAACTTGGCATACTACTAAAGCCTAACATTCTCCATGGGGTTAAATTAGGGGTGTCAGTATCAAACCAATAGTTATAAATTGCACGCCAGTTACCTTGCAAAAATGAATTATCTACAACATCTGGGAACTTGCTATAGTTCCAGGTCCATGGATTGTTTGCATCGTAATAACTGTTAGTAGTGTAATCTACTTTGTTTGCTCCTACCCAAGCAAGGAAACTTTGTCCCAAAATTTGATTATATTCTTGTAGTGAATAATCAGTTGTTTTAAAACGGCCCGGAACAAAATCAGATAAGTTAATTTGATTCTTACTGTAATCTGCTTTGATATTGTTATAAATTCTTAGTTCTAGCTCTAATAAGAGTTGATCTCTAAAATCCCCAAATGCTGGAGTGATACTGCCATCGTGTCCTTGTATTACACTAATTGGTGTTTGATAAGTATTATCTACATAAATGCTTGGAGTAAATTTTGGGTATAGTCCTAGTTTAGTAGGCGTCTCGGGAATATAATTGCCGTCAGTATTTGAATAGTCTCTTATTAAGATAGTATCGCCAACAGAGAAAGGTATCGAGAATATTATTGCAGGTACTAATTGACTAAAAGTATAGTCCGTTCCCAGTGTACGTTGTACACCATTGACCCACACCAGCACAGCTCTATTGCTTAGTTCTGCATTATTAAATATAGAATTTATTTCGTAATTGGTTTGTCTTGCATTAACTACAGTATATGTAATTGAGGTAAAATCACTACCTTGCGGTACCATATCACTATAATACCAAGGAAAACTACTATTTTTAATGGCGTTTATATTTTGCAATATAGTATCAACGCTACCAATTGAATCATTATAATTCAACCCACGTAGAGAATTACAAAGAGATAAAAATTTATTTTTAAATTTTGTATATTCTTTTCTTGCTAGTGAAATACTGTCAACAAAGTTGGCGGTGCTATTATTTAAAAATGCCATTGAATAGATTAATGGCGCTTGGTGTTGTATTATTGTTCCACCTTGTTGTTTAAGATTGTTATCTTGAACAGGAATAGAATTTACGCTTGTATTTTCTATTAATTTATTATAGTGTGTTCTTATTTGTCCTAGTGTAATAGAGCCAAAATTTTGGTTTAATGGATTTAGGTTTAAATTATCAGGTATTTGATAAAATCTAGTTAGACCCGGAACATCGCTAAACACCAATACGTCAATTTTATCATTGATTTTTGGAAGTGCTGATAGCGCAACAACATTGTAAACACCATATTGAATTATTTGATAATCAACATTTATAGTCAATAAAGAGTTATTTAAATATACTTTACAGTAGGGAATAGTTTGTTGTGCTTTTGGCAAAACGTCAATTTGAACAAATGCTGTCTCAACGCCATTAACTGATATAACACGTCCGTCGTAGAATTTTGTAAACTGTTGATACTGTTCTGTAGGGTTTATATTTTCTACCCAATCATTTAATTTGACTGCGGTGCCATTGTTATTTTGTACCAAGTAACCAGTATTAATATTAACAGTGCCACTGGTGGTGGTAAATGTATCAGTATCGTAATAATTAGAGAAAACAATATCGCCAATATTATTAAAATTTTGATAGGTTAAAGTAAATCCCAATATAGTATCATTGAGACTGGTATTTGAGTTGTATCCTGAATATCCAAAGAAGTAAGTTCCAACAAAGTTGGTACCCGGGTATACTGTTGAGTCACTAAAACTATAGCCATTGGCATCAACTATGTCAAACAATGGAGGTTGATTTACTTTTGTTTTGGTTTGTGTTGGGAGCCAGCTGGTTCCGTTAAAGTAATAAGTTATACCTGCGTGATTACCAGTAGTAGGTGTAACTGTCATGCCAGCCTCTGGAGTAATTCCAGTGTCAACTAGCACAATGTAATTTTTACTTAGAATATTTTGAATTTGTATTTGATAAATGTGATTAGTTACATTAGTATCATAGTCATTGGTAAAAAGTACAGTTTGTCCGTTAGTAACTGTGGTTCCATCAATTGTTGCCGTTATTTGTCCTTCAACATTAACAAAAGCATCAGTGGCGTCAAAACTAACAATGTTAATACCAGGCAGCACTTGGTTGCCAAAATTAAACAATTGTAAATTAGGTTCAAATTCAATAATTGGTCTACGTGCAACTAGGCCGCTTCCGTAATTTGCAGAAGTGTTATTGTATTTTGCAGTGGCTAAAATAACATCCTTATGGAACCAACGATTGTATCGTGTCCATGGATTTAAATCTTGGCTTCCACGATTAATTGTAATATAGTCTGGGGTTGTTTCGATATCATCGCCATAACTTTCTGGAATTACCAAGTCTGTTACTGCGGTTAAAGTAATTGAAGCACCAACACCTTCTATATAGTATTCTTTATTTGCATAAGAACTTGGAGTTATATACGAGTCAAATTTAATTTTTAATCCGTTGGTTGCAATAACGCCATTAGGGCTGGTATATCCAACTTTACCTAATATGTCATTGTTGACATCAATAGTTGAACTTTGATTGTCAACTAATTTTATAACGCCAACAAAGTCTGGATTACTGCTATCTTGATAGTAAAGATAATCAAGATTGGCAGTTATAGCTGGTACTTGTTGAAATTGATAATTATTGTTTACCCAAAACTCATTACTTGCATAGGTATTGCCAGATGTAATAAAAACTTTAGTTGATGGGGTAGGCGCAGCTGATGGAGATATTTGAATTAAAGAATCTCCATTGCTTGTTGGTACTAGTGCAATTTTCCAAGCATTAGTTCTTGTTGTTGAATTAATAACAGTGCCTGGATTAATTGTTATCGTATTGCTGATTCCATTAGGAATTGCTGGTGTAGTCCAAAAAGTTGCATCTGATGCATTGTTAACAAAAACAAAAGTCTTGTTATTTAATTGGCTTGTAATACCATCTAGTCCTTGAGGAAAATTGGTTAAGAATGTACTTAATAATTGATTTTGTATGTCAGTATAGTTAAATTCAACTGCTGCAGATACATTAGATGCATTAAGTGCAAATTTCATCTGTGAATAAAAGTCTTGAGCATTTGCCAATGGCACTTGGAATGTAATTGTGCCATTATCAGTTCCGTTGTTTCTAACTCCAAAAACTTGTCTAGTAGAAACTGTTGCTATATTTTTATTTGTGCCGCTTACTCCAGACTCTGTTTGTAGCCAAAAGTTATATCCAGGTTGGCTAACTGCAAAAGTATATGTTCCGCCTCGAGCCAGAGTTAATGGTAAGTTGGGATGGTTGCCAACTCCGCTGAAGGTGTATCCATTAATATTTGTGTTTCTTGAAACAGTATAATTTGCTTGATACGGGGTTTGATTTGCGTATACTGCAACAGATGTAGGGTTGCCATCAGCGTCCATTGGACCATTGGGTAACCAATAGTAATCGTAGTACCTTACAAATTTGTCATAGTCAAAATGCCCATCATAACTGTATGCTTGGTTTTCAAATAAGCGTTGGTGATTATTGGCAAACCCATTGTTATTGGCAATATTGTTTAATAGATCAATATAGTCGGTTGTGAATTCTATATTGCCATTATTATCTTTTATTACTACTCCGGGCTCAAGTTGATAATTTCGTCTGGTTGCTGTTGGCTCAGGAATATAGTTATCGCCCTGTTTATAAGTAGGGGCAAATGTTCTACCAATATATCCATTTAATGGTATATCATTTGCGTCAGTGGTTAATTGGTCAAGTGTTGCTCCGAAGAATTTTTTATTCGTTGGACTTTGAAATACTGTAGGTAAAAAATTAGTACTAGGGTTTTTACTCATTAAAATGTTCCTACTAGTGTGTTGCCAAGATTCAATTGTGCAGCTGTTACAGCTGAAACTATTTGGATATTATTTACAGTGGCGCAACTTGTTATTATTTCCCAAGGCTCACTGTTTATTTGGAAATAATTTCCAAATACAAATTCTGTGCTTGTTGGTACAATCACGACACTGGCAATATTAGGCGCCAGTGTCGAGTGCAGGTATGCTGCCAATTCACTGAAGTAAAAAGTATCTCCAAAGTCCCAATTGCTAATGCTAAAATAATTATTAATGGCTGCAAGTACTTGTGTTTTTACTTCGTTTTCGGTTATAGCCACTGCTGGATTAATAACAACTTGAAAGTTTGCCTGAAGATTTGGATCTGCATTTGTCCCGAATAATGGTTTAAATTGTGCTGGGTTGTAAACAATACTATCGCTTATAGCTTTGTAATTATCTAATCCGCTATACTCAATTTCTAAACTACTTGAAGTTGGTAAAGCAGGTTTTGCCACCTTGCCAGTTGTATCTCTCACCCAATTGATATATGCAGTTGAATAAGATGAAGTCAAGATATACAAATCAATGATATTAACTGGTGTGGGATCTATTCTACTTCTTGCAGGAGTATTGTGTTTGTATTGGAAATATAAACTATTTCTTGTTACAGAACTGCCGCTAGTTGGTACATTGCCAGTTATTGTATAAAATAAATCTGGGTTGTCAGGAATTCCTGCAACTTGTGTTGTTGGGAAAGTTACTAGTATTTGTGAATCATCTATATATCCATCAGTGGAGGTAACTGTATTATAAATTTTCCAAGTGACATCTTGTCCTAATGCTACGTTGGCATTGGGTTGCGGGTTTATGCTCAATATTTTTATTGAGTCTGTAACAGTATTGCCTGTGGTACTATTATATACTCGAACTGTTGGATCAAAGAAAAATACAGTTTCCCCGGCACTGCTAAAAGTATATTTTATTGTTTTATAAGATACAGTATATAAACCTTGATTGTATGTAAATTTTATCATCCAATTATTGCTACTGCCAATCATTGAAGGGGTTATATAGTTCCAAATTTGGTTAACTTGGTCGTAATATAATCCAAAATTAACATTAGTTTGGATGTAACCAATGATTTGTGTAATCACTGATGATGTTAATGTGGTTTTATATGGTGGTATGATAGATTCTAATACTGCGCCACTAGGAACAACTGTGCCAAGTGTGACTAGGCTTGGGGTAGTAATACTGCTATTTAAAATTGTGCTGGCCACAGAAGCATAGCTACTTACATTATTAGCAATAAATTGTAAACTGGCCCCGGGGGCTACATATTGTAAATTACCACTTATTCCAGCGCCAATTTGTTGTGTATTTCCAAGTAACTGCAAGTATCCAGAACTGCTAGATGTTGTAACTGATGCTTGAGCAAACTGTATATTTGCTGTTGGTGTTGCAAGTCTAGGAAATGTAGCGTAATAATAATTCTGCATTTCTGTAGAATCAATTATTGGAATTATTTGATTGTATATTGCATTGTAAATATCGTTAGTGGTTAAAAACGTAAACGAAGTTGATGCTACATTATTATTTGCAGTTATAGCACCATCGTCACAAAAGATATTGGTACTGCTAAAACTGCCAGTTGGATCTAGAGCATCCAAATACATACTTACACCACTGCTAGTACGATTTACCGCTTTAATTTTTTGTATTCCAGGAAAAGTTGTTTGTGGGAAGATGTTATAGTCTTCGCCATTGATCATGCGATTTTGTGTGTAGTATTGTTGCGGTGCACTAGTTTTTATACTTGACGAACTAGGTGCTGCATTGGCGTTAGTCACTGTGTACTTTAAGCTGGCAACAATAGTTAAAGTTTCTAAAGTATTGTTTGCACTTACATAAACCAAAGGAATTGCAACTGATGCCAAATCGCTTGGGGAAATTGTATAAGTTAACCCATTGGCAGTTCTGTAATAAAATACAAATGATCCTTGAGGAATGTTGGCAAAACTTCCGTCACCAAATACTAAATTAACTTGATCATTGCTTAATGTATTAACTTGGTAAAGATTTTTTTCTGTTAGATTATTAAAAATAACATTAATGCCAGGTAAGGCTGGCACTTGCGTCCATTTAGTAGTTGGGGCTCCGGTAACATTTGTTGCATACAACCACTGATCTCCGTTAACAATATTGTTGGTCCCTACTGTTACATAATTATTTGGTACGGAGTTTTGAACTGTAAATGTTGTGGCATTTAACGCACCCTGTTTAAAGTATACAAAAAATCCAGTATTGTTACTACCATTACCATTATTATCGTTTTGATATAGAATATTGAACTCGCCAACTTTTGTTGGATCATCTTCATAGATATAACTTTGTCCAACTGTAGTTGCGCTTACTGCTTCGAATGGCATTGATACACCATTTATGGTACTAGTAAATTTTGCAACTGGAATGATGGTATTGGTTAAATTTATAGTGTATTCGTCGGTTTGTATTCCGTTGATTTCTTGACTGTTTCCTGGCTTACCAATACTCTCACCAACAACCAATGCTGCATTAAGAATTGTTGTAAATTGCTCTAGCCAATTATCATTGGTAAGATCGTTCCAGTTTATAGTGGCATTGGCTAGATTGATGCCGTTACTGTCAGTGATAGATTGTGTGGTTCTGATACTGTCAATTTTTAAAACCCCGCTGGCTGCAACGTTTCTTTGAGGATTATAGCTCAACATACGTGCAAGTTTTAGAATACTGTCACGACGTTGTGCAGTATCAATAAAGTTTTCACGTGCGTTTAAATCTGTGCGGAAACTAAGACTTTGGCCCAAAAAACTAATCATGTCAATGATTGCAATAAATTCACTGCTTTCAATGAAGTCATTGAAAGTTTCAGGATAGTAAGTCCGAATATAATTTATCATTGTGTTACGAATTGTTTCAAAATCGTAACTGGTGAAGTCAGCGTTAGTGAATGTTTGATAAATTTTGGTCCAGTCTTGTTGAACAAGAAGACCAGTTTGACGTGTTGTTTGAGCCATATTTCTTACCTATATCTAGTATTTATTACAATAATAATATGGGTAGTTAATTGGTAGACAACGATTTACTGTTTTGGTCAAAATTCAAATTGAGTGTATTTACTTGATTGGTATTTACATAGCTTAGGGTCAGCTGAATCAAAAATCCAGTGTCCTGTTGAGTAACTAAAACTTGTCCTACTTTAAGTCTAGGATCATACCCAACAATTCGTTGAATATCTTGTTGAATTATCTGTCTAGTGCTTTCATCCAATGGTTCAAATAGCATATCCCAAATAACTGTGCCAAAATTTGGTTGCATTAGTTTTTGGCCCTTACGGATATTAAAATAATTAATCAAATCTTGTTGTGCCAATTGAAAATCAGTCAAAGTGAATTTCTTTGGGTCTACTAGTGTGCTAAAACCTTTATATATACTCATGTTGTATTTATTGGCTTAAAACTGTGATTGCGTATCGGCCAGAATTAAATGCATTTGCCCCAGTGCCAATATTGTAGTATCTCCAAGCATAAGCCCCGATCCCGGTAGCATTATTATAACTAGGAGGGGCACCAACTCCCAAATTCCAAGCCACATAGATCATTCCTGCAATTATGTCCGGAGTATCGGCACTATCAATTGCCCCATTATTAAGCAATCCATTATAAAGATCAAAGATATATTGGTAGGCTAAATGGCCTTGAGCTAGGTTATTTGTCAAGAATCCATTGATATTTTGTATGTTGTAAAGATAATTTGCATAAGAATTGGCGCTATTTCGTACTAGTACTTGGCGCCAACAATTGCGGTAATTTACGCAATTTGTCCCGTATTGTGCATTTGATCCTGTAGCCAATAATCCATAATTTTCCAATAATTGCGTACTAATCTGGTATGCTCCAAGAGCATTATTGTTGCCGATCAACATGTAATTCCAAAGGCTTTGGTCATAGGCAATTTCTGCTTGAAGATTGCGTATTTGTGTTGCAGTCAAAGTACTTATTGTAGCCCAAGTCGGGGGAGTGGCGGGCATCAATGCTTTGCCAAGCCAACTAATTGGCAAGGGGTTGGTAATTGGTAATCCAGTAGCTGATAATATTCCAAGTGATGTTGTCATAATTAGCCGTCGTTAGTTGGTGGGGTAGTGTTTGCGTTGTTGTTGTTTGCGTTGTTGTTTGGCGCAACAGCATTACTAGCAGCGTTACCGGCAGCATTACCTGCTGATGAAGCAGCTGCATTGATTGCTGCAACTGCTGCCCCGGCGGCTTTAGACACTGGAGTTTCGCCAGGCGTTTGTCCTCTAATCCACGGTTCGTGTCCTGGTGTTACTGTACAAATTGTCAATAACGCTTTACTGTTTGCTACCCAATTGGTTCCGTTGAATGAGGGCACTAGTGTTGATTTTGTTTTTGCAGTTCCTGGGGCGCCGCCTATTAGGCTGGTAGCAGCACCTAGTGCCGCAGAGCCCAGGCCACCACTTATGTTAATTAATCCCCCGCTGATATTTGTTAAGCCTCCGCTTAGACTAGCAATTGCTGTGCCTTTAACTGATGCCGAAGTTCCGCTCATACTTGCTGATCCACCGGCTTTTATTGAAGCCGAGGAACTGGCGCTAACTGAAAAACTGCCTTGTGTAGTCATCATGATTGCGGTTGATGCATTCATTACAATTTCAGGGCTATCCATTAATATTGCGCTATCACTACATAAATTCATTGGTCCTTCAGTGCGAACATTAAATCCAGCCAATCCATATATGTTAATAGCCCCGTCGGCGCTAAATTCTAACCATTGTCGTCCGCTATCACTAGCGATGTACAAAATATGCTCGGTGTCGTTCATGAGAATTTGATGCCCGCCACTGGTGCGTAATCGTATTAACTGATCTGTGCCTTCACTTACATTGTCTGCATTAGATGCTCCATCGTCCATGACAAAAGTATGTCCGCCTTTGCGATAAAATACTGCTTGCGTATCTGCAGCCACTTGATCTGTCTTGGTTGCTTTTCTTCCGGGAGTGCTAATTCCATATACGTTACTTGGTACTTCTCTGCTACTGCTGGAACTGATTGCACCACGTATGGGATCTTGATCTAGTCCCTGTGTGACTAACACCATGGTTTGATACTCGTGCGGATATCTGCCAGCATCAGTTATACCAGTTGAAGTCCACAATGTGGGATCTGACGTATCTGCTTCAACTACTGGTAGTACACTAGCACTGTTGATATAAGTGTCAATTGCGTCAGATGGGTCAAGAGTACCATTGGCTCCGCCAATGTTTCTACCAATAGCTGGCACCATATGATGACTTGGGGTATTAACTACACATCCAAACCAATAGCCTCTGTTTTTCTGTCCGCCAACAAATGTACACATGACTTGAGTGCCGATGTCCGGAGGGACAAACCACATGCCATAACTTTGTCCAGCTGTTGCTGGTGTATTGGGCGCTAGTCCTGAGTCTGTGCCGAATGTTTGTCCAAAGAAGGGACTGCAATATGTTACCGTCGGCAAGTCATCAATTTGATATCCTTGATCGCTGGGGTTTATTTTTCCTTGCAGTTCAGGTATTTCAACTTTGAGTTGTCCCATTCTACTGCCTTCCACGTATCCGCGAACAATTCCTATATACGGACCTGGATCAATTAATTGGCCGCCATTTTTGCTAGTGGCCTGCAATGCGACATCAGCGCCGGATCTTTGTGAATCACTTGTTGCCATTATTGATTATTCCTTAGGGTCGGGTTGTTGAGTTATTAACACTAGTCTGATTACTTTGAGATGTTGCTGCAGAATCTCCAGCAACCTTTGCTGCAGAGTTGTTTATATTTGTGGCTGGACTAACTTGTGTAGGCGAGCCCTCTCTTTGAGAAGTTTGGTACCTAGCAACAGCATCGTTTATATCTTGATTCATGTTTCTGTATAAATTTAAAACTTGTTCAAGTTTGCCGTTGCTAAATTCGTTTTTGATCGTAGCAATTTTATATAAGCCGCTAAACAGTGAAGCTTGTGCCAAACTAGGGTTGGGGAACATAAATCCTTGATTAGCGCCCGGTACATCTGCATCAATGTCGTATATTGTGTTTACGTTAACTTGCACATATACTTCCCCAGTATCTGTTCTATAGTGTCCGTATTTGTTTGCAAAGTCACTTTGACTCATTGAGTTCCAACTGTTATAATCTCCCTTGGCTGTGGGATCTGGACCATAATACCAATCATCTTGTTTGATTAGTGTGGGGTCTCCGACTATACGCAGTTCCAAAGTTATCATGTCACCTTTGCTATCAGTGTAAGTTGAATTGATTACTTGGGCAGCTGTTATTGCTGCCGGACGTGTTTCTTTGTTATATCCTGTTGACCAACTTGGAACGTTATTTAAAATTCGATATCTTAATGGCGTTAAGTTTGATGATTGTGCAGCAGCCACTGCTGGTATTAGTCCACCAATGGTGCCTATTCCCAGTAAAGGAATGTTTATATTTTGTTCTATAAAATCAGTTGATGTACTTTTTGTGGGAGTGACTGCGCTTATCAAAGTATTGTAAGCCATTACTGCTGTATAAAATGTTGTATTGAAAGCAAGTTTAAAATCAATTACGTCAACATTATGTCCTGTATAAAGATAATCATATTGTTTGACCTTGAAATCTGTAGGATCCATAAACAATGGCATGTTGGGATCTTTTCCATCCCAAGTTGGGTACTGATGTATATAATAGGTAACCGCTTGGGGATAACAATTTCGATAGGTGTCAAATACTGCCGCGGAGCCTGACGCAGTGGTGCCACCCGATGCAGTAGTATATTGGGTTTTAACTTGAGTTTTAAAAATATTAAAAATGGTAGTTTGATTGCTGGTAGAATTGGTTGTTGCCGAGCCTACACCTTGAAGGTTAATAAAATAATCACTATGTGCCATTATACCTTCAATAATATTAACAATCGGGGTGCCACGACTGATTTTAAATGTTTGCTTGGTAAAGTCCATGGTTATTCCAGTTAAGTCAGCATCTTGTAAACTTAACTGTGTTTGATCAACTATATTACCAGTACCTATTCCAGGATCTAGTACAAATTTATAACTATCAGGATATTGTAGAACAATTCCACCAGTGCTATTTCCATATGCCGATAGTTGGCTCCAATAGTAGTTTAATTTTTTTGCGAATTCTGTAAAGAACTCATTAACAGTGCCAGCAGTAACACTAATATCTACAGGGATTTTTCCAAGCTCATCAAAATGTGCAATATGCCCAGCAGCACAATACTGCACTTTGTATTCGGTTCCTTTTGTGCCGGCGTCAATATCTATGCTTAATAACCTAATAGGAAAACGCTTTCTATAAATTGCAGTTTTTGAGCCGGGCACTGGATTATTGTTATCATCATATCCAACAAAATTACATTCTAACATATAAGGACGTTGTAGATAATTTTGTGGTTCTCCAGGATTTAACACATATCCGGCTTTTACCAATACGTCGATTAGACTAATACCATATGGTTCTTGTATAACCATACTGCCTTCTATTAGATTTGAGCTTTTAGTACGAGTATTGGGAGTTAGTAAAGTTTCAAATTCTACACTGTCAATGATATAATCATATGGAACTCCGGGTAAGCGTCGATCGGGATAGAGTCCGCTATCTTCGGCAACTACATAACTAAGCCCCACTGTAGGATTCCAATTGTTAGCTTCTTCTATAGATCCTATACTGGTTAATTCATTATAATCATTTATATCCAACCACCATAAAGTCCAAGTATAAGTCCACGATGCAAAGGCATGCATGGGATTGGGTGCGACAGTACAGGTTGCTGGTATTTTAACCCCAGTGATAACCACGTCTGGTAATATTGTTGTATCCATATGCTTATAACTTCAATGCGGTTTTAACTGTTGCTAGTGCTGGTACAAATATAATTACACCAGTTTTAAAATCCATTAATGGATCTATTAGAATGTCTGGATTACGCACAGCAAATACCCACCAAAGATTGCTGTCTTTATACATGTCATATGCTAATAGATCTGGGCGTTGATTATATGGTGCGTCAATTTGATATATCGCGTCTGTTACTGCCGAAGCAATAGTTTTTCCGGCCCATACGTCTAAGAATTGACCCCAAAATTGTGTACCATGATATGGGCTTGTGGTGCTATAAGTTGTTGTGGTAGCCATTATAGGAATCCGCCTTGTTTAAAGTTGCTGGCCCAACGAGCAGATTGGCTTGCCCCCATTGCAGTTGCTGGCAGGCCAGAGCCCACAGGATTAATTAATGCTCCTGCTGCAAAGTCCTGTAAACTGAATCCTTGACTTTGGGCTAGTCTACTGTACACTGGTTGCACCGTAACAGTTACTGTGCTTGACGTTGGCAGACGTGTGCTATTATTTCTATAAGCAGTAAATTGAGGATTATATGGTGCACCCTGTGTTGCTGCTGGTTCGGGAATATCCATATAGTCTACATCGGCTGGCATAGTATGACTAAAACTTGTTACTACACAAGGTACGTTAGGCAAATAATATTGTCCATAACCGTTTAGGTATAGCAATGGTGGGGGATTTCCTGCTTCTGGATCGTTACCAAAAAACATTTTTGTACAAGCCCTAAAAAAGTAAATTGTAGCCAACAAATATTGTCCTTCATTTACGTTTTGTACTGTAAACTCTCCCGAGATTGAAATTGGTTCAACGCTACTATTTTCATAATAATATTGCGTATAGTTATTGTGTGTTAATTTCTGCGGTTGGTACGTTGCAGTATGTTGAACTTGAATCTGTGGGGTATACGGGAAAACAACGCCAATTCTACTAGATCCATTTTGGCCGGCGCCGCCTAGTCCAGTTAAATTACCAATAGCATTGGCTATGCCACTTACTCCGCCATTGTCTTGTATCAGGGGAGATAGTAATGAATTATTGGGATCATTATAAAAATACGTACTGTTTGGAGCAAGACTTAATCTAACTCTCCAATCTGATGCTGCCGGAGGTCCAAATAAAATTGGTGCGGGACTGCCACTATTCATGTTAGTGCTGTAAGAAAACATACCTGCAATGTTTTGTCGTGAACTAGCAGAACTAAGTCCCACAGCGCCTAATAGGCTTGACTTTGTAGCTGAACCAATTTGACTTAATACTGATCCCGATCCTGTTGCTCCGGGTAATACTGAATTTGATAACACTGGCATATATATTCCACTTTTATATCTTATTTACCAGAACCATTATGTGCTATGTTTTTAAAGGTTGACAGGGTCTTGATAAATATGTTAGTATACGCTAACTTTAAAGGAATAGAGGGTGCGACACAATTATTTAAACAACAAAGATATTCTCAAAGAAATTCATAAAAGCAAGACAACTTACTGTTATTATGACAATCCTGCAGATGCAGATTATGATATGATTTTGCCGGATGTGAGCAAAATTAACAAAAAGAACATCAAAGAGGCAAGACAAAATCGTGCAGAGCGCCTGGCTAAACTAGCACACGAAGAAGCTACCAAAGACGGAGTCAAGCGTAAATTAGATGAATTTGAAATAAAACTCAAGGACATTCCAGATACCGATGTGGTATTCAGAGTTATGACTTGGGATCATATTCCAGTCGACGATGCTAAAACCAAAAAAGCACGTATGGCAGCATTGGAGATTGACGATGACGAAGATCCGCTATTAGTTGATTATGATAAAGATGATTTAACACATACCAAATATGTCAAAGTCAATTTCCCGCCCTTTGTACACTACAAAGTAGATGCCGACGGTAATCTCGTATTGGTAGGTAAAAGTCATTGGAAGGGAGGATTGAATCCTGGAGAGTATAGCCCCACACATGGTAGAATGACTAATAAACTAGCTCATATGTTTATGAAATTATGTGAGCGTTATGCTACTCGCAGTAACTGGCGTGGCTATACTTACAATGACGAAATGCGTAGTCAAGCCTTACTACAGTTGAGTTATATTGGATTAAAATTTGACGAAAGCAAGAGTCAAAATCCATTTGCTTACTACACTGCTGCTGTAACCAATAGTTTTACTCGAATTTTAAATATTGAAAAACGCAATCAAAATATACGAGATGACATTTTAGAAATGAACGGACTCAATCCTAGTTATACAAGACAGGGCATGAGTGGAGGGTATAGTGGCGGTGATGGCGGATACGATGAGTAAATTGACTATTGATTTTGCCCAACTGTTTCTGTTATACTTACTAGATGTCTAATTTATTTAAAAAAGCTGCACTATTCACCGATATACATTTTGGCCTAAAGTCAAACAGTACTCAGCACAACGAGGACTGTTTGAATTTTGTCAAATGGGCCACTACCAAAGCACGGGAGGAAGATTGCGAGACTGCTTTCTTTCTCGGTGATTGGCACAACAATAGAGCCAGTATTAATATTTTAACATTGGGCTATAGCCTGCAAGCACTGGAGCATTTGAATGATAATTTTGAACATACTTATTTTATTCCTGGTAATCATGATCTCTATTATCGTGATAAGCGCGATATTCAATCCGTTGCTTGGGCTCGACACCTCCCCAATGTTACAATATGCAATGATTGGTTTTCTAGTGGGGACGTTGTTGTCGCTCCTTGGCTTTGTGGTGATGATCATAGAAAAATTCCTAAACTAAAAGGCAAATACATGTTCGGACACTTTGAGCTCCCCGGATACTTGATGAATGCCATGGTTGCCATGCCGCAACATGGTGAATTGGAACGAGATCACTTTAACAACTTCGATCATGTATTCACTGGACACTTTCACAAGCGCCAAACACAAAAGAATATTACTTATATTGGAAATTGCTTTCCGCACAACTACGCTGATGCCGGGGACGACGACCGTGGCTTGACTATCCTTGAGTGGGGCAATGAGCCTACATATCATGCGTGGCCTAACCAACCACGGTATCGGGTATTTAATTTAAGTGATGTATTAAATCACACAGAGGCAATGTTGAAACCTGGCATGCACGTTAGAGTTAATTTGGATGTGGATATCAGTTACGAAGAAGCAACGTTTATCAAGGAAACATTTACCAATACATATGGATTAAGAGAAATTACTCTGATCCCGGCTAAAGTTACAGAACTTACTGAATATCAAATACAGGGCAATATTGAGTTTGAAAGCGTAGATCAAATTGTTTACAGTCAACTTACTACTATAGACAGTAAACAATACGACCCTACCTTGCTATTAGATCTATACAGAAATCTATGAGAATCGCAATAACTGGAACTACTAGTGGATTGGGTGCCGAATTAAAAAATATTTTAGAGAAAAATAATGAGGTCATATCAATTAATCGGGATAGTTTTTTAAATTTAGATCTATTAGACCTAAGTTCGATTGATATTCTTATTAATAATGCAGGGCATTCCAATGGCGGAGGCGTTGGACTCAAGGCTCATAAACAACAACAATGGCAAAGCATAGTTGATATAAATTTTGTAGTCCCAATATTATTAACTCAAAAATTTATAAATCAAAATGCCTCGGGGAAAATAGTGTTTATAACTTCTAAAGCAATCGAAAAGAATTTAGGCGGCGATTCTGTTTATTCAGGTAGCAAAGCCGGACTATCTACCTTTATTTCTTGTATGCGAGACGAATTAAAGGGATCTAATTACAAACTAATAGAGATACGTCCTGGAAGAATACGAACTGAATTTGCCAAGAATAGAAATATACACAGTGAAGATATCTTAGAAAACTTTTACGATAACATGGTGCACATGTCAGTGACTGAAGTGGCAAATTCTATAATTTTTGCTATTAATTCAAATACCATTGAATTATTATCATTAGCGAGAAATTAATGATTGTGTCTCCAATTCTAGACAAGTATTTTGTCTACGATCGAGTATTTGATTTGCTCGAGTATCAAAATACCATGGAGGAACTTTACGATACTCTTTTACACATGAAGAGGCACGAGTACGAATCAAATTATAGATTTATATTCTTGCACTACGATACCGATTATTATATTACCAATAATCAACCAGGAATCCTACTTAGAAATTTACAAAAAATTTTAGCTTCACTAGACATTCCCAATTATTTTTGTTTGATTTTAACCGAGCAAAACATTCAAAAAGAATTAGATCAATTGGCCCAAGAAGAAACCAACAATGATTGTAGTATTTCTAGTATTCAGCATGGATTACAGGATTGGGTTCACAAAGACTTTCCAGATGTTGATTTAAACTATATGCGAATTTCAAAGAAATATATTTGTCTAAATAGGTTTCGTAGATCGCATAGAGCATTATTATTTTCAATTCTTAAAAATAAAAACTTACTAGATGATGGAATTGTAAGTTTTGGTCATAGGAGCCCGGATGTTTCTTAAAGTATCTCCATTTAGTAGAATTAACGATCATTGGACTAGAAATCCTGAATTATACAAATTTTTTAAAGAAATATCAAAAGATTTTTCATATGTTAATTTTGATGATCGTTACGATATCAATACCGCTGATGGCGAATTATTCCAATCGGCATTTTTACACGTTGTAACTGAGACTGTTTTTTACTACCCAAATATTTTTCTCAGCGAGAAATCATTTAAGCCAATTATTAATAAACGTCCGTTTTTGCTAGTAGCCAGTGCTGGGTGCTTGGAAAATTTAAAAAACTTTGGATTTAAAACATTCAATGATTATTGGGACGAGAGTTATGATACTATTGAGGACGCAGACAAAAGAATGTTGGCTATTTGCGAAATTATACAAACTATTTGCAGTAAATCAATAATTGAACTGCGGGATATGACACAGTCTATGTCAGAGATATTAGAGTTTAATTTTGATCATTATCAAAATTCTTTCAAGGAACAAGAACTGAAAAAGTTTGAAGAGGCATGTGTTCAAAATTTGAAAGTTAGATAATGATTTATATTTGCGGAGATAGTTTTTGTAGCCAGGATAAAGAATACGGCCAGAGCTGGGTGGATTTGTTGATGCAAAAAACGTCAAACAAAATTGTAAATTTATCAAGACCCGGAGCAAGCAATTACCTAATTTATCTACAAGTTAAACAGGCATTAGCAAATAATGCTACACATATTATCTATCAGGCAACAAGTTCTATTAGGCATGAATTTTCAATTGAATCAATCAATGCTGGCAAAGATAGTATCAATAGGTATTGGAATGTGCTTGATCCAAATAATGATAAAAAAACAATATGCACCTCTTGGTCAACACCTTTAAACAATACGCCAAGTAATTTTAAAAATGAATTAACTGAAATATATGAGTTTGGCGTTAGGTTTTTAGATTTACCATCAACTATTGAAAAGAATTACATTTATATTTTGTTTACATTGAGATTGATGCAAGAAAATAAAAACTTACATAGATGGGCCTGGAGCCAAGGTGGGTTTGAGCACAAAAAATTTAATCCTATTGGTAATTGGGATTTTTCTCAGTTTAGGCAATACGAATCTAAAATAAATCTTTGGGATTATCATTGTTCTTCTGCTCTTAGGCCATACTATCACATTACCGATATTAAAATACACCAAGATGTTTGTAATGTGTATTATGATATGTTACAATTACAAAATAATTTATAATCATGTTTAAAATAAAAGATTTAACAGTACGCAATTTTATGAGCGTGGGCAATACCACCCAAGCAGTCAGTTTTGATCGCAATGACTTGACTCTTGTACTTGGCGAAAACTTGGACTTGGGCGGCGATGACTCGGGTGCACGTAACGGTACAGGTAAGACCACAATTATCAATGCCTTAAGTTATGCCCTTTACGGCAACGCTCTAACCAATATCAAGAAAGATAACTTGATCAATAAAACCAATACCAAAGGTATGATGGTTACTATTGATTTTGAAAAGGATGGAGCAACCTATAGAATTGAGCGTGGACGTAAGCCTAACGTTATGCGCTTCTTTGTTAACGATCAAGAAAAAGAAATTACAGATGAAGCGCAAGGTGATAGTAGAGAAACGCAAGCCGAGATAGAGCGTATGTTGGGAATGAGTCATGATATGTTCAAGCACATTGTGGCCCTGAATACTTACACTGAGCCATTTCTTAGTTTAAAAGCCAACGATCAAAGAACTATTATTGAGCAGTTGTTGGGCATTACACTATTAAGTGAAAAAGCAGAATTGCTCAAAGAACAAATCAAAGCCACTAAGGATGCTATCACTCAAGAAGAGTATAGGATCAAAGCAGTGACTGATGCCAATGCACGTATACAAGAACAAATAGAAAATCTCAAGCGTAGGCAAACACTTTGGCTTAGAAAACGAGAAGAAGACTTAGACAAGTTGTTGGCATCATTTGATGAGCTTAATGCACTAGATATTGAAGCAGAGCTAGTAGCGCATCAAAAGTTAAATGAGTACACGAAAAAGAAAAGTGAAATAGACCGTATCAAAGGCTACATTGCACAAAACAAGCGTGACCAAGCCCGAGAAGATCAAGTGTTGGCTCGATTACGAGCCGAACTAGAAGCATTACAAAATCACCAGTGTCATGCTTGTGGGCAAGACCTGCATGATGACAATCATGAGCAGATGTTAACAGACAAGCAGAAGCAAATTGAGGACACTGCGCTTAATGCACTTGCGGCTCATACACAGTGGCTGGAGAATACTGCTGCATTGACTGCATTGGGCGAGCTAGGTGATCGGCCCACAGTATACTATACCAACGAATCGGATGCGTTTGAGCATAGATCTAGCATGGGCAGTATTCTAGCACAGTTAACTGCCAAGCAAGAAGAAGCAGATCCCTATGCTGAACAGATCAAAGACATGAGCGAACAAGCTCTAGAAGAAATTGATTATAGCACTATGAATGAGATTGACCGTGTTAAGCAGCACCAAGAGTTTTTACATAAGCTACTAACCAACAAAGACAGTTTTATACGTAAACGTATTATTGATCAAAACTTGAGTTACTTAAACGCAAGACTGGGGCAATACTTGGATCGTATTGGTTTGCCGCATACTGTTAAGTTTAATAATGATTTAACTGTAGCCATCAGCGAATTGGGAAGAGAACTAGACTTTGACAATTTGAGCCGAGGTGAGCGCAATCGTTTGATCTTATCCCTGAGTTGGAGTTTTAGAGACGTGTGGGAAAGTTTATATCAGCCCATTAATTTATTGTTTATCGACGAGCTTATCGATAGCGGCATGGATTCAAGTGGTGTTGAAAACAGTCTCGGAATACTTAAAAAGATGAGTCGTGATGCTAACAAATCAATTTGGCTGGTCTCGCACAAAGATGAACTTGCCGGACGTGTTCATAATACACTTCATGTAGTAAAAGAAAACGGATTTACTAGCTATAATACAGACATTGAAATAACATAATGTTAGCAACTTGGCATTTTCATATAGAGATAAGCAGTAAGTGTACACTAAAATGTCCGCGGTGTGCTCGGCAAGAAGTGCCTGATAGTTTAGTTAATACTGAATTAGATTTAGAGTTCTTTAAAAAGAACTTTACTCCCGAGTTTATATTAAACAATGTAGAAAAAATTACATTCTGTGGCGACGACGGAGATCCCATTTATGCACATGATTTAATCCCTGTTATCAAATATATTAAAAGTGTTAAGCCGGTTGAGATTGTTATTATCACGAACGGTAGCCATAAAAAGATCACGTGGTGGATACAGTTAGGGCAACTGTTAGATCACAATGACAGTGTGCATTTCAGCGTTGACGGATATGACAACGACAGTAACAATCTTTATCGTGTCAACAGTGACTGGGACAACATTATTGCTGGATTACAAACTCTACGTGCCACTAGTCGTTGTCAAATAGTATGGGCTGCTATTGCTTTTAAGTTCAATGAACATAAGTTAGACTTTATGCAAAAATTTGCCCAGCGATTGGGAGCAGATCGATTTCAAATAACAAAAAGTACAAAATTTGGAAGTATCTACCCCAGTTATGGTGCCAATGATCCGCTAGAGCCCACAGTAAAATTTATGAGCTCTAGTCATAGATTTGAGAGAACAATAGTAGCGTTTACTGAGAAAACAACTAAAATACCCGAGATCAACATTAAACTATACAATGATGTTACAATACAAAACAACATAAAACCCTTATGCGAGATAGGCAACAAAGGGTTATATATAGACGCTAGGGGAAGATTATTTCCTTGTTGTTGGGTGGCGAATCGATACACGCACAATAGTGAATGGCAAACTCTAGCAGAACAATTTAATTTACATCACAGGACCTTAACAGATGTAGTTGCTGACCCTTTTTGGGAAGGTGAATTTAAGGCATTCAAATGGCAAGAATGTACACAAAAATGTAATAAAAACCTAGTAAATCAAGAATATTCTACATCATGGTAAACAGTCATAATTATGTTATATGCAATGGATATATCAAAACTCACCTGTCGAGGAACTTCCCAATGACTGTGTAGGCTTTGTGTATCTTATCACTAATAATCTATCTGGCAAAAAGTACATAGGCAAAAAACTAGCGAAATTCGCAAAAACCACTTATCGAACAGTAAAACTCAAGAACGGCACGAAGAAGAAAAAGAAGATACGCAGCAAAATCGACAGTGATTGGCGCGAATATTATGGCTCAAACGATCAACTCAACAAAGACGTCGAAACTCATGGCACCGAAAACTTTACCAGAGAAATACTCTATTATTGCAAAAGCAAGGCAGAATGTAGTTACATTGAAGCTCGTGAACAATTCACTAATAGAGTATTAGAATCTACAGATTATTATAACGGACAAATATCGGTCCGTGTACATGGCTCACATATATTGAATAAATTATAAATGCAATTAATATCAGTTGTTACCGATCCTGGTAGTATAGGCGGAACCTTTATAACTTGGACTTTGCATTTTTTATCAGGGCACACAAAATATTTTTTAGTTGAAGATAACTCATGGCATGATATTACAAATTCCCCGTTAACAAAAAAAAATTCGCATGCGTTTATTCCAAATCAATTAAATAGGTATTTTAATTGTTCGCTTAGTGATGTTAAACATATCACAGAAAAATTGATTAATACTGACACAGATACATTTCATACTCTTTATTTTCATAATTTTAATAATAATTTAGATATTTTAGTACCACAATATTTTAAAGATACAGTTACAAAACAAGTTTTAGTAAACGGGAGAAGCTATCCGTTATATCATGCAAGACACGAACCTAGGGCAAAAAAACCTATTTCAAAAGAATTTGCAACCGATAACAAAGACATTCTTTATGATCTATTTGTAAAAGAGTATTTTCAAGATTCAAAGATATATTGGGAAAATTTAGGGCTAACAAATATTTGGGATAAAAGAGAATTTATAGCATTAAATTTTAGACCATTTAAATTACTGCCACAGTTGGATTGCAACACAAATTGTTATCAAATTGATAGTATGGATTTATGGTGTAACTTTGATTTAAGTATTCGAGATCTGTTTAATTATTTAGAGTTACAACTAGACGAAACAAAATTTGGTCGCTGGCATCAAGTGTATTACGAATGGAAACAACTCCATCATAATAATTTAAAATTTGTATGGCAATTTAATACAATAATTGAAAGTATTTTAAAAAACAACTATATAGATTTAACAAAATTTAACTTAGATATCGTACAAGAAGCAACAATACAACACGAACTTTTATATAAACATAACTTAAATTTAAAAACATGGCAACTAGAAAAATTCATGGATTCAAAACAATTACACTCTCTATTAGAACCCAATATATATCATAAATTAAATACATCAGTTTAAGACTCGCACAGGTCAAACTCGTGTGCCCAGCGACAACCGGATAATAACGGGGACGGAAGACTCTATGCTGACTAGAGCACTCAATCACTATCCTTAACAGGACGAAGATCACTAATTGCCGTGGTTTGATTGTTTGAAGTAAAGAATTAAAGGCTAAAAAGACGCTGCAGTGATGTAGCAGGTTAGTATAGTATGTTAGCGTATATTATATTAATTGCCGTTGTAAAAAGACGCAACTCGAGGTACCGGACAACCGCCTCTGTAATGTTGTAACGCTAGTGACTGTGCGACTCGGATGAAACGCATTTTGCTTTGCCCTGTGCGGGCAAAGAGTGACTGCTAGGTCTGGATGAACCTAATAATCGCTTCGCTCTCAAATGCTTTTAATAAGAAAACAATGTTCTGAGCTGTTAAGCGAAAGAACAGATGTACGTAGTACATCTTAAAAGAATGGCAATCCTGATTCTTTTGTTGTTTCCATGTTTTTCTTAATAATACCTCCAATGATTTCTCGTTCTTGAAGGCTTAGGTTTAATGAGTCTTCATAACTTAACCCACCTCTCATAAACCAAATCATTCTCAACGCTTCTTCTTTTATGGCTCTTGACTCTTTATCGTAACGGTCTAATTCTTCAACGATAGCGTCATTATCTAATGTTAAGAGCCGATTCCGAAAAAATTCGAGTAATCAAATTCTAATGGTAACTGGAATTCTTTGGCGCATGAGGTACATGCAATTCTTGGTGCTTTGATTGCCCCTTCTCGATTGAGTTCAGCAAGTCGTTCTTGAACTAACTTAGTGATCTTGCCATCAGTGTTTTCATAAAACTCTCGTATGTGTTCGGGTTTGGTAACACGTGCGCCATCATCAAGTTCAATGTATTCGGTGCTACTGGTAACAATATCTAGGCCAATGTCAACTAACACACCCATGCTTCGATTAATTTGATTTGCCTTTACTTCAAGATCAAGTGATTCATCGTTTAAGGAATTCATAATTCGATTTTCTTCAAATGTAACTACATTCTTTTTGTTGATGTTGAAAAACTGTTGTGGACAGATTTTTATTTTTAACTCGCCAACTTCAATCTTTTGTGAGTAGTCGGGGGTAGTTATATTGCTTAACACCTGTTGCAAGTCAACTGTGTTGTTGTTTTCTGCGTTACAGTGCGGGCACAAACTGTCTACATCCATGTCGTTTTTGTAGCTGGCAATGCGTATACCAATTAGCACAGCATCAATATCAATACTGGGCATTTTCCAAGCATCTACAATGCTGGGGCAACAACTTTGAACAATTTCCGCAATGCTACTACCGTTCATGAGAGCATCAGGGGTACGTAGTGTGATCTCGTCTCGAGCAGTCATAGGATAAACTGGTATTTCTCCGGTGACTGGCAAATTGAGACTGCCCTCGGGCCAATACTGTCCGTTTGAGGGCAATTTCATGTGAATTGCTGGTTGTCTAAAGTATTTAGACAGTGGATTTGTTTTTGTAGCCGGTTGAGTATTTTCCATAGTTGTAGATCCAATAAATATAATTGATACTCGTATTTATAATACAATATAACAGGGAAAATTAATGCCACTAGATCCATCAGACGCATCCGTACTAGCACAAGCCGTTGCACAGGGCATGAAAGCCTACCACGAAGTGGGCGGAGCAGGGGGAACTGGTAAAGGGAAATTTGTTACCGTTGCGGATCTATCGGGCAATGCTGAGCAGTTTAAAAAGGCTCTGCAAAATCTTACACACAATGTTAAAGATGCAGCAGTAGCTTCAAAATCAGCTTTTAACGATGTGATATCTGCCTTTAAGGGCGGTGCAGTGTCAATGATGGACAACTCGCACGAGTTAGACAAACTCAACGAGGCTCTCAAAGAGTCACAAACCAACATGAAGTCAGCGGCTGCTGCTAACGATGCAGCTTCTATAGCACTAGAACAAAGTCGCCAAACTGAAATCAAGAAAACCAAGGCCGCTATAATTGGTATTCAAGTGGCTCAAAATTTAACCGCGGTCACTGCTGGGGTTATCAATGCTTATGTTGATTATCAGTATGCCTTAAAGGGTCTGCAGTTAGACTACGAGGCTGCACTTATTGGCGGTAAGTCGGCAATAGACACTTATACTGACACAGTCAAGGGTGGCATGGATGCACAGACTCAATTGCGAAGCAGTCTATACCAAGTTGAAGAGGCCGCTGGTGGTGCTGCATTTGCTCTGGGCTTGATGTTACCTGGATGGGGTAAAATACTGTCTTTACTGGGCTTGGCCTTATCAGCTTGGGCAGCAGTTAATGATCGTGATCAAAAGCAACAAAACGAATTTCAGAAAAAGAATTTAGAAAACCTACGTGCACAATTAAACAAAACAATTGATTCCTATAAATTAATTACTGATTCGGGCGGAGCTTTAGCTGGCGGCATGACCGAAATGACTACTCTTGCTATCAAGTCTGGGTATGGTATTAAATTATTTGGCGAAGGGTTAAAACTAAGCCGAGAGAGCATACAAAAATTGGGCATCAGTTACGATGATTCGGTACAGTTGTTGTCTGGATTTGGACAAGCTCTGCATAAAGATTACAAAGCCGGCGGAGATCTTGCCAAGCAATTGGACAAGTTGGGTTATGCCGGCGAGCACCAAATTGAAATAATGGCCGAAGTATCGGCTAAATTGAAAATGTCCGGAGATGAAAGATACAACAACGACCAATTTGTCGCAGCACAAAGCGTTGAGTATGCCAAGACATTAAAAGTGATGACTTTAATAACTGGACAAAATGCCAAAGATGCACTCAAGAAGGCACAACAAGAATCGCTAGAAGCTGGCTTATTTGCTAAATTTGGTGGTATTAAAGGAGCAACAGATAAACTAACTCAACAGATTGCTAGTGCTGAAACTGGCTTAGGCACTCGCATGAAAGAGATGTATGTGGATTACATGCGTTTAGGGCGACTTCAGGGTTCGTCATCCAATATAATTGCCAACATAATTCCACAGGTTCAAAAAGAATTTGAATTTCAAAAATCACTCTTGAACGACACTAGTAAAACTGCCGACCAACAACGGGAGTTGTTAGCTGAATCTAACGAGCGTATCAAATTGAGTGTGCGGGATTATGTGGCAGGGCATAAAACAGAAATTGATGCCTTCGCCCAAGCATCGCAAACTAACAATACCGCTAAAGAAGTAATGGAAACACTTAGTGGTACAATACAACACAGTACCGGTGTGTACAAAGGCCAAGCAATTGATGCTGAAAAACTAGCTAAAGATTCAGCAACCAACAAAGCCAAATTGGATGATGCAGTTGCTCGAGCACAAGAAAATCAAGTGCAGGCCTTCGCTGATATGGATAAAAAAATGTCAGGCTCGGTTGAGGATTTTGCCCAAAACATTGCCAACACCAAAGGCGGATTTGATGCGCTAATAAAATCTATGGGAGCATTTGGCGATACACTAAATCCAAAGAGTATGTGGCAAAAGTTTGTGGACTATGCTAAAGGTTCTGGCGCAGCTGCTGCACAAAAAATGCATGACCTAGGTCATGGGCGTACCAATGTCAACTTACAAAATGCCACTGTATCTGGTGGAGGTGGAGCAGCACCGCAGTTTCGCAGAATGACTGAGGGCGGCGCTGGTGCTGCTGGTGCTGCTGGTGCACCTGGAGGGGCCAGCCCAAGATCGCTATCTGACATTATTTCATTTGGTGGCAATACTGGAGACGAAGCACATTTTCGCCAAGCTGATGCTTCGTTACAAGGTGCGTTTGTTGCAATGGCGCAAGAATATTATGAAAAGACAAAGAAAAAACTTCACATCAACAGTGCTTTTAGAAGTTTGCAAGAACAAACTAATGTAGCATCAACGTCAGGAATGAAGGCCAAACCTGGACATAGTTTACACGAACGTGGCAAGGCATTAGACATTAACAGTAGCGAAGTTGCTGAATTATCAGCTATGGGCTTGTTAGAACGATACAAGTTTAATACATTAGCCGGAGATCCAATGCATATCCAAATGGCCGACAACGGTGCTAATTTGGGCGTGGGCGACAGTGCTATTGTTGGTGAGATGGGCCCAGAAATTGTGTCAGGACCGGGATCGGTTACATCCAGATCTCAAACAAGTCAAGTGTTTGCCGAAATGACTAGAACGCTAAAAGAGATCAGCAATACTCTCAAAAATAGCAACACTGTGGCACGCAAAACTTTAAATGCAGTAGCGTAATCTGCTATAAATATACTACTACGAGAGAATATAATTATGGCCGGATGGAAAAAGTATTTTAAAACCAGTAACTTACCAAGCAATGTAAGTCCTTTGGGCGGTGGACGCCCTGCGGATCCAGGTATGCGTAACTATCAAAGTCAGTTACCTGAAGTTTATATTGGGCATCCAAATCGTGTTGAACGTTATAATCAATACGAACAAATGGATATGGACAGTGAGGTTAACGCTGCTTTAGATATTTTAGCTGAGTTTATGACTCAAAAGAATCAAGAAAACCACACTAGCTTTACAATTAAATTCAAAGAAACTCCTAGTGACAATGAAGTAAAGATTCTCAAAGAGCAACTACAACAATGGGTTGCCTTAAACGAGTTTAACAAGCGTACATTCAAAATTGTGCGTAACACCATCAAATACGGAGACCAAGTGTTTATCCGTGATCCCGAAACATTTAAACTAATGTGGACGGAAATGAGCAAGGTTACTAAAGTTATTGTTAACGAAGGCGACGGCAAAAAGCCCGAGCAGTACATGATCAAAGACTTAAATCCTAACTTTCAAAACTTAACAATGACTGCGGTAGCTACTACAGATACCTATATGAATCATCCACAAACAGGTGGGCCCAGCGGTGCTTATGTACAACCACAAACACCATTTGGCGGCGGCTCAAGATTTAGTCATGCTAAAAACGAAGCAGCAATTGCTGCTGAACACATAGTTCATATTAGTTTAACCGAAGGCTTGGATGTGTTTTGGCCGTTTGGTAATAGCGTATTAGAAAACATTTTCAAAGTGTTCAAGCAAAAAGAACTGCTGGAAGACTCGATTATTATCTATCGTATACAACGTGCCCCAGAACGTAGAGTATTTAAAATTGACGTAGGTAACATGCCCAGTCATATGGCCATGGCATTTGTGGATCGTATCAAGAATGAGATACACCAACGTAGAATTCCAACTCAAAGCGGTACTGGCAGTAACGCAAACATGATGGATGCTACATACAATCCACTAAGTCAAAACGAAGACTATTTCTTCCCGGTAACTGCTGATGGTAGAGGAAGCTCTGTTGAAGTATTCCCGGGCGGTACCAACTTGGGCGAGATCACAGACTTGCGCTTCTTTACTAATAAACTATTCCGTGGTTTGCGTATTCCCTCAAGCTATTTGCCAACTACCGCTGATGACGGAAGTCAAGCGTATACTGATGGTAGAGTAGGTACTGCACTGATACAGGAATGGCGCTTTAATCAGTATTGCCAACGTTTGCAGGCTATGATTTGTGAGTCATTAGACAGAGAATTCAAACTGTTTATGCGTTGGAGAGGCTTTAATATTGACGGAAGTTTATTTGATTTATCATTTAATGAACCACAAAACTTTGCACAATACCGCCAAGCAGACATTGATACTGCACGTATTGCTACGTTTACACAACTAGAACAGTATCCTTATCTTTCTAAACGTTTCTTAATGAAACGTTATTTGGGCATGACTGAACAAGAGATCAGTGAGAACGAGACCGCTTGGGCCGAAGAAAGAGGCGACGTTGAAGCAGCACCTGCTGAAGCTGCTGGCTTAAGAGGAGTTGGCGTAAGCCCAGGTGGTATTCAAAGTGATTTGGATAACCTAGGTGGCGAAGGCGGAGCAATAGATGGCGGAACTCCAGGAGAGGCCGGAGAAGCTGGCCCAGGTGCTGGAGCTGGTGTAAACGCTGGCGCAGCAAGTGCTGGTCTTTAAACAAATTGGTTAAATACAAATATGAATATCACTGATTTATTTGAAGACTTTGACAAAGCGCCCGAGGGCTATTACTCTGAAAAAGACGATAAGAGCACTCTCAAAATGAACGACAGTCGAGTAACTCGTGTGACATTTGACCACCTACATAGACTTAGACTAAGTCATGACGTTAAAAAACTTGAGCACGAAAAGAAACTCAAGCAAACAGCAAAACAGTACGCAGTAGCCCCAGAAGGCGGCGCTGGCATGCCTGGCCTATAGTTATACAACTAAAATTCGCCAAAAAAACCCCATTTAACCCCGAAATCTGCGTAGTTAAGTAAATAACTACACAAAGCCACTTTATTAAAGGAATTTTTATGAACAAGTTTGAAAAACTAATTGAATATATCATCAATGATGAAGACGACAAAGCACGTCAACTTTTCCACACAATCGTTGTAGAAAAGTCACGTGACATTTACGAAAACATCATGGCTGAAGAAATGGAAGAAGAAGGCGTTGCTGGCGACAAAACTGGCGGCCTTGCAAAAGAATTAAAAGCAGTTGATACTGAAGAAGCAGTACACGAAACTGATGAAGAAGGTGAAGGCGATGACGGCGAAGGCGATGACGGCGAAGGCGATGACGGCGAAGGTGACACTAAGTTTAATCTAGACAGTGAAGACGATGACGGCAACCTAAGCGGTGAAGTTGATCCTGAAGCTGGCGAGCATAACGAGATCGAACAACAAGTTATGAGTGCAAACGACAAGCTAGACGAGCTACTAGCAAAATTTGATCAAATCGTTGGCGGACAAGAAGGCGGAATGGAAGAGCCAGGAATGGAAGAGCCAGGAATGGAAGGGCCAGGAATGGAAGAGCCAGGAATGGAAGAGCCAGTGGACGAAATGTTCATGGAAGAAGAGTCTGCTGAAAAGAAAAACGAAAAGAAAATGACTAAAGCTGAAAAAGAAGAAGCCGGAAAACCAAACATGAAAAACACCGGCAAAAAAGATGGTGGTAAGCCATTTGAATCACGCCAACGTTCAGTAAGCGAACTAATGCGTGAGTATGTTGAGAAGATTGAAGATATCAACTTAACACCTGGTACATATAGCGAAGGTGACCCTGTTGGAGCTGGTACAAAGACTGGTAAAGTTAAAGTTAATACAACTTATACTGGTTTGGAACAAGGTCCAGACTTTGGTGGTACAAGCGAGAACATTGTTTCTAAGCGTGGTGCTACAAATGAAAATCCAGATAACAAAGCAATTCCAAAGCCAAGCAATGAGTACAACAAAGGCGAAGGCAATTTGCCAGGCGCTGGTAAGTTTAAAAATGCTCCAGGCAACAAGAAAGTTTGGGACGGCGGATCTGACAAAGGCTATGGCGCTGAGAAGAAATCGGGTTCAGAAGGTACTAACGCAGGTTCCAAAAACACAATTGGTACTAACGTGAACAAGAAGTCTGAACTAGGCCAAGCTGGTCAGCCAACTGGCAAGAAGAAATAATAGGATAGGCACAATAAAATGGCTTTGTACCTACGTGAGAACTTAACTTTTGACCGCGCTGGAATCAAGATTATTCTTGAAGAAGGAAAAGACGGAAAAGGAAAAGATCTCTATATGGAAGGGATATTCGTTGAAGGAGGCGTGAAAAACGCTAATCAACGAGTATACCCAGTCCACGAAATACAAAAAGCTGTGGAAACTATCAATGGTCAAATCAAAGAAGGATATAGCGTCCTAGGAGAAGTAGACCATCCAGACGATTTAAAGATTAACCTAGACCGTGTAAGTCACATGATTGAAAAAATGTGGATGGATGGTCCTGCAGGTTTCGGAAAATTAAAAGTATTACCAACACCAATGGGCAAACTAGTTGAAGCTATGATTACATCAGGCGTAAAGCTAGGAGTAAGCTCACGTGGATCTGGTAATGTTAACGAAGGAACGGGACACGTTAGTGATTTTGAAATCATTACTGTGGATATTGTGGCACAACCCAGTGCCCCACATGCTTATCCAAAAGCGATTTACGAGTCGTTAATGAATATGCGTGGTGGTAGTAAAGTATTTGAACTAGCAAGTGAAGCTAGTCAAGATCGAAAAGTACAAAAGTACCTGAAGGAATCTCTAACAGGATTCATCAAAGAACTTAAAATATAGGAGATATATCCAGATGTTAGATGCTATCAAACCATTGTTGGATAACGGAATTATTAACGAAGACACACGTACTGCTATTGCTGAAGCCTGGGAAGCCAGAATCACTGAAGCAAAAGAACAGGCTCGTGCTGAACTACGTGAGGAATTCGCACAACGTTATGCACATGACAAATCAGTTATGGTTGAAGCTCTTGACAAAATGGTTACAGAAAGCCTAACTGCCGAACTACAAGAGTTCGCAGAAGAAAAACAAAAACTAGCCGAAGACCGTGTTAAGTTTAAAACACACATGGTTGAAAGTGCAGGCAAGTTCAACAATTTCCTAACTGCTAAACTAGCAGAAGAAATCAGTGAACTACGCAACGATCGTAAAATGTATGAAGCTGCCATTGGCAAACTTGAGGCATTTACAATTCGTGCACTAGCAGAAGAAATCAAAGAATTTGAAGCAGACAAGAGAGCAGTAGTGGAAACTAAAGTTCGTCTAGTTCGCGAAGGTAAAGCTAAACTAGCTGAACTACAAAGCAAGTTCGTTGCACAATCTGCACAAGCAGTCCAAGAGGCCGTAACCAGTTCGTTAGAGTCAGAATTGACTCAACTAAAAGAAGACATTACCGTGGCACGTGAAAACATGTTCGGTCGTCGTTTATTCGAAGCGTTTGCTAGCGAGTTTGCTGGTACTCATTTAAATGAGAACAAAGAAATTCGTAAGCTACAAGGTACAGTAAATGTACTAAGTAACAAGTTGCAAGAAGCAGTTTCTGCAATTCAAAGCAAAAATGCACTAGTTGAATCAAAAGAACGTGAAGTTCGTATTATCAAGGAATCAGTAGACCGTAAGCAAAAACTTGCAGAATTACTGAAGCCATTGAATAAAGAAAAGTCTGCAATTATGCAAGACCTTCTTGAGAGTGTACAGACTGAGAAATTACAGTCTGCATACGAAAAGTATCTTCCAGCAGTACTAAACAACAGTTCAGTTAAGACACCAGCTCCACAAGCTAAAGTATTAACAGAATCACGTGTAGTAGCTACCGGAGATAAAACTGCTAAAGCTGCCGTTAAAGTTGAAAGTACAGAGTCGCAAGACAACGTATTTGAGATCAAACGTTTAGCAGGGCTTAATTAAAACCCTAAAAGGAAAAAGGAAAAATCATGTCACAAGTATTATTAGAAAGCCGTTGGGGCGAAACAAAAGAAGCCCTGTTAGAAGGCTTACACGGTTCTAAAAGAACAAGCATGGGCGTTATTCTTGAGAATACACGCAAGATGCTAGCTGAAAATGCAACAGCTGGTTCAACACAAGCAGGTAACGTAGCAACACTTAACCGTGTTATTCTACCAGTTATCCGTCGTGTTATGCCTACAGTTATTGCTAACGAGATCATTGGTGTTCAACCAATGACAGGTCCAGTTGCTCAGATTCATACACTACGTGTACGTTACGCTGACAACTTTACAGATGGTTCACCATATGCAACATCAGCTAACGCTGGTGATGAAGCATTATCACCATTCAAGATTGCAGTTGCTTACTCTGGTTCTAATACAACTGGTCAAGCTACTTCTACTGCATCTCTAGAAGGTATTGCTGGTAACAGAATCAACGTTCAAATCTTGAAACAAGTTGTTGAAGCTAAAACACGTAAATTGTCTGCTCGTTGGACATTTGAAGCTGCGCAAGATGCACAATCTATGCACGGTTTAGACGTAGAAGCTGAAATCATGGCAGCATTGGCTCAAGAGATCACAGTTGAAATCGACCAAGAAATTCTAGGTTCACTACGTGCCCTAGCCGCTACTGATTACACATTTGATCAGTCAGCAGTTTCTGGTACTGCAACATTCGTTGGTGACGAGCACGCTGCTTTAGCGGTTCTAATCAACAGAACAGCAAACTTGATTGCACAACGTACACGTCGTGGCGCTGGTAACTGGTGTGTTGTAAGTCCTGCTTCATTGACAGTACTACAATCTGCTACTACTTCTGCTTTTGCACGTACTACAGAAGGTACATTCGAAGCTCCTACAAACACTAAGTTTGTTGGTACATTGAATGGTGCAATGAAGGTTTATGTTGACGGTTATGCAAACGACGGCCAAGCAGTATTGGTTGGATATAAAGGTTCTAGCGAGGCTGATGCAGCTGCGTTCTATTGCCCATATATTCCATTAATGAGTTCTGGTGTTGTTCTAGATCCATCAACATTCGAACCAGTAGTTAGCTTTATGACACGTTACGGATATGTTGAATTGACAAACACTTCATCATCTCTAGGTAACGCAGGCGACTACGTTGGTGAGATTGCTGTTGCAAACTTAACATTCCAATAATCAAGCAATACTTGATATAGGAAATTCAAAAAAGCACTTTCGGGTGCTTTTTTGTTGGCGGTGGTATCAGCGATATAAATATTATTGTGACAACAGTCACAAGCTCGTGTTTAACACACATACACACAAAGGAGAAAAACTATGAGCAAAACACCATTTGAAATTCGTCTTGAACTTTTAAAACTCGCAAAAGATTCTTTATTTGAACCCGTTTACCACAAACGTGATGCACTTAAAGATGAATTCTTTAGTAAACAGACAGATGAAAATAAAGGTACGATACCTTTTCCAACTTTACCTGGCTTTCCGAGTACAGATGATATTATTGTAGAAGCTGAAAAACTTAACAAGTTTATAAGCCAACAATAATAGGAGCCCCGCAAGGGGCTTTTGCTATTGTTTACGACAATACGTTTCTATAAATTCTCGTTCTTGTTGACTCAAATGTACCTCAGTTACAACGCCAAAGTGTTCATTTTTTACTGGTAAATTTGAGTGCCTACTAGAGTGATCCCATAAAAATTCAGTATTGGAATCTAAGAAAATATTGTTTCCTTCACCAACGGCTAAATCAATAATTTTTCTTTGAAATTCGGATTGAGATAAATTTAATAATTCGCTCAATGATGTGGGGAACCAAGTATACGGGTCAACTTGAAATCTATGTGCTTGATATTTCAAGTCTGGATAATCCACTTTGCCATCTGGTCCATGGTGCCACGGAAGTACTATGGTTGGGATTTTTAAGAGATGTGATAGTTGGCAAACTCCTCCCTCGTATCCAATTACCGCAGCGCAATGTTGATTTAGTAAATATACTTTTTCTTCAATGGTACCGCTTTGAATAAACATAACCTCATAGCCATAAGACATTAACAAGTCAGCAATTTTACACCATTGTGCTCTTGTATAAAAACGGCAGTAGGGCATTACGTTACTGTTGAGTAATGGTAATTCGTCATCTCTCAAATAGATATTATTGGCTATTCCAATATATCTTTTGTCTAGTCTATTTTTATAATCAATATCCCAAGTTCGTCCAAGTACATTAATAGTATCGGAACTAAAATATGGACTGATAATTTTGGTCATGTCCGTAAATATGTTTGCTAGATTACTTGAACTATTTTTTCTTTCAATTAATTCTTGGCCAGGGTTATGTTCTAAAGTTAAGTCAATTGGAAATCTTTGAGACAAACTAAAAATTTTAACCAATTCAAAAATAGTAGTATGCTCATCATTCCACGGTTTGATAATGGTGATTTTTGTTGGTTGTTTAGAGTCAACTATTAGAGACAAGTGCATTAGTCCCATCCCCAATGATCTATCAGTGTCGAAGATCCACTCAAGCATAATTTAAATTCTCAGTCATTGAATATTATTTATAGCAGTATTTTTCACAGTAAATACAATATGAAAAATCTAATTGTTATTGGTGATAGTTGGCCCGCAGGAAACGAACTTGAAAATCCACACAAAGACGCTTTTCCAGTTAAAATTAAAGAAGAATTGGGTTTTGATAATGTAATAAATCTTGCTGAAGGGGGTTCAAGTTTACAACATTATTTTTTACAAATAAAAAAGTTTTACACAGTTAAAAAATTATATCCCCATCATTCCAAATATGAATTATTGGTTTGTATGACCAGTTGTGTTAGAGATTTATATTTTGATGAAGCAGGTCAACCAAATGAAATTATTCCCACAGATCGTTCTAAAATAGAATTTTATGCAAAAATGTTTAACTATCCCGAAACAGCAAAATTATTTTGGTATAGAACAGTGTTTATGATGCAAAATTGGGCAAGGCAAAATGGCATAAAAGATCATTTTGTACAAATGTTTGAAACCCCACCTATGGATGCTGATTACAACGCAATAATAGATTTTAAGTCTGTTTATGCGGGTGCTAGAACTAATATGGCAGCAATTTTGTCAGAAAAAGCCGGCGATGTGTATGATGAAAGTTTTAAATTACATCATGGTGCTAGAATACCTCACGGGTCAACCACATATCAAAAATATTTTGCCCCTAGTCATTTTCATCCAAATATACTAGGGCATCAAGAAATTGCAAATGAAATAATAAAATTTATGCACAGATGAAAAAATTATTAGTAACATTTGGTGATAGTTGGACATATGGGTCAGAATTAGATAAACCATCAGAACAAAATTGGACTTCAACTGTTGGTAAATATCTACTAGCAGAAACTTTAAATTTGGGATGTCCTGCAAGTAGTATAGGACATTTAGCAGTACAACTTTTTCAATATGTAGATCAAGTTGAAAAATATAAAGAATATAAAAAAATTTTCATGATTGGTCTTACTGGTACAACACGTCATCTGTCTTACAGTAATACGTTGAAAGAGTTTATAAACATAACACCCGAAGCAAATTATAGAACAAACAATATACACACATCTGGTAGACCACCCGAAATAGTTAAAGAACTTGATAAACTATCAATTGAAATGTATAAGGTAGTTGAATGTGTTGAGTATAACAAATACATTTTGAAACAAACTATGATGTTGTTTCAAAATTATTGTGAAATAAATTCTATAGACACAATATTTTTTAGCTATTTTGACTATTTGCCCATGAATGATTTTAAAATTAATTATTATCCAGAATCATTGACTAAAACTCTTACTGGAAATGAATATACATTGCCTGACATACGAGAAAATCAGTATTTTTCTGGCAAATTATTCCATCCCAATGAACTCGGGCATATCAAAATAGCAGAATTATTACATGAGTTTTACACCAAAGTTTATCCGGGGAATTGAAGGCGATGATATTCCCTATCATTTGAGTTTACTGGGCTATGATGTAAACGCCATTCCTGACAGATATTATTTCTTCCCCTTAAACGATCACTACAACACACACGGCTCAGATTGGTTTAAAGAACAAACACAAATAGCAAGAGCACACGAGGTTGTGGTATTTTACGACCTTGTCAATATAGGCGACCAAGAGTTTAAAAACTTTTACTCTACAGTTAAAAATTTTGAACATCCTAGAAAAGTTTGGCTAACAGTAAATCAAAGCAAAGATATATTGCCAATTCTAGATACTACTATTGTACAATGGGATTTTATGTGGAACAGAATCAAGGCCTACTATACAGAAACAGTACCAGATAATCTAACACTACATCATTTTAATCGAGGCAGTTATCAATTATTTGATTTGGATTTTACTACAAAAAGAAGTCGAAAATTTTTATCATTACTAGGCAGAGAATATGGTATCCGTAAAGACTTATACGAAGAAGTCAAAGACTACAATGGATATGTTAGCAACAGAGCCAGGAATATATTTTTAGAAGGTGAGGCAGTTGTTGGTGCGTACACCCCAGTGCCAAAGCACTTTTACCAAGATAGTTATTTTAGCATATATGTTGAAAGCAATTACTACCAACAGTCACTAATTCACCTAACAGAAAAAACATTTGAGCCACTACTCAAAGGACATTTTATATTGCCCTATACAAATTCCAATGCTTTGAACAGACTAGAAGATATGGGATTTCAGTTCCCCAGTGATATTAATTATGCTTTTACTCAAGACCTTGCGTTACAGAATAGATTTATATATCTAATAGAAGAATTTCAAAAATTATTATCAGTCAATCTAGGCGATATGTATTATCATTACCGAGACTTGCTACAACACAATCAAAATTGTTTGTATGAAATACCTTATGATCGTAGAATACTTGAGGTGTTTGATGTATAAATTTTATAACACTTTGAGCTTTGAGCAATCAATCGACCATAGGCACACAGATTGGAGTGTAGACGATCCTTATAGTTATAGATGCTGGTATGAAGAAGATATACAAGGCCGTGACGGTTTACTAATACAAGTTGGAGATTCTTGGACTTGGGGAGATCATTTGGGACGAATAGATTGGAATAAAGCCAGTAACGATCCTGTGCGTATGGAACAAATAGTAGGACGACAATTGAGTAACCTAATGAATGCAGATTGGGTCAACCTAGCAAGACCAGGATGTAGCAATTATTGGATGCTAGAACAACTATTAGACATAGAGCATTTGTTAGCGACTCGAGACAATATTACCGTTGTAATAACTCTAACAGAAGATTTACGGGAAGCAACTCATACTCGTCGCATAAATGTAAATGATGCTTACGCAGAATTTTGGCAAAGATCAACTAGTATACAGGATTTTTTAACGCAGGTGGAAACCTATTTGTACAACAACCTCGAAGCGTATATAACACGTAACCCAAACGTAAAATTTATAGTAAGCAGAGCGTTCACAGACTCGTGGACGCACCGTCCTTGGTTATTAGATAAAACTTGGTGCGATGTAATACAAGATGCTATTGCGTTTGACAATTATCAAAAACCAGTTCCTTTTATAGGACAAATGAGCATTGACCCACTTGCCAATAAGTTTATTTCTACCAAGCCCGAACGCAAATCAGAATTCTTAGACATAATGGAACGTGTAGGTACACGTTGGAATTTTCTTGGGGCAAGTGAGTATAATCTAAAAGGCAGTACATACCATCCTAATCCTGCAGGGCACAAACTATGGGCCGAGTATCTTTTCTCTAAGTTAGCATAAATACTAAGTTCACAAGAACTCTCGGAGCACCAACTTCGGGTAGCCTAGAACGCTATTTTTAAGGAGAAAATAAAATGGCAAAATTAAAAATCACAAACACAAGCACTGACGGTATCGTACATGACCGTTATACAGGACCCGAATACACCAATGGTGCATACATTGGCGGTACAGGTGGTAACACTAGCCAAGCAGGTCGTCAAATTAGTCCAACAGTTAAAGTTGGATCAAATGCTGCTGGCGCGGGCTCAATTATGTTGCAAAAAGGCATACACAGATTTGAAGTAAACGATGGCACAAACGTTGGAAGATGTACACTAGTTAACCTAGCAACTCCTACGGTTAATAACACAATGAGTATTGCAGTTACATTAAACGTAATTACTTCTGCAAACGTTATTGCTGCTAACGTAGTTGGTAATGCTACTAGCACCTATGTTACATACGCAACTGCAAACGTAGTTGGTCCAGCTACAATTGGCGTGAATAGCGTATTACTAGGATTAGGCGGAAATACTGCTGGTTTAGTTACTGCGGTTAACCCAACAGTTGCTGGTTTAGCCAACGTTACAATTGCAACAACAGGAAACGTAGCAGCTCAAACAGTGGCTTTTGCTAATAATACTGTTTACGCAAGTCGTATTACCAATCGTTATGTTTACGATTTTGGTAGCGATGGCTACTTGAGCTCAAACATCACCGGTGGATACAACCCAAACAAATATCGTTATCACTTGGCTACACCGGATAACACATTCGTAATGGTTTCTTACGCTTAAAACAATCAGCTATAAGTGAGTATAGCATAAACTTAAAACGGCCTCCGGGCCGTTTTATTTTGGCAATTCAATATCTTTTGCTCAGCTAAATATACAATAAACAAGGTTTTCGCGATGAGTACCACAAAAAGAATTTCTGGAAGCTATACACTCCAAACTATCAATCCTGGGGATCAAATCAATATTGATGCCTCTCAAGTATACATCAATGGTAACTTAATTGTAACTGGAAATAGTCAAAGCATTGTTAGTACTGATAGTGCAATTACAGATCACACTATTACATTGAATAATGGGGTTACTACCCCAAATCCACTTGGTGCAAATATTATTGTTGCTCGAAGTGCATCTGGTAGCCCAGCCAACGTATTCATTAGTTGGAACGAATCAATTAAATCTTGGCAACTCTACAACGGAACTGCAATTTCGAATATAGCAACCGCAATTAGTTCGGGAATAACAAGCCTAAGTCAAGATACAAATCCAGTACTAGGCGGAAACTTAAACATAACTGGACATACACTATATACAAACGTATCCAGTGGAAACGTACAAATTTCAGCCAATACTGCTGGTAGCGGTGGCTCTGGCGTTTATGTAACAAACACTCAAACTACTAACGCAGAATTAGTAACAAAGTCTAAGGCGGTGGCCTATAGCATAGTATTTGGATAGGAATAAAAATGGCAATACAGAATACAATCTTAACAACGACAGCGGCAAATATATTTGTCAATCAAAGCAGCACAGGAACAAGTGCAATTACAACAATTCACTTATGCAATTATAGTCCTAATACAGAATTAGTAAACATATATGCAGTACCAATTGGATCTTCTGCTGGTGCAAATACAATTATCTATTCAAATGTTACGCTAACCGCTTATCAAACTTTAATCGTCTACCAAGAAAAATTTATTTTAGGTAGCATTGGTGATGCCATTATGGCAAATGCAAATACAGCAAACTCAGTAACTGCAACAGTAAGCTCAATAGGAATTTAATAATGGCAAGATTTTTAAAAAATCCAAGACCCACAGACAACGCCACGTTTGCTATGCAACTGCCTATTGTTCCTAGCAGCGCATACGGTGACGCTCCTACTAGCGGACTATTAAGATTCAATCAAGCAACAAGTCGAATTGAATTCTATTACAACGGTGCCTGGAGTCAAGTTGCCAAAATTGGTAGTGTACAGTTAGTAACTGATAGCTTTACTGGTGATGGCGCAACAACCACATTTACAATGAGTCAAGCAGAAAGTGACCCAACTGCAATTGCAGTTTTTATTGGTGGCGTTTATCAAATTCCTACAACACACTACTCAGTAAACGGATCAACAATCATTACATTCCAAGCTCCTCCTCCGCAATATACAGGCAGTAGCCCAACTACAATTATTGTAATACATAATATAAACAGCACTAACGTAGCTGCCTAGGACCGGGCATGGCAATAGGAAAAATCAGTGGAACAATGTTACAGGCAAACTTGGAACGCCAAGGTACCAACATCTCTATTGACGCTACTGCCTTCTTTGACGTAAACAATCATAGATTTGGTGTTAACAATTCTAATCCGCAATATACATTAGACATAACTGGCAACGCTCACTTAGGCAACATTTATGTATTGGGCAATGCAATCACAACTGATCCCGGACTCAAACTAAATCTTGGAAATATTAGCAATATTAATATCGCCGGCGGATCTGCCAACTATGTCATTTATACAGATGGAGCCGGCAATTTAACATTTGGCAACTTGGATGTATTGTCTGGCGTAGAAGGATTCACGGCCAACTACATTACTCTTGGCAGCAACACGCAAGGTGCGCTATCTAGCAATGCAGTAACACTAACATCAAATAGTACAGTAACAGACAGTATTGCGCTGATTAATCAAATTCTTGGAAATATCACAAACAACACTGGTTCAGTAATACATGTGTCGGGCAACGTTACTGCCAACGGCACATTTTATGGAAATTTAATTGGAAACGTAACCGCTACGGGAAACGTAACCGCTGGTAATGTAATAACCACCGGAACGTATTATGGAAACGTAGCAGCAGATACAATTACCCCCTATCAAACTTCAGTGACGATTTTTAAGAGCACATCGGCCATTGGACTTCCTGCAGGATCAAGCATACAGTATCCAACAAGCAATATCGCTGGCTATTTAAGATATAATAATTCTATTTCTACACTAGAATTTTATAACGGAACTGCTTGGATTGCGCTTACTAACACCATTGGCGATCAAATAATTACTCCCGATGGAGTAAATCAATCATTTACATTGTCTCAAAGCTCCACTTCTAATGGGGTACTGGTTAGTATCAATGGTACTATTCAACGTCCAGGGACTGCTTATACGGTTTCAGGCACAACAATTACATTTTCTGAAGTTCCGCTAATAACTGATATCATTGACGTAAGATATATTGCAACTGCAACCTCGGTGAGTTTGGACTTTGAAGTTGTTGATACTGGAAATGTTCAAATTGGAACCACAACTGCAATCATTGATAGTTTTTCATCTAGTCAATATCGTAGTGCAACATATACGATTTCTAGTTCTACATCAACCGATGCACAATTTTCTCAAATAATGCTAGTACAAAATGGCGGAACTGTGATAGTAAATACTATAGGTAATGTGCGAACTGCATCAAATACTGTTACATACTCGGCAAATATTAACGGTAGCACGGTAAACTTATTAGCCATCAGCTCAACTGCCACAACTCAATTACGAATTCAGCGCACTTACTTTAACGTTTAATCAATTACACATTCGTAATTTCAAAATCTTGAAATAGTCAACTACTCAAGAGGTGTTTATCTACGGCTAAACTAAATACTGTATAGGTAAATTAAGGATAATCCAAAAATGGCCGTAACCCGCATACAAAATAATCAGATCACTGATAGTACAATTAACGCTCAGTATAAAGTTTCAGCAGGTACCGTTACTGGTAACTTATTTGCCACAAACTTAACGCTAAACAGTAATATTACTATTCTTGGTAATCTAACAGTCTCAAATAGTTACTCTCAGCTTAACTCAATTAACACATATATTAACGATCCGTTAGTTGTTTTTAACAACGGATATACTGGCTCGCCAACGTATGACATTGGTATGCTAATGAATCGTAACTTACAACCAGTTACTGGTTATAATAGTGCCAGCGTAAACGTTGCTTGGATTTGGGAAGAATCAAGCAACCAATTCCAGGGTATTTTAACAACAGAAACTGGTACAACTGCTGGTGTTATTAACAATTCGGGATATGCAAACTTGCGTATTGGTAACGTAGCTGCTCAAAGCCAGACGATATCAAACAGTTTAACAGTCTCTGGACCAACTACATTAACAACTGCAACTGCTGGCGGAATTCAAGCCGCAGCAATTGGTAACGTAACTCCAGGCACTGGTGCATTTAATACGCTAACTGCTACTAGTTTCCAAGGTATTATTGGTAACGCAACTCCAAATACTGGTAACTTTACAACTATTACCACTGGCGGTTTGCAATCAGTTGCAATTGGTAACGTAACTCCAGGAAGTGCAGTATTCACAACAGTTAACACAACAGCCAACATTGTTGCTAACTCTGCAATAGGTAGCTTAACAATTTATGGTAATGCAATTAGTAGCAATACTGGTAAAATTGGACTTGGTAGTATCAGCAACGTACAAGTTACTGGCGGTACTAGTGGACAATATGTAACAACTGACGGAGCTGGCAATTTAAGTTTTGCAACAATATCAATTGTTGGTAACACTATACCTCTTGGTGCTAACGCTAGTGGACAATTGGTATCAAATGCAGTGACATTAACAACATCAACATACGTAACAGATGCAGTGGCACAGTTAAACGCTATTCTTGGCAAGCTAACCCCAGCAAGCCCGCCAAACTTCCCGGCAACTTCTCTAACTCAAACTACTGGCACTATCTCAGGATTGATGACTGCGTTTACACAAACGGACAATAGTGGATGGGGTAACCTAAGTGTTGCTGGCGGAACCTCAGTGAACGCAACAAGAAGTGCGGTGTTTGCTACTAGCACAGTAACTAATTCGGGAACCACTACAACTGGTGGTAATATTCAGCTGGCCATTAATGGTACAGTTTGGCCAAGTAATTATCACGCATTGACTGCAAGCCCGTCAAGTGCAGACAACGGCACATATGGTAACTTGGTTGTGTCGGGTGTACAAGATTATCACAATATTGTGAGCACAGTGGCAGCTGGATTCTGGTACGTATTTTCAGCGTCAGTGGCAGCAACCAGCATACCGGCTGGATGGAATAGACTAAACATAACCTACACTGGCGATGCAGCCTCAACTGGTTACCTAACTTGGTATTATGACGCAAGCTCACCAACTGCACCAGCATTTAGCGGAACAAGTATTGCATTGAGCAGTAACGTGGTCACTTATTCAAGCACTATTCCGCATTTAAACTCCAGCGCTGGCTTTACAATAAATGGCACAGTACAAAACTTAAGTGGTGACTTGTACTATGCAGCTTGGACCAGCACTTCTGCTAACTTCTTCTCAAGTCTTGGCGCAGGTGGAGCATTACTAGCACCGGCCAATAGAACACTGACTCAAGTGGGAATACCATTACCATTAACACGTAGCAATACTACTGCTTACACGTTCTCGACAACATCAAATGTCACGACCGGCTTTGGTAGTGCTGCTTCAACACTTGGACCAACACTAAGTGTTTCAACTCCATATGCAACCACTGGTAGTGGACAATTTGCACCAGGTAGTATTATATTGTACAAAACAGGTACAAGCACACAAATTGAAGAAACAAGTTTAACAAGCTCGTTCGGAACTGCTGCTCGTATTACCAATCCAGATGGTGGTACTGCTGCAGACAATCCCACATACACTGGAACTGAGACAACATTTAATAGTCAAACAAGTCCATTGTTAATAACAGACGCAACAGTTGTTGCTGCAAAATTACAGTACGATGTAACAAATTACAGTACTGGATATTATCCAGTAGGACCCAATTTGAGTTCTGGACGTGCCGCAAGTCAGTACTTTACGTTTAAGTTTAACTATGCCGCACTGAGCAGTTTCTATATACACTATACAGGAACATTGGCTGGATTGTGGATTGCATTACCCGGAGTCACTGACCCAACTTATGCAAGCCCCACTAACGGATGGCTAAATGCGGCGGCGGCCTATGCTGGTTCTGGTGTTCCAGGTACTGGTACAGGTGGCAACGGAAGCAATGGATGTGCAGTTGGCGGAAACGCAACACTAAACTCCAATGGTACATATAGTGTGAACGTTACATTTGGATCAGTTAACACATCAACCACAGGTAATAAGAGTAACGAGGTTTACGTTAGAGTTAAGTTGACAAGTGGTCAATCGCTAACAGCATTATACGTTGCAACATCATAATAAGAGAGAACTATAAAAAATGGCAATATCACAAAATCAGATCGTTGACTACTTAAATAAAAAGGTTGGCTATGGCGTAGCCAAGACCGATTTATACACTGCAAAACAACCCTATAACGAGTCTATTGCTAGTCCGTTATTGGTTCCTGGAGCGTCAGTACTTCAACAAGATTTCGCAATTCCCAACGTATCAAGTGCGCCTAGTGCAAATACGGTATTAAATGGTAGTACTATTGTTTCGGTGTATAATACATCAACTAGTGCAGTAGTACAAGGAACTGCATTAAGCGAGTCAGAAACAAACGAAACTTGGAGTACTGGTATAACCAATTGGATTCCACCAAGTTTTGGATCTGGTTACCAACTTAAAATATATGCCGGACCTCCAGGAGCAACTGTTGCTCAGGTAGCAAACTTTACAAATTTACCTGTAGCTGGATCTGGTGCTAGTGATTCTTGGTTCTTTGACTACCAAGCAGGTGTTTTAAACTTTGCTGATACAATAGTGCCAACTGCTGCCGCCAACGTTTCTAACGTTGTTTATTTTATGGGTGCAGCTTATACTGGTACTCTTGGTATTACTAACTATGCTAACCTTAGCGTAACTGGTAATTTAACCAGCGTCAATGGTAATATAGTTTTAACTAATGGTAATCTTTACGCTCAAAATTTATATGGTACATTCCAAGGTAGCTTGGGCAGTATGGTATCTGCCACTAGTGCCAACGTAGCCTCTTATGATACTGTTACCCCAGTTAGTAGTAATCAATCTTATTATTTAGAATTAGCTACTCAAGCAACTTCTGGTAATAGTATTACTGGCGTTAACTCTGCATTAAATTATAACCCTAGTACTGGCGCATTAAATGCTGGTACAGTAATAGCAAGTACTGTTAATGCTGCTACAATTGGTAACGCCGGTGCAGTATTCAGTGGTGCAAGCGAAACTTTAACTGGTACATTAATTGCTGCCACCGTAAACGCAGCAACAATTGGTAACGCTGGTGCAGTGTTCTCGGGTGCTAGCGAAACACTGACTGGTACATTAATAGCAAGTACGGTTAATGCCGCTACTATTGGTAACGCTGGTGCAGTGTTCTCGGGTGCTAGCGAAACACTGACTGGTACATTAATAGCAAGTACGGTTAATGCCGCTACTATTGGTAACACTGGTGCTGTATTTACTGGTGCTAGTGAAACACTAAGTGGTACATTGTTCGCAAGTACAGTAAATGCAGCAACGATCGGTAATGCTGGTGCAGTATTCAGTGGTGCTAGTGAAACCCTGACAGGTACATTAATTGCGACAACATTAAATGCTGCCACAATTGGTAATACAGGTGCTGTATTTACTGGTGCAAGTGAAACACTAAGCGGTACATTGATCGCAAGTACTGTTAATGCAGCAACAATTGGTAATGCTGGGGCAACGTTCAGTGGTGCAAGTGAAACACTAAGTGGTACGTTAATTGCAGCAACATTAAATGCTGCCACAATTGGTAATACTGGTGCTACGCTAACTGGTACTAATGTAAATGGCGTTTATGTATTGGCTTCTACTGGATTGTCGACTGCTAATGCAGTAATAACTGGCGGTAACATTGCTGGAACTCCAATTGGTACAGGCGTAGCAAGCACTGGTGCATTTACTACATTAAGTGCTAGCGGACAAACACAAATAACCAATACTACAAACGCAACAGGATTGAGCACTGGCTCATTCTACACACTAGGTGGTGCTGCAATTAGTCAAGACTTGTGGGTTGGTGGTACAATTTACGCTAATACACTACAAACAGTTCAAACTCAAATTTTGAGTGTTAATGAACCACTGTTATATTTGACTGGTACTAACCCTTATCCTTATAACTATGATATTGGTTTCTACTCACACTTTGTTGGTGGAGCTGCTAACTTATACTCACATTCTGGTTTTGTTCGTAATTACCTTGATGGAGATTGGTACTTGTTCTCAAACGTACCTGAGCCATCAGGCAACGTAATTAACTTGGCTAGTACTAACTTAATATATGACGCATTAAAACTTGGCTCATTGTTGGCAATGAACACAACACCAAGTACAAGTACCACAACTGGAGCATTACAAGTTGCTGGTGGTGCTGGTATTGCTGGAGCATTAAACGTAGGCTCAACTGTTATTGCTAGTGGAAATATTGTTGCTGGTAGCGGAACTACAAGCTCAAGCACTACAACTGGCGCATTGGTTGTTGCTGGTAGCGGTGGCGCAGGTATTGGCGGAGCACTAAACGTTGGTGGCGTTGTACAATTTACAAACGCAACTCAAAATACTGGTGCTAGTACCGGTGCTCTGCAAGTAACTGGTGGTGCTTATATTGGTGGTAATTTATGGGTTGGTGGTAATATTAATTTGACCTCAAGCACAGTGATTAACTCACCAACTGGACAATTTACAGGTAATGCTGCAGGCTTTGGTGCTTTATATGCAGGTATTACTGCTGGTTATGTATACCAACCACAGACAGTTATACAAGCAAGTACAAACTTTAATGGGTATGCACAGGTTAACAACCAAAATATTAGTAGTGGCACAAGTGCAAGTACTGACTTCGTTGCTACAATGGATACCGGTACCGCCGGAACTGGCTACATTGATATGGGTATTAATAGCTCAGGGTACAACGGAGCCACAAATGGTCAGACTCTAAGCTATGCAGGTGACGGTTACTTATATGTACAAGCAAATGCAACAGGATCACTTGGTAACTTGATGCTTGGCACTGCTGCTACAACTGGTAATATTTTCTTTGTAGCTGGTGGATTAAACACAAACAATCAAGTAATGACTATAACTACTGCTAATACAGTAGTAGTAACAAGTTCAGTTGCAGCAACAAACACCAGCAGTGGCGCATTGCAAGTACAAGGCGGTGTGGGAGTTACTGGGGCAGTATATGCTGGAAGTATTCAAAATACTCCAATTGGATCAACAACTGCAAGTACTGGTAACTTTACTACATTAAATGCAACAACTTCAGTTACAACTGCTACTTTAAATGCAGCAACAATTGGTAACGTTGGTGCAAGCGGACAATTTGGTACAATTATTGCTTCTACATTAAATGCGGCAATCATTGGTAACACAGGCGCTACAATTACTGGTGCTAGTGCAACATTAAGCGGTACATTAATTGCAAGTACTGTTAATGCAGCAACCATTGGTAACACAGGAGCTGTATTTACTGGTGCTAATGAGACTTTAACTGGCACATTAATTGCAAGTACTGTTAATGCAGCAACTATTGGTAATACAGGGGCTAATGGTCAATTTGGTACAATTATTGCAAGTACTGTTAATGCAGCAACCATTGGTAATACTGGTGCCACAATTACTGGTGCTAGTGCAACACTAAGTGGCACACTAATTGCAAGTACTGTTAATGCTGCCACAATTGGTAACGTTGGTGCTAGTGGACAATTTGGTACAATTATTGCTTCCACTCTAAATGCAGCAACCATTGGTAATACTGGTGCAACTGTAACAGGAACAAACGTAAACGGTGTTTATGTATTGGCTTCTACTGGACTTTCAACTGCTAATGCAGTAATAACAGGTGGAAGTATTAATGGTACAACTATTGGTGCTACTAATGCAAGTACTGGTAACTTTACTACATTAAATGCAACAACTTCAGTTACAACTGCTACAGTAAATGCTGCCACAATTGGTAATACTGGCGCTAACGTAAATGGTACAGGTACATATTTGACAGCACTAACTGCTACCAACGTTAACGGTACAGTAAACACTGCCAACGTAAGTTATTATAAAGTAGTTCAAGCCGTAACCAACAACCAAACTTATTATTTGGGCTTTGCTAATGCTACAAGTGGTAATAGTACATTTAACACAACTACAACAGTTAACGTTAATCCAAGCACTGGAACAATTTACGCAAGTGCATTTGTTGGATCAGGTGCAGGCTTAACAAACTTGTCAATTGGATCAATAACAGGTACATACCCAACAGCAAACGCTTCAATCTATACTGGAGTTACAAACAATACTAGTGGTAGTACTTTCTATCCAATACTAAGTGGACAAAGTAGCACCGGTAACGTACAAGCTCAGGTAAACGGTGGATTAAGTTATGTTCCAAATACTGGAACATTAAGTGCAACTGCATTTAGTGGAAGCGGCACTTCTTATATCCAAACACTACAAGTTAACGGAACCTTTACTGGTTGCGGTACGGTTGCAGCAACCAGCGGTGCGTCAAGTACCAGCACCTCAACTGGTGCGCTACAAGTAACTGGTGGCGCCGGTATTACTGGTAACTTATATGTTGGTAGTACTGGTGTATTTGGTAGTGTATTAAATTATATTCCGGCTAACGCACCAATTCAAGTTGGTTTGAACATTAATAACTACAGTCAAGTCAGTATTCAAAACGCCAATAACGGTAACAATGCAAGTTCAGACATTGCGGCAGTGGCCAATAACGGTAGCGACAACGATACTTATGTTGACATGGGTATTGTTGGCTCGGGATACAGCCAAGCTGCATACAATTTATACAACCCTAACGATGGTTACTTGATTGTTGCTGGTAACACCACAACTGGTGGCGGTAACTTGATATTGAATACATATCAGAAGAACGATATTATATTTGCAACAGGTGGTACAACTAAACAATTTGAAGTTGCACGTATCACAAGTGGTAACACATTGGTTGTTAAATCTACAAACACCAACTCGCTAACTGCTAATACTGGTGCGCTACAAGTTTGGGGCGGAGCAAGCATAAGCGGCAACGTTTATAATGGCGCTTCGTTAGTACAAGTTGCTGGCGCACAATTCAATACTGGTAGAGCCAGTGCTGGAACAACAGGCGCCACAAACATCAATGCATTAATAATGCAAGGTGTCAATGATTCAACACTGATTTATGCTAAACCACTAACTGCATATGACGCAGTTATTATTGGTGGTAATGGTGCAAGTACAAGTTTTGCACAAGGCGCCAAATTGGTTGTTAACAGTACTGACTCAATGATGATACCAGTTGGTACTAGTAGCCAACGTCCAGGTAGCAGCGGCGGAACTGACACGACTGGTATGTTACGATACAGTAGTACTGTTGGATCAATTGAATGGTTTAATGGTACAAGTTGGCAAAGTGCGACAACATCGTTTACAGTTATCCAAGATCAACAGTTTACTGGAACTGGATCGCAGACGGTATTTACATTATCTAGCAGTCAGACTACTGCAAGTTGTATTGTAAGTATTAACGGTGTGGTACAAATTCCAACATTGGCTTACTCAGTATCAGGAACATCACTGACATTTACAGAAGCTCCACAAAGCACTGATGTAATTGATGTTCGTATGTTGACAACAACAAGCACTGTGGCACAATTGTATGATACAAGTGGTTATAATACAGTTAACACAATTACTGGAACTGGTATTACATTTACAACTGGTACAAGTAGTTTACAAACTCAGTATACAATTAACACAACTGGTGCAATTGCAAGTACTGTAGCAAACGTTACAATTGCAACGGCAAGTACACCAACTACAGTTGATAGTTTCTTTGCTAATACTTACAGTACTGCCAAGTATATATTGACGAGTACATTGGGTAGCGTAAAAGAAGCAACTGAAGTATTGGTAATATCAAACGGTACAGTGGCAAACGTTGTAGTTTATGGTACTATTAATACAGCTGGAAACAGTTTAACAACTTGGAGTGCAGTAATGAGCGGTAATATTGTTCAGTTACAAGGTACAACAACTAACAACAGTACAGTAATTAGAATGACCAAGCAGTATAACGCAGTTTAATAGGGATGGTTAGGGCAGATGGTCTGCCCTAACTGAGTATATTTTTCGGGGATAGTGAACCGATTAGGAAAAGAAAATGGCAAATAATAATTTTATAGTACAAAACGGATTGAACGTAGGCGGGGCAAGCGGCGCAAATATCAGCATTGATTCAGTAACTGGCTCGCTTATTTTTGCACCAGCACCAACAACAGCTGTGCCAAATCCTACTGCGGTAGTGTTTACTCCAGGCGGTACAGTTCAATCAGTAACAACAACAGGTGGTGTCCCAACAGCAAGTGCAATTGCAAGTGCCAATGCCGCAAGTGCAACAACACTAACCAACGGTACTGCAAACGTTACAGTCAATACCTCAAACGTTACAATTGGTGTCGGCGGAAATCAAGTTTGGACTGTGACATCCAGTGGTGTTATAGGAGCTGGATCTGCACAATTTAACAGTTTAAACGTAACAGGTACTGCTACTGCCGCAATCGTAAACGCAGCTACAATTGGTAACACTGGTGCCACATTAACTGGTACGTTAAGTACTGCAAGTCAGCCTAATGTTACTGCTGTTGGTACACTAACAGGTTTAACAGTCAGTGGTGCAACCACCGCGGCTGCAATTACAAGTAGTGGCACAATCATAGCCTCAACTCTTAATGCTGGTACAATTGGTAATTCAGGTGCAGTACTATATGGTACATTAAATAGTTCAAGTGCAAGTCAGCCAAATATTACTACATTAGCTGGTGTCACATCAATTGGTACAAGCGGTGTTACTACAACTGCAGCTGGTAACTTTACAATTACAGGTTGTTTGACAGTTAATGGTACTACAACCACAATTAATAATACTGTTTATGAAACAACAGAATACGTGTCTACTGTTGATGCAACAACATTACGTGCAGTTACAATTGGTAACAGTGGTGCGGTACTATACGGTACACTAAACAGTTCAAGTGCAAGCCAGCCAAATATTACTACATTAGGTGGTGTTACTTCAATTGGTGCAAGTGGTAGTACAACATTAACAGGTACATTGCAAACTGCAAGCCAGCCAAATATTACTACATTAGGTGGTGTTACTTCAATTGGTGCAAGTGGTAGTACAACATTAACAGGTACATTGCAAACTGCAAGTCAAACAAATATTACAGCAGTTGGTACCCTGGCTGGATTGACTGTGAGCGCAGCAATTGTGCCAAATGCTAATGCTTCGGTTAACTTGGGATCAACTAGTGCTTGGTGGAATAACTTTTACGGTACTGCGGTTCATGCACTTTACGCTGACTTGGCAGAAAACTATCAAGCTGATAAATTTTATAATCCTGGTACTGTATTAATGTTTGGCGGTAGCGCAGAAGTAATGGTAGCAGACGCTGATACAACTCGCGTAGCAGGCGTAGTTTCTACAAATCCTGCAACTCTAATGAATGGCGGATTAACGGGACAATACGTGACCCCACTAGCATTAATGGGACGTGTTCCATGCCAAGTAATTGGACCTGTGCAAGCCGGGGATTTAATGGTTAGTGCTGGGTTTGGTTATGCTAAAACAAATAATAGTGCCACTGTTGGGCAAGTTATTGGTAAAGCACTACAAGCATTTCCAGTTGCTGGAAAAGGCGTTATTGAAGTGGTAGTCGGCAGAGTTTAACCAATTTCTAACCCCAAAAACAGGGCCTTAGGGCCCTTTTGTTTTTTGCTAAATATAGAATAAGACGGATAAAATAATGGCTTTAACTCGCCCACTAGTTAATAATTTAAGCACAAACATTGAAGTTTTCAATGAATCAATGACAGTATTGAATGCTGGAGCATCAAGTCCAAATGTTGATGTTGGATTCATATTTAATCGTGCTCATGGCCTAGTAGCCAATACCGCAATGTATTGGAGCGAGAGTCTACAAAGTTTTGTTTATGCTTTTACTAACAATGCTGGAGTAACGGCTAGTAATATCTCTATATCAAATTATGCCAATGTACAACTTGGAAATGTATTATTTGTCAATGGCGCTGGACTTTACATAAATGGTACCTTGGGCTCTCCTGGATCGGTACTAGGATCCAATGGTACAAGTTTAGCCTGGGTCGCAGGCGGTGGATTCACTGGTGGCACTATAACAAACCAGCTGATAGTTAGTAATACCACCGCAACAACTTCAACTACTACGGGCGCATTACAAGTAGCAGGTGGGGCTGGTATTGCTGGCAATTTGTATGTTGGTGGTAATGTACAAGTTGCTGGAGCGTTTATAGGCAATGTAACACTTGGTACAGTTCCAAGTAGTCCAAATAATTTATATACTGTAGCCCCATTAAATTTAATCAATAGCCAGTCAGCTACACTAAAAACACAACTTAATTTAATTAATACTGGTGGTAGCGGTGGCGCTGGATCTGCTATTGATTTTTACACATACACTGGTGTAGGTAACGGAATACCGGGTGCAAGATTTGGTGCAATTGATGATAATAACTACGGAGCCACTTTCCAATGGTTTATTAAAGCAGACGGTAACAATGGCAATAACAATCTCCAATCAGTACTAAGTGTAAATCAATTAGGCAATGTAGTCATACCAGGTACTACGACGTCAAGTTCAACCACTACAGGTGCATTAGTAGTAGCCGGCGGTGCAGGAGTTGCTGGCAATTTGAATGTTGGCGGCAATATTACCCGTGGAACGTCTGCTGTTACTGATATTGCAAATACCATTACTAGTGTTGGTACTGGTGCAACTGCAATTGATACATTTGCTAATACAACAATTCGTGTAGCAAAATACATAATATCAGCTCAAGATACTATTACATCACAAAGCCAAGCGGCCGAAGTGCTATTAGCACAAGACGGGGCAAACGTTAACGTAGTTACATACGGTATAATATACACCGGTACAAGCCAGAGAATGACCTTTTCTGCAAATATGAGCGCAGGCACAATAACCCTTTGGGCAACGGGAACTAGTTCAAACAATACTGTAAAATTGTCTAGAACTGCCATACCAATGTAAATTGCATAAATACACTGTAACAGGAATCTCAAATGCAACAACTTAAAAAACTTTACAGAAGCAGCTACTCTGGCGAAAGCGTGGTTAAAAATCTTGTCTATAAAGATGTCTCTTGGACACCAGAATTAGAATCAGTGCCAAATAGTGTTTTCAATACACATACTACCACACAAGCCGCGGTAATTGGCAATGGTGAAAGTAGAGCTACAATGGATTTAAATTTAGTTGTAAATCATGTCTCTGGAATTGGCGGTGTGAATAGTTTACAAACTTATGGGTGTAATGCATTGTATCGCGAGCATTCTCCAGATTTTTTAGTTGCAGTTGGGGACGAAATTATTGAGGAAATAGCCGCTTCTGATTATTGCAACAATAATATTGTTTATGCTAATGCAGATGCATTATTAGACTACCCTGGTAAATTTTATCTAATACCACAAAATTTATATTTTGATGCAGGAGCAGTTGCTGCATATATGGCTTGTTTTGATGGACACAAAAAAGTATTCCTATTAGGCTTTGACAGTTACGATCAGGATGGTCCATACAACAACATATACAAAGGTACCAATGCGTACCAATTAACAGATAAAGTTCATTCTAATGTGTATTTTACAAATTCATTACATGCAGTAATGACCACTTACAATGATGTAGAATTTGTGCGAGTGATGCCAAATAGTACTTGGTGGGCACATGACCGTCATATTAGCTTGCCTAATTTTAGACAAATCGAGTATACTGATTTTGTACTAGAAGCAGATCTTGGCTTGTTGTCTGCTTAATTTAATATATTTTCTAGCGTTTTAATTTTTTTACGCACAATATCAAAACTAAAACTACGCCAAAGTCCTGGATGTAAGGGCTTGGGATAATCATCTAGTTCTACCCAACAATACCCTCTATGTTCCTCGTTGAGTGAGGGAACAAATTCTGTGTCAACACTAACAAGAAAAGTATAGTAAACAAATTTTCTATTGTCTGCGGTAAATGTTTCTAAGGGAATAAATTTTTGAGCAGTATAGTCGACACCAATTTCTTCGCGGATTTCTCGAATTAGGCCCTGCATTACAGTTTCGCCAGCATCTACTTTACCGCCCACAATGCCCCAGCTACCACTGTGTTTGCTTTTATTGCGTAGCAAGAACAAATAACGATTGGTTTTTTTAGCGTAAATTAATGCGCCACATCCCTCTAAGTGCTCGGTCATATTACAGTACCAAACTCCAATTTCCGGCTTTGTAAATACCTTGATAGCTCTTTTGCCAAACGCCATTGTTCCATACATATTGAACTTGTGTAGTCAAGTTGGTAACGTACTGAACTCCAGAGTTGTTACTATCAAATATCACAGTCCAGTAACTGCCGTTCCATTGTATAATGTCATTGGCATTGGCGATTAAGTTCGTACCAGTTGCACCTTGCCAAGCGGTAGCACTAGTACCATCAGCATCGCCAATTGGATTTAATATCAAATAACTAGTTCCTGTACTTGGGTTTAGGATACTATTGTTAACAGTAACATTAAATGGATCAATGATGGCATTCACGGGAGGTAGTGTATTTGCTGGTAAAGTAGCAGTATCGGGAGTGAATAGTAACTGAGAAGGATCGCCCGGACTAAATGCAACAGTGCCCACGATCTCATGCTGTCCGTCAGTGTAGTCAAAGCTCAATCTAGCTTGGCTTATACCATTGGTTAGTTTGCCATACAACGTGAGTAAATTTTGCCATGCCACCGGAATTCCTTCGCCAGATGCTGGCAACGGCTCATACAAGGTAAGCGTATTACCTACGTAGATAATATCATAATTCATTGGTGTAAATCTCAATTGAGTAGTCGCTACCGTATTCACAATGTCGGTGTTTAACTCTCCACTGGTGTCATAGATGTTGGCAATAATTTGTGCCACAACTCCTGCCTTTTTAACTTTAGCTGGAAGACTTAACCAAATTGGCAATTCAAATGTCAATGAAGCTATATCTATATTGTCATCTGTTCCTAGTGGTACAGTTCTGTTGGTATAACTTATATCAGTTAATAATGCAACACTTAAACTGGTCCAGTCTAAAAAGTTGTCGGTGCTTTGTATTTCAAATCCAGGGTTAAACAAAGGCAACATTTGTTCAAGTAGTTGTTGCTTTTGATCTGTGTTACTGGTCCAAATATCTAGCTTCATTTGCAACTTATATGGTGCAGGCATAATTCTCTCAACACTATACGCACTGCCTTGTGCACCAGTAGGCATTTGCGTAACAGAATCAAATGTTTGTTCTATAATTCTATTATAACTCTCGTGATAGGGATTTTGTAAACGATCACGGTCGTATGTTAGCGCATTGATATAAGTTGCCATTGCGGGAACAGCATTCAGTGGATTCTCACTGTTAAGTCTAATGATTGTATCTGCTTGATGGCTTGGTGAGCCATAGTAAACTGGAACAGTTTGCAGTGTGCGATTGCCATTGGCATCACGACCAAACTCAACTTGGTAGTTTGACATCATTCGCATAAATTGCGTTACAAAACGCCGTATTTGTCCATCGTATGTAAATTGAACTAAACTAGCCATAATTAACTTTCATTATTGTCTGCTCTAATACCTAACACACGGCTTAGGGGTTGCAGACTATTTTGTGTATTGCCGTTACTGTCAGTGAATGTATTTGTGTTATTTACATATCCTGCAAGTTGTGTTTGATTATTTGTAGCACCTGGGGTTAGGTTAGTGCGTACTGCATCCTCGATCTTGCCCCAAAAATTACCATTAAATCTAAACAGTCTATTGGGCAAATAATCCAATCGTAAAAAGTAATCGCCATTTTTTGGATTACTTGGGAAGGCCACTCCAGCTCCAGTTACTAAACTATTTGGAGCTTTGCCATCTCCGGTTAAGTAACCTTCAATTTTGTAATCTGGGCTTGGTATTCCTGAGTCCCCGGTAATTGCAGTATTGTCTGCGGTGATGATTGTAGAGTCACTGGTTACAGCATTTCCGCTAAGTGCTACCCCGCCTACATTGGCTATGGTGTAAAAATTACTAGTATCGTAACCAGAAGTAGGAACATCAAAATCTGCTTGGGCAACAATTGCTTCATTGATGTTTAAGTAAGTATTGTAGGTACTCAAGATTGATCCTACTGGAGTTGTTGTTCCCGTACCAGCAGCAATGTTATTGAGAATGTCTTTGTACTCTTGACTATCAACAAGAGGATTAAGTTTAACACGCCATAAATGAGGCCACCATGTAGGGCTAAAACCCTCGCTTGCCCAACTTGCATCGCCAACAACATAAAAACGTTTTAACGCAGCCGGCACGTCTTGATTCAAACTATCATAGTCTTTTAAATGTTCTAGCTCTAATACGTCACCACTTAGCAGTTTGCGCCCAATTTGGTCCACCATGTCACGTAAATGAAACACCATAAAAATAGTGCCAGTTTGTAAGAATAAACCAAATTGGCTTAGGTCAAAGTCTTGATCAGCACGTTGATATATACCGCGCATCTTGTAAACTGAGGTATCATATTTTCTATCTCGATTCTCAGTCCATAACAAGTCTTGAATGTTTAATGCACTTTGATTGGTATAACTGGGCTGAGTAGCATCGCTACTGAATCCAATAGTTGCCCCAGTGCCTACTAGACTAGTTGTTGTTACATTAAGCGTTATTGAGGTTGTATTAATTGCAATAACCTGAGCATTGGCGGGAATTCCTGCGCCAAATGCAAAATCATTTAATTGAACACCAGTTGTGTTACTAAAAGTCAAGGGATCGGTGTTTACGGTTTGGCCTGCAGTGGTTGTTAGTTGTACACCTTGTGCTACAGGACCGAGATATTTGTTTAACAATACTCCGGTACCGCCAATAGTAAACATTTCTGAAATCCGGCGATCCAAGAATTTGTAATCATTTGTGTGTCGGCCATTTTGCCATAAACTTAGTCTTGCCACTGTCTTTTCCTAGATTATTGTGTATTTACCCAATTTGACTGGGAATGATTTATCTAGTATAATTACAGTTATGCAGTCACATAGCCCCGCTCTTTACAACAGAATAGCAGATGCTCGTCCCATCGTAGTACGATTGGGCGACGCCAAATTGAATTTGATGTTTCAAAATTGTGTGGCTTATTGGGCAAAATTGGACGGGGAATTTGTGGAATGTCGGCGCCGAAATCGATATACTGTTCGATATGAAGAATTGGCTCGCCAATTGGATGAAGCTCTTGTTGTATTAGAGCAACACCTGACATTTGGCACTTTGCTCAAGATGTAGTATAATATAGTTTTACGGGAGATAATATGGCAACAGTGGCAGGCATCAAGATCAAGACCAAACAAACCAAAGTTCGTAATCCGGCTTTTCACGATGAAAAGTACACCGGAGGCGAGCCTGACTGGGACGCCAGCGACATTGAACTGAGCGATGCAGACTTTGATCACAAACTGAGAAAAAGTTTTTACTACTACAACTATTACTACAGTCAAAAAGATGCACGTAAAAATGTTGTAGAATGGGTGCGTTTACAAACCAAGCGTTTTAACAAAGAGCAAATTAAAGCCTTTGAACGTAGTGGTGATCGCAGTATTCCAATGACTGCATGTTGTTTGATTATGGCACATATTCGTGCTAATATGCCCCTAAAGCCTAGACATATTGAATTTTTGGATGAGTGTATTCTAAAAGCAATTGATGGCGCCGAGCCTGAAGTGCAAGAGGTTGTAGAAGAAGTCAAAGAAGTATATAGAGCTCCCACAATCCAAGATCGTTTAAATGAGAAAACAAGCGAGATCATTGGTGACATCGAAGGTGTGTATGATGATGTTACAAAAGCAATTAAAACAGACTTTAAGCCCTATGATTTTTTAGTTGCCAAGAATGTAGTACAAAGCCAATTGGGCAAGTATGAGGAATTATACAAAGCTCGTAAACAGGAACTTGAACTGGCAATGGCCAAAAAAGATGCAGACTTAAAAGAAGGTTATGCACATTACAAGGCAGCAGATTTCAAGCGAATGATTGCTTGGATTGACAACTTGATGGCAGCGATCGAACAGTATCGTGGAGTTAAAAAGTCGCTCAAGAAAGCTAGAGTTAAAAAGGCTCCTAGCAAAGAAAAGGTAATTGCCAAACTCAAATATGCTAAAACGCATACCGAACTAAAGATTGTTAGTATCAATCCTGCAGAAATTGTAGGTGCACAGACGTTATGGATTTATAACACAAAATACAGAAAACTTGGAAGATACGAAGCCGAAGCATACAAGACCTTGAGTGTGAAAGGTACCAGTATCATTAATTTTGATGAAAGCAAGAGCGTATGCAAAACCCTGCGTAAGCCCGAAGAACAACTTAGAGAGTTTGCAAAAGCAGGAAAAGTTCAGCTGAGAAAGTTCTTGGATGATGTCAAAGCCACTGAGAGCAAGTTAAACGGCAGAATGAACGCAGAGATAGTGTTACTTAAAGCAGTTTAATACTAACCAATCCCGTAATAGTGTAATAAATACGCTATACGGGATTTTTCATGAGTACACCATTTACAAGTAATGTCACAGTTGAGCCGGGTTATGATCATCAAAATAATATAACCGCTCCAAGTCTTTTTAATGCCAATACAGGCGCACAATCTGGGGCACACATTGCCTTTGATGGATCAAGCACAGTAACATTTCCTGGCGTACAAGATCCAAATTGGGCATACGGCAATACTAACGACTCAATCCGTGCAGCAATAACCGACTACATTCGTATGCGTTTGGCAGACGGCATAGTTGATGTTGAGCTTGAAAAAGAACACTATGAAATGGCAATTAATCAAGCCATGATTAAGTACAGACAACGAGCACAAAATGCATACGAAGAAAGCTATGCGTTCTTGCAACTATTGCCCGAGACTCAAGAATACATCATGCCCAAAGAGATACAAAACATTAGGGCTATTTACAGACGTGGTATTGGAAGTGTGACAGGAACTACAGCAAGTCAATTTGAACCGTTCTCTAGCGGCTACTTGAATACATATATGCTAACCGCAGGACGTGTTGGCGGACTTACCAACTATGAATTGTTCGTCGACTATCAAAAGTTGGCCATGACCATGTTTGGTGGTTTTATGAATTTTACATTTAACAGAACTACTAAAAAGTTAACGCTAGTTCGTAAAATGCCATTCCAAGGAGCCAATCCCGATCCAACACAAAATGAAAGTGTGTTGCTACAAATTGATAATATAAAACCTGATTCAATGTTATTAAATGATCCGCAGATTTTTCCATGGATACAAGATTATGCTTATAGTTTCAGCAAGCGAATTCTAGGCGAAGCACGCTCTAAGTTTAGTCAAATAGCTGGCCCGCAGGGCGGAGCTACACTAAACGGTGCTGATCTAAAAACAGAAGCACAAGCCGAAATGGAAAAACTAGAAGAAGATTTGAAATTGTACGTTGATGGTAGCCAGCCGTTGACTTGGATTATGGGATAAATATCATTATGAGAATTAAAGAAATTATTACTGAAGAAAGTCGCATGCCTGACAGCCATATTACTGCTACTCCGGGTATGAAGAATCATCCAAATTTAGATAACTCAAGTCCCTATGCTCCTTGGCGTTTTGCAGCACATTTCTTACCCGGTGCTGGCGCACCTGATGGCAAATATGAATTTGAACCCGAGAAAGAAGGTCCAAGCGGACAGGCTTTAGTTACTGTAGCCTACTCACAAGGCGAGCATGATATACTTGACCAAGCTGAAAAAGCCTTTGGAGTTAAATCACATAGATTAACACCTAATGGTTCAAGCGAGAATCCAGATATACATAAAACAAGTCCAGTTAAAGCACGTGGTCCTGTTACATTAAAAATCAAAGGCAATGATGGTGAAATAGATATTGCCATAAAGCCAAAAAGTAATTGACTTTATATTACAAATAAGTTAAAATGCTCGTACAGGAGCATTTTTTATGATCATAGGTATTGTTGGATTGATAGGCAGCGGCAAGGACACTGCTGCTGATTATTTGGTAAACTTTCACGGGTATCGTAGGGAAAGTTTTGCAAGTAGTTTAAAGGACGCTGTTGCCAACGTATTTGGCTGGGATCGCCAATTGCTCGAGGGTAGAACTACTCAAAGCCGAGAGTGGAGAGAACAACGAGATGAATGGTGGAGTACACGTCTGGGACGAGATATTACCCCAAGACACGTATTACAATACTGGGGCACTGAGGTTATTCGAGATGGCTTCCACGACGACATGTGGATAGCAAGTCTAGAGAATAAAATACGTACCAGCCGAGACAATATTGTGATCACTGATTGTAGATTTCCTAACGAGATCAAGGCAATACGAGCACAAGGCGGCCGTATAATTTGGATACAACGTGGACCGCTTCCTGAGTGGTACGAGGTTGCTACACGAGCAAATGCTGGCGAAGCAATGTTTATAGAAAACTTAAAAACTCTAGGAGTACACCCCAGTGAGACTGCCTGGGCCGGAACAGAATTTGATGCAGAGATAGACAATAATGACACAATTGACGAGTTGTTTACCCAACTCAAAAGTCTGGTACAATCTCCGAAGGTTTCCAAGGTAGTCGGCTCTTATACACCTCTTGCACGCAATTCAAGCACACAGTCTTGAGATTAAAGTGATTGTTATTTTTTAAGTTGCCATCGACATAAAACACCGCACTTTGTTCCTTGGGGAACTTGAATTTAAAACCGCATTTTTCACATTGCGGTTTTTTTGTATATCCTGACTTGGCCCAAGCAGGCACTGGTTTATTTTTTCTTCCCTTTCGAATACAACTACTACACTTACTACGGTAGTGGTACACTTCGTCCTTGACATAATTAATGGCACAGGCGTTTACATTACAGATTGGACATAATTCACGTTTCAACATAGCAATATTTATACGAAACCTTTGCAAAGGCTCCTGCTATACCATGGAATTTTGGCATTATAACTAAATATTCATAACATGTATTATAAAGGATTATGACCATGGCACTAGTTTCCCCAGGAATTGAAATTTCCGTAAATGACCAAAGTCAATATGTAAACAGCAATGTAGGTTCAGTACCACTAGTTATACTAGCCACTGCACAAGACAAAACATATAACGGAGCTCCAGCAATAGGAACTTCGGCAGCTTATGCAGGAAAACTGCAATCTTTTACTAGTCAACGAGACTTAGTAACTGCATTGGGCGCACCAATGTTTCAAACAAGCTCTTCTGGTACTCCAGTTAATGCTGCTGAAACAAACGAATATGGTTTATTAACTGCATATAGCGCACTAGGACTTGGCAATCAATTGTATGCAATTCGTGCAAACATTGATTTGGATCAATTAAACGGAACAAGCATTCGCCCAACAGGAGATGAAGCCGATGGAACATACTGGTTGAATCTAGCAGCAACTGAATTTGGTATTTACTCATTGAATTCAAGCACCAGTTCATTTACCAGCATTGATAGCAATTTGTTATTAATTACTGATCCAGGTCAAGTAGTCAATGACAGCAATTATTCTTATCCAGTGCAAACTCCAATTAGCACCATTGGTAATCCAGGACAGTATGCTCTAGTATTTGCAAACGCAGTTGGGTCTTCAACATCAATTACCAATGCCGTTAGATTGTTCTATAAAATAACTACAACAAGCGTTTCAGGTAACGTTGCCGGCGCCCTAAACAACACATGGTGTCAAGTTGGATCAACAATATGGCAAAACTCAGTTCCAGCAGTACAAGGAACTACAACTAGCCCAACAATTACAAATAGCAGTACTTTGCAAATCAATGGATCTAACGTAACAGTTAGCACAGGAAGTTTAACCAACTTAGTAACTGCAATTAATAACGCAGCAATTACTGGTGTAAGTGCAGCGGCAATTAACAATCAATTGACATTCTTTGTAACAAGTGCTGCTGCCAGCGGTGCAGGAACACTTTCTTTAGTCGATGGAGCAAATACTCCATTGGCAGCTAGTGGTATTAAAACTTTAGCTGGCGCAGCGGTATCAACAGTTTATGGTTCACCATCAGTATTTTACTGCCCATATTTCTTCTATGGAACATTTGCACAAACACCTTCTGGTGGTTGGTTCTCAACAGATACTCAACCACGACCAAGCGGTAGCTTGTGGTGGAAAACAACAGCAACCGGCGGTGGATTTAATCCAGTGTTTAGTCAATATAGTGCGGCTAATGGAACATGGAATCAACTTGCTGCTCCTTTATATTCAAACTATGGCAGTGCAATTTATGGACTTGATCCACTAGGCGGAGGCGTTAATCTTCAACACGGTCAAATCATTGCAACTTACAACGTGTCAGACTACACATCAAATATGTTGAGATTTGCAGTACAGTTGCCAGGCGTACAGTCAGTGGGAACTGGCGGAATACCAACTGCATTTACAATTGGTAATAGCTTTACACTTACCGCAACACAACTAGGTACTAGTGCAACTAATAGTGCTACAATTACACTAAGTGCAACTACTAGTGCAGGTTTTGTGTCAGCAATACAGGCAGCAGCAATTCCTTATGTTACAGCAGCACTAAATGCCAATGGCACAATATCAATTACGCATACAACTGGTGGACAAATTAACCTAGTTAACGTATCTGGAACTCCACTAACCAATGCAGGATTTGCAAACAATTCAGTTGGATCTGGATTCCGTTCTAACAATGTTACTGGCGCAGTTGTAATTGGTAATTTTAGTCAAATCACCTCAAACATCCAGTATAGCAAAACAACACCATATGCAAGTCCTACCAATGGAACATTGTGGTATTATAGCAATCCAGCTGATGTTGATATTATGATTAACAACAATGGTTGGAAGGGATACCGCACAGTTACTAGCGATATTAGAGGTTACAACTTAACAAATACTGATATCACTGGAGTTATTATTAGTCCAAGCGCACCAACTAGCCAAGTTAGTGGTGCAAGCCTAGTGGCTGGTGACTTATGGTTAAACAGTGGTGATTTAGTTAACTATCCAAATCTAAGTCGTTATAACGGAACTGCTTGGGTAGCAATTAACAACCAAGATCATGTAAGCAATAACGGTATTATTTTTGCTGATGCACGTTGGGATAATGGTGGTGGTAACGATCCAGTTAGCGCAGTAATTCCTGTAATCAGCGATGGCGTATCACAAGGATTATTGTTTAGTTCTTGGATTGATCAAGACGCTCCTGACTATAGATTATATCCACGTGGAACATTATTGTTCAACACACGACGCAGCGGATTTAATGTCAAGAAGTTTGTACAAAACTATTTTAGTCCTGCTAACTTCCCAAATCCTGGTACTACTCCAGGAACAAGTGGATCATTACCAAGCGTGGTAAATTCTTGGGTAAGCGCAAGTGGACTTGATCCATACGGAGTTATGTATGCTGGTTCTGATGCACAACGTGCACTAGTAGTAGCAGCAATGAAGAGCGCCCTAGATAGTAACACTGATGTAATTGAATCAAATTACCAGTTTAATTTACTATGTGCACCTGGATACCCAGAATTGATTCCTAACTTGGTTGCGTTAAATGACAATCGTGGAGACACTGGATTTATTATTGGCGACACACCAATTACACTGCAACCAACTGCAACAGAACTAACAAACTGGAGCAACAATACTGGAGATTGGGCAGGATTAGGATTAGCAACAGCAAGTCCATACCTAGCAGTTTATTATCCAGCCGGCCAAACAACTGACTTATCTGGAAATACAGTTGTAGTTCCTGCAAGTCATGCGGCATTACGTACATATTTGTATAACGACAACGTTGCTTATCCTTGGTTTGCTCCAGCAGGAACACACCGTGGACTAGTAAACAACTTGTCTGATATTGGTTATGTAAATCAAGCTACTGGAGCATTTATACATAACGGTATCAATCAAGGTTTGCGTGATGCATTATATGAAATTGATATCAACCCAATTACACAACTTCCAGGAGTTGGTCTTGTAATTTGGGGACAAGAAACACGTAGTGGTGATTCAACATCACGTAACCGTGTTAACGTTGTTCGCTTAGAAAACTATCTAAGAAGAATATTGAATACAATTAGTAATGGATTCTTATTTGAACCAAATGACACTATTACAAGAAAGTCAATTGCAACTCAAATTGAAAGCGCACTAAACAATATTGTAAGTCATCGAGGCATTTATGACTTCTTGGTTATTTGCGATACAAGCAATAACACTCCAAGCGTTATTGCAAACAATCAACTTTATGTTGACGTAGCAATTGAGCCAATGAAAGATGTTGAGTTTATTTACATACCGATTGCCTTGTATAATCCCGGAACAATCGCAGCACTAGGAGCGACTTCTACTTAATAGAATCGCATAAATAAGAGTAATAGGAGAATAATATGGCAGTAGCATCGTTAAGTAAATTTACAGTACCGTTGGCAAACAATCAAAGTAGTGCCTCACAAGGTCTGTTAATGCCCAAGTTAAAGTATCGCTTTCGCGCTACTTTTGTTAATTTTGGCGTTACCAGCCCTACTACAGAGCTAACCAAGCAAGTGGTTGATATTAAGCGTCCAAACGTTAATTTCAACCCAATCACAATTGACGTTTACAATAGTAAAGTATATTTACAAGGTAAACCTGAGTGGCAAGAAACCACAGTTAACTTACGTGATGACGCAACAGGGTCGGTAAGTAGACTAGTTGGCGAGCAAATTCAGAAGCAATTTGACTTCTTGGAGCAAGCAAGTGCTGCATCTGGAATTAACTATAAGTTCCAATTAGTATATGATATACTAGATGGCGGAAACGGAGCTTCAATTCCAACAATTCTTGAACAATGGGAATTGGATGGATGCTTCTTAAGCCAAGTTGATTATGGTGAGATGGATTATAAGAGCAGTGATCCAGTTCAGATTGCTTGTACAATTAAGTTTGACAATGCTATCCAAACTATTGGTGGCGGAGTTGGTACAAGCGTAGTAACACAAACACCTGGCACCAGCATTAACTAAAAATTATCTTCTCCAACTAACCCGGAATAACCACCGGGTTTTTTATTGACTAAATATTAGTATGCCAACAATGATCCGCCAAACACCTAATCCATTTACTGATTTACCAGGACCTGCATTGCAGTCACGGTATGATGGAACATCAACATCAACGCCACCACCCAATGGATTTCAATTGCCGTTGGATAGTCAAGCACAAACACAAGCAACTACTCAAGTTCGACAAGTTCAAAATACACCACAAACAGTATTACGAGATTATCGACATGCTGCAAGAATTTTTGTTGATGGAAATTTCAGACTAAGTCCCAAATACAATTTTTTATTTTATGTAGAGTTTGACTTAAATCCATTAATAACAAACATATCAAATACTACTACTCAAGAATTGGGAATGATTGTTAAGAGTGTTAACTTACCAAAATATACAATTGGATTCAAAGAACACAACGCATACAATCGTAAAAATTACGTACAAAATAATATCAAGTATGATGCTGTAACTATTTCGTTTCATGACGACCAAAGCGATACTGTAAGAAGTTTTTGGTACGACTATTATAGCTACTATTATCGAGATCCTGATTACGCAGATGCTACATATACAGCACCAACAAAATACAATAGCCGACAAACTTTCGATTGGGGGTATACTCCACGACCAGCAGTGGGCTATAACCAAAGTGCAGCAAATCAACCCTACCAGTATATACAAGCAATAAGAATTTATAGTTTGTATCAAAAAAACTTTAGTGAGTATGAATTAATCAATCCTATTATTACCAGCTTTAAACATGGTGACCATGTCAACGGCGAACAAGGATTAATGAGTCATGATATGACTGTACAGTTTGAAACTGTAAAATACATGACAGGATATACTACAACTGGCACAGTTGGTGGCTACATAGATTTACATTATGATAACACACCAAGTCCTTTAACTGGAAGCGGTGGCACTCAATTAATTCCAGATGGAATGGGAGGTTTTAGTAATGCTCCGAGTACAATTACAGATTTAGCAAACAACGCTACAGATATTAACCCCAATTTACTATCACAACAAACATTAGCGGCAGCCGCAGTACTACCAAGTGTTGCTTATGCAGAAGCATTTGGCGGAGCAGTTGTTGCAATGAGTGGTGCCGGCGGAACTAACAATGGCGGATTAAGTATGCCAGCTTTAGGTAGCTTAACGCAAGGATTGACTAGTGGAGCAGTACTAGGAGCACAGTTAGCGGCAGCAGGTGTTGGCATTGCCGGAAGTGCTGCAACTTCGTTGGCCAATGGCGTAACTGGTGGCTTGGCAGCAGGTTTAGGCCCCAATGGTAAAAGTATATTGGCACTAGGTGCCGCTGCTATTGCCAACCCACAAGCAGTAATTAAAACTGCTGAGAACATGGTGGTAAGTGCTGCAACCAAAGCAGTAACTAGTGCTGCAAGTGCAGCCGTAAATACTTTTGTAAGCCAAACAATTACACCATACTTTAAAAGTATTGGACAAAGTATTAGTACCACTGTTAGTGGAGCTTGGGCTGACTTAACACGTCCGGCATTGCCTCCGCCAACTATTGCTGCTGATGGTACGGTCTCGCAAGCCTTGCCTAACGGCAATCAAATTTCTACTATTCCCAACGCCGATGGAACCTTTACGCAGATTACAGAAGATAGCAATGGCAATATCTTATCGTCGGCACAGTTGCCGGCAGATGCAGTCAATCCAGGTATACCTCCAGTAGACAGTGGCTATGTTGAATTAAGTAACCAATATCTTGATACCAATCTTGGCGCTTGGGCTGCTGACGTTCCACCAGTGGATACGACTATAGACATTTCAAACATTTCTGATTCATTATCTTAATATTATATGTCAAACATTCAAGCATCAACAGCAACAAACGTAACCGGTCCAGTAGCAAATCAAAGTGCACAAACTAATCCTGCACCACGGTACTTTAATAATTTTTATAGTGCACCATTTAATGTTAGCGGTAACACCAATGATGCAATAAATGCATTTTTTGAAGAGTATGCAGAAAATCCCGCAACCGCACAAACTCTAGCTGCCTCGGTATTATATACAGCACAAGCACAGGGTATAAATCCATTGACAGTTTTAGCACAGTTTCAAGCTCTGCCCAAAGGAGAGTTAAGTAGTTATTTGGTTGCATTTTTAAATAGCAATCGAGTTCCTACCAGCGTATTAGGTATAAGAAAAACGCTACAAACTAGTCCTTACGTAACCAGAACTATATTACTATGAGCAAATACGCCAATGGGATGTTTCAATTAACAAACCCAAGCAAATATGTAGGTAAAAAAGATCCACATTATCGTAGTAGTTGGGAACATGCAGTGATGCGTATGTTGGACAACAATCCCTCGATCCTGCAATGGGCCAATGAATCAATACATATAAATTATCGCAATCCCTTTACTGGCAAGCAAACAATTTATGTGCCTGACTTCTTTGTGATGTACACTGATGCAAATCAAGCAAAACACGCAGAACTTTGGGAAGTCAAACCCAAAAAAGAAACTACTCTAGAAAATGCTCGCAGTCCCAGAGACAAAGCAGCCGCAGTATTAAACATGGCCAAGTGGCAGGCCGCAAGAACTTGGTGTAGCGCACACAATCTTCAATTTAGAATATTGACTGAAGAACAAATTTTCCACCAAGGTGTCTCCAAATAAATAAGGTATGACTAAAAAATTAGAAACTTTGCTGAACCTCCCTTCAAGTACCGAAGATGAAGTTACGGCTCAGGAAGCATTGGATTTTATCAAAGAAAACGAAAACATTCTTGCCGAAGTAGACAGTGCTATAAGCAAGATAGATATTGCACTTCCCACAGTGCGTGATTTGGACACTGCCGATCAAGAGCTTGATGCACTAGCAGATTTGGCCAGAGACAAAGCAATAGACTTAATGGATTTGGGCATGAATATTGACCCACGTTTTGCTGGGGTTATAATGCAAACTGCCGGGGTTATGTTGGGGCATAGTATTACAGCAAAAACTGCTAAAATGGATAAGAAGTTAAGAATGATTAACTTACAATTGGCCAAAGCTAGACTTGATCATCAAATCAAGAAAGATGCCAAAAGCGGATCAGCTGATGCAGATGAGCCCATTGATGGCAAGGGCATTGTGCTAGATCGCAATGAACTATTAAAGCAAATCCTGAACAAGCAGAACAAATAATATTAAACTCTACTAAATATACAATATAGGATCATGACAATGAAACCATTCCAATCTTACGTCTTTGAATTGCAAAGACCACACGAATTCCGTATTAAGTTAGCCGGTGTCAATCCCAAAGGCGAAACTATGGACAAAATCAAAATGGCATTAGAAACTTACCAATTGGAAAGTATCAGTGCAGTTAAAAGTTTGCCAATTCAAGAGCACAGAGAATTTCCACAATGGGGCGGTGCTTGTGAGTGCTGGACATTTGATATTAAAGTTGCATATCCTGCAACCAATATTGCTATTATGCAGACACTAAAAGAACGTGCACAATTAAATCCAAGTTGGATGCATGTACGCAATTTACATGAAGCAGAATTTACTGAAGAAGCTGAATCAGTTGGACATGACCAAAAAGGTGCATTGCTTGATGATCCAGAATTAAAAGACGTTAAAGGTGCACAAGAGTTAGTTGGCCCGGGACGTGTTGCAAGCCTAATTGCAGAACTAGAAAAACATACACGCAAATTTGAAACTGCTGGCAGTGATTCTAATGGTGACAAAGTGTTTGAAAAAGGCACTACTAAAGGCACAACAACAAACGATAAAAAAGTCCCACAAGGAAATACTAGTACTATGGGCACAACAAAAAATAAACTGCAAGGTAAAAGAGGACAATAATAATGAGCCAAAACCACCCACACGATAACATTTATAATATTTTAGGTAAGTTGAAAGCTCTTGAGCCAACCCCTGCAGAAACTGTAAAAGCCAAAGCACAACAAATACGTGAAAGCGTAGATGCACAAGGCAGTATACTTAAAGGTTTACGTGAAGTAAGCGATGTTGAACAACGTTTATCACAAATGTTTGCTGAAACTAAAAAAGTTTCTGAATCACAGGGTATGTCGGAAGGCGATGACAACTACTGGGAAGAGATTCAAGACATAATGCGAAAATACGGATTGAGCAAACAAGAAGCTCTTGAGTATTATTATTATGAAAGAGATGATGCCAAAGATTGGAAAGACATGGAACGCCAAGATGCCGAAGATAATCGAGATGTAGCGGAATGCGCCATGTGTGAAGAAGGTACTTGTACTGAACACGGTGTAGCGGAAGGTCAAGCAGACCAAGTTAAAAATATTGTTAAGAAGAACGGTAAGCCCGTTGGCGAAATTGGCACGGATCCCGAAGCAAGTCCTGGAAATGGTAATTGGTATGTAAAACACTATGCGTCAGGGTATGATGTAGTAGGGTTTAATAATGCAGAAGAAGCATTAGCAGAATTAAAGCATTGTATGGAGCAAGGTGTGGCGGAAGGCACAATCCACAAAGGCACATACGGCACAAGTTATGATCCCAGCGACGAAGAGAAAAAAGACAAGCCCAAGCATGTACCCCGCAAGGGCGAAGCAGGTGCACGTAGCAAAGCAGAAAGACAAGCCGCAGGAGATGTTGCTCCCGATCTAGACACCAGTCGTTTGGGACCAAACCCTTTCTCACAAAAAGTTGTTAAACAACCAGACGTCTGGAAAGGACCAGTAACAAAGATCTCGGGCGCACGCAGCGATGACACAACCAATGCCGACGACACTGGCGATACTCCCGAACAACGTGCCAATAAATTAAAAGCCAAATTTAAAAAGACCGGAAAAATTGGCGAAACCAATTTGAGTCTAAGTGAAAGTTTAGCACGAGTAGAGCGTAAAGTAATACTTGAAGCCAACTTAAAAGAATTAACAAAACAACATCACATGACTATGGATGAGATGTTAGAGTGTTTACGTAACGATGCACAAGCCTATAAGACTCATGGTCACATGAGCTCCTTGTTACGTGACTGTATGGACATGCATACACACAACAAGAGTTATATGCCAGCATTAGCTGACGAAGGTACAGAAAAACCTGGTATGATGAGTCAAGTAGGTCAAGCAATTAAAACTGGTGCAAAACATGTAGCACATGGTATTAATAAAGTAGTAGGGCATCCATCAGATGACGAATTATTGGATCGATTACATCAAGACAGTGCAGATGGTCCAGACGCAATTGATCAACACTTTCCACGAGCTCCTGGTCAGTTCAATGAAGAACTACAAAAACTAGCTGAACTAGCTGGATTGACATTGGAAACCAATGATGGCGATTTAGCCAATAATTATCCTCCATACGATAAAGTAACACGAGGTGATGTTATTGCAGGACGTTTAGGACATGACCAAGAAGGCGGAAAAAAGGAATTTGATGAAGCCGATATGGAAGAGGGAAACCTGTATGCTTACAATGTTTTAAAAGCCAAACAAGCTGGAAAAACAAAAGCCGACTTAGATGGTGACGGAACATTAGATACAGTTAAAGAAGACCCAATGGCCGATAGCAATGATGTAGTTTCTGTAAACGAACTACGTCGCTTGGCCGGAATGCCAGTTGATGAAACCGGAGGTGAGGACGACTGGAATGATTCTTTAGACGGCGAGCGTGAAGATCCCAATGGTTGGGACGATGATTTGCAAGCCATAACAGATCAATATTGTGATTTGTATTATCAATCACACGAGGGGTACGGCAATGACAATGAAGATCCAGAACAATTTTTTGGCAAAATAGAATCACAACTACAAGCAATTGAGAATGATGTTGCTGAAAAATTTGGACCCGAAGCAGTGGCCAAAATGAAAAAAGCCGCAATGCATGAGTATTGGGGAAATGATCAAGATTTAGATGAAGCCGATGCTCCTGAAGCCGATGCTCCTGTAGTTGAGCCAAAAACACAACCAGTAAACAATGCTGAGCATAACAAGCATTATAGTATTAACACTATCGACAACGATGGCGAGGGCGACAGTGGACGCAAGCGCATGTATCCACCATCAGGCGGTGCTGCTCCGGGCGCAGACAACGGCATGACTGAACCTGCACGTAAAATGCCAATTAAAGATGGCGTTAAAGAAAGTGCACTTGAATCACGTTTGGCTGCTGAATACGCAAGTATTAAAAAGACAACACGATAATATTATTGTGCGGGGCAATCCCGTACAATAAATATTTGTCTGTGGACAAATCTCAACTTTCTCCTGTAGAACAAATTGAATATTATTTGGGCAAAGACCGTTTGCCCAATCTCCATTGGCGTCCAGAACTTCCGCATATTAAAACTATTCCACCAAGAACAGATGTACCTATTCCTTTTAGTAGAACATTTATGCTTGATGGCGTGAGCCATACAGTAAATAATCTTGGATACAGAGCCAATTATGATTATAATTTTAAAGAGTTAAAAACAAAAAAAATTATTTTGTTACTTGGTGACAGTGATACTTTTGGACGTGGTGTTGAATTTAGTGATTTGTATTCTACAAAAATGCAAAACAAAACCACATACCATGTGCTCAATATGGGAGTATCAGGTACTAGTAATGATGGTATGGCTAGAGTGGGAGTTAAAACGCTACTGGCATTACAACAATCAATTGAGCATGTATGTGTGCTTTGGCCAGTTCAATCGTTAAGAGAATTTGTTAGTAAACAGTTTGAGTCCGGAGTGCACAATTTATCAACTACTGTACCTTACCAAGATTGGTGGGAGCATATAGATTGGGTTAGTAATAATTATAACTATCAAAAGAATCGAATCTTACTAGAGCAAACAACGCTGAATGTAGGAGCCAAGTTCCATGATCTTATTATTAATCGCTATGATAAAAACTCTACAGTAACATACAACAGTTTTCAAAACAATGAAATTACAGAACTAACCGCAGACTCACATACTGCAATAGCCGAATATTTTTTACGTAAAATCAATAACCAACCCAGTTTATATCAATCAATGCAGTCGTAGTTTATATTGGTAAAACGCAACTCCACGTTGTCAAGAGGGTTCAACTCCCGCCCGACTGCTCCAATTGGTAAATATTATTATGAAACAATATAGAATAACCAGTGCCAACTTTGTTCCTCAGGGTGAAACAGGCGAGGCAGATGCTTATATAGATCCAAGCGAATTAAACGAGCTTAAACGTCTAGCCGGAATGCCAATTGTGGAAAATGGTGGTATGACCAGTAATGGCGCAGGCCCTGTTGGAGGCAATTTAGATAATGTTCCCCAAGCACAAGAAACTGGCATTACAAGTCCAGTAGGCAGTTTGCAACACCGATTGGTTAAAGAGCGCCGTCAATTAGAGCACGAATTTGCAGTTCAGCCTGGAACTGATATTTGGTTTATTATTAATTTTACAATGCCCAAAGATGGCAAGCAGTTAAGAGATTATGTTGAAAAATATCTCGAAGAAAACCCGGAGTACAAGCCTAAACTTGCTCCGGGCGCTACTGACACAGAATAACTCTATCGACTAGCAACCTTTTTATCAGTACCCAAGTATTGATTCCATGACTCTTGTCTAACAGTAAACGGCATTTCCTTCCACTTCTTGACTAGTGCATAGTAATCGGGCTTGTAGGGCTTGATACGGGGTAGGATGTTGGTTTTACTGCCTTTATTAAAGTTACAGGTCTTACAAGCAGTTACGCAGTTAGTCCAATTGGTCTTACCACCACTAACACGTGGAAGAACGTGATCAATTGTTAAGTCTTCAAAGTCGTAGACTTCATTGCAGTACTGGCATTGAAACAAGTCACGTAGGTACATGTTGTAACGACTAAAGCGCACACCCTTTTTAAAGTGAAAGTAGTCTTTGGTAACGCATACTGATGGAACATTGATGGTTAAATGCTCTGAACGGATCAGCCAATCCGGATAAGTTTCCAGCACATTGACCCTGCCCAAAAACATAAGTTTGATAGCATGTTGCCAATCTATTACACTCAATGGCAGGATTGAAATTGGTTCGTAGTTACTGTTGAGCAACAAAGTATCACTAATTTTGATTACCTCTTTTGGAAACGGTGTTAAATATACTTATATTATATAGTAAAAATCATTTATGAGCAAAGATTTAGAAACCGCAATTATCCGCAATCCCTATCAAAAAATGAGCATGACTGAGGAGCAGATTCTTGAGTTTGCTCGTTGTGCTGATCCTGTGACCGGTCCTGAATATTTTCTGACCAATTACTTTTATATCCAGCATCCTACCAAGGGAAGTATTCAGTATAAGCCCTACGAATACCAAGTACGCTTAATTGATGCGTATCACAATAACAGATTCAGTATCAGTCTAATGCCTCGCCAGACTGGTAAGACCATTAGTGCCGCAGGATACTTGTTGTGGTTTGCGATGTTTGTTCCAGATTCAACTATTCTTGTTGCAGCACACAAGTATTTGGGTGCACAAGAAATTATGCAACGTATCCGATACAGTTACGAGAACTGTCCGGACTTTATACGTGCCGGAGTTACTAGTTATAACAAAGGCAGTTTAGATTTTGAAAATGGATCAAGAATAGTAAGTCAAACAACAACAGAAAATACCGGTCGTGGTATGTCCATATCACTCTTATATTGTGACGAGTTTGCGTTCGTACGGCCCACTATTGCTAGTGAGTTTTGGACTTCTATTACACCTACATTGTCAACTGGTGGTAAGTGTATTATTACAAGTACCCCCAACAGTGATGAAGATCAGTTTGCACAGATATGGCGTGCCGCCAATGACTGCTTCGACGAGTATGGAAATACAACCACACTGGGTAAAAACGGATTTAGAGCTTTCTCTAGTAAATGGCAAGAAACCCCGGGACGTGATGAAGCATGGGCGGCACAAATGCGTAGTCAACTTGGAGAAGAACGTTTTAGACGTGAGATGGAATGTGAATTCATTATCTTTGACGAGACACTGATCAATTCGTTGCACTTAGTGGAAATGGCCGGCATTGAACCCATAGAACGCCAAGGACAAATACGTTGGTATAAAAAGCCTGAAAAAAATTGCACCTATGTTGTAGCACTAGATCCAAGTTTGGGTACTGGTGGAGACCCTGCAGGTATACAAGTATTTGAACTACCCGGATTAAAACAAGTAGCAGAATGGAGTCATAATAAAACTATTGTTCAAAGGCAAGTTGTTATCATGCAAGAGATATGCAAATACTTAACTGAGTTTGTTGGCCCAGAAAGCATATACTGGAGCGTTGAAAATAACACTCTAGGCGAAGCAGCATTGGTTGTTATTAATCAAATGGGCGAAGAAAACATTCCGGGTATATTTTTAAGTGAAAGTAGAAAGGTAAGTGGATCTCGTTGGCGTAAAGGATTTACTACAACAAACAAAAGTAAACTTGCGGCATGTGCTAAATTAAAAAGTCTAGTAGAAACCAAACGCATGAAAATTGCATCTAAGTTGCTGGTGTCTGAGCTTAAAAACTTTGTTGCTAAGGGGCACAGTTATGAAGCAAAACTTGGCGAACACGATGACTTGGTAATGGCAACGTTATTGGTAATTAGAATGATACAGTATATACAAGACTTTGATTCCAATGCCGATGCAGAATTGCGAGATAATATAGATGCTTTTGTTGAGCCAATGCCTTTTATAATGGCTTAGTATGCAACTAATAAACATTACCGATCGGCTATATCAAATTGAGAATATTTTACCAAACTCTCTAGTAACGCAACTGCTTGAATTAGATTGGGCGTCGATACCTTGGCGTCGTGGATTAAAACAAGAAACGTGGCCAAGACGTAATCTAATTACAACAAACATACAAATACTAGAACAAGTACAACAGTCAATTTGGGATCAAATTCCAATAATTGAAACACAATGTAATATAGAATTTGCAATAAAATATCCGCCAACGCAATGGTGGATTGACGAGCCAGGATTTGACGTTGATATACATACCGATGGAGAATTGCCCGGGGCCATACAATTATTTTGGTTCGGTGCAGGGCCCGAATGGGGCACAGTATTTTACAATAGCAAACAACCAACAGATATACTGTATCAATTTCCCTTTAGGGCTAATACAGGATATATGATGCTAAATGGCGCTAATTCTGACGGTAGCCAACCCCTACAGTGGCATGGAATGTTAAATAAAGTGCCCCAAAACACATACCGAGTTACAAGTTATACTAATTTAAGTAGCTATCACGCTAAATAACATTATGAGTACAGAAATTGAACCCGTTGCCGAAGAGTTATACGATAAGCTTCGTTCCCGCTTTGAAGTTAGATTGCTAGACAAATCTCAAAAGCCCATGAATGGAAATGAAGAAATCAAACCCGAAGAGGCAAAGTATTTTAACTTTATCTACAAAGATAGTTCTGGCCATAAATTTGGCACAGTGACTATTAGCCTGGCCAATGAAACAGAACTTGTATTAATGGTGCCAGAAGACATCACAAAAAGAATGAATGACGGTCAGCGAAAAGAATGGACTGAATTTTTAGTCAGCATGAGCAAATTTGCTAGACGTAGACCAAATTTAAAATACACAATTACAAACTTGGCCAAACCGGGACATGTAAAAAGTCAAGGCAATCAAGGTAGTGAAGATGAGGTTATAAACAGTAATGATGTTAGTGTAAATGAAAGTAAACTTTACGGCATTCCTGGTAGACCAAGACACAGTGTGGGCGAACATGCTGGTATTAAAATACGTGTTACGCACACAGAACCTCCTTTAGATGAAGTGCGTGGTGCAAGAACAAGACGTATTGAATCAATTTATTTAGAAACTCGTGAGGGAGAACGTTTTAAAGTTCCTAACAATTTGCATGCCGCCAAGGCCCATGCAACACACCTAGCCAATTATGGCAACCCATATGATAAAATAGGTGAGTGCATTAACAACATGGTTGAGGAAATGAACGCCATGCGCCGTTTCGTACGTTCAGCAAAACGCAATCCATTTGAAGATGCTGAAGCTGGAGAAATGGCACAACATGCCACAGACAGATATTACAAGATACAACATGATCTCAAGCGCATGACCAATCATGAGTTTTACGATGACTTTGTAAAAAATTATACTACTGAAGAGCAATTAGATGATGATGTTGATCTCGAAGAGTTACGCAACAGATTTAGCCGAAGAGTCTATGATAACAGATTAGATGATAGCTTAAAATATGTTTACCGCGAACACCTAAGACAAAAAGCACGTAAGTCAAATATACTAGCAGATGAATTTGGCGAGTGGGCCGAAAGCGTTGTGTTTGAAGATGATGGCGAAAATGATGTACTTGATGACCAATTACAGGCATTAAAGGAGTACTGCAAATCAGCTCAAACTGCCGGAGTCGACGCCATAGATGCCAAAACCGAACTAGGGCCTATGCTACAAGACTTACCCGGAGTAGATTGGTTGTTAGATGACTTAACAGAAAAAGCCAATAACACTCGTGGCCAAGGCAGTGATTACGATGCTAGACGATCAGTTAAAGTTTGGGCTCAAAAATATATGCCAGAATGGGCCAAAGAATTAGAGTATGGCGATCATAACATCGATGACGCCAGCACCAATTGGGATCAAACAGTTAGTCCATTACAATCACATCCAGATGATGAGTATGGAGCAACTAGCCTAGATGATCCAGTCACTGATCCCAATCTTCCAGTACATGAAGACAGTTTAGACTTCCTGCGCTTCTTATCTGGCATAAAGACTAAATAATCTGGCATAAAGACTAAATAATATATAATATATAATATATAATATATAATATATAATATATAATATATAAGATATTAAGGAATTAACATGGATCCAAAGTTTTTTAGAAAATACGCAGACATAATCACCGAAGCTGAAAAAGTTGATGAAGCTGGACCCCCAGGGTCAGAAAACTCAGCAATGCAATCTTGGATGAACTCACCGGTTACACGGAAAATAGAAAAAAAACGTGATCTAAGTCATTCCCAATCACTTCAGCCAGGACAAAATCCAGCGCGACCTAACCCAAATAACAAACCAACGCAAGAAGCCGAGCAAGCCACAAATGAAACCATCCCTGGACAAATTAAGTCGGCTGTAAAGAACCTAAGTTTAGCAACAGGCATTGGTTCTCGTGCACAAGCTCACCAGACTGCTGTTGGGGCACAACAGAAGAAGGCCAACGATGCAAGAAAAGAATATGATTTATATAATCCTCTAAGAATAGGGCACGACCCCAATGACGACGCTCCTCGAGCTGCCGCCAGCGCCGAACGAGTTAAGCAACAACGTAGACTAGAGAAACTACAGGCATTAAAGAAATAATATAAACCCAAAATTTGGCAAACACAAAAAGGAGAATTATTTCTCCTTTTTCCTTGACTAGGTATAAATATTATTATATAATGCGGGAGTGCATTGTATATTTAGGCACAAAAAAACATTAAGGCAGTACATTAAGGAGACTATTATGGCCATGACACTAGCAGAAATTCGAGCAAAACTACAAGCCAACGAGAACCGCGGTTCCGGCGGCAAATCACAAGGCGACAACGCCATTTACGCACACTGGAACATTCCAGAAAACACAACGGCTCGCGTAAGATTCCTCCCCGACGCAAATACAAAAAATTCCTTCTTTTGGGTAGAACGTGCAATGATTCGTTTACCATTTGCTGGCATTAAAGGCCAAGCAGATAGTAAAATGGTGAATGTACAAGTACCTTGCATGGAAATGTGGGGCGAGGCATGTCCAATCTTGGCTGAAGTACGTCCTTGGTTTAAAGACCCCAACCTAGAAGAAATGGGACGTAAGTACTGGAAGAAGCGTAGTTACTTGTTCCAAGGTTTTGTAAGAGAAAACCCAATTGGAGATGACAAGACTCCAGAAAATCCAATCCGTAGATTCATCATTAGCCCACAGATCTTTAACTTGATCAAGAACGCCCTAATGGATCCTGACATGGAGAACTTGCCAACTGACTACAGTGCTGGACTTGACTTCAACATCAAGAAAACTTCAAAAGGTGGGTATGCAGACTACAACACATCAACATGGGCACGTAAAGAAACTGCTCTTAATGCTGATGAAGCAGAAGCAATTGAAAAGTTTGGTTTATATGACCTAAATGACTTTTTGCCCAAGAAACCAACAGACGTTGAATTGAAAGTAATCAAGGAAATGTTTGAGGCCAGTGTAGATGGACAACCATACGATCCAGATCGTTGGAGTAACTACTACAAGCCTAGTGGCTTTAAAGGTGGTAGCGGTGTTGATGCAGATGCATTACCTGAAGCTAAACCAGTTGCACAAACTAAACCAGCGGTAGCAGCAGTGGCTCCTGCTCCAATGGAAGATGAGGACGACACTCCGGTGGCAAGTGCACCAGTGGTAACTCCTGTAGAAGCTAAACCTTCTACACAAAAAGCCGAAGACATTTTGGCTATGATTCGTAACCGTAAATCTACTACGTAATTTGTAGATACTTGTGACTAGACAGGGACTACGGTCCCTGTTGTTTACTATTATGAAATTAATTTGGTCCAACTCCGGCGACTATCTAAACCTAGATCCCTACAATTCTGAATTCTCAGAATACTATATGTCGACATTGTCGAAGGATAACGCAAACACATTTGCACCAATTAACTCTAGCGTAAACCTAAATTGCTATACTGAGTTACGTGACGCAATTAAAATAATCTCGGACCTATTAGTATCTAAATTTAAATTAACATATTTTGAAAAGTTTCTTAATTTAAATTTATTTGATCAAGCAGTCCTCAATGAGTTGCATCAAACTTGGGTATTGATAACGTTACAAAATCCTCGATTACTAACAGTGATTAGTAAAATAGACGATACGTATTTGTCAATTTGGAATCAAATCAATAAACAACTACACTCTATAGAAACAGATTTTCATATAGACTACCATTCTAATTACAAAGGATGGCAAACTCCTAACCCATATGGTGTTGAATTATTAAGTTTTGATTTTTGTCAAATATCAATTGCATTTTCTCAGCTTGGTAGAACTACGTTTGATAAATGGACTAATTTTGATCGAGACGTATCTAATCTTGATTTAAATAATTTTAACACAATTGGTGGAGAACTCTCGATTGATCTTAGACGATCATCATTAAAAAATGCGCCGTTAGAGTACGCAGAGTTTTGTAAAAACAAAAATATACCAATTGCTGGGGGCAGGTTGAATTTAGCAAACTTTACTAATTATGAAAAGAACATTGCTACTATAAAAGAATTGTTTATTAAAAATTTAAAAAATAACAACACAATCGCATTCAATGAATAATATAAAGTCAATTGCATTTGCATTAGATCCTACCAACGTTCCTAGTTTTTTATTAGACTGGGAAGTAACCAAGTTGTGTAATTTAGATTGTAGTTATTGTAGCACTGGTATAGAAGGTGGTCACGATAATACCACTAAACATCCACCACTTGAGGACTGTTTGCGTACAATTGATTTTATGTATGAATATGTTGACCATTACATGAAACACAAAAAATCAAGTCAGCGTAAAGTTGTGTTAAATGTATATGGGGGCGAAAGTTTATTCCATCCCAACATAGTAGAAATATTAACTGCCTGCAGAGAAAAACATAAAGGTTACGATTGGTACTTGACTATAACTTGTACAACCAATGGTATAGTGGGAAAAACCCAATGGAATCGTATAGTTACTCTTGTTGATGAGTTTACGGTTAGCTATCATGCAGAAAATATGCCTAAACAAAAGCAACAGTACAAAGATAATGTTTTATATCTTAAAGAGAATAATAAAAGATTTAAATGTGTTGTAATGATGCATAATAATGCTGAGTTATTTGCTGATTCAGAAGAAATAATAGAATTCTGTAAAACAAATGAATTGAGATATGTGGCCAAGCCACTTGACAACCATCAATTGGAATGGGCATATACTTCAGAGCAGTATAGCAAACTAAAAACGTTTTGGATTAGCAAAGTTCCAGAAAAGCAAAAATTAGAATACGTAAAAAGTATATCCAACGTTGGTACAAATGAAAAGGTGCTAAGTATCAATGAAGGTAGGCCCTGTTGTGGTGGCCGCAAGTTGAGTTTAAATAATGATTTAAAATCCAGCGTTAGCTTTGTGCCACGCCAAGGCTTTCGGGGATGGAGTTGTAGTGTAAATTGGTTTTTTCTGTTTGTAAGACAACTAGATGGTGCAGTATATACCAATAAAGACTGCATGACTAGTACCAGTGGGAAAATAGAACCACTGGGATATTTGAGCGATACCGCCAAAATACTAACAACTTTGCAAAATCAACTTGACAACAAGGCTATGCCTGTTATACAATGTGTTAAGGAGATTTGCATGTGTGGTTTTTGTGCACCCAAAGCAGAGAATAAACAACAATTTTTGGAACTGATTAACCGAAATGTTCCAGAAAATATATTTCAACATTAAGGAAAAACATTATGGGAAAAGCATTTGACGTAAGTAAATTTAGAAAAGGTATTACCAAAAGTATTGATGGTATCAGTATTGGATTTACTGATCCGACAGATTGGATTAGTACAAACAACTACGCATTAAACTATCTTATCTCGGGCGACTTCAATCGAGGCATCCCCATGGGCAAGGTCACAGTTTTTGCAGGTGAATCGGGAGCAGGTAAAAGTTTTATCTGTAGCGGAAATTTAATTAAAAACGCACAAGCCCAAGGCATTTATGTTATTCTAGTTGATACAGAAAACGCACTGGACGAAGCATGGTTACGAGCACTTGATGTGGACACCAGCGAAGACAAACTGTTGAAACTCAACATGGCCATGATCGATGATCTAGCCAAGATGATCAACGACTTTGTGAAAGAATACCGAACCATTCCCGAAGGCGATCGTCCCAAGGTACTATTTGTTATTGACAGTTTGGGTATGTTGTTAACTCCCACCGACGTCAATCAATTTGCTGCCGGCGACTTAAAAGGTGACCTAGGACGTAAACCCAAAGCACTTACAGCTCTGGTACGCAATTGCGTCAACATGTTTGGCGATTTAAACATTGGTTTAGTTGCAACCAATCACACATACGCAAGTCAGGACATGTTTGATCCAGATGACAAAATCTCTGGCGGACAAGGTTTTATCTACGCAAGTTCAATCGTAGTTGCAATGCGTAAACTCAAACTAAAAGAAGACGAAGATGGTAACAAGATTTCAGAAGTTAAAGGTATTAGAGCTGCTTGTAAGATTATGAAAACACGTTACGCAAAGCCTTTTGAAAGTGTGCAAGTCAAGATACCATACGAAACAGGTATGAACCCATATTCCGGACTAACTGACTTAATTGAAAGGAAAGATCTTTTAAAGAAAGAAGGTAACAGTTTGGTATATACTACTGTTGATGGCGAAATCATCAAGAAGTTCCGCAAAGGTTGGGAACGCAATGATGATGGATGTTTGGATCGAGTAATGGCAGATGTTACGGCTCATCCACACGTACTGTCTAAAACTACATTGGTTGAAAAAACAGAAGAGGAAGAAACAGAATGAGTATTGAAGTAGATGTACTAGGCGAGACCTATACTATTTTAAAACAGTATATTCCCGTTAAGGATAGACAAGAGGCTGCGGACAATTTAATGAGCGTACTAGTAGATATGTTAGGCGACATTGACTTACAAGAGTTTGGTGCAACTGATAGTAATCTAAAGAAAGCACTCAAAGAATATGTTATGGAAGAAGACGACAACTATAACAACGAAGACGAGTAATGTGGTACAATAAGGTAGTTGCCAATCTTGGGGAAATACCTGCGTTCATTGACTATTACGACAGTGAACTCATTATGGCCAAAAACGAGATCAAAATCCAAGGCAATGTTGAACGTGCACTAAGCAACTTGCCCGGCGTTACTGAACATAGGTTTAACCAGCTACAAGAAATTGAAGCGGTATTGGAATACTTAAATATACAGTTACGCAAGATTCGGCGCAAACATTTTCAAAAGTATTTAGAAGCATACGCCAGGGCATTAACCAGTAGAGATGCAGAAAAGTATGTAGATGGTGAAGATGAAGTAATTGACTTTGAAACCATTATCAATGAAGTAGCATTACTTCGTAATAAATGGCTAGGAGTTATGAAAGGCATAGAGAGTAAAAACTTTATGCTAGGACACGTGGTTCGTTTAAGAACTGCGGGCATGGAGGATGTGGTAGTATAATGGATTGGCGTGAACGTGCAGATGAACTACTGGCCGAATACGAGGCCTGTTGTCGTGCTCGCCCATATCACAATGCTCTTGATGTCGAGATAGCAAAAGAAAGTTGTGCAACATGGGCTAGTCATTTGGCAACACAACGTGCCTGGGGCGAGGAAAACGACATAGCCGAAGCCTGCTATCAACTAGAACCCCGCTTAAAAAAATTTAAAGAAACAGTAGTATTGGATATATTAACAGATGGCACTATTTAAAAATGCATACGACAGTCACCAGCATAGTTTAGAAGTATTAAACACAATCTATGGCTATGATAGTTTTTTAGATAGTTTAAGTGTTATTGCTGATATGGGATGCGGCGGAGCAATGGATAGCAGTTGGTGGGCAACGCTAATGACACGCGACGACCCACCAGAGCCACGTAACTATTTGGTTTATGCAGTAGATCAAGATGTCGGCAAAATTGAACCCGACATATTGGCACTTGAAAACATAAAAGTACTACAGGGCGATTTTGAAGAAAGAATCATACCCAGAGATGTAGATTTGATTTGGGCGCATGATGTTTTTCAATATGCCCGAGATCCATTTAAGTGTTTGCATGCCTGGCGAGAAAGCATGAGTCTAAACGGCATGCTAATAATGAGCATACCGCAGACAACTTATATGCATAACAACAGATTAATAGTTTCCAATCACAGTTATCAATATTATAGTTACAATATATTAAACATAATGTATATGTTGGCTATCTCGGGATTTGACGCAAGAGATGCTTACTTTTATAGAAAGCCCAACACACCATGGTTATATGCCGGGGTTTATGCAGCCGCAGAGCCACTAGAAAGCCATGTTAGCTGGTATGAACTAGCCGAGCGAAGACTTATTAACGATAGTGTAATAAATAGTGTAAACAAGTATGGATATGCTCGTCTAGAGGATGTTGTTGTCAGCTGGTTTGACAAGAACTTGTATCAAATTAAAGACTAAATATATTACTATGCGATTTTCAGAAATATTAGAACACATACAACTAGACGAAGCACAAGGTGGAATGGCCAAACGCTACCTTGAAACACAAAAAGGTCAGGCAATTAACTTTGTAGACGCACAAAAGAATCGTTACACTATTGCCAATGTAACTGTATTTCCGGACGCAAGTACTCCCAATATTCCAGTCAGTGATCTAGGCCAACTGTTAAAAGACACTGCTAAGAAATTAAAAATCGATACCAAAACTATTCAATTTACAAATCCAATTCCTCAAGATCCTAACAAATTAGGTGCAGGTATTCTAGTAGTAATGCAAGACGAGCATAAACAGTTGCACAGTTTCTTTAGATATGAATCAAAACGCAAACCTGATGCAATTGGCATACACTGGAGTCCTACTGATTTTGCACAATCCACTGGCATTAAATGGGAAGAAACTCGCATGAGTGGCAAAGGAGCAGAGAAAACCGAACAAGTAATTGCTCGCGTAGAGTTAAAGCCTCGTTTCTCAGTACCAACAAATACTCGTATTCCTATTGCACAAATACCAGAACAGTCAGCTGGTATGCTAGGCAAGGAAGTGGCATTTAAAAAGATCAAACGTGATGCATTTGAAGCAAATAAAGTAGATTTATTCAAACAATTATTAACCAATGCACTACTAGGTAGCAATGCAATGGTTCCAGGATTGGCTCCATATGAACGTGATATTCGTGTTGACTTTGGCGAAGTAGCAAGTCCACTAGCGTTGGCATCGGGTAAGAACGTTGGTGGAGACTATGTTAAAGTACAAACCGATTTGTTAAAAGAGATGGGGGTTACTTGGAAAGGCATTACCGCAGTTAACTATCCCGAGGCACAAAACGAAGCATTATTTGATAGCATTTTGGTTTGGGGAAATGGTGAAACGCTACGTGTGAGTAATAAGGCCGAAGGCAAAGGCGGTGCTGCTAGTTTGTCAAGTATTATTGAAGTTATTGACAAGTACCCCGAGCGCTTTAGTAGTGCCAAAGATCAAGCATTACTAAATGGAAAATATGCAAAGTTTGTTAATATTATTAGAGATTTAGTTGCAGTAAGCCCCGCTTGGAAAGGTGTTGTGGCCGCAGCAAAGAATCTAAAATTCATTGATGCCAAAGACGAAGAGATAATCATTGGTTACGCAGAAAACCGTATTACTCGTGGCACAAAGGGATTAACACCTAGATTAATAAAATACCTTAAAGATCCAAAAGTAATGGCTGCAAAAACAGACGCACCTGACTATGGTGTTTGCTTTCACTTACTAGGAGCAATGGCACGTTTGGTAGTGGGCTATTTGAACCAAGACGTTGAACTAAGCACAGAGTTTTTTAAGTTTGTGCTAAGCCGTGCTAACCTGATTCAAGTAAACCAATTTACACACAATGACGGTCAAGGTGGAGTGGGGTGGAGCAAATTTGATGTTAAATGGCCTCCTGTGTTTAATACCAAAATTAAATTTAGCGCCAGTGATTACCAAAGTAACAAAATGCCAACATCTAGATTGGCTTTTAAAACCTAAAAACTTGACCTAGTCATACTCTGAGCGTATACTTAACTGTAACAACTTTTCAAGGACAAAAAAATGGACATGGATCAAGCGAGTGTATTCTTGGCAGGGTCAATATTAACCGGTTTGGGTTTTATTGTAATTGCTATAACAGTGCTAGTAATAAACAATTTATTGGCAAAGTATTGGAGACCAGTTAAATGGATTCGTTACGAAGAACTACCACCAAGATTTATAACCACCGAAGAAGTCAAAGCACAAGATCCTCCAATTGACGCCAAGTGATAACAGTACTCTTTAGAAAATTACTTGGTCCTAGTAGTGCAAGAAATACACTACTAACCGCAGTACTTGATTTATACAATCTCCCCTATCAAATAGTTACAACACCTGCAGAGATCGCAGGTGATTGTGTTATCACGGATTCTTTTGTAGAACAAATATACAGTAATGATGGCGAGTTTTGTAAACAAATAATAGATCAGTGTGCAAGTCTAAACATTCCTATATTGTTTTATTATCCTAGTGAATGTGAAAGTACTTTAAGCAGTAGTTACTATCCTACTAGGGACTATGTAAATGAACGTATACCAATTGGCTTGGTCAAGCAAGGAAATAGAACTGTTGAGGGATTTAGTGAGTATAATCTAGACAAGTATTTTGTATATCGACTAACCACCGAGTTCAATCGTGCAAGATTAAAATACACTAGCGACAAGATCAACTCAGAGCCCAAGTCCTATAAGTTTTTATTTTTAAATGGCACACGTAGACCAAATCGCGAAGAGATGTTTGATCGTTTAAAAGAACTAGATTTATTAAAATACAGTATCTATAGTTTTATTGACTATCGTATACCTGACAGTAAGCCCACTGATATAAAACCTATAATAGACTGGCCTAATCCAAACATACATGAGGACTTTAGATTTGAAAACTTTTATCCTCCTCACTTTTGGAATACAGAACTTACTTTGGTATTAGAAACTGCTCCTACAGAAACTTTTGTAACTGAGAAAACCTTTAAGCCACTGCTAGTAGGGCATCCGTTTATTGCAGTAAGTGGACAAGGACATTTAGCACATCTTCGTAGACTTGGATTTAAAACATTTGCAGGTGTAATTGATGAAAGTTATGACTTAAGCGAATGGCCTGGCGAACGTCTAAGAATGGTAGCAAGTGAACTAGAACGTTTGTGTAAAGACAACGTAGAACTAATAGAATCAACACGTGAGATAAGACAACATAATAGACTTAATATGTACAAGTTAAGTGAGGAAGTCTATTGGGACTTGTATCAAATTATTGTTACTGCCTTTCCACAATACAAAAATGAATTGTACATTGACTTGCCCGATCTTTCGGTAGAAACTTTTACAAAATACGTTTAATCAATATCCCCCAACAGTTGGATTAGACATACGTTCTAAGACCCATGCCAATTGACTATTAAATTTTTCACCGGACCTATCTTTATACCGATCAATAATAGGTGTTGGATCTGGAAAAGTTGGGGCAGTCAGCCAATAATTATTAAAGCCAGTTTCATTGTACAATTCATCTATTAGGTTTGTTAGTAATGTTGGGGTCCATGTATAAATTTCGTCTGCGTTCCTTACAAAATAAGTTTGTTTATCTAAATGTAAAAAATCATTTATCTGAACATCATCATTTTTCTCAGTTTTAGTACGCCATGGTAGTATAATAGAGGGAATCTTTAGAGCATGAGCAACATGGCACATACCTCCTTCATATCCTATAACAAAATCACATATTTCATTTAGAACAAATATTTTATTTTCTATAGATATATCTTTACTATCAATTATAAATGGATCGTACCCGGCTGATTGTACAAGATCAATTATAAACTGATAAGTAGATTTTGAGTGAAATTTTACAAACGGATACTCGTCAATTTTGATATTGTCTATTCTTTTAAAAAAATCTGAATCCTTTACATGTTCGCCATTATTGATTAATATAGCAACACCCTTTTTTCCTCGACGCCCAATTGGAAAATTTTGATTGAATAATTTTATGTGATCTGTTTGAACATATCTACTGAATAATTTAAAACTTTCTAAAAATCTTGGATGCGGGGGATTTACAAATAATTGACAATAATTATCCACTGTAAGAGTGATTCGATTATCAATATCAAAAATGCTTTTCCATTTATGATAAAAAGAATCACTGGAAGTTGTAATATGAACAGGCTCATCGAGACTATTAAATAGCGACATAGCAATAAGCGTATCGCCTATAGTATGTCCGCCTCGTTGAAAAACATCAATCATACAGGTATTTAGTAATTAATTTTTCCTATTAGTCCCATAAGAATATATTTGGTAAAATCCTATTAAATTGCTTGATTTAATTAGTAAATACTATTACAATAAAAACATTAGTGAAAACACTAATAAGTTTTCAAATAACATTTAAAGGAGAAAATTATGAAAACAATCGGAGATAAATTAACACACTTTGCAGTAACAGGCGTCAAGCCCGGACAACCAGAAGATGCTTTCTTCACAATCAACGAAACCAGTTTCGAAGGCAAATGGAAAGTTATTGTGTTTTACCCAAAGGACTTTACATTTGTATGTCCTACAGAAATTGTAGCATACGATAAATTGAATCAAGACTTTGCGGACCGTGATGCAGTATTGCTAACAGGTAGTACAGACAACGAGTTTTGCAAATTGGCATGGCAAAAATCACACGAAGACCTAATCAAGATCACACACAATCAGTTCGCTGATACACAACGTGGTGAATTAAGTCTTGCTGAACAACTTGGTGTATTCTATGCTCCAGCCGGTGCTGCACTACGTGCCACATTCATTGTTGACCCAGACAACACAATCCAACACGTTACTGTAAACAACTTGGACGTGGGTCGTAGCCCAGAAGAAACATTGCGTATTTTAGACGCATTGCAAACTGGCGAATTGTGTGCATGTAATCGTGTAGTAGGCGGGGAGACTCTATAATATGGCATTCATTGATGCAGTAAAGTCAGCATTGCCTGACTATGCCAAAGATACCAAATTAAACATGGATGCGGTGCTACTACGTAGTACCTTAGATGCAGATGTGGCTATGGGATGTGCAGTGGCCGCCCTGGCCGCTACTGGTAATGGCAAACTGTTGGCAGTACTACTAGCAGATAATCCAGTATATGCCGAATCGGCAATGACTGCGGCAAGCCTGATGGCAATGACAAACAGTTGGTACCCATATGTTGAAATGGCTGACGATGCTAACCTAACTGGATTGCCAGCACAGTTACGCATGAACGCTATCGCTAATCACGGTGGAACAACTAAAAGCAACTTTGAAGCATTTAGTTTGGCTGCAAGTATTGTTGGCAAATGCGAGTTTTGCGTAAAAGCCCATTACGATGGTTTGAAAACTATGGGTTATACTGTTGAACAGTTGAGAGACATCGGCAGAATAGCGGCAGTAATGAATAGTGTAGCAAAGGTGTTGAATAGTTAAAAAGCAATAGGATAAATTGTTGCGTAAAAACAACAATTTATCCAAAAGACTTTACAACAAATCATAAATAAACTACAATAGAAACATGATGAAACATATTATTAAACATTCGCAACTACAACTGATAGCCAATTTAGGCGGGGCAGCCTATTGGTCACAGTTTAATGCGATGCCTACATCAATTAATAGTGATCGTGAACCAGGAGAGGGTTTAAGTTAACGTATAATACCAAATCATATTTTAACTTAAACCCTGGCTTAAACCCCCAGGGTTTTTTAATGAAGGAAAGAAAATGGGAACAGAGAAAAAGAAATTAAAAGAGCATACGCCTTCTGTTCTAACACCAGAACAAAGGTTAGCTTTATTAGAAGCCAAATTAAAACGTGCCATGGCTACAGCTAGGGCAATTGCTGAGCAAGCAAAACGTTTATAATTTGGCAAAGAATGTTATAGGAAACGAGGTCCTGAGATCATTAAAATCTCAAACGGGCGGACTGCAGGATGAATCCCACAAGGAGAAAAATTGCAGGCTAGGGTATAGCTCTAGCATATCCTCTTACAAGAGGGTATTCTAAAACACACCAGATGACAATTCCTGGGGGCAATGAGAGCCCACTAAGGCAGGCACGGCGCCCGTGACAACTGGTGTGTTTTAGAATACAACACCCAGACGAAAAACGCCGATAGATTGATAAACTATGACGGGGCAGTTCGCAAGATAAGTGTTCCAACTGTGGTGTTGTGTTACCCATTGGGAAGTGTGGCAGAGCCTGGCTTAATGCGTTAGTCTTGAAAACTAAAGACTCGAAAGGGTCCGTGAGTTCGAATCTCACCGCTTCCACCAAACAATAAATACTGCTTCAACAAGGATAAAATATGCGAATAGCAGTATGCATGAGTGGGCATTTTAGAGATTACGAAAAAAAGATTGACAAATTTTATGAAAACGTAGTTGGCAATCATGATTGTGATTTTTTTGTTCATTCGTGGCAAGACAGTTTGGGTTTTTCAATCAATGGCACTAGGCCCGATTTATCAGCTGAAGATTTTATTAGAATTGGAGGTTTTGACAAAACATCACCTCCGTGCGATACGTCAACTGTAGTGGCTAGATTAAAACCCAAGAAATATCAATTTGAAACCTATAGCGAAGTTGAACCCAATATCATTTCTGAAGCTGCTTATTACACAAGAATTCATCATTATGATAAGCCTATTAATTTAACTTCTATGCAGAGAAAAATCTATTTGTGTGATTTGCTGAGACGCGAATATGAAACAGAAAACAATTTTAAATATGACCTAGTAATACGTACCAGACCTGATCTCACATTCGATCAAGCTATAGATTTTGATAAATTTGATCTTTCTAATTTGCATACACCTACTGAAGTGTCTTACAACATTATATCAGATGTTTTTGGGTTTTCCAATAGCGAGATAATGACTACGTATAGTAATTTGTATATCAATTTAAAAAATTTACATGATACAACCAATATTATGTTTAATCCACATGAGCTATTGTTAGGATGGATAAAGCAAAACAATATTGATTTTCAACAACACACTTTTGGTATTGTTCTAAGATAATGAGTATGACTAATATATTTTTAGATTATCCAGGTTTTATACAAGATGACGTAAGAACTGCTTGGGCAAATAATACACAAGGGCACTATAACGTCAATGCAGAATTTCAATACAGAAGATTTAGCATAGCATTACCACCAGAAACAGTTAAAGGTAAACGAGTAGTAGACCTTGGGTGTTTAATTGGTGGAGCAGGAGCTTGGTGTTTGGCCAATGGTGCTGCTAGTTACACTGGAGTAGAGTTGCAACGGGAATTTACAACTCCTGCCCAAGTTAACTTTGCCAAGTACTTTCCCAATGCCAATTGGCAAATACTAGAGCAGTCTTTTACAGATTTCTTTAACACCAATACCGAATCATATGATATAGTAATTGGTTATGGTATAACACATACAGACCTAGATGTGCATAGTCTATTGAGAAACATTGCAAACTTGGATGCTGATGTAATTGCTATGGATTCTAAAAAGCCACCGCTGATAACCAAAGTATTACCATCGTTGGGGGTAGATCCTGAGCTAATAGAAAAAATTGATCAATTGAGTATAATTGAATTGTTTGACTTTGGTATGTTGTCATCTGGACCTAAAAGATACGATCACAAGTCTCCACTAACAACTAGTGGCGCACTGGTTGACATATTTAATAGTTTAGGGTATGGTGTGTATACAAGTTACACAGAAGAACTTAAAAAATACTTTCCGGACGTTTATAGTGGCCGTTATGCAATTAACTTTCAAAAGGGCTCATCAAGTTATAAAAACTTTGAAACTGTATACGCAGAAGCCAACAAATAGTGTTGTATTAAAACAACATTGCGTTTGTGCATTAATGACATCAGTACTATAATAGAACTAAGTTAAGAAATTAACAAGTTTAATTGATTAGCAAGTTGTAGTATAAAAACAACACCAAATTTGCAAAGAAATGGTAAACAGTTTATAATACATACATGTTAAGCGATTAACAGTAACAAATGATAGAGTTAGTTACTATGTTCATTAAAAAATTATTTAAGTAGTGCTAGTTTTGCTTTGCAAGAAGCACTACTTTAAAACACATTTGAGGTTACCTACCCCGTTAGGTTCTCTAGGAGAGGAGCAAGGGTGCCGACTCACGCAATCCTAGGGCAACATGAAACAGAGCAGTAATGCTTGGCGATAGCGACGGACCGGTAGGCAGTAATGACGAACTGAAGTCTGTGTAGACGGTACACCGGGATGTCATCGAGCGTAAACCCCTATTAGGTAACGAACGGGTTGTGAGACGACAGAGGGGAGTTCCTCAAGTGTTTTTTAAAGTAGTTGAGACACTAGTTCAAATCCACTGGGAATAAAGAGAGAAGTGAGTGGTACTCTCCAACTACTACAATTCGGGTCTCATAGTATAATGGTCAGTATAGCGGCTTGTCACGCCGTTGATAGGAGTTCGATTCTCCTTGGGACCGCCAAAGTTTTTGTTCCGATGTTTCCACGCTCGGGGTAGCACCCCGAGGTTCACGCTGAGATCGCAACTCAGGGCAGTGAGAGTGCAACGCACTTCAGTGAGAGAGGTTAGATTCCTTCTGGAGCACCAAAGTTTCGTGGCATTTACACAGTCACCAAGATAGTGTATTGTAAGTCCAATCTAATCGGCATCGTTCGTCTAGAGGCCTAGGACACGACCCTTTCACGGTCGGTACACGAGTTCGAATCTCGTACGATGTACCATACAAGGAAGTACGGCAGAGTTGGTGAGCTGCGGCGGACTGTAAATCCGTTCTGTAATGGTGAGTTGGTTCGAATCCAGCTACTTCCACCAATCGTTAGTAGTTATTGATAAGTGTTTGAGATGAACATGGGGTATCGTGGATTGATCATCCACTATGCGGGCCTAACTGGCGTGGAACAGGTCCTGACACAACCCGCCATACGCTGTTGCCGGAAACGATCCGACGCATAAATTGGCACTCAAGCACTTTTCAATAGTCGCTATAGTATAATGGATAATATGCCGTGCTACGAACGCGGTGATCGTGGTTCGATTCCATGTAGCGGCACCAGGCAATGGAGTTGTTAGTTTAGTGGTAAAACCGCGGGTTGTGATTCCGCTATCACGAGTTCGATTCTCGTACGACTCCCCAAGCAGTTAAATATAGTATACTAAGGAGTATACTATGACAGAAGAACAATTAATTGAATTTTTAACAAATAACTTAACACTTCAGGTAGTTAATAACCCCGATCCTTACGATTGGAATGATGTGTTTACTATTAGTTTAAATTTAAATGGCAATACAATAAGTCAAATCGTTTTAGACATAAACGATGGACAATAATTTGGGGGTGTAGCTCAATTGGGAGAGCGACTGGTTTGCAACCAGTAGGTCGCGGGTTCGATCCCTGTCACCTCCACCAGAATACGGAGACTTGGATGAGTGGTTTAAATCGGCACCCTGCTAAGGTGTTGTATATAGTAATATGTACCGAGAGTTCGAATCTCTCAGTCTCCGCCAAATTTGACAGTAAATGATGTTACTGTTACAATAAGAAATCAGTTGGGGGTTAGTTAAATGGTATAACAGCGGATTTTGATTCCGCTATTAATGGTTCGATTCCATTACCCTCTGCCAAAGTTTGTTAGTCGTTAAAAGGAAAACATTATGAAAGACACTGCTAAACAGTAGTGTCAATCTTGATCCCGTATTGGTCAGGGTTGGCACATTAAAGAACTCTTTAATATAGTATTAAGACATTAAAGAAACTTTTAATACAATCAACCCTCTGTAGCGCAATTGGTAGCGCAACGGACTCTTAATCCGCTGGTTGGCAGTTCAAATCTGCCCGGAGGGACCAAATTACGGGCTCGTAACTTAAAAGTAAAGTATCGGACTTTTAATCCGACTAAGAAGGAGCATTACCTTCCGGGCTCACCATATAAAAACACATTCATTAAGGCATCCGGTACGAAAGTAAATTTAGCCGAATGTGTTTCTATATGGTAATATAGCATAGTGGCTAATGCAGTTGCTTCATACGCAACCTATCGTTGGTTCGAGTCCAACTATTACCACCAAGTTAAACGAGCGCATTACTTAATGTCGACAATACACCCAGTTGTTGTGTTGTTTGTGGCGCAGATACATTGCGATGTTTGAGTGTTTGACTCATTAAATTAATAAATTTTGCTCTTAATTCGCTTGAATGTTGGGTATTTTTAATTGTGCTGACAAGATTTAATATAAAAGTTTTTTGTTTATTTGTGAGAGTATATTGCTCAAATTGAGCTTGTATAACTTGTTCTAACAACACTTGCTCGTCAGGTAACAAAATACCCCAACCTAACCAATTGGGTTCAACTAAGTTAGTTACCCTGGTAGGCTTTCGGTGCCGATTGCACCAATCTAGAGTTGGTATTAAATTTTGTATGTTAAGAGGTTGTGCAACAAAATGAAAATTAATATTGGCTTGTTTTAAACTTGCGATTAATTGTGCAACATTGTTGCTAAACTTTTGCCAATTAGCAGGATAGCGTAAAAATTCATAAGAAGTTTCAAATCCATCAATGCTGATTTGTAATTCTAATTGTTTTAATTGAGTGAGTTTGTTGAGTAATTTTGGTTCTAGTACAGTTGCATTGGTAACTATTCTACAAGGTAAATTGCGTTCTAGTATAAAGTCTAAAAGTTCTAAATTGCCTTTAGCAAGAAAAAATTCACCACCAAGAAAACTAATAGACTCAATGTTTGCTTGTTCTTGTAATATAGATAAACATTCTTCACTTAGATCAAATTCTCCTGTTTGATGGTTGTTGAATATGGGTATTTGTCGTCTCTCTTGTGCTAGTGCAGAACTAGATTCTGAATTGCACATAACACATTTAAGATTGCAAATATTGCTAGGAAAAATTTCATATCTTACTAGCTCAGTACTCGCAAGTGAGTGATTAAATTGATTTCTATAACTAGTTTGATTTGATTGTTCCTGAACTCGACACCGCTGACATCCAGTGGGCCAATCAGTTGCAGTTAGTAAACTTTGATATTCACTGCTCGAATAGTATTCGTCAAGTGTTTGATAGTTTTGCGTAGTCTTGTATACGCAACAAGGAAGAATCCTTGTTCCAGTATCATGATTGCCAACTATGCGAATATTATTGCGAATTGCAGAACAGTGAAATGTCATATGAAAATATTTATAGATTAATGCTAGTCATTAATTTATTACCAGTTTCGGGATAGACGGCGCGATGAGTCCCTGAAAGTCTTAGCTGAAGGCGGCTTCAGTGACACGTCAGTAGACAGAAGGTAGCGTAAACTCTTGCGTTCGAGACAAAGACTAATCTTCTACACTGGGAAGTGGCGGTGTAGTCCTCTTTAGATTGGTTTCCCGAAAATCTCGATCTTGTGGAGGTGGTGCATCTGGCACAAACTCTGCAGGAAGACAGTTAAACATCCGTTGTCGATAAGGTTGTTTACTGAATTTGTAGAGTACTCGAAACTCGTCGTAGATGTCTTCCATACAGTATTTATAGCCTCATAGCTCAGTTGGTTAGAGCAATGTGTTGATAACGCATAGGTCCTCTGTTCGAGTCAGAGTGAGGCTACCAATTTAAAGTTGACAACAAATGAGTTGTCATATATAATATAGAATATTCCCTAGTAGCTCAGCTGGTAGTAGCGTCTGACTGTTAATCAGAAGGTCCGAGGATCGTGCCCTCGCTAGGGAGCCAAACAAGTCAGTTCCCGGATGACTTTAAGAATGCGGGCTGCTCAATCGCCAACGGAGCGAGCGTAAGGTAACAGTTGGAAGTATTTCGCCCCTATAGCTCATTCGGTAGAGCAACTGATTTGTAATCAGTAGGTGCCGTGTTCGAATCATGGTGGGGGCACCAAACAATTATGTGGATATACATTGAAACTTTTTTATTAGTATTTGCAACAGACATTCTCTATACGTATTATCTACGTGCAGTTAATGCTGATCGTGCAGTACTGGCAAGTTTTTGGAGTGTGATGTGTACGTTCACGGCTAGTATAGCAGTAATCAACTATACCGAGAACCATTATACGTTAATTGCAAGTTTAGCCGGCGCAGGTGCTGGCACATATTTTGGAATGAAGTTTAAAAAGAAATAACCGAGTGTAGGATAGCCTGGTTCATTCCGCCTGCTTTGGGAGCAGGATGTCGCAAGTTCGAATCTTGCCACTCGGACCAACAACAAAATGCGAGTGTGGCGGAATTGGTAGACGCACCGGTTTTAAGCACCGACGCCGACGGCGTGAGAGTTCGAATCTCTCCTCTCGCACCATACACCACTGTAGTCTAACTGAATAAGGCACCGCTCTTCTAAAGCGTACGATGTGAGTTTGAATCTCGCCGGTGGTACCATTTATCATAATTTGCGACTATAGCATAGCGGTAGTGCCGCGAACTCATAATTCGTACGGGGGTGGTTCGAATCCACCTGGTCGCACCAATTGCAACTTTAGCTGATGTGGTCATAGCACCCCGTTGAAGCCGGGAGGAACCAGGTTCGATTCCTGGAGGTTGCACCAAATAAATACTTGATGTGGCGACCAATGCAATATCAAGATTTAACCGAGGTTTTCCAAATAGCCGATGCAATTTGGGGTCCAGATTATCACGAATCTCAAGCAGTATACGAGGATAAATTTCTATATCATCCGCCAGGGTGTCAAGTATACCAAGTAAAGCATTTGATATTGGGATATGTTGTAGCCCATCCTTGGCGATATGGAATGCCACCCTTGCTTGATACTGTGCTAGATAGAACTGTGATAACAGACAGCTACCACATACATGACATTGTGTTGGATACCTCGTTGCGCGGACAAGGAGTATCCAAATTGGTGGTAAATCAAATACTAGCAAACAATCAAATAGTAACTTTGGCAGCAGCAAACCGTAGTACTCAAACAAAAAACATTTGGCAACATTTTGGGTTTGTTGAGACTGGCATCAAATGTGATTACGGCGTTTATATGTCAACGCTCTTGTAGTTAAATGGTATAACAACGCCATGGTAAGGCGTAGTTGAAAGTTCGATTCTTTCCTAGAGCACCACTTGACAACAAATGATAAGTACTGTATAATAGATAGTAATGCGGGATTAGTTTAATGGTAAAACGAAACGTTGCCAACGTCTAGACACCAGTTCGATTCTGGTATTCCGCTCCAA
>Ga0007816_1000007_pt1 | contig 80884 bp, 122 predicted proteins | sample CryBogCBE27Jul09_FD_71213 | JGI IMG/M metagenome (GOLD analysis project Ga0007816, IMG submission 71213) | Freshwater microbial communities from Crystal Bog, Wisconsin, USA - CBE27Jul09 | ecosystem: Environmental > Aquatic > Freshwater > Lake | place: Crystal Bog, Wisconsin, USA | collected...
ACCTTTACCTATATAGAACGGTTGTTTAGTAATAGGGTCTTTATAAACATAGACATAATATTTCATAGTAGTTTCCTTTGCTATGTTTATTTATCTATTATTCATTTTACTCCGTAAGTTATCTGTTATTATCAGTATTGTTTTCATCGAATCTTTCTTTAAAATAAAAAAATAGTGTAAGGCCGATCCATAGTGTATACATGACGATTACGAAATATTTCATTGTATTTTGAACCTTATGTATTCAGTTATTATATCAGCTACATCAACACCACAGTACTTTTCAAATCCTGAGAATCCAGGATTGCTATTGGCCTCACACACTCTAAAACCGCGCCGGTCAAACAACAAGTCTATACCGGCTATGTCTAGATTGAGCACATGAGCAGTTTCACGTGCCAGGTATTCAATCTCTTCAGTAAGCGGATAATTTTCTCCGGTACCACCGTTGGTGATATTTGCACGGAAGTCGCCTTCGGGCGCAGTACGCTTCATGGCACCCACAACTTTGCCACCTATCACCAACACACGCAAGTCCTCTCCGGGATGATCATTTAGATACTCTTGCACAATCATGGTTTTCTTGTTTCCGAGATTGTCAATGAATTCCATGAGCTTTCGATAGTCACGTTTCTTTTCGCAAAGATAAACACCTTCGCCGTAACTGCCAGTCACAACCTTGATCACACATGGAAAGCCTATGTTGTTTTGTACAAGATTGTCATCTATGGGCAGTCGTACCATCATGGTGTTGGGAATGGGAATACCGGCACGACTCATGATTTGACTGCTACGCAATTTGTCTTTGACAATTTCGATTGGTAGACTACCATTAATACAGGGCACACCGGCTTGTTCAAAATGTCGTACTACTGCCAATTGGAATGGCAATATACCGGCTCCCAAGCGCACCAACACCAGTTTTGGCAGTTCCATGTCCTGTCCCTTGTACTTGATGCCACGATGTATGTCTCGGTCCACTATGATGTCAAAATCATCAGGATGACACATACGAGCCACAATACCTTTGTTTTCAAAAGTTTCCAGCAAACGATTACTTTCGTATTCGTTACGATCAAGTTTGGTCAGTATCAATACGGTCATGTTTTTGAGTCCAAGTTATAATTTCCCATACACCATCATGATGCTCGACCAGGGCCGTACAACTTTCTACCCAGTCGCCATCGTTCATGTAGGTAACTCCATTAATTGTTTTTATTTCTGCATGGTGTATGTGCCCACATATCACTCCATCATAGCCTTTTTTCTTACAGTAGTTTGCGAGATTTTCTTCAAACTTAAAAATAAAGTCTATGGCCCGTTTTACTCGGCCCTTTAAGTATTTACTCAAGCTCCAATAACCAAATCCCAATCTATGACGTATCCAATTAAATCTACTGTTAAGCCCTAGTATAAAATCATATGCGCGATCACCCAAAAAACTCAGCCAGGGCGCCAGTCTAGTGATACCATCAAACAAGTCGCCGTGCACCACAAGGTAGTGTTTGCCATCAACACCCACGTGTTCGCACATGTTGCAAATTTCCACAGTACCAAAACTGGCACCGTACGGTATCATGGGACGCAAAAATTCGTCATGATTGCCAGCTACATAAACAACTCGGGTACCACGTTTAGCATGACCCAACACTCTGCGTACCACATTTGTATGGCTTTGCTTCCAACGCAATCGGTTTTGTTGCATTTTCCAAGCATCAATTATGTCTCCCACCATGTAAAGTGTTTCACAGGTGTTGTGCTTGAGAAAATTGTTTAGGGATTCGGCTTTACAGTCTTTGGTGCCAAGATGTACATCACTGATGAAAATACTGCGATAAGTCTTCATACAGTATTTACAGATATTATACAGTAATAATGTTACATTTAAATTACATAAAAAAAAGCACCCGAAGGTGCTTGATTCTGGTTACGAGTTCCAGAGTGCACTCTATCGTTGTGCCCGGTTATGTTTATTTATGATTCATTATATTACAATATTATTACGCTCCGGGGCCTAGAAATATCTGTCTGGCACTTTTGCCCGCGCCCACAACACAGGCAATTTTGTCATTGTACTCTACCATGCTCCAGGTGTTAGTCTTGGGGTTTACAAGTAAAACGTATTTGCTTTCTGAACCCCTTCCGCTCCAAAATGGTTGTTCTTGGTATTGATCACTCAATGTTTCGATTACTGTTTTGGGATCCGAACAAATGACTGGTTTGTCTACTTCAATTAAATTGGGTTGGGCGCTTGCTACTAAGCTGGTTAGGAATAATATCGACGCCACTGCTGATATACGCATAGTGGCTCCTTTACGATATTTATTTGATCAGTTTTTCGCTGATTGATTTTTCACATGCGCCTGCAGTTTCGGGCATTACTTTTAATTGTGTACCACAACGGTATTCGCAGTATCTTCGTCCCCGGTCGTCAATCACTGTACTCAACAATACACACATGTGTACTTCTGAAACCATTGATGGTACATCACCAATTGTGATGTTTACGGTTTTGGGAGCAAATGGAGCTGCAATTGCTACTGCTGTTGTGACTCCCACTAATAATTTGCTTGGCGACTTCATACAAGTATTTAAATACCTGTATTGTTATTTTAACTGCTTATACTATTTGTCTTCACTAATCCAACGAAACCAGTCACAACGTTGTAACAACGAGGCCATTTCGTTTGCAGGTATTTCTGTTTGTTGTGCAGCAAATTCTACAAAATAGCTCCAGTCCTGTACTATGTTGTCTCGGCCACTGCACCATTGTTGATACATTTTGTGTAGCATACGTTCATTTATCATCAGGTTTCTCCTTGAGTGGACGGACTCGTTCTTTGGCTTCGCGCATTTTACGTTCGGTGGCGGGTGTAAGATTTTTTGCGGAAAGGTGTTGCGGGGGATTTCGGGGTCGAGGTTTACGATTGAACCAACTCATATGCTAGTATTTAATCCTAGTGCTGATATATTTAAATACATTGGTAGAAAGGAACTCATATAATAATGAAAACAACCGAGTTCATGGATTATCTTCACGAGCATAGTGCGGGTAAAGTATTTGCAATATTCATGGCCATTGGATTATTTGCTGTTGTCGTCACTCTCTCTATTGTGTACGTTGTTACGCGACGCTGATGCATCCTGTAACTGTTTATATCGTGTGTCTGCTCTGGTATTTGCTTCTTCAAGCACTCTAGCAATTTCCTGCTTACGTATTATTTCCAATGTGGCTCGGGCACTATCACTTTTCCATTCGGGGTGTCTACGCTCTGCATCGTGTGCAATCACGGCCATCATGCCACCGGTAAATATCAACAGGAACAAAAACAATCCACCCAAGTATGCATCGGCACGCAGAGCCCGCATGAATCGTTCTTTGCGACGCAAATCGGCCGCCTCCAGGGCCATTTTCTTTCTCAAGTGAACTTCTTGTTGTTTGCCCAGTTCCTCCATCATTTTGTTGACGTCGGTCCATAAGGCACCCAGTTCAGGTGGGCTTTGATACACCACTAGTTCACGTAGTTCCACACTCATTGCTTCTAGTTTTTTCTTCATGAGCACACGTTGTAGTGCACGTTTACCTAGACTGGCGTCTCCGGTGTATAACTCGTCTCGGCTGTGTTTTTCTTCTTCTTCAAGCACGGTCTTGCATTTGTGATATGCGTCAAAGAAGTCGCCTAGTTTGTCACCAATCTCGGCGTAAACATCGTCGGTCTCGCCGCCCTTTTTGTTCAGTTCAATGACTTCGTTTTTCTTTTCAACCAGTTGTCTGCGTTGTTCGGGAGTGGGCGGCTTGTCTTTGTGTTGAGCGTTGAATTGTTCGTCAAGGTCTTTGAGTACGCCTTTTACATCTCCAGCCGCTCCCTTGATGTCTTTGTATAACTGACACCCCTTTTTAATGGCTTGTACAGCGCCATTAGCAAGGGCAAACAGTGTTAATGGATCCATTTCCCAAAGCCCCTTATTTATTATTTAAGGGCCAGGGCAGGAAATTATCTAATACATGTTAATATCTCATCATAGAATGTGTCTAGCTCGCCACCAAATGCGCCTTTAAGGTGTTCGGCTATGTCTATGCAAAGTTTATTGTTTTGCTCTTTATATGCTGCAATAAAGCCTTTATGTAGGTTTACATAGCGTTCTAAGTTGGCAAATCCATCAGCAAATAGTTTTTCTGGAGGCACTACACAATAGGCCGTAATTGGTCCAAATCCTGCTATGTCAATTGTTTCCAATTCCAATACAGTATGCGAATTGCTTAACTTGTCTGCTGCCTCTTGATTCCATATAATTTGCATATTACTTTTTCTCAAATTTTGGTTTTATCTCTAGCGCACAAAAAATAGTTTGCACCGCTTGTGCTTGGCTTACACAATCTTCTAGTGCATTGTGTAAACCCTCTTTGCCTTTTTGTCTTGGGTCGCCATGTACCTTGAACAAAGTACGACTGTCTGCAATTTGCCAGTACTGCCAATTTGGAGTCATGTCATATTGTTTGTACAAATGTTCTAGGATACCAATGTCAAATACTGTACCTTGCGCCCAAATATTATTAACGCCAACTAAAAATCTATTTAATTCTTTAAGCATTTGCGTTACAGGAATACGATCCTCCATGCCCAATGCTTCTTCTCTGACAGCTTCTGCTTGATCCAACCACCATTGCATAGTATCTTCTCGCACTATGCGTCCCCGAACGATTTGATCGTCAACATCAGGCTTGCAGTAAATTCCCCCAATTATATCTTCTTTGGTATAGGGATTGAATTTAACTGCGCCCAAGGTTAGCACAACACAATCTGGGCAAGTGCCCAGTGTTTCGATGTCAAGCATCGCATCCATTTTATTTTTTACCAGTTAAGAGTTTTTGACTTTCTGCGGCTGCAACACGTTGACGCAAACTGCTGCTTGAGAATGAATGATCTCGGCTATTGAACACCGTTTCAATCTGCATTGCAACACCTTCATTGCGTCCAGTAAAGTTTGTGTCTTCGTATTCTTTACCTAGTATACGCACATTAATTGGCAGTGTTAGCAATATATCTAATAAATCTCTTTCAGTGGTGTAAACAATAATTTCATCTACATAACGGCACGAGCCTAACTGTATTTGTCGTTCCACAATACTTTGCACTGGAGGATTTTTAGTATCCGGACGATCAATTGATGCATCGGTTTGCAAGCCGGCAATTAAATAATCGCAATGATTTTTTGCTTCGGCCAACATAGCAATGTGTCCGGCATGTAGCAGGTCAAATTGTGAGAAGGTAATGCCAATACGTTTACCTTGGGCTTTTAGTTCTTTGATGTGATTGAATATCATATGTCTTGTTCTATTTTAACTTGTAATGGAAAATCATTGTTACGGGCTAGTACCGTAACTTCAATGCCTTTTTGTTCGGCCATTTCATAAGGAAATACAGCAACAACTGCAGAGCCTTCTTCATGCACCTTCATGGTTAATGCTTCTGCGGCACCTTCATCATAATTAAAAATAACCTTTAAAGTTTCTATAACAAATTCTTGTGTAGTAACTTCATCATTGATATAGATTACTTTGAACTGTGGTGGTTCGGGAATGTGAATCTTTGGTTCGATTTTTGGGCGAACTATAGTGTCTGTTTGGCTCATAGTTTTTCAGTCATAATTAAAGGGGTAGTTGTGTATACCCCTTATTGTAGCACCTTAGAGATTACTTAGCAAATGAAATGGCAATCTTTTTAGGTTTGTCTTCTTCGGGAATTACCTGCTCTAGTGCTATTGCAAGTATACCGTTACGAACTGTTGCTCCGCGAACCTCAATGTGCTCGGCTAAAGGAAAGGTACGTGTAAAGTCTCTGTTACTGATACCTTTGTGTAGGTATTCTAGTTCAGTGGCGTCATCACGTTTACGCTCACCTTTAACGGTAAGAACGTTTTCCTTTAGTTCTACGTCGATTTCTTCCTCTGCAAATCCGGCTACTGCCAGTTCAATTGCATAGTGTGTGTCATCTAATTTGACCACGTTATGTGGAGGATAGTTACCATCTGCTTTGCTATTGGCAAAGGTGCGATTTAGCTGGTCGAACATTTGATCAAAACCAATACTGTGGCGATGCAACTGTGCAGCTAATTGTGGTAAATCGAGGGTGTGAATTGAAAATTGTGTCATGTTTTTCTCCTATTAAGCAAGTGACATTTATTGTAGACCCAATAATTGGCATCTACAACATTATTTATTATATATAGTTATTAATAATATGCAAATATTTTGGTAAATAAAGTTGTAGTTCGCGATACTGGAAATATCCAACTACTCTAATGCTTGAAAGGAGCACCAGCAATGCTATTTATAGATAACAAATACACCAATTGGTATTATGAAATCATTCATAATGCTCAAAATAGAATCGCCACCGGATACATCGAAAAACATCATATAATTCCCCGTAGTTTGGGCGGATCTAATGAATTATCAAATATAGTTAGATTAACTGCTAGAGAACATTACATTTGCCATTACCTTCTTACTAAAATGACAACTAGTAAGGATAAGATTAAAATGTTTCACGCACTAAGATTTCTTAACGCAAATAATAAAAAAAGTTCTCGAATATATGAGTACATTAAGATTAATTTATTTTCAAAAAATAATATAGAAATGTCAATAAAAAGATCAGCAATGCCTGCCGAGGTGAAGAAAAAGATTTCAGATAAAATGAAAGGGCGACCTGCCCATAATATGGGCAAGACTCAGATACATAAAAGGCATAAAATCAGGAGTGATTCCCCTTCAATTGGATCCAATGGAAAATTAAAGGGGTTAGTCCGCCCTAGACTATGTTGTATATCTTGTAAAAAAGAAGTTGATATTGCAAATTTAACAAAATATCATTCGCATTAGTACATTCTTTTGGGCAATGCTTCTGCGTCTAATTTTTTACGCCAGCGATTTTTTGCTGCACTTTTGGCTTTTTTGCGGGCGGTTGTTGGTTTCTCGTAAAATTCTCTATCGCGCAATTCACGTAACAGGCCTGATTCCAGCACCTTCTTTTTGAATTTGCGTAGTGCTTTTTCTACGTTATCGTTTTGGACAAATACTACATTGCCCACTGCTTTTTTATAATCTGGTTTATCAAAATAACTCATCTTAGTTTATTTAGTAAAATATTCCGTTGGATCGGTATTTTCTGCGTAGATAACTTTGTCTGCGATAGCATTAACTTTGGCAAGCCAAGTGGCATCATTCATTGATTGATTGTAAAAATATACGTTATAGGGACGATTCGCGTTGCCTATTACTTCACTGAGTTGTTTGATTTGTTCTTCAGTAGCATCATGTATCAGTATTGATTCTACGTAGTCTGGTGGGGTGATAAAATTACTGTGCATTTTTAGCCTTTTCTAATTGTTCTGCAATTTGTGCTCGTTCAATATCGGTAAGGATATCAGGATCGTATTTTCCTTGTTCTAACTGTTCTATCAAGTGCCAAATATACTGTTCGTTATAAGCATAAGTATCTGATTGTTCTTTGTCTACTTCAATCCACTTTATACCATTATACTTGAATAAACGATTTGGCAAATAGTCTGTTCTTAAATAAACATCGCCTTTTGTTGCCGATTCGGGAAACTTGTTTCCAAAATCGCTACTTACTGCGTTGCCTACTAATTGGGGTGCGTTGTCTGCAACAATCGACGCACCCCTATCTTTTTTTCCTGGGTGCGGGGCTGCTTCTATATTCCTTTCAGGCACCGGCGGAGTTACATAGTCTCCAGGTCGCTCAACATCAGGAACATCTAGATCAACTTGTTCTATTGCTTGATTTAATTCTTCAACTTCTTCGGGCTTCCAAGTTCTAACCTCATAGGGGTCTTCGTCCCCAGAATGTTCTTCCTCAAAGTGATATTCGTGTTCGGGAGTATCTGGTAACAACATTGTTTGCACATCTACTGTTCGTTCTTCTTCAGTAGGTTTTTCGCCCACATCTGCTACATATGGATCAGGTATCGGGAATGTTTCACTATGTAATGCAGTTTGTTCAGGCGAAAGATCGGGAACTGGTCTTTCCGGACTAACCTCGGCAGGTTCATTATTTTCATCCAGTGCCTTTTCTTTTTCTTCTCTTATCCAGGCAAATGTCATTTGCGAGGCCAACAACATTACAACTGCCAGTGGATCAAATACAATAACGATTAGGATAATGACCCAAGTCACCGCTCGTTCCAGGATCGACGCATCCGGGTTCGCACCATATACAAATGCCGCGATATACTTAATAGGTCCGACTTCGGCTTCAACTTTGCGGTTCTCCGCACGAACCGGGGCCGATTCGTCATTAAGCTGACTAATGATGACTTGGTTGGTTTCAATGTCCTTAGCAAGCGAACCGCGATCCCGTTGTTGAGATTTACGTATAGTTGCGGCTTTCTCGGCTCCCTTTTCAGAATCTGATCGAGCCATGATTTGGTCCACTGCCTCATCCATTTGTCTAAGTTGCTTGCGGTCGGCCTCAATGTTTTCTCGTGCAGTCTTAATTTTTTCGTCATATATTGCAATCTTGCTTTGTACATCACCTGATACTAGTGTTTGGTCACTGTGTGCCTTTGACAAGAAACCAAAGATACCCAAACTGGTAATAATCATTAGGATTGTGACTGCGGCAATTGCATACCATTTCATTAGTAGTGGTAAGCGAGGCCAATGTGCTTTAACCCAACTTGCAGTTACCAATTTACCAACTTCTAGGCTTACGCCCATGATAGCAATTGGTACGGCGGCAGCTGAGAATATGGCCATGAGTCCCATGACCGAGTAGTAAATGGCAACAACCGATATGGACAATCCCGAAAGTAATAAAAGAATAGCAAGTATCATAATAGTGAAAGGAGTTTAGTCACTTATTCTACTACGATCGTGTCACAATGTCAAAGTTTTTGGTTAACCGTAACTGGCCACGCAATAGGTATTGCCTGCGGTGCCGTCAACACAGGTGTAAACCAGCGATACCAAACTTTGAGCAGTTGCAGCCGGGGCATTACCACCACCACCAATGTTAGTTTTGCCTGCCAAGTTGATGTTGTTGCTGGCACTTACACCGGTAACAATATTTCGAGCAGCCGCTAGATTAATTGAAACTGTGATGGTTGATCCAGCTACCAATGTACCATATTGTAAGGTAACAGTACCGGCTGGTTGGTAAACCATGATCATACTGTCTGTACCAAAGTTCAAAGTTATAGTAGGTGTACCACCCGAAATAGTTCTAATACCACCACTTGTAACAACTTGTGCTCCAGCATATAAAGTATTGGCTGTAATTGATCTAGTAACTGTGACGTTGCCACCCACTGTTTCATTGTTGGTGACTGTGATATTGCCGGCAGTGATGTTGCCGGCAGTGACAAATCCTGTAGCAGTTACCCCTAGTACCGGATCAATTGTGGCAGTTCTTGAAATTGTGCTATATGCGGGACCTGCCGAATTGGCTGTGGTCCAGAACTCAATACGGCCACCTTGATTGGTAGCAGTCTGTATTTCGTTAGTGACAAATGACATACGGGCCGGACCAATGTTGCTCCAACCTGTGCTATTATAAGCACTACCGCCAACTCTAAACATGTCCACATTGCCTTGTACGCCAGTGGGGCTGGCCATTGTGCCTTCAAAACGTCGACCTACCAAGACCGAATAACTGCCCAAACTGTCAAAGTAGACTCGGTCCGAATTATTTGCCTGGCCAGTGACCTGCAACATAACTCCAGTGTTAACCGGAGTTTGCCACTGTGCATTAGCGTCACCAGTAATTTCCACTGCACCTTGCACACTGTTTTGTTGTGTGATATTGAAAATACTTTGACCGCTCTGCAACATGTTGCCAGTTACAGTAACATTGCCCGTGACTGTTGTGGGTCCTGTGACTGTGGCAGCTCCAGTAATAAAACTATTACCAGTTAGATATGTATTGCCAGTAATAGTTGTGATCTGACCGGTTACTGTGGTGTTGCCTGTGACTGTGGTTGTACCAGTTACAAATGTGTTGCCAGTCACATAGGTATTGCCAGTTACAAATGTGTTACCAGTCACATAGGTATTGCCAGTTACAAATGTGTTACCAGTTACTGTGGTGTTGCCAAGGATATTTAAATTACCATTAAAATTGTTTTGTCCATTAAAAACACTGGTACCGTTGTTGATGGTGTAACCAGTAATGGTCAAGTTGCCCTGTTGTACCACATTGCCCACCATTTGTGTATTACCAGTAACATTCAAGTTACCGTTAAACACACTCAGGCCATTATTGGTGGTTTGACCAGTGATGGTCAAGTTGCCAACTTGGTTAACATTGCCGTTGAATGTGGTGGTGCCATTATTGACTTGTGCACCGTTGACTGTGAGATTACCAGTTTGCGTGGTATTGCCTGTGCGAGTGGTATCGCCAATGAAATAACTGGGACCGTTTACCACCAAGTTGCCGGTAGTGGTCAAATTGCCAGTGGTACTGATGCTGCCCTGGTGCACTGTGGTGCCAACAAAGGTCACTGCGCCGTTGAAATAACTGAGTCCGTTTGTGATGGCATTACCGTTGGTGACCAAATTGCCGTTAACAGTCACAACACCGGCCTGACTGCTCAGTACCGGAGTAGTTGAATAATAGCCCGAGCTGGTCAAGATACGCAGACTGCCCACTAGGTTCACATTGCCGGTGCCGTTACTGGCTAAATTTACATCGGCATTGTTTGTTATGGCGCTGATTGTGGTGCCGGCCACGTACAGGTTACCAAGATTGGCAGTGGTACTGGCCACCACAATAGGTACGCCGCCTGCGGTAGTGCCATCGCTTAATCGCAATTGGCCCACGGTTTCATCGTAAAAGATGTGACCGCGCTCGCCCACAAACGTGGCACCGTTTGTACCGTTCGCTCTACTACTGAATAGTTTTTGGATTGCCATCGAGACTTAACCTTCCCAGGGTTCGTCTTCGTCGGCTATAGCAATAGTTATGGGGGCCAGTCCAGCATTGCGCTTCATGATCGCCATTTCGTCTTCATGATCATCACACTCACATGGCGAACATCCACATTCTTCACATGCTTCTTCGCCAGCCAGGCGCTTCATCAGGTCCAGCTTTTGTTGCAGTGGAGGTACCATGGGCTTGACATTAATAACCTCATGGTCTTCGCTACCTTCAGGATCTGGCGCTGAGTGCATTTCACTGCTTGCTCCTGGACGGTTGGTGATTTCTGTTCCACTACCACCTTGCGTTTCACCGTCTACGACGTCGGCTAATTTACGTAGAATTTCTGCCATGTTCATAATTTTGTTCTTTCATTAATCCAAGCTTCAGCTAATTGCACTAATCCTAATAATTCTTCTACACTTTCACAATGCCATTTGCGTAGGCTTTTGTTAATGCGACTATTAGGATCGTGTTTAGTTTTAGCTCCGGTGCGATGTTTCTTCATGCCCTTCATTCTTGCACAAAAACTAGCACGGCGTTTTGCTGCCTTGCTGCCTTTTTTAAGTTTACTGGGCTTGGTTGTTACTGCGGTTTGTAAGTGACTACCTGGATGTTCTTTACGATAACTTGCAACACCTTTTTTATTTAAACCGCCATTTTTGTTTTTGCCTGACTTCTTTTGCCAAGCAGCAGTTTCAACAACAAATTCACTAATCTTCATTGTGTTATCCTTATGCTGCTGCCACGTTAGCTTGGAATGAGTTATTGGCAACTGCCGGTGCAGTTCCGCTTGGAGCCACGTTTCCAACTTGTGTCACTGATATTGCAGCTACACCGCTAGTAGGCAATAAACTGAGATAATTTCCAGTGCCTTGCATGTTAAATGAAGTTCTGTAGTTTGGCGGAATGATAGTGCTAACATTGCTAGTTAAACTTGCGGCGCCATTGATATTTGCCACTAACGCAACATTAGATACAATGATGACTTTTGTACTGTTTATTGTTGGCGTTGTTACTGCGCTACCTGATACGAATGTATATGAATATGCCATTTCTAGATTCCTTGGGTCTTTGTGTTATTTAGCTGATCTTAGTAACCCGCGGCTTTCAATCTTGCGGCCAATTGGTCTAGGGCCGAACTAACTGTGGTAACATTGCTAGTCCAATTTTGATAGTTGCCCATGGTATACAATGTGGCTTGGGTATTAGCGGCAGTACCAACGGCATTTACATAACTTGTTGCCGCTGCCCCAATTACATCATTTACATAAAGAATAACATTGCCAGTTCGCCCAACAACACTAGTAACTCCCACAACGGCATTGCTCTGTGCTAGAATATTAGCAAAGTTACTGTCTATAGTTTGGAAAGCCGAACGTAGTGTATCACCTGTGCCATCATTGGCCATAGTGCCTACAAATACATTTGATAAGATCATAAAAATACCCTGTTATAGGGTATTTATGATTAGACTCCTAGTTTTTTGGCTTGTTCGTAAAGCGCAAAACTAGCTAGATTTTTGGCTTTTGCTTCGCATTGTATGTCAAATGCGTCCCAAAAACTCAATGCCCACTCGTTGGCTGGAGTGTTCCAATAAAAGTTACTGTGGGCCCGTAACTTTTGCTTTTTGTAACCTGTTTCTAATAATAGGTTCAAATTGGGTTGAGTCTCAGTATCATGTCCTTCAACGACATCTTCACGGCTTAGTGAATAGTGTATCACAGGGCGCTCACCGCGCCATGAGTCAATTACACGTAAACATCTATCGTCTTTGGGGGAAATGTATTCTCCTGTACGGACCCAGTGGTGGTGTACGTCCAATACGAGGGCGACATCTCTACCAAGCTCAAGGCTGGAGTCCAAGCCCCAAGACATTTCGTCGTTTTCAATTGTAATACAGTTGCGAGCCTCGGGCGATAGTCGTCTGAGTACATCTTTGATACCCTGTGGGCCTCTACGTCCTGATATATGGACATTAATCTTGAGATCCTGGAATCGCTTGCCATATCCCATCCAACGGGCCATATCTGCATGGTACTCAAACTCCTCTATACTTCTATTTACAACATCGTCCGACTCGCTTGCCAACACACAAAACTGGCCAGGATGAAAGCTGAGGCGGACGCCACGATCCATAGCCACTTGTCCCACTTTGTGAAACTCACGCTCGGCGTAGTCTTTAAAATCTCTTTGAGCATAGAAATGCTTGAAATCATTATGGGTATACATAGGCAGTATGTCACTGCCAATCCGCACCATGCGTAAATGCTCATCTAGTGATCCAACCTTTTCTACAAGTTTACGAGTTGCCTCAATATTGTGTTTAATCAAATCCCACATCTTGTCTTCGGCAACAGTACGATCTTGTCGTTTGAGCCAAGCCACAGTAGTAGTATTTACGTTGTATTGTTTGGCCGTGTCAGTTTGTTTGACACCATTAATTTGGCTAGGGCCATCAATCCACTTGCAACAGAAACCGATTTTTTTAGTCATACTGTATTATATACGTATATTATTTCTTTGTCAAGCAATAAAGCCTTGAAATGTAGCATAAAAGTACCATATATAAAAAGGTCCCGTAATTTCCAAACGCCAACCATTTTCCCATTGTGCTAAATGCTGAAATTTTGGTAAAATTTCCAAATTATTAATGGTTAATTGGGCAGGAATGTTGTTTCCCGACAACACAATATCACTTAGTAAATCAAGTTGAATTGATTCAGTAACCTCTTGACCGTTTACCGTAACTGGGGTGTCTGTTATTATGGTTAATTGATTTTGGGTATCAATATCCGTAAGCTCTAAGAAATTGTTCATATTCTGGAAGATAGTCAAGTATTGTGTTGTTTCTAATGCTTTCAAAAGATTTTATAAACGTAACCAATTGTTGCCTTAACACCTCAACGTCAGTGGGCACCGTATAGTTCTTTATCAAGTCTCTGTATTCAATTATGTTGTTGGCAATTACATCCGAGATCAAATCACTTCTGCGTATATTAATGTGATTTGTTTTGGATAATTGGTACTTTTCAATTAATGCATCCAAGCGAGCAACAATTGAATTTCTGATCTCGGGTGGCATTAGTTCAATTCTCAAGCATTCGGGCTTGTACAATATATTGCAACTTTCTGCAATTACATTGTTTTCTATCATGTACTCGAATAACAAATCCAATTGGCTTATAGTAAACACATTGGGAGTAATTCGCAAACTAATGTAAAGTTTTGAATCGGCTCGCAATTTTAAGAATCGATCTATGTTGGCTTTTATCTCGTTAATTTTTCCCGGATAACGAATGTAATCATTTAACTCAGTGACACTTTCAATGCTAATGCCCAAATGAAATTCTTTGAATTGTTTGATTAACTTTTCCACTCTCTCATCATATATTGTGCCATTTGTGGTTGTGCCAACAATTACATTTTGACTTATACCACTTTCAATTAACTGTTCACATATACTATAAAACGCAGGATCATATAATGTTTCTCCGCCTAGAAAATGTATGTACTTTAAATCCTTGAAGTTGGCAACTTCTTGCACAAACTTCTTTACAGTCTCGGGATCTCGTGTCCAAGAGCGATAGTGCTCAGGTTGAGCAAACTGTACAGGATTAAACTTGTGCAGTTGAATATAGTCTTGTTCTAGTCGGCTGCTGGCTTTAGGATCACACATGATGCAGGCACTATTACAAATATTTCCCAAGTCAATTTGCAAATCTGCAATGTGATACTGACTTAGTCCTTGTGTATTTTGACTGTGTAAAAATTCTGCATAATGCGGACTGCTTCTAGCAGTTAGCGCAAAATTATCAACGTCAATTGCACTTTTGAGTAGTTGTCGTTTGCGTCCGCTTACCTTGTCAAACTTGTCCTCATAATAGCAACTGCTGCATCCTGCTACCGATTTACCGCCAAGCAAATCACTTCGTAACGAGCGCATACGGTCATGGTTATAAAATTCCATAATTGAAGTTGTTGCTATGTTGACATCGGATTGTGGATTTTTAAACCAACGACATTCTTCAAAGCCGCCATCATAGGTTAGGCGGAGGTGGAACCAGGGACTGGAACAAAAACTGTTTTTGAGCATTGTGCTTACTGTATTGATTGATCTACGTCTACGTTATCAACATCTGGAATGCCAAACAATCTTAAAATCTTGTTGACATTCTTTGGCGCTTTAAAAGGAACGTGTTCGGGAAGAAAAATGCTTTTTAGTTCGCCATCTGAGTCAAGTATGAATCCGTAATCTTCATTACTGATGTCTCCGGGATATTCTTCTTCTTCAAATTTATCCACCAACATTATATGTTTACCCATAATTGACTCCTAGGTGTTGTTATAGTATTTACTATTTTACACTTAGTCTTGGGCTAATGTCAAGTCAATTTTTTTATCCGCATAAAAGATGTGGCCGCCAATCCTATTGATAAAATGCTTTGTTTTAGCCCAAGCTGGGTGAATATGCTTTTCGTGAAAATATTCAGCGTCTGCATATTTGTCACGGAATTCTCCGTATCCGCCTTCAAGAAGTTCTTGAGCGACGGCAAGGCTATTTTCCCATCTACTATCGTTATAGTTAATTTTACGTACATTTTCACATCTCCATGAGAATTGACAAACTGCTCTGCTTGTCCAAACTACTTGAGTTTCTTTAACTCTATTGACTGTTTTGAAAATTACCCCCGTGGTAACTTCCCGAACATGAGTAATAGTTTTAGGAACACTAAAAACTGTTTTTTGATTCACTACACCGCATATGGTGTGTGGATATTTTTCATCGTTGCTTCGGTTAATTGTAACCAGGCCTACTGCAACTTTGCCTTCTTCGCTTTCTAAGCCAGCTTCGTAATAGATGTTACGAGCTAGACAGTCTAATTCACGTGAGTTAACGGACTGTGCTTGACCGGGTGCCATTACGGTCAGGGCTAATATTGCTACTATGACTTGCATCATAATTCTCATATTGCTCTCCTTTTTCTTTCTTGTACTCTATTTAAGAACCCAATGTCAGAGTTATAATACTATATAACAATCTGCAAGAGCTCTTAAATAACGAAATTGTTGTTTTTACGCCATTAAATGCTTACTTATTCTGTGATAAGTACGTACTTATTGGGATATTTTGCGCTTGTGCTCCAGCAATTGCTTGTGCTGGTGCTGCATCATTGCTTTGATTGATGCCGTATTGTAATAAAGTTTGTCCATTGCTGGACTCGGCTATTACTGCTCGAATTGTATCTCCATACTGATCGTTTGTGATTAAGTTTGCCGAAACTTGATAAGTTTGAGTTTGGGTTGAATCGGAAAAGATAGATCCCAAATTTTGTGAGAAATTTAATAGTATATTATTTGGCGCTGGAGATATAGTTGCCCCAGCTATATTGAGATTGTTGACTTCATTTGCAAGTTTATTTAATATAGTATAATAACTTGAAGCGGCTTGATTAACTGCAACTGTATTTCCTAGAGCATTCAATGCTGAATTTACTGCTGCTACATCTGCATTAAGTCCTGCGACTAATAGATGTTTATTACCTGTCAAAGTTGTTGCATAGGTATTAATAGCCCCAACTAAGGTTAACAAAGCACTTTCAACTGCGGTTGGTGCTATTGCTTTATATTCAGCGATTAGATTGTTTATTAAAGCAGTATATGGCATTCCGGCTGTGGCTCCCAAGAAATCACTCATTATGAGATTGTTCAATGGGCCTGAACCAGTTCCGGTAAAACTTTGTAGTGTACTTATTGTTGAGTTCGATAGTATTGCCGAAGATGCAGAAGTAGTGGTGTTAGCGGAAAATACAGGAACTTGTATCTGCACCAATACATTTGCTATATCCTGCCACGTGGCTAAATTGCTACTGCCAATAATATTATAAATGTAACTGCCCAATTGATTTAAACTAGAGATGTTTAATGTTGAGTATTTAGACTGTAAATTTGCAGGAATAACTTTGGAAAAATCTAAATAATCTGCCAAGGTTGTAATTGAAAAATTTGGTACTATAGTTGTTCCAGTGGCTGCAACAATCTCAGCCAAATCACTGCCAGTTATTGTTTTATAAATTGCCAATACTACATCGGGACTGTTGGCCTGCACCGTAGTGGTTGTTGTAACATTTTGAGTGACAGGCAAAAGTGTTGTGCCTACTATGCTATTCACTGACAAAGAACTTGCAGTTTGTGTAGTGGTAGTTGTTGTTGGAGGAATTGAAGTAATGTCAGTTACATCTAATCCTGCTGCTGTTAATTTTGCAGATAAATTGCCATAACTGCCCAGGCCTTGATTTAGCAAATTTTGCCCAAACACATAAGGATCACCAATCAAATTTGGCTTGGAAGCATCATACATTGTGCCCCAAGTTGATACCGTTTGCGCCACTAGATTACTCGAAGAGCCTATACCATACGTGGCCAAATCACTGGCACCAGCATAGCCTATTCCGCTATCTCCGTAGGTTTTATTTTGCAGTATATAAATTGATCCTGCTGTATCAAAAACACTTGATGCATGAGCATAAGAAGCAGAAAATACATTGGCAAATCCTGCTAAACTATATGTAAATGGCGCAGCGGCCTGACTGCTTAAAGTCCTGCTCACCCCAGCAAGATTGCCAATATTAGCAATGCTAGAAATAACATTACTTTGAAATATATAGCCCAATGATGTTGAGCAAACTGGCGATGCATTACTAGGATAATAATCCAACAACCAAAGAACATTGTTAGAAACTCCCACTCCAAGATTGGATAGCACCGTACCTAGGTATGCATCCCCAGAGTCAAGAGTTGATGCAGCAGCACTAAACACATTGGCAGTATAACTTATTGTAGGTAAAGATCCAAACGAAGAAATGGCATTTGATAAGGCTACATTTGGTGCTAGGCCATTACCATTTAAAATTGTTGCAGTAGCAGTTAGTTGTAGTGCTGAACTCATGCTAACTCACAAGTACTGTGGGTATTCCGGTAGCAATCAGGTGTCCACAATTGCATACGCTGCCCACAAATGCCACTGGTTTGCCGTTTACTAATATATTTGGTATTCCGGTAACAATCAAGGAACCGGTCACACACAATGGTTGTACCTTGGGATTGCCGTGTGGCAGTATCTTGTCGCCAACTGTGGCCACTGGTTGGCCGTTGACCGTGACTGTTCTAACGGCCAAAACTGTTCCTGGAGGAGGAGCTGGCGGTGCTGGATTTGTAATGGAAAGTGCGTTTACTGCTATTGGTAACCCCGGCATAATGAACCTTAACTAAGTTGGATGCCGGTAGTTGTTTTGATATAATGTTTTTCTATATCTGAAATAACTGGAGCGTGCATCAGAATGTGAGCGCCTCTTAGCGTCACATTAGTATTTATATCCCCAGAAATCATGGTTTGCATCAAGCCAAGTCCTTCTCGTGCAGGAACTACTGTGCAAGGTTTAGAAACAATAAAATCCCCTTCAACGCTTTTACTAACAAGTTTGGCTACGATTTCGTCACCGGTGACTAATTTAAAACAAATGATGTCGCCATCTTTGTATCCTTTTTGAACTAACATTTTTATCCTTTGAGTGTTTGAAAAAATTCTGGTGTTTGTTTAGTCAAGCCAGTAAATCCGCCTTCAACTAACAACTTACCATCTTGATAGATTTGCGGAACTGTTCTGTGGCCTTCGCTAACAATGAACTCACGTGCACTAGGAGTTGTTTCAATATTGATTTCTTCGAATGTGATGCCCTTTTGCTTTAACAAGTTTTTTGCTTGTACACAATAAGGGCAATTGTTTTTTGAATATACTGTAATCATAAATTAAACTGTTTTTGTAATAATCTCAAATTTCATATTTGTTGCAACCAAATACTTGTCAAAGAATGTTTTGTAATTGGTGTCCCATACAAATGCATCAGCACTTGCTTGATCTTTCCAAGTCCAAACAATACCATTAGTCATGCTTTCAACTAAATTGCCTGCGGCGATTTGTGCTTGAACTAATGCTCTTTGTGCCAAGAAGGCATTTTGAAATGCTGCTTGATCTTCTACTGAAAGTGTTTTTGCCCACTCGTCTTCTTGAATAAAATTAGCAGGCGGTGTTGCAGTGTATTGAAAAGTTTGTGTTACTGACATGGAGTAATCCTTTATTAGTTATACTACTATTTAGTAGTTTTAGTAGTATTATAGACTAAATCCTTTAAAAGTATTCGAATCTACATCCTGCTTTGTACCACCAATAACGTAACTGGAAATTTCTGTTTCTTGTGGCGCCACTTGAACTTCCGAACCCGCAATCCATTTAGCAGTCCAGGGCAGGGGATTACTTCCAGGTTTAATTCCACAATCCAAATGCACAGCAGTCATACGCTTACACATCAGCCAATCTACATATTGGCTCAGTAGTTGTTCGTTAAGTCCGATCATACTGCCATCTTTGAACAAATACTTGGCCCAATCTTTTTCCTGTTGTCCTGCTGATAAAAACATAGCAGTACATTCGGCTATAGTTTCCTCACGGATCTCGGCGTAGATGGGATCGTCTTGTGGCAATAGTTTTAAGGCAGTTTGTGTGAAGCCTAGATGTATGTTTTCATCACGGCAAATCAATTTGATAATTTTAGCATTGCCTTCCATCTTTTTAAGTTCAGCAAATGCCCAACTACAAGCAAATGAAACATAAAAGCGAATGCCTTCTAGTGCATTGACACTGTTCAATGCTAGCCATAATTTCTTTTTTAAATCACGTTCGGTAATGTTGACGGTCTTACCGTTTACTGTATGTTTACCATAACCCAGTAACTGATAGTAATGACTGGCTTCAATCAAGTCATCGTAATACTTACTAATATCTCGAGCACAATTTACAATGGGCTCAATGTCAAGTATACTGTCAAATACTGCACCAGGATCACTGTAAACATTACGGATAATATGTGTATAACTTCTACTATGTATTGTTTCGTTAAATGCCCAAGTTGCTATCCAAGTTTCTAGTTCGGGAATAGTTGCCAGTGGCAAGAACGCTAGGTTAGGACTGCGTCCTTGCACACTGTCTAATACTATTTGTCTTTTTAAATTGCTTGTGAATATATGTTGTTCAAATGGTGTTAGGTCTTTAAAGTCTTTGGCATCACGTAGAGTGTCGACTTCGGTTGGCAACCAAAAAAATCCTAATTGTTTTTCCGTCAATTTTTCAAATTGCCTATACTTGACAGTTTCGTAGCGTTGGATACTGGCGGTACCGCTGGCATCTAAAAATGCCAGGGCTTCGGTGTGTTTTGTTTTATTGTTTATATTGAATACTGTCATATTTTATCCTTAGATTACGCATGAATCGCAATCTTCTTGATCAATTGCTTCTTGTGTTGTTGTTTCTTGCTTGTTAAATGCTTTTGAATTGACGTCAATTTCACCTTGTTGATCGTTTGTTTGGAAGTAGTAAAGTTGCTTTAGGCCGTACTTGTAGCACAGGACCAGATGCTTGAGCATTTCACTCATGGGGATCTTTTCGTCTTCGTAGAACTTGGGATTGTACGAAGTGTTGACACTGATGCCTTGGTCCATGTATTTTTGAAATATTGCACAGATTTTTAAATAGCCTTCGGGGCTTTTTTGATCCCATAATAATTCATATTTGTTTTTTAATCTTCTGTACTCAGGTACTACTTGTTTTAATGCGCCATGTTTACTTTGTTTTACACTTACATAGTTTCTTGGTGGCTCAAATCCGTTTGTGGCATTTGATATTTGTGCCGAAGTTTCGGCTGGCATTCCGGCCATTAGTGTGGCATTGCGAATGCCGGTGTTGAGTATTTGTTCTCGCAAACTTCTCCACGGCATACGCTCTTGGTGTGGTACTAGCTCGTCAACTTCTCGTTTGTACGTGTCAATTGGCAATCTACCATCGGCATACTTTAGTTCTTGCCATAGTTCGCAAGCACCTTGTTCACGTGCCAAGTCAGCCGAAGCCTTGATCAAGTAGTAGCTCCATGCTTCGGCATATTCATCTACCAAGGCCAGTGCTTTGGGATCACTGTAACTGACATCGTGCTTGGCCAAGAAGTAGGCCAAGTTGATGACGCCAATACCTAGCGGTCTAAATTCTCGTGTGCTTAACTCTGCGGCCAGCACTGGATAGTTTTGATAACTTAGTAATGCATCTAGTCCACGTACTGCCAATGTTGCCATTTTCTCAAAGTCCCGGGGACTTTTAACATTGCCCCAGTTGATTGCACTCAAGGTACACAATGCAATTCTACCATCGGGATCATTAATGTCTTTGAGAGGACGTGTAGGCAAGTCAATCTCTGCACATAAATTACTTTGCTTGATTGGATGCAATGCTTCGTCAAATGGGCTATGTGTGTTTGCATGGTCAATGTTTTGCAAATAGATACGTCCAGTATCCTTGCGCTCGCCCATGAACTTAGCAAACAACTCTGCTGCTGGATATGTTTTCTTGCGTAGTTTTGTATTGCGTTCGGCTCGCTCGTACAATTCTTTAAATCGGTCTTGATCGTTATAGAAAGCATCACGCATTTCGGGTACATCGTGGGGGCTAAAACAGGTAATATTGCCACCTGTAATAAGTCTTTCGTACATTAATTTGTTGAATTGGACGCCATAATCCATCTGGCGTACTCTGTTATCCTCTGTGCCTTTATTATTCTTTAGCACCAACATATCTTCAATTTCAAGATGCCATAAGGGATAGTAAGCAGTGGCAGCACCATTACGTACACCACCTTGGCTACAACTGCGAGTAGCGGCTTGAAATAATTTCAAGAAAGGAGTAATACCTGTGTGATACGCATCTCCATTACGTATTGGTGATCCTAATGCACGTATGCTACCTACACCAAGACCAATTCCGGCCTTTTGACTTACATATCGAACAATTGCACTACTAGTGGCATTAATACTATCAAGACTATCATCAGACTCAATAAGAACACAACTGCTGAATTGTTTCTGCGGGGTGCGAACTCCTGCCATAACCGGAGTAGGCAAACTAACATCATAATTTGAAATAGCGTCATAATAGTCCTTAACCCATTGTAATCTAGTTTCTTTTGGATAGTTTTGAAATAGTGTTGCGGCTATTAACATGTATGCCATTTGCGGAGTTTCAAATATTTCTCCAGTAACACGATTTTGTACTAGGTACTTGCCACGCCATTGTTCCATTGCCACGTATGTAAATGTTTCATCACGTTCATGTTTTATATAAGCATTTAATTGATTCCACTCGTCTTCAGTATACGAATTGATTAAGTCTCGATCATAAAATCCAGATTCAGTATTCTTTTTAACTAGCTCAAGTAACGAGCACGGTTTATAATTATTATAAACTTCTTTACGTAAATGATAGTTAATTAGTCTACCGGCTACGTATTGATAATTGGGAGTTTCTTCCGATATTAAATCGGCAGCACTTTTTATAAGTGTTTCTTGAATATCTGTAGTTTTAATACCATTATAAAATTGTATGTGGCTTTTTATTTCTACTTCACTGGCACTTACTCCAGTTATTCCCTCAGTTGCCCAAATTACCACTTGGTGTAATTTTTCTAGGTTTAGCGGCTCTTTGCGTCCGTCTCTTTTTGTTACTTGAATTGTTGTCATTGATTCCTCTTTAATAACTGTCTAATCTCAATTCTGATTCAGAATATTGGTTTTTTAATTTTAATGTTTTATCGAACTGTTCAATATTTACAACCTCACTGGATATCAAATTAAGTATATATTTTCCTTGATTGAACCAAGCTAAATTATACTCATGTCCAATCGAATCTTGATAAACTCTATATTCTACAGTTAAATTCTTTTTGTGTTGTGTTAATGATATAGTATACATGATTCCCAGACATTTTGCAATATCACAGTAATAATTTTCTTCAATTAAGGTCCATGGATCGGGCCAATGGTCTGGAGTGGAGTCAAGGTGGTAGGGAGTAAATGGCGCAGTTGCCCATAATTGGGCAGTTTGGCTCATTGCGGAATTGAGTGGGAGTGAATCCAACTTGGTTCGAAACTCACGCCAAGACCTAAACCGGTCGTCGGCTTTTAATTGAAACATGTATTAGGTAAATTGGCTAGTAGAATATTTAAATGTTGTGCTATTAGTAACTGTACAACTTAATGTACCTGTACTATTTGCGTATACGTTTGCACCCAATGAAGAAGCTGGCTCTGTATATTCATCTTCAAATGCACAAACTCCATTGGATACACTATAGCTTATTTTTCCAAATCTATAGTTGTTTAAACTGTCTTGTAATTGATAATTTATATATCCCGCACCATTTGCCAGTGTAGTGATATTTGTTGTTCCTGTTGACAACGAGTACTGGTACGTGTCTAAACGATCATTACGAGAAACCAATCCAGTAACAGTACTTGCAATACTCAATGCCGACAAAGTAAATCCAGTAAAGGTACTGTCATGTAGTTTAACAATGCTTGAATTACCAGTAATATTTAAACTGTAATTACCACCTTTAAATTGTACACGGTCAAATAAAATGTCAGTCACACTGGCAATTGTAGCAACAGCATAAGATGTAGAATTTGATTTAAAACCTATATCTTGAATAGTGATAAATCCTGGGTATACTGCACCACCGGCACCTAAACTACCACCGTATTGGAATAAACTATCACTGGTTATGATTGCTGAATTAGCACTGTTGCCAATATTGATAATTGTGTTGTTTTTGCCATCGCCCTTTAAGGTACAATTAGGCGGTATTAATAGTGCACTACTAATTAGATAATTACCTGCAGGTATTTTAATTGTTCGTTGAACTTTAGAGTACGTGTTGTTTAACGTACTAGGATATATTTGTGTGATTGCTCTTTGTAGGGCTGCTGTATCATCGGCCACACCATTACCTACTGCACCAAAGTCATATACAGTTACTGTGTCGTCTAATACACTTTGTAAACTTCTAGTAACGGGATTGAGAGCGGTTGTTCCAGTCTGACTAGTGTATCCCGAATTTGTCCCAGCAAAAGTATAGGCGTTAATAAATCCTAGAAAATTACTGTATTGTGTAAGAATCTCAGTGACTCCAGTACTAGGAGCACCTTCTGCGAGAGTACCGTTACCAATAAACAAACGGCGTGTGTCAAGACTCCAGCCCAATTCGGCACTGGCCAATTGTGGTAAATCTTGTTGTAATCCACGACGGATTTGAATTTGCGAAATTTGTAGGATTGCCATACGTAAACCTTAGCGATATTCTAGTATTTAGCTTTTTAAAGAGTATAGTTCCAGTAATTTTTCAATACATGACTACGTGATTCGCCGGAAATACTACCTCCGCTAGGCCCTGTAAACCCACACATGTTACAAACTTTCTCGGGATTTTGTTGTTGTTCAAACCATGCAACAATTTCTTGATCAGTACTAGCTGGTGTTACGGTGTTATAATTTTGCAAATAAGGAGCCCAAGAGGGATTATCTACTAGGTTAAAGGTTTCTAAACTGTGTTTTAATACACCTATAGGAGGACATTTAAACATCTCGCCCCGGTACAAAGTAACAAAATTTTTAGTATGACACAATTCATGATTGGTTTCATAGTACTGATCATTGTAGTCATATAAAGGACGCATTGTTTCACCCCGGCCAGTATAGTGCATACACCAATGCAGTTTGTACTGATCGCAGACAGTAAAGCCAGCTCGGCTTCTGCCACGATTGGTGTCAAGGCCGTACCAACGTTTGTAGTTTACCTCATATTCATCTAGCCACAAATCCCAAGTGCCATTGCGGTACTGTGCAATTGCATCCTTGAGCAAATTGATATTCTCATATACTTTGCCAAGGTAAGGATCGTGTCCGGTCTGAACACTAACAACTATACTCAACCCAATGTCCTCGCAGAATAATTTTTCTATGTCTGCAATCAACTTGTCTAGATAATAGCCATTGGTGTTTAGACTTATGGTTACCTCGGGCCCCCATATTTCTCTAATAGCCAAACACCATTCAGTAAAGTGCGGATGTAACAGTGGCTCTCCGCCAAACAATGTTATATGCTCGGGCTCTAAACGCTTGCTCCAAAACTGCAACCATTCACGACTTTCTTCTATTTGTACCAGTCCCTTGATGTTTTTATGATCGCTATGAGTCATGCATCCCACACAGGCAAGATTGCAACTGCGTATTATAGGCAAGTCAAGATGTTTAAATTTAATCTTTTCCATTATGTGAGTAGATAGTACATTTCAACCCGTTTCATCCACTCTTCAGTCCAGTACTTAAACTCGTCACCTTCCACAACAAATTCAAGGTATTCTGGCGTGGAATAGGTGCCATCTGGCAGTTGTTTTGGCTGAACTGCCATCAAAATTACACCAGTATTAATCTCAGTGCCATGTGTATCATTGTGTGCTTCTGCATAGGCCGCTAGCTGAATAAAGTAGTCTGCAATGTTCTCTCGCTTTTTAACCCGGTTACTTTGTTTAAAGTCTAGGATGGCAGGAGCTCCTTTCCATAAGCCAATACAGTCTGTGGTACCTGCATACAAGCCTGAATAATAAACAGGAACCTCACTGCCCCAAAATTCTGTTACATTAGGCAAGCCTTGTAGTATAACCTGTGCCGCCATGAACCATGAGGGATGTGCATAAGGATTAGTGGGTAGTGGCTTCATGTCGTCGCTGAGAATGTATGCTTCTAGATAACTGTGCATACGTGTGCCACGGTTAGCGGCTTCTGTAGTAATCTGTTGTGCACGTTCATGTCCGATAGCGTTGCGCCAGTTTTGTAATGCTTCTCGTTTTTCTGCAGGTGCAGTACGATCTAGTATGGTTGTTACGCTGGGAACTTTGCTACCATCAGGCAAACAATAATGTCGTTTACCATCTATTGTGGTTCTACTAATAGGTGTATAATTGTATTGTGGATTTATCATTGTTTTGTAGTTTGAGTATAGTTATCATATAGAGAAATGTTTTCATTTGCTATCTGATATAATTCATTTATTTTATCAATTCTATTAGGGCTATTATACAACACTTTCAAGCTGGCGAGCAAATTTTTAATTCTTGTGGTTGGAGTTTTTGCAAAGTCGTATTCTTCATTTATAATAGTGCCAAATGTTTTAAACCCCATTTGTTGTAATCTCAATAAACTATTTTGGCCGGCAAGTAGCACAAAGGGTTTTCCAGTTGCTAAACACCTAGCAGTTTTCTCAGTAAACCAAAAGTCACTGAGAGCATCTGTTTCACTTACTATTTCAATTTGATACTTGTTCCACACATTTGGATAACTAGCACATCCCGGTTGCCAATCTATCATGCCACTATAGTGCGGGCTTTGCATATCTTGATCAAACGTTTTTGATTTGATCCATGACAATTCCTTGGCATATAGTGTTGTTACGTGTCTATAATTGCGTTCTATATCGGTTAGTTTTGGTTGGAATACAGTATAATTGTCATTGGGAAATGCACAATCAATTTCGTATGCTAGTCTAAACCTAGTAGGATTGAATCTTCCCAATGTAGTACCCACAAACTTTGCATTAGACAAGTCTCTTACAAATGCAGGAATGTGCCAGCCAGTACTTAAAAAAATACCTGGGGCTAGATTTTTATTTTTAAATATTCCCGTTGGCCCATGAGACTCGATGGTGATATGATTGTATGGAACCTTGAACGTGTCAGCAATGTATTCTATAAAGGTCAAGAAGCCGCTAAATTCAAGATTCTCACCATCGTGCACATAGATTCTAATCTGTTGATTGGTATAATTTTCTGCAAATATATCCATCAATAGTTCTTTGCCGGTAAAGCTATAATCTTTGTGAACAAAGAACTGTGCTTCTATATAAATTTCTGTATCATTGACTTGTATCATATTTGTGTTAATAAGTATTCAGCCCACATAGCGTGGCCTTCTTCCAATGGATGTCTACTGTCTTGATTGCAACAATAGTCACAGTTATCTAGTAGATTTAATCGATCTACTGCCTTGGTCATTATATCCAATACATCAGGAAAACGTTCTTCATAGTTCATTTGTGCTATGTGTTCACTAACAACTATATGTGTGCCATTTTGTATTTTTTTGCCAAGCATGACTTCTAGCCAAGATTTTTCAACAGCAAAGTCTTGTATGCTATCAGTAAAATTGTGTGCTACTACAAATTTTACACTGGGATATTGTAGTCTTAGCCAAGTCACTTGAGCATAAGTTTCACTTAGAATCTTTTCTAGTACCGCTTGTTGTGTTACTAAATCTCGATCTATTAATCTTAGATCTTCGTGTCTACCAGATTCAGTTAACGTAATTACACAAGTAACTCTATCAGTTGAGTTAAACATAGCAAGGTAATCACGCAACCAGGTCAACATTAATGTGTTTGATCCCCCAGGCAATGCAATATTCATCCAGTCACTTTTTAGTTTCTCAGCCAACAGTTTTCCATAGACATGAGATAGCCGATATTTTTCATCATCAACGCCGTCTCGTACTCTTGTTTTACCTAGGCTGTCTCCGTAGGTCCATGAATCGCCCACTGTAACTATCAGTCTAGTCCCGTTGTTATTCCAATAATGAATAGGATTACTGATACGACTCCAACTTGGAATTTCAAATATATTTGGTGAGGTCAAGTCCATTTAATTTATCCCATTGCTCGTAGACATAACTGCGAAAACGTTTTTTGTTGTTTTGGCAACGACCAAAATAGCGTCGATAGTCTTGTTCAGGATTTTGTACACGATTGATTGCATCTATTGCAACTTGTGCATACTGCGATTGCTTTTCTACGTCGCCAGTGTTTTCATTGATTTGACTGTAATCAAATACGTCTTCAAATATGTCAAATCCCGACGCTTTCAAATACTGTCTAAGTGGTGCTTGTCCGTATACAAAGAAAGGTCTTAGTCCCAGTACCGGCTTCCAGGTCTTTTCACTGATAAAGAAATCGTTGGGGTTGGCATTGCTGAATTCTGTTTCTGTCACTAGACACAACAAACTGTTTTTCCAAATATTGGTGTCGCCAACGCTGAAAATATCGTTACGTATTTTTGCAGATACAAAAGTTTCATCAACTCCTAGATTACCATACTCGTCTCGAATGCCTTGTTCGTCAGCAAACGTTTCATCCAACACAATGGGATTGCCCGGTGTGCCTAGACTGATGTAGCCTTGATCTTGTAGTGGTAACAGTCGATTTACTAGGCTTCTACGGTGTGGATGCGGTTTACGATTTAAACAAATAAATTTACGTGCACTTGATTGTAGTTGTACATCGGCTTCTTCGTAGTTTTGAAAATACAAATCACATACCATGGCCCAAAAATCCAGTCTGGATTGTTCTGCATTTCCTATTAGTAGATAAGGAATTCCACTTGTTTTTATTGCTTCAAATACTTTGGGTACAACAGGATCTACAAAATTATGACAGATTATAAATTCAGGATCAGCATCCTTGATGTTCTGCGCTATGTTGTCTTCGTGCATCCAGGTGGGATTGATGATCATGACACGATCAACACCAAGTTGCGCTTGTGCTTTGTTTTCCAGTATACTTCGTATCAGTTGTTCGACACGACCAGCTTTCCAAGCATAGGGAAAGCCATTGGTTCCTTTGATTATTTCCATTAGACTCTAAAACTTTCTCCGCAACCACAACGGTCACGTTCATTGGGGTTGAGGAATTTGAAACCTTCGTTAAGGCCTTCTCGCACATAATCTATAGTCATTCCTGTCAAGTAAACAACACTTTTTTTATCTACAAAAACTGAAAAATCGTTTTGTGCATAGTTGATTATGTTAGCATCCTCTATGTACTTATCTACATATTCTAGTACGTATGCTAAACCACTGCATCCAGTTGTTTTCACACCAAGACGAATACCGTCACCACCACGTTGGGCTAATAGTTTTTTTATTTTATCTATTGCGTTATTAGTTAAATGAATCATAACAATATTTTAATTTCTCTACTAGATTCATTGAGTACATTATTAATAAATGATGCTAATTTTTGATTGTTTTCTGGTGAAAGATGATTTGATCTATTATCTTTAATAAATTTACTTCTATCTCCATAGAGGGATGACCCAAGTTCATTCATACTTAACTCTAGTAGACAAGGTGTTAAATTAACTCCGTCTAGTTTTTCCATGGAGGGAATTGATTCATTAAAACCATGTAGGTGTATTACTTTTTTTGATTTTAACAATTGGTTTAATTCAGAAAACCATTGTTCCCTAATCCAAGTTGATATATCGTACGAATGAAAATATTTACGATAAGTTTCTATTATTGTACTAGGAAAAAGTATTTCCGAATCACTCAATGCTCTATCAAAATCAGTATGCACAAATATAAAATATTCTGTGTCGTTAAATTTATCTGATTGAATATAATTTATTAAATGCTTCCTAGTAGTCCACCAAGACAGTCCAGCAAAACCTTTACCTTCTAATGTCAGATTGGTGAGCTTTGCAAGAATTGCTGGCCAATAATTTTTGTCATCGTCTCTTACAGCACAAAAACTATCACCCCCAATATATATGTACATTCTATAATTTGTATTTTGTTTTGTAATCGGCTACTGCGGCCTTGACTGCGTCCTCGGCCAAGATTGAACAATGTATCTTTACTGGCGGTAGCGCAAGTTCTTCAGCGATGTCGCTATTTTTGATACTGCCTGCTTCATCCAGCGTCTTGCCCTTGACCCATTCTGTAATGAGTGAACTAGAAGCGATTGCGGAACCACATCCGTATGTCTTGAAACGAGCATCTCTAATAATGCCATGTTCATCTACCTTTATTTGTAATTTCATCACGTCACCGCAAGCAGGTGCTCCTACCATGCCAGTGCCAACACCCTCTTCGTCTTTAGAGAACGAACCCACATTGCGTGGGTTCTCGTAATGATCAATAACCTGTTGACTATAGGCCATTAACGTATGTCCTCGGTGTGTTTGTGCTTAATACTCTTTTTAAGTAACTTGTACCAAATTTTCTTTTCACGTTTGACATCGTGTCTAAAGATGGCGACATATAACTTACGGCGTAGTTTGCGTAGTTTCATTTTAGTTCGGCACCAATACTAATTGATATTGATTTGTTTGTGGATTAACCATTTGTTGGTAATGATAGCCAACAGGAGGAGGTGCATAACCCGGTTGTTGTACCACCATTGGAGGTTGTGTGTAAACAACTGCGGGCGGTTGCTCAACAACCACTGTGCGAGGTTGTGCCAACTCGTATCCAATTACTCCGCCAATTAAAGCAGGTGCTACCCAACCACCACTGTATCCATGATGGTAATAGCCACCGCGATAGCAACAGCCTTCGGCACTGGCAGTTAGGCTCAATGCTAGAATGAATAGTGATAGAATTTTTTTCATGTTACACTCCTTTTAAGTAGTATACAATATTTATTTGTTAAAGTCTATGATTTAGGGTTAAGCACCAGCGGCACGTTTGGCCATTTTGCTAACTGTGGCTTCCGGATTGGCGCCACCGCCTGTTCCGCCTCCAGCACCCCCAGTTTCTGCTCCGGTATCACTACCTTGGATTTGACTGTCAGGTTCTGTAAAGTAAACATAGTTTACACTGGTCTTTGCATCAGGCTCGACTTTTTCAACTACGTCATTAAACTGCCCAGACTTGATTGCATCGTTTAGATCAGTCCAACGGAAACTATTATCACCACGCAATGCATTTACCGCATGAACTACATCTTCGGCTGACTTACGAGGAATAAGTCCGGTGTTTATTAGTTCTTCTCTCATTGAGACAAGAACATTCATGATATCTGCATAACCGTGTGCGTCGGCTAAATCTTCATGATTGACATCTTGTGAGCCATCTAGGTCCTCACGAATGATTTCTCTTATACGCATATTAACGGCGCTCGCGTCCTAATTCTGGTTCAGCATTTGCAGGCTCAGCATCCATATCTGTGTCTAGATCACTTTCTGGACCAGCCATATCAGCAGCGCCCATGCCCATATCTGCACCACCTAGGCCAGCATCGGCACCCATGCCCATATCCATACCGCCGCCCATACCAGGAGCTTGGTCGCCGGCTAGTTGTAGTACTGCTTGTTCTGCTTGGTCTTTGCCACTAGATGCAGCTTGATATAATGTGTCTAATACACCCTTAATTGAAGTTTTAAATGCTTCACTTTGTTCCATGCCAATTTGGTCACGTATTGATCCAACCAGTGCTGGCAATTGTTCGTTTTGCATTTTACCAATACGCTCAACCATGTCTTGCATACTGTCAACGATATCTTGTGCAGCCAGTTTAGCCTCGCTTGCACCAATCTCGCTTTCAAATAAACCTTCTTCGCTATTAAGCCATTTTGATAGTCCTTCTTTGACTAGCATTAGCTCAACATACTTGGGATTCTTTTCCACTGTATGTGCACCATAGCTTTTGCGAATACTTTGCATATCTTCGCTGATAGCTTGGTGTAATCTTTTTGCTTTAGCGTAAGATAAATTATCGTAATCAATTGAAAACCCAAAGCGGCTTTCCATTACTTTGTTAATTTTTCGAGGTGTTATCTCGGTATGCATTTCAGTGAGTCTCATATTATAAATCCCATATTTTATTATATTTAGCAGTTAGATAGATTTTTGATATTTCAATTCGGGCCTGTTCTAGCGTTTTCTCGGCTATTTCTAGCCTAGCTTGCCTGATATCTATAGTATCATAATCTTTCTGTATCTGCGCCTTGGTAATACGATTTCTCCAGGCCTGGATATCTGCATAATTTTTATTTATTTCAGTATCCAACTTTAGAATTGTATCTGCGGTTTTGTAGTGGCGCTTGAGCGTATAAATTGCATAAAGTACTGCGCTACGCTTATCTTCAAAGGTGTGTACCAATCCTTGTTCTGTTGCTACATCACATTTTTTATTTTTGTAGACTCGCAATACAAATGTGCCAATTTTATACCCAGATTTAATAGGGATACAAATTGGCAATTGTGAGGTTTGTATTTTACGTAATTCTGTCTTGGTCCAGTGCTGGATATAATCGGCGGCCGAGTCAACAAACTTGCTAACTTCTTGGGGCATATTATCTTTAACGGGTTTTTTTCTTGTATGTTGTTTGGCCATTTTCAGTACGGCGATATAAAATATCTTGTGCCGTTAGTTGACGTGCTACTTCTTGCTCGCGTTCATTGAGTTTATTTTTGAATATCGTAGGTTCAACATCAAATCTATTTAATAGATCTGCTTGCTCATTATTAATTGGCATTTGTATTTTGTTGAGTAGTTCTACGTAGCGCATACTTTATTTAGTAGCGATGTGTACACCCAACGTGATTAATCCGGTGATTAGAACCCCGATTATTGTGGTTCCGATTGTGACTAGAGTTTTGTACTGACTGCTGTCTTGATTGCTCAATGTTGTTTTGATATCCACAAGATGGTTCTCAACCTTGTCCATACGGTCTTCTAGACTGTTTAGTTTATTTTCCAAACTGTTATACCTTTCAGCACATAACTCTACGTGCGCCTCTAGGCTTTTCTTTTCAATATTGGTTCCGGCCATTATGTTTCTCGTGGTTATTCGACGCTTCTAACGTGTGCCTTGATGTGTGCCGTAAAGTGAGCCTAAGTGGTGCCTGAGCATCTAGAGTATTTATTGCTCGGCGTGTTGAACGAAATATACGTTTTTAATTGCGCCGTAAGGATAAAAGATAGGTAGCATAAATCTGCCTGTTTCTCCAAGTCCTGTAATGATTGGTACTTGTTCGAAATCTTGCAACAGTCCACCAAGTGGTTTATTGGGCAAATCATAAACATCAGATTTTTCTGTTGCCCATGTCCAATGCCATACTGTATGATTGCCTTCAAAGTAGTCGCCAAACTTTAACACATCAGTAGGCACTTCTTGATAAATTTTAGGCTCTTTTATGTGCAGGGGTTGTGTACGCAAACTCATACATTGTAGTACTGTTTCCCAATTGCGTTGTTGGTTACGTTTGATGTCATCAGGATTGACGCTACGTATTACATGAGTTGGAGTAATATCAACTAATGTGTAACCAGTAAAAAATTGTAATCCTGTGTTGCTCATAGTGTATTTAGCAGCCAAGAAAAAAGGCACAAAAATGTGCCTTCATTCTTAGTTTAAAAACTATTAAGCTAGTTTGAAACCGCTTGATGTTACGCTAATACCAGCAGCCCAAATGTTACCAGCAACACCAATGTTACCAGCGCTGTTTAGAGCTTGTAAACGTGTTGTTAGTGCTGTTGCAACTGTAGTTGGTGAATTGTTTGTACCAGCAGTAGTAGCAGAACCTTGAGCCCCTGCACCTGATGCTTCTAACAATACAGAAATTTGGTTGCTTGTTGTTCCACCAGTTGTTTCAACTTGGTACATAACGATTGTAGAGTCAACCCCAATGCTACGTAGAATTGTTTCTACTGCACCACCAGTTACTGTTTCTAGAGCAACGTTACCTGCTGAACTAGTTGCAGTAATTTTGAATGCCATTGGAGGCTTTGTTAAACCTGTAGCAATAATTGCACCAGTACCGATGCTGTTTAGGTTGTTATCAACGTTAACAATACCGTTTGAATCACCTGTGTATCTTGTCTGAATAGCCATTTTGTTTTCCTTTTAAAATAATGAGTTCATCTAGAACTACATGCATTTATTTAGTTCTTTTTTAAAAAACTTGGGCAATTACTTGTTAAAATGCGCCTTGCCAAATACACCGCGATTTACTAGTTTTATTAGTCCCACGCCTTTAGCGTCAACTACAAAGCCCTCCCCAGCTCGTTTGCCGTTGGTCCACTGCTCAAATCCAGTTACTTGTTTTTCAAGTTGATCTGCTAGTGATACTTTGTACTGATAAATGGCATTCCATGTATCCTGTAATGCTTTATATCCATCAGCATTGTTTTCTAAGTAACCTGGCACTGTTTCGCCGTTGGCATCTTGATAGCCAAGTAGACTTTTGATTTGCTTTCCGCTTATTTTATTCTTTGGATCACGTAGGTAATCCCCAACATCAAGTTGAGTTTGGCCTGTAATTTTACGATTAAAGTAGGTTTTTAGTGCGGCTTGTGCAACTCCATCCATGCCTTTTAAAAATTGCTCTGCGGCTTGTGCTACAGGACCATTAACTGCCGCTTCTGCTTTTTTTCTTAAATTTACAGGATCGGCTAGAGCAAAATTTATTCCAGCCTTGGGTGCAATAATTGCTACGTTACTGTTGTTTGCTAGTCCAGTTTTGCCATCCCAAGGAGCACCGTCTCGTTGATGTACGACTAGTACTGCAACTTTTCCCTTGATAATTTGACCTATAGGACTACTTGGAGGAATACGATATGTAACTGTAGTAGGCTGGAATTCGTACATACCATTGACTAGTGGCAATGCTTTTCCATTACTACTTACTGCCATCAAGTCACCTTTATATGTGCCCGGGGCAATTACTGAGGCTTCTAGTCCTTTCCATATTGTTTGTATCTTTGCATACAAATCATTACGATTGGCCCCACGTGCTTGATCGTATTCAACCCACTGTTCGGGACTAGTAGGATAAACTCCTTTTTTAGGCATATACTTGTCTGCACAGAAAAATTTTCCCTGTGCATTGCGCCCAAATATTAATGCTATACCACCATCCCATTTGATGCTGATACTGCCGGGATCTTTAATTACTTCTGCCATTCCAGCAACGTACTTTTTTGCTTCTTGTACACCATCAAATATAGTATCTTCGGGATGTGGGATGCGTGGGCCTTCTTCTGCAGCAGCTTCAAATAAACTTTGAATAAAGTTTAATTTCATAGAGTTTTCATCCAGGCAGCAGTATGTATAGGTGCAGTCTCGGGCAATTGTATATTATCATGTGCTAATGTTTCGCGTGCCTTGGCAACCAATTGTTCATAGTCAGGACGTTTGCTAATAGCTTCAATAATGTCGTCGGCAGTATTAAGTTTACTAATGGGTATTCCAGTTAATTTGCTTAATGTACGTGGATCTTTCCCGCCTTCAATGGTTGTTGGCTTTTTGGGATTAACGCTCTTGTCAATAATACCGTTTTTGTAACTCCAAGTATAATTGGGGTTAATTGCAGAAACAATACTTGCAAGTATAATGTGTCGTGCCATGCCTTTGTATGGACTATTCTCACGCCCACCTTTCATAGCAAATGCTTGCCACTTGGGATCGCCAAACATAAAGTCAGTTTGTGCAAAGCCATTTTTAACATCGCCATTGATAGGAGTTTTGAAGTGTACACTATCTCCGCTCATTGCAACCCAGCCATCTCTAAAGTCTTTTCGGTTTTCAATTTGCTCTTGAGGAATACCCTGTTGCAAACACCATTTGATTAGTATTGCTTTTAATTCTTCTTTGGTAATAGATTTATCATCAACGCTTAGGTCCAAGTCGCCACTGCTACCTGGTTCTTTTTCTGTGCCTTTTTTACGTCCGGTTGTGCCTAACCATTTAGTAGGATAACCTTCTTTGTCTTTTTCTTGAGTAAAGTCTAAACCAGTAATTTTCTCTAACCAACTTATGGTACTAGGAATCTCAGTGGTCATAATACGTCTAGCAACTTGATTGCCCTCTGCATCTTTAAAAACATTTTGGCTTTCTGTTAATTGTTCTCGTGCTTCTTGCAACTTCATCTTACGCCATAGTATGTCGGCTAGATCAATACCTTCGTTGGTACTGCCAGGTGTTGCTGGTGCTTTGGCTTTTGCAGTGTTGGCTTTGATTCGTTTCATCATTGCACTACGTGCGGCACGCCCACCTTGTTTTGCCTGGGGTTGTGCAACAGGCGCTGGCGTTGGTTGGGTTGTTGCAGGCGCTGCTGGGTTACGATTATTTTTCCAAACTGCAGGAGGCTCTGCAGTTTGTGGTTGTGGAGCAGTTTGTGGTTGTGCTTGTGGCACTGACTTTGTTGGCGATTGAGGAATACTTTGGTCGTGTTGTTTACTCAAAAATTCTTGGAAGCTTTCGTGCGGTACTTTTCCTGTAGCCAAGTGACTCCATTGGCCATTGTCATTTAATCCGTAGTCTTTGTTTTGATACTTTATAATAATAGGTTCTTGACTAACAATCTGCACTCCTGGTGCCATGTCATGCTTCTCAACATCTTTAGCACCGTGTGCGGCATTACCTTGTGCAACAACACCTTGTTGTCCACCTTGTGGCGTTTGTGTAGCGCCACCTGCATTGGGTGCGCCTGAGTAGCCCAAATCTCGAGTTTTCCAAATTCCGGCGTATTTTTTAATATACGCTTGTACTCCAGCTGGAGTCATGTTTGGAGGTAGGTCAACTTCTTCAGGATTTAGAACTACACCTTTGCCTTCAGTGCCATTTTTAAAATGATTTGCCACATAGTTTTGTAATGCCTCGTGATCATCCTTTAAGCTGGGATTTAGTTTTACCAGTTGATTCCAACGATCGGTGCTGATTTTAACCAACTGATCAAAGTTCTTGTCGTCTTGACTTTTTCCAAATCCAAAAATTTCAGTTATTTTCACTTTTCCACTCTCCCAATTCCGCGTTTGAATTTTGAAGGATCTTGTGTACGTATACTGTTTACTAGTCTACGTTCCAACTCCTCGGCCTGCTCGGGTTCGTAGTTTTCACGTATGTAATTGATAAGGTTAATTGCGCCCTGTATCACGTGGCTAGCACGTGATTCCACTAAACTTCCACGGTCTCGTTGTGTAAGTAGCGTATCTAATTCGTCTAAAATACTGCGAGCTCGCTTTTGCAAGATTTCACTCCAATTTATGTTATATTTATATGATTCCGCAAACATCATCACAGATGACTAAACGACCAGATTCATAAGTTTTCGCATCCCAACAAGCTTCAATATTAGAAAACCACTCAATACATTCACTTAGGGTATATTTTAATGCATTATTTTTACTAATTAAAGGGACCAGTTGTGCATTTGCGGCTTGGTGATACTGCCCGGCACCATAGGTTTTAGGGTAAAATCCAGTAAAACAACAAGGGCTCACATCACCGTTTGCAGCCACATACACGGATTTTCTTTGCTTGGTTTTGCAGTTTATTTTATTTTTAGGTTTTCTGCCGGGAGTAATATCTTCTAGTAAAATTAAATCTGTCTTTTTCTTATGGAATAAAACCTTAAATTCTGTCTCGCCTGAATAATTACCCAGTACATGAGTAAGTTCACCATGTTTATTAAATACTGGTGCTGTATTTCGCCCATCGTCAACTAAAGAAAACCCACTAAATCCCATTTCCTTTGACATTGTTCGACATGCATCAATTTGGTGAAGATTATGTTTAAACTTAATAAATTTCCATGTAGCAACTCCACCAGCAGATATAAACATCTGGGCATTTTTAATAACAGTAGTCCACGATGTATTTTGCCTATATAGATGATGAGTATCTTCTAATCCATCTATACAAAATAAAACTCTTGCTTTATTTCTTGCCAGTTGTTGCCAAAATTCTTTTGACCTAGCAGATCCGTTGGTGCTAATGGTTATGATTAAATTAGGGTTGGAGTTATGAAAATATTCAACTATATCAGCACCTTCGGGATTCATAACAATGTCGCCAAAATTTCCATTTATCATTAGGCTTTTTAATTGTTGTAAAAAATTTAATTCAAATATCTTTTTAGCATGATCTAATGTTAGATTTATCTCAGGATATCCACCATTGTGTGGATAGCCCCAAAATGTTCTTGGACACCAAGGGCAACTGGCATTACATAAACTTGATATTTCAAGATGTACATCTTTTATATCGTTGTACGCAATCATTCTGATTTACTCTTTAGTCCTGCCAACATGCTTTTGAGTTTACTACTTTGTACTTCGGCACTGACTGTGGGTATGTCCAATCCTGTTCCGGGTCGGGCCTCGGGTCTAGGCAATGTTTTAGTATCGCCACGGATTTGATCCATGATACTGGCCTTGGGTGGCCCAAATCCGGTTTCGTTAGCATCTGGCCCGGGGTCGGTGATACGCATGGTTTCAATGTTGTATTCAAGATCAATCTTGTTGCCTACACCTGTACTCGATCTTGACTTCATGCACTGTATTTGATACTTGCCACGTTCACGCATAGCACGACTAGTAAAGATGCCAAACACATTATCTGCTGTATTAATTTTACTAATACCACCAGCAATATGACTATGGTCAAATTCTACTTCTTCAACTGCACTACGATTAAGTTGACTTGCAGTTACCAACAGTATGTTTAGTTCTTTGGCCAAGTTACGCAATTCTTCTGCCACATACTTGTCTTTGATAAACTGATCGTTAGGGTTAACTTTAACACTCACTGGCATCACTAAGTCTAAATAATCCACCATGACAAAGTCAACTTTTATTCCAGTTTGTATTTGTACTTCTTTTAAGTAACTACGAATATCGTTTACGTTACTTTGTGCTGGCAATGCTTTGACTCTATACTGTCCGGACTTTTTGCTTACAAGTCTAACCTTCATTGTGGTTGTGTCAATGTCTTTGCGTATGTCTTTTGTGCCAGTACCAGTTAACATTGCATCTGTTCTCAAACTTGTTAATTCTTCACTAAGCTCTAAAGTAATGTAAACACCACTTAAACCTGCTTGTAGCCAGCTGAGTGCTATGTTCATCATTACAAGACTTTTACCTGAACCTGAACCTCCGGCAAATATGTTTAGTTCACCTCTGCTAAATCCACCATACAATAGCCTATCCATTTGTGGCCAGCCTGTGCTAACTTGTCCGCCACTGTTAAAATACTTGTTGATACGTGCCGCGGGGTCTGCAAAGTAATCTGTTCCCATATCCTTTTGCAAACTAATTTGTACTGCATCCTTAATTAATTTTTCTACAGGATCATAATCACCTTTTTCCAACATGTCTGCGGCTTTTAAAATAGCACGTTCAAGTTCTTGACGCTTAGTAAAGCCTTCAAACTCTTGCATAAACCACTCATAGTGTCCTTCATTTAGTTCGGGTACTGGCCGTAGTTCTACTCCTGTTGTGGCTTTTATCTGCTCCAGCGTCGGCATAGTTTTGTGCGTGTCTGTATGCGTTTTAATAAACTCTGCAACTGCTCGTAAACTTCTATCAAAGTTCTCGGGATTGTAAATGTTTTGCACACGTACATAACTTGATGCATCCTGCATCATCATTTCTAAAAATAGTTTTTGTAAATCTGGTGTATATTCTTTTATTGTCATAGTTGATTATTTAATTTCTTCTTCATTAACTCAATTTTTAAACGACTTGTCTCTCGAGCTTCAAGTATGCTTTTTAACACAAACAATTTGCCATACTTGATCACTGCTGCATTGATATCTTTAAATGTGCCAAACCATAATGGAAAAGAGACGCTCCATCCAAATTCTTGTGCATCACTAACAAGCTTCATTCCTGCTCGGTCATAGTCAGGTACCACAATAACTTCCCGTCCCAAACTGTCAATTATGTCGGCTTGTTGCTCGCTACATTCATTGCTTAGTACCGCTACGCCATCTACGGCCATTGCATCTAGAGGGCCTTCACACACAATGACAAATTTAGCATTGGGCAACTGTCGGTCTGTGTTAAACACATAGTTGGCGTCGTATTGACTATAGTACTTGGGCTTGACTTGTGCGTCAAATGCTCTTGCCGTATATCCAATAATTTCATTCTGCCAAGTAAATGGAATTATAACTCGTCGATGTAAATTATACTGTTGTTCTGTGGTATAGTAGCACTCATATTTTTGTAAATCTATTGCACGTTGTGCCATATACAACACAGGCGCATGATGTGCTGGTGTATCGGCGTTGTCTGCTAGTTTATGAAATGTTTCCATTGCCATAAAACTCTGTGCTTCCGCAGGCAAAGGGCGGGGTTTGAATACAATCGCTTCTTTGTGTTCTTCCGGTTGATCGGGATCAACTAGTTCTTTAATACGTATAGCATCAATGACTAATCGCTTGACAGTATTGTCATCTGCTCCCAACCACGTTAATAGTTTACGGAACTTGTAGTTTAAATGTCTGCCGGGAGTATAGTTGGCAGTATAGTTGCAGTTAAAACAACTGTAGGATATAGCACCATTGGGATTGGTAATGATACCGCCACGTCCACGAGTGTCCTGCGTTTCGCCTCGATTGTGACAACAAACTGCATTGAAACTGATCCATCCCGACACCGAGTTTGTTTTCCTTTTTCCGGGAAGTAAACTGTTTACAGCATCAAGAATCGAATTAAGCATCCTACTATTATATAGGAAACTCGGAACAAGATCAAGTGGTTAGAATGTCTGTTTCCAAGTGGTGGAGTCCACTTTGGTCCATATGGCTTGGACGTTGCTCCAAGTATTAGTGGCGGTTTTGACTCGTACGTTGGCTAGATAGCTCCAAGTATTTGCGGCGGTTTTTACGGTTGTTCCGCCACTGGATACCATTTGATAAACTACATTGCCGAACGGCACTCCTAGTCCAGTTACTGGATCCCAATTTGAACTTGCGGCGTATCCGTTTGAGTAAGATACTGTAGCGTTATTTCCTGTAGTTATATCATAGTAAGCATTTAAGTTTCCGTACAGGATAGGATGGATAGCATTAGGGATAGGTCGGCGACCACCGTTTAAGGACATAAATCTGGCCAACATTCCGGCCATAATAGGTGTGGCGGCGCTAGTTCCACCAAAACCGGTTATGGTATTACCAAACCATAGTCCGTATGTATTCATTGGACCTGCTATGTCTGGTACTCCTCGAGTAGTCAAAGTGATAGGGGCACTTGTGCTTGCGTTTGCCGCAAAATATCTTTTATATGTTAAATTAGTTTGCCAACTTGGCACAGTAATAAAATTACTAATGCCGCCTCCGCTTCCCCATCCCGATGGATACCCAGCATCGTTAAAATCAACGGTTTCTGTTAATCGTAAATTTCCAGCAGTTAGTTGCAAGTTAGTGCCGCCAACTGACACAACATTAGAACTTGTTGATGGATAATTAGCTGATGTCACATTGGCTGCAACGTTTGACCCGATACTACCGTAATCTCCTGACGCTACTAATACTGTAATACCTTTGGAAGCGGCGTTTGCTAATGGAGCTGATAAAAAATCGCCACAATAAGTGGCACTTACATTACTAAGTATCTCTTGGGCCGCCCAACTAATACTAATAATATCACAATTATCGTTTACAGCACGATTAAGTACGTTAGCGAATCCTCGGGTGCTATTCAAACCTGCGGCAGTGGCCGCATTAGAAAAATAATAATTTCCGGTGTCAACGCCGGTATAAATTACAATATTCGCGCCAGGTGCCATTCCGGCTACACAATACAAATCTAAAGTATTTTCGCCACTTAATCCATCTGACGTACTAAATGTATTTGCGGCGTTATCAACTATGATACTAGTAATAGGTTGAGAAAGTGTTACGCCAATGTTTGACAGAGATTTTTGTAAATCACCTGGCCACCATCCGCCACCCAGACTAATAATACCAATTTTTACATTGGCACCAGTGCTTGCTGGGATATTATATGCTGTGGCAATCTGCGGAGGTGTTAATCCTGCCTGATTAACATTAGTGTATTCAGGATAGGATGTTATTGATGTAATACACGAAAATGCGTTAGCTATCATATTTTAGAACGTCTGATACCAAATATCGCCAATGTTACCTTGGCTGCTGGTTGGTGCCGCATTAACAACATATACGTTACGTGCCAAATTAGACACCACTGCTATGTTGCCATTGGACCTTACGTCGCCAGTTACAGTGATGTTGCCAGCCGCAATATTACCGGTTGATGTGGTCAAGTAGGCCGCCGTGTTGGTATTTGAATATGTACCGGTAGTGGTAATAAACGTAGTGTTGGCATAGGTATAAAAACTACCAACGTTGGCCTGTAATGTTGTAATGTTGGAACTAAATGCAACATCATTTGCCTGTATGCTGGTAATGATACTAGATGTTGGCAAGTATTGAGCAACTTGTGTATTACCGTAAGTAATAATAGGACTGTACCCACCAATTACTTGAATGTCAAACCAAGTATTGTTAAAATATAAATATGGCGCCCATCCTCCTGTGTCAACATGAAAACGTAATTGAACATTAGCTGTCGTAGACGGTGTAATTACTGCTTCTGTTATCGGTGCACCGCTACCACCGCTACCCCCTATTGTTGTTGATGTAAATGAGGACGGGCTACCTACTACTGTATTATTCCCAGAATATACCCATTGCAATAATGGATTAGTTGCAGACCCAGCGGTGCCGCTAGTAGTTCCTACAGCTGCCATTAATCTATATGTTTTATTTGGTTGTAATGTAATATTACCGGTATTAGAATCTAATGATATATCATTTCCTGTACTATTGCTAATAGTATTAAATACCAATGAAAAATCTGTTGGGCCGTATAAATTGCCGCCAGATATACCTATAGTAGCATTACTACTACGCATATAACTTGCAACTACCCCGGTATTAACATATGGTAATCCATTTGCATAGAATAACCCGTTTGTATAAAGATTACCAAAGTTGCCATTATAAGTAGACAAATAAGTTGCTACATTTGAATTTCCGTAAATTGGATTAGTTTGCAAAATAGCAATTGCAGAATTAGCAGCCGTTATATTTGCATTGATTGTATTGATCAGTGTTTGCTGGGTTGCGGCATTACTGGTCCATGCAGTTGTCACCGCATCTACATATCCCTTCATTGCAGTATTGGCAGTAACAATAGCGGCATTGGCTCCAGCTATATTGGCATTGATTGCATTGATTGAACCTTGCTGAGCAGTGGCATTTGCCTGCCATGCTATGTTGGCCGCTGCTATGTTGGCATTTGTAGCAGTGATACTGGTTAAGATTGTGCCAATATTGCCTTCGTCATTTTGTATGGCAGTGGCAATTTGCCCCAAGGTATCTAATATTGCAGGAGTGTTGGCTAATAGTGCAATCTTACTGTCCACATAGCCTTTCAATGCCACGTTGGCCGTAGTTACGTTTGCCACTGTGGCAAAACTGGTTTGTCCTGCAGGCCCTTGGTACGCGGTGCTTTGAACTGTGGTGTCGGCAAATACCACGTTTCCGGGCAATGTTAGATTGCCGAATCGATCAAAAGTCCAAGTTTGGCTAGAACCACCAACCCCGGCACTAGAGTTTAATTGCACATCGGTATTAGCATACATTACTGCAACATCTTGATCATTTAGATAAATTCCAGTCTGATCATTATAACCATTGGCACTAAACTGTATCTGGCCATCTTCAGCTGACCAAATGTAGCTGTTGCTTTCAAAACGGATATTGTTAACTGTTAGATTACCAATTGTAGCAGTGCCGTTCGCACTCAGCTGATATTGGAGTGATGTTACATTGCTAGATATGCCACTTATATTGGTGCCATGTATGTTGGCCAATAGTGCAGATATATTGGCAGTATTGCTTTGAATACCTTCAATAGCAACAACTACATTAGACACCTGTTGAGTTGTTGCCAGTGTGCTCATTCCGCCTGGAGTGGAACCGTCTTGCAGTCTAAGTGTTTGTAATCCTGTATCTACCAACAGTTCGCCCAGGGGGCCCACATAGTTAGAAGCCGCGGCAGTATTGCCACGCTTGATCAGGATTGTTGATATGTTGATTAAATTGCTCATTTACAGTGTTCCACCATCTAATGAGAATGTAGTTGATTCTGGTGGAGGAGTATAGGTAGTGCCATAATAAGCCGGCAATATTTCCAAATCTAGCGGAACTCCATAATTGTCATCAATGTACACCGGACTGGTTTGATCGGTACTGGTCACTGTTGTAGCAAAAGCCAACTTGTAAAAACGATTCTCCAAACTGTTTATGGTGTTAGCATCAAAGGTAAAATTTCCCAAGCCCTGCTGAATGTTGGCCCAAGTAACAACATAACTCTTTACTGTAACTTGATTTGTGGGATCCTGTATACTTGCAGTCACACTACTACCAGTTAGGTCAACACTTTTTTGGTCCTGATTGCGGACTATAACTTGTATGGGATTGTCAATTCCCTGATAAACTTTAATGGGACGTGAGTACACTTGGCGATTCCTTGTTGTAAATATCGTAGGGTCAAAAACCTGAACCTCGGCTGTGTTTGAATATAAATATGTTTTGACAGTGATCATTTTTATGGTCTTTAACATATTTAGCGAGAATCGTGGAAGAATATTACAAGCAACTACTAGCACAATATCCCTATCTCAGCCATATAACCTATGGTGGGAATGATTATATTGGTATCATTCAAAATTTTGATGAAGTTATTACTACACTTTATGACTTTGGCTCGTTAAAAGATCCAGAACTCAAGAAGATTTTCTTGGAACTTGGGGAAATGTGGTGGTGGGAAAGTAATAGATTAATACCTATTAATGTTTTTCTAAAACAGGATTGGGCTATCTTCAAGCCTTTTCTACGCACGATGAATAGCAAAGACGTAGAAATAAAAATAGGCCCTTATGTGAGCCTAAAAGAAATGGCAAGTACTCGAAGCAAACGTAAAAGTTTTACGCTAGTTCGCAAGATTAGTCAATAGATTCATGTGCACACAGACTAGATGTGCATAGGCCACAGCATGGCTCTTTTTAAAAGTATATTCCTCACTGGCATCCCAAATAGTTTCTGAGATCTTGCTCCAAGTTTCGCCAATCAAATGACGCTTACCCGGACGTATCAGTGCCAAGAACATGGCCATGCGAGGTATTGTAGTAACTGCCTCGGGGCATTTGATCAGTGTATCATAATGATTGCCAATGTGTATTAACTTACTACAAAAATCAGGATCATATAAGTTTTCCCAAGCAGGTTCTTGCGCCATTAAATCAGTTAAGTGTTGTTCGCTTTTTATCTGCGTATATAATGATACATTTAACAAGTCCAATTTCATATAACCAAAGTCTTCTGCTACTTTATGATCTATTGTAGCAATGCCTGTAAATGGATCTGTGGGAATATCTGTTACATAAACTCCAGTGTTGTGCTTGATTAATTTGCCATCGCGAACAATACCTGCAGGAGTATGTTTAAGTAATTTTAATGCATCTTCCCTATTAGGGAAATCAATATCAATGTCACTTTTGAATTTCATTTATTTTATTTTGAATAACTTTATCTAGCATTTTAACACTAATATAATCGGAAGAGCAAGTTAAAATTGTTTCTTTATTTTTTTCAGTCATTTTTATGCACTCAATTGATTCAAAAATTTCCAAATTATTGAACAACCATTGTATTGCATCAATCATCATTTTATATCTTAGACTATGGTCTAGTACTGAATCAAAAGATTGCAACTCGTCGGGTAATAAATTCCACGCGGTATTAAACCCTATTTCGTTGTATAACTTATTAATATTAGCGCCACCAATTGGAAAGGGCAAAGATTTTGCATAAAAACACTTAATAGCTTTTTCAGTTATTGTAAGTTCGTTATTCTGCCATCCAGATTCTGGAAAAATTATGCAAGAATATGTAAAATATTCAGGCATAATAAAATATCCTAAAGCTATCGTTCCATGTTTCTTTTCAACACCAATTGATACAGCGTCTAACTTATAATCTATTTTATTACTGCTAGGTAAATTGTGATCAGTGGATTGTTTATCTAGATAATTGCGAAATTCATTATCTTCTGCGGTCTCCCATATGGAAGGCATAATACTAGTAGCTGATGAATTTATGTTTGATAATATTTCAATATTTGGTAAGCGATTTATTAATTCTTTAAAAAAATAATTTCTATTAGCTCTGTTTACACCGTTTATTCCTATTATAGCATTTTTCTTTTTTAATTTACAATTGTTTAAATTTTCAAAATACTGAGGATAAAAATGTCTTGTGTAGTAGTCTCGACAAGTCATAATATTGTGCGGGAACCAAATATTTTTATTACTCAATTGATGGTCGGATGTTAGGTAACTATTAGTAATCAAATAAACATTATCTAATTTTAATCCTATCTGCATTATTTTATTAGTAACAAATAATGGTTCACCGCCATTACATAAAAATATTAAATCATATCCTTTTATATCTAATTTTCCAGGCATGTAATCAAATAGTATATTAATATCTGCCGCAGGTCCATTTATTGTCAATCCTATATCTGATTTATAATTCTTGCCAATACTTTGCCAATATGCATACAAAGCATCAAAAAGTTGTATGCCAATTCCGTGTTTTTTAGTATCTACGTTAATGTTCAATTTTTTCTACCCTTAATTTCATATATTCCTCAAATGTAGTTACTGGAATACCTTTGTACATTGCAGGAGTATAAGGAGGATAATACATCGCTCTAATAAATCTGTCAACTTGCACATCGTCCCAATCATTGAATGGTATATAGACTTGTAATTGGTCGGGTCTATAATTTAATTCAAACAATTTTCCAACCAATAATATACCGCTATGCCCAGTACAACTTAATGTAATTTTCATCACAATCCTGCTTTGCTCAATATATCCTTGACCCATTCTGTGTCAGCGAGATAGTCTTTAAATTTCTTTTGCCAAAAGTCTGGATCTATCCACGGAAGAACGATTTCAGTTTGCCCAGGATCCAATCTCTCAAGAAACTCAATACCACTGTCACAATTAAATACAATCCAAGGACTGATCCGCCCAGTACTAATATGGTAAACAATACGATTTGCGTTACCGTATCTAAAGTAATCACTAAAACCGTTTTTAAGTTCTGGATGTGCCTCTGCATACTCTGTCATTTCTGTAAGTGCACGTTCTAATGCATCTTGTGTTGCTTCTCGTTTTATATACTCTAATAGCCACTCGGTATATAACTTGTCACTGCACCAGTGATCTAATTTCTTATTGTTCTTTAAAAGCCAATCCGTAAAAGTAATAAAATTAATGCAGCGGATATTGACGCAATACCTACCAAATTTAACAAAGGCATTATAATAAGGACTCTTAGCAAAATCCTCGTAAGATTTGAGCCGAGCACTGCCTTGTGTAAATTCATAGAATCTGAGATACGCTTTAAGGCCCCACTGTACGCCTGTTTCATCTCGTTGCATATAGCGACGCTTGGCCTCACAGAGGTGCGCCAATAGGGTTGTTTCTTTTCTAAAAGGCTTTTCACAATATTTGCAGTTAAACTGTTCGCTCATGTTAAATTATTCTGTGTAATGTATTGTAACAGATAATTGTTAAGATGTATATAGTGCTCACCATCATAATGTTTGGCGTGTGGGGGCCACTGATCTTCAACCGAATTCCAAGTTGCTTTATTTTCTAATAGAAACAAATTGGAAATAAACTTATCCAGTGGGACTATTCCGGGTTTGTTTTCTATTAATTTGCGATAAAGAGGACTCACGGTATCAAAATATACTCCATAATTGGTCTCGCAAGAGTTATAGATACAATACTTTATATTTTTACTTGTCAAATAAGCAGTGAACATAACCAAATCACACATTTGTTGATCAATTGTTTTTAAATTGATCTCGTATTCGTATCTTGTACCAATATATCGGTCTATATCATGATTGGTTTTGTTGTTATTAAACTTTGGCTCTTGTGGAATATATCCGCTTTGTGTTCCTTGCTTTCTGTAGTTGACCCAATTGTCTAGATCTAGTTGGGGTTCTAGAAAGGCACCTTCAAATCTGTCCCAAAATGTAAGTCCGATTAGTACAAAATCCACAGGGTTACGTTCTACGTACTCTAGTGTGCTACGTATCAGTTGTCTATTACTGCGCCCGCCTTTGGCTATAGTTTCAAATTCAGTAAATCCCAGCTGATTGGCCAAGTGTCTAGCCAAATAGTAATTGGCACAAAAGCTACAACCATTTAATAAAAACTTCATGCCAAATTATTGTTAATATAGTTGTATAGGTATTCGTTTAGTACATGATGTTGTCCTGCTGGAGGGTGCTTTATATCATCAGGTACTGATTGTGGACCAATAAAATTCCCGGTGCCTTCATCGGGGCGAGCAATAACACCATTGGCATGCTGATAAGGCACTGCTCGCCATTTAAAGTCTCCAATAATATTGGGATTATTTTTAAATAACTGTAGTTTTGGATTATTAAGCCAACAAAAATACCCATCATCGGCTTGTTGATATACCACGCACTCATGGCCTCTTGAGTGTAGACTATCAATCATAGACAACACTCTATACATCAAGTCTTCAGTTCTGTCAGGTAAACTGTAAACTTCGGTCATTTGTTTAAAACGAACAAACTTCTCGCTTTCACTACGGTTCCAATAGTGTTCATATCTATCAGCATAGTCTTGATTTTGAGGATTTACCCAACGTCCTTCAAATTGATCTTCGTCTGGTACTTTGAGAATTGGCAATTCGTCTCTACTTACAAAGGTTAATCCAATAACGTACAAGGTTGGAGTTGCGGTATAACTGTGTTTTAATGTTGTACGTATAATTCTACTGTTAGCACTGCCGCCAATGGACAATGATTCAGTATTGGTAATATTTAATCTGTTTGCTAAATCTACATGCCCCTGGCCACGAGCATATACTTCCATATAACTGCAACCATTGACTACTAGATTATAATTCTTTTTTAAGTTGTTCATCTGTATATCCATGTGCTTTTGCTAATTCTTTTAAACTTTTTTTATCATTTAGCTCTGCTAATAGTTTAATTTCATCATCCTTTAACTCTGGGTATATGTTACGCAAAAATTTTTCTGCTTTGTTATTGTTGCCTTCTTTTTTCTTTGCCGCCAACCACTTGTGTGACTGTTTGCCCATGCCTGGACTTACTGTACTTGCAAGTAACCATTGAAACTTTTTATGTTGGGTGGCGCTTATATCAAAGAAATGTTTATTTAAACGCTCATTAGTACTCATTAAGTAGTATGCCTGAAGATCTGGATCACCTTCAACTAAACTGCCAAACCGTATCATTAAAAATGGCGAGAACTTTTTACGCTCATCTTCGGTTAAGTCATCAAAGAACTTGCGATTCTTGGTGTCGAACATGGCCATCTCGTATCCAATGTTTAATTTATCTATCATGATCTTTCTTTAGATTATAGTATACTATAGCACGGTCTAGTAGTTCTTGCAAGCCTTCATCATGCCGAGCCATTCTGCGTATCTGTCCCCACATTTGATCTTCTATTAGTTGTTCATGAAATGTTTTACCATCACTCATTATATCACTGTACAACTCACGTTTGGTGGTTCCCGTCATTCTTCTGTAAATAGTTTTACCTTTGTCTGGGCTTTCGAATATATCACTCATGCTACCAAACCTTACTGTAATCAATGACCTCGCTTTGTCTGCTAAGGTCTTTAATAAAATAGGCGCATAGTGGCTTAGGACCATCACTTAGTGGCACTGCCAATAGTTGGCCACTCTTTAGTTTGGGAAAGTACCACTTGACATCTTGGTATATGTCTACAATTTCTACTGTATAGAACTCAGGCCTAAAACTTGTCAAGGGATTAAAACAAAACACATTAAATCCACGATCATTTATACTGGTTAATGGCACCACTTCAAGATCACCAAAGTCTGGCTCACCAATTAACAATTGCCATCCCACTGGCATTTTAAGAGTATATTCGCCAATACGCAATACCAATGCTGGACTATTAAAACTTTCTAAAAATATTAAAGGCACATAAAAATAATCAGGATCTTTGGGATTACTGTTATCTAATACGCAAAAACGTATTTCGTCAACCTCATTGGGTATTTGATCCATTGCGTAGGAGGTATTGTCAAGTGTTAGTATTCTCATTTATTAATTTTTCTGCTTCTGGCGTCAGTATATACCTGCCATGGTCTCGGTACTGAAACCCGGCGATAACTTCGGCATGCAAGGGAAACCGAGCTAAGTCTAATGCTTCCCGTGCAAAGTATTCTATATTATAGTTGAAAGTGCTGGCAAAGTAAACCTTTGCGATAGAATTATTCATGTGTACTGTTTGATTCACAAACTTGTGATGTATGTGCCCATAGTCGCCATCTTCATAATGTGTCAGTATTAAGTCTGGGGCAAATTGGGTTATAGCAAGCGAGATACTATTTGCAGCATCTAAACTGCTCCAGGTTTTTAACTCACCGGCCAGTTGATCTGCATAATCATCTTGGAATCCTAGAAAATCTGTTGTAATATTTCTCTCATCCCAATAAGCTCGCATTTCTCTTGCACGTGGATCTGTGCTGGTATAAGTTAGGTATACAATATGCCAGTGCCACGAGGGAAAGTTATCAATAAAGGGGCGGGCAAATATAACACAATCATCAGGATGCGCTACAACACAAAGAGCTTTTACAGGTGCCATACTTCTTTTATTAATTTGTAGTAAGTGTCGGCTAGATAAACTTGTCCTTCGGGAAGTGTATGATACCCGGGATCTTTCATTTTGTTAGGCAGTTCCCACTCATTACTCGCATACGCAGGCGTTTGTTTAAAGTCCATGGTTAAATAGTGATCGGGCAATACCGAGGGAAATGCCTCACGTACATCATGACTGTTCCAAATAGTGTTGGCAACTAACAAGAAAGGAATTCCTGCATAAAACAATTGCATAATGCCATCACGAATAATCCACTTGTCTTGTTGTAGTTTCCATTGACTATCATACAAGTGATTGATATATTGCTTTACTGCCGCTTGTGTTGCTTTATCAATTTTGCCACTGCGATAGGGATGATCGTAGCCTTCTACCAGACTAAAGATAGTCTCGCAAATCATTCTATAATTGTTATTGCCATAATTTACATTATCTATACCAGCGGCAGGATCGTATCCAATACCGTGATTCTTTTGTAAATGCTTTTGCAAGTCACTGGCCCAGCCTTTGTTTTCGTTCGCTGGAGCCACATAGGGTGCTGCTCCTGCAGGTATTTCTATACGATCATGAAAGGTAGGGCCTATAATTGCAAATGCGGGACGTTGGCGAATCACTTCGTCTATTTGTACACGTATTCCACCGTTACTGCATCCTTGACGTGCAAGTATTTCTACTTCCCATCCCAACTTTTCAGCCAACACTTCGCCAAAGGCTGTTCCCGGCAATTCCTTGCTTGGTGCGGAGAAACTGTCGCCACATACAATTAATTTGTTTACTGCCATTCTACCTTCTCTATGTTTTTATTTTACAAAATTTAACATGCCTGTATGTTACTGTTTTTAAAAAACAATGCGGGCATTCATCTATACGTGTCTGGGAGCCTTTTGGGCCTCTCATACTTTTGCTCATCTTTATTTTTGTTTCTTCGTTGTGTTGTTTGCCGGTCATTCCGGATTTATGCCCTTTTTTCCCCTCGCTGACTTTTTTACAAAAGTCAGCTGACATTTTTCTACCTTTTATAGTTAGTGATCGTTTTCTGTTAGATTCTTCCGAATGTACAATTCCTGTAATGCCTTTATTCCAAGGAATTTGACCTTTGCGCTTATCTGACATTTTTTTTCTAGTAGACTCAGAGTGCTTTTTGCCGGTCCTTGCCTCGGAGATCGTTTCTCTAATCTTTTTATATTCCCACGACGTAAATATTCTTTTTTGGCCAGGTGCAGTCTGAATAAATTTTCCTACAGCAAATTTCATTAAATTATTATGGTACCCAGTTGTCATCTTAACTAATAATAAATGACAGACAAAATGTTCTCTTGCTGTTAATTTTACTATATTATCAGAATTGTCACTACCATTTAGACTACGAGGAATAATATGATGTTTTTCATTGTACCCTCGGGGTTCTCTCGTTAATGCCTTACTAATGATTGCATTGTACCATTTAGTATATTTGTTACCTAAAAATTCTATTGCCATTCAACTTTCTCCAGAGAATAATTATATTTAGCTTCTGTGTAAAACTTTTTCCTCTGTGTCAAATGTCTTTTTGCAAATTTGCAGGTGCTGGTTATATCCCAGATCTCTACGTGGTCCTTGTCTACAGCTTTTCGTATACCTCGTCCAATGCTTTGTATAACCCTAACAAAGCTCTTTCCGGGTTCCACCAGAACCAGATTAAAAATACGAGGGATATTAATACCCACTGCGGCCACACCGTAAGTCGCCACAATAATCTTGCCAGTAGCAGTCGCCACAGCGTCGTATTCTTCTTGCCGTTTTGTTCCTTTAGTTGCTCCACTTACAAATACCGCCTTATCACCTAAATATTCTACTAATAATTTACCTGTTGCTACTCGATCTACTAGCACCAAGGTATTCCCTGTGTCGTTAACTTTGAGTATTAAATTCCTCATATACGTTAACCTGCCTGTGGTCTCTAACAAGTATTTTAATTCCTGTTGGTATTCTTTATACTCAACGTGATCGATCAACTGTACAATATTAACATGACAATTTGCAAGGTGCCCTGCTTCTTGAAGATCACTAGCACTCAGTCGCCCAACTACCGGTCCCAGACTACATAGTATACTTATCTTCGCATGTTCCTCCTTAGGAATTGTTCCAGTCAATCCCCAGCGAATTGGTACGTGTGCAAATACCGTTGTGAGCAAAGTTTTTAGCGCATCGGCTTTGGCCATGTGTACTTCGTCTACCATGACACAAACCACACCCTCAATAAAGTCGCCAATTTCAACTTCGGCTTCTCCACTTTTTGTAGTCTTCATCATGTTGTTCAAACTCTGCCAAGTACAAATAGTATGCGTTTTATTGTATTCTTTTCTATCCCCAAAGTACACCCCAACATCAAGTCCTAGATTGATGTAGTCTGTTTCGGTTTGCGTTACCAAACTTTTGTTGGGCACAATAACTACACTTCTACCATATTTTTCTACGCTCCGGCTCAAGGCAGCAGTCATAATTGTTTTACCAGCACCAGTTGCTACTTCTTGTACACTCTGACGATTTTGCAAAAAATTATTCAAAATCTGTGGCTGATAATCACGCAAATAAATGGGCTCTCCCTCCTTGGGGTGTCCCTTGGGCCACTTTTTGTCCGAGAATGTGTCTTCAGTTATGGGATCAAATTCAAATACTGTACTATAGTCACGCCGATCTTCTAGTTCAACATCATAATTCAAATTCTCAAGATGTTCTAGTATCTCTGGTAACAAATTAATATAAGTGCTACCACCTAGCTGAAAGAAACTGACTTTGCCGTCCCAACGTCCTAGCCGCACCGCTGGCTGATAACGAGCACCTGGAACTTCGTATTTGAACTTGTCTACTAGCTTTTTACGTACAGATACATCAAGTCCTTCTAGTTTGACATTGACTTCGTCACGTATTATTAATTTACAAGTCTGCAAGTTTTTCTACCTTATTTTCTGCTTTTTTATTATACACTTCTGCAGCACAATATACAATCTTTTCTGCATTTTGTACCATTAGGTTTTTGTCTCCGCCATACATCATGCCTGCACTACTAATTAGTAAAGGAATCTTTTGAGTAATAACTGGAACTACCACGTGCACATATTTAAATCCATCACCCCAATTACGAGCCTTTACTGTGCGAGGAACTTCAACTACACCTTCTCTGAGGCCGCGCATCTGTGCCAATAACTTTCCACTTAGATCTGGTTCGTAAACTACAACAGGCCAACGTTGCATGGTGTCTGCGTAGTCTAGCACACTTGCTAAATTGTCGTTGATTGTACTTGGATCTAGTTTTGTCTCACGAGTGGTTGCTAAATTGTAAAAACGCGGAGTACTGTTTGCAACTATCATGTCAGCAATCTTACGACTAACAGTATACCCCATTACTGCGCTCATGTCCACTAAACGTAATAAATTATCTAGCTCAAATCCACCCATATGAGTGATTATGTACTCACGCAAAGACTCTGGGCAGTTTGTAATGTCTAATACGCCATCATTGATAACTAACTCAATGGCATATGGCACTGCTTCTACTTCAGCGATTAAACTGTTTAATCTAATTATCTCTGGAGAGATTTCAAAATTGTTTTGTTCGGCCCAAGTTGTGAGCCAAACCAAATTGTACTCGGTTAGGGCAAAACTCCACACTTTGTTTTCTTTGTCCCACTCGCCATGACCTTGGCTTTCTTTTCTAAAATCACGCAAACCGTCAATTAGCAAATTATTAAATGGAAACACCACTGTTATTTTATCATTAACAACATCAAGTTTGCGAATATAATCCATTTTACGCAAAGGTAAGCGCCAGGTGACACGGTCCTCAACTGGGCTAACATCCACGCCTTTTGTGGCCAATTGTCGCTTGTACTTTAATACGATCTTGACCGCAAGATCTCCTTGCTTTTCAGTTAAAGCACGACCTTCACTAGCAGTTGTGCTCATACTGTTTAGTACGTCAGTATCATACCTTGCCAAATTGACTATGGGAGTAAAATCATTGAACCAAGTATTGGGTTTGGTTTTTAGTGTCGCAGGATCTTTAATTCCTGCAATGACTTCTAAATAATCTTCAACTGTGGTATATTTGTTCATAGTGTATTATAACAGTATTTACAAATTGTGTCAAAAGAAAAAGCCCCAATTGGGGCAAAAATTATGCCGTACCAAGTATATTTTCTAACCATTCTCGACACTCTGGCCATGTTCGGTATACATGTGCTCTACCACCTGCGGCAATAAATTCATGACAGTTACTGCTTCTATCATCAATTAGTATGTCCTTGTCGCTTTGGCAATGTCTGTACTTGTCAAAACTGAATGGTCCAAAGAAAACAGGTATGCCGGGAAAATGTCTATCGGCCCAAAACACTTTGTCACTTGCGGCCCAGGGCACACTGTAGTCATGTGGCAGTGCAGTCAAGAAGGCCAATTTAACTTCAGGATGTTTGTTAGCATACGCCCTACACCACTGCACCAATTCTTCTGCACCCTCTTTTAGTGGCAAGTCTCTATAGAAACGTTCCTTGGCTTTGACTTTGTTCCAATCACTATCCGGAATACGTTCGCCATAGTTCCAATTGCGTTGCACCAAACGTCGTGCTTCGCCCATCCAGTCGGCTACAACGTCATCCATATCGAGGTAGATGGTCATTTGTGTCATACTACTTTACCCAATGCGGCATAGATTAACTGATCCAATTCTCTGTCAAACGCTTGACCTTGTCTACGCTTTAGCCAAATTGTTTCCAGTAGTTGTTTAGTATCGCCATGTGTGCTAACAACAAGACCACGTGATTCTATTTCTTCTAGTAAATCATCATCATCGAAATCGGTTAATTCAACATCAATTTCAACTTCTTTATATACTGTTTTCGACATTTTATTTCCTTTTTAATGTTCTCCACGCCAATCCGTACCAAGGTTCAAACTCTATTTTCTCATACTGGTTATATGGCCCTGATAGTAACAATCGCATCTCCCACCACTCATTATTGGTATCTCGATACACCACAAGCACCTGTGATCCAAATTTCTGAAACATCTTCATCATGACTGTTTCGGCATCATTGGTTATTGTACGTTCATTGGGGCCACTAGTATCCTCTAAATACACGATGTTGTTTTCGGCGTCATATTCCGTAACACAAAAACTCAAGATTCAACTCCGAAATGTTGTTGGATTGCTTGTTTAAGATGGGCGCCTCTAACCTTGTCAGGATTGTTCCAGTAAGTGTTGTAGGCAACTTCACCACATTCCCGAACAAGCAACTCGGCAAACTTTTCTGTTGCTTGGTGTGAATTTCCCACTCGGCTACTGGGACCTAATAGTCCAGCCTGTTCAGCAAGTTGTCCAATTCGTTCGTTCATCATTCAACTCCGAAATGTTCTTCAATCTGATTCGTAATGGTTTGTAAAAGTTTAACACCATCCTCGCCACCAATCATGTTTTCTGGGTATGCTTGAAAATAACTACTGGGTCTGACAAAAGTTAAACATTCCTGGATCAATAACTCGGCGAACTTGTCCTTTAGTTTCGATAACTGTGCAGGGGTCAGCATGGTCCAGGTTTCTGGCACAGCCTGATCCAAAGCCTGCCCAAACAGTTTTTCAATTCGTTCGTTCATTTTTTCTTACCAACTTGAATTGTAAAATACTTTCAAGCCCACAAACAATTCAGCACGTGCGTTTTTGATAAACTCCAAGTCCTGTTGCCGATAGTACTCGTCTGCGGGATTGCCAAAAAAGAATCCTGTGGTACTGGGCAGTTGATTGTCGAGTATTGCTTGTTCCAACAAGTCAATGTCCTGCCAAGTCAACTCGAGTTCAACGCCGTTGAAACTATCTACGTCTCCACCCTTGCTACGATATAACTGTTCCATCCAACCGTGTAAGTTGGGGTGCTTACGCCAATAGGCCAGTTCTCTAGGTTGGGTTGCAGTCCCGTTGGCATTGACTTCTTCATAATATTCTTCTTGTGCCCCTGGCTTGGTAGCAACATAAGCATACATGTCTAATCCCATTTTACATCTCCACTAAACGAACGATATCAGATTGTTTAACTGATAAAATATTGCACACTTCGCCCTCAAACACCACAGGCAAGTCTGTGAGAATCATAACCAAAGAACCCACCTCACGTTGTACTGTGCCTATAAATGGAACTTTTTCCTTACGGCCAAATACTCGATCACCATAGAGAAATTTTGGCTTAGGTGCGTCCTCGTTTTTGCGTTCAAAATAATCAGTCAGGCTGGCCATTAAAGTACTCCTCTGCTAGTTGTCGTGCTTCTTCAATATTCTTTGCAGGCACTGTTACAAAGGCTTGGTCTCGTAATACATGCATGTTATAGGGCACATATCCAGGCCAGGTAAAGTCTTCAGGTATTGAAACCTGTACTTCAAATTCCTGTACGCCTTTAAGGCCAATTTGAATGTCGTTTAAAAAATCTTGTGAGTCCATTATCGAGGCTCCGTTAGTATCAACAAAAGTGCAGCAAACATTGCTAACCAAAAATGACCGGCAAATATTAGTATAATAGGAACGAACCAAAGCCACATTATTCTTCTGCCTGTGGAAGTGTGGCTTCTAACAATACAATCAGTGCACGAACAGTGTCCCGGGTCATTGTCAGTGTCATCGAAGTATCATGTCCGACTCGTAATTGTGTTCTACCATCGGTAGTGATTCCTACCATAAAGCCAACTGCGGTGTTTTCATTTTCCATATGCGGTACCTTTAACGGAGCAATTTCGGGGATTGGGGGTAGTTCTATTTTGCGTCTAAACATCTTTGATTTGTCCTTGCAGTTCTGATTCTAATGTGTTTATTATAGCATCAAGTTCAGCGATTGTCTGTGCTTTTAATGCAACAGTTTGTTCTAAATTCTCAATCCAAAGTTGTTGATTCGCTATTGTTTCTCGGTATTGGGCAAGCCTATCGCCCGCAATAGTTACCAACAACATTAGAGCCCCTAGCATTAGAAAAAATACTATCATACTGGAAGTACACTTGCTAACCAATAGCCAAAATAAACTAAAAAGATTCCGGCAATGCAAAACATTATTCCTGCCATCAGTAATAAAAAAGGTATCAAGGTATCTTGTTTCATTCTGGTACTCCTATATCTAAATCTTGACTCACCATATCTACCATGCTGCTATAGCAAGTGGGGCAAAATGCTACAGGCAGTATACCAAAGTAACCTAATACCCCGCCCTCGTCTTCGGTAAACTCACAACTGCACACCGAACACTTGTGTGTGTCGCCAACATGTTCAAAGCCTTGTATCATTCATCAACTCCAAAATGTTTCTTAATCAAATTGTATGCTTGGCCACGACTAACCATATCACGCAACATAGGGCTTAATGCCACGCCACATTCCCTTACAATCAACTCGGCGAACTTGACGGGATCCAACTCACCTGCCACATAGTCGCCATTGCCTTCTAAAATGGTTGCTTGGTCATACAGTTCTATAAGACGTTGGTTCATTCCACACTCTCCGTCATGTAATGAACCACAGTAAAGCCTTGCTCACGTGCTTCGTCGGCTTCGTATTCGGTATCAACTGTAAACAACAACAAGTCGCCTTCATAAATTTCCCACATCGTCATCTCCTGGTAAATTAAAAAGAATAAGGACTTATTGACATTGCCTTATTGTAAAGAGTGCCCTAGCACTCGGAGTTAGCCTTTCAACAAACTTGTTCTAGCAAAGCCTTCCCACTTTGCAGGGAACGCCTTACGCAATTCAGCAATCTTGATCGCACTACGTAAACTGATAACTTCGCGCAATTTTGTTGCATTAGCAGTCAAGAACTCAACAACTTCGTTCTTAGCAACTGCGTCTAAGTCGTACTCGTCGAGCATGCCATCTGCAATAACCTGTTTGATACGCAACAACTTGTCACGTAAACTGTTGATTGTTAGATCCACATAGTGGCATCTAGATTGCAATGCCTCCAAGTGAGGCTTAAGAGTTTTACTCTTGCACTCTGTGAAGTTGATGTTAGTGATAAAGATTACAGCACCCTTGAAAGTAAAACTATCTGGAATACCTTCTCTGCGTAAACTGTGTGACTCCGACAACCAGCTAATTTTACGATTCTTACCTGTGTCCAATGCGCCTTTTAGCAAGTTAAGAGCAGTTTGATCATAAAAGATCTCGTCACAGTCATCAAATACAACAACTGAGTTGGCGTCACTATATTTGTAAAGAATTTGATACAGGCCTAATGCGGTAGCTGAACCTTTTACAACTTCGGCTCTTAGACGCTTGCCTGCAATCTTGTCGAATAGTACTGCCTTCTCAACAACTTGCTCAACACCAAAACTCTTGCCTACGCCCGGAGGGCCACTAACAATCATAGCACGAATGTCGCCGTTAGTGGCAGCAGTTGCCATTTGATCCAGGATCTCGAAACGCTCTTTGATACGAACCATTACTTGTTCGTCAGTCTCGTCGACTGCAATTGCATCTGCAACGATCTCGGGAGTGGCCACTGTGTCAGTGCCGTTAACAAATTGATAGCTCATTGGACCCTCTACATTGATACGAATTACATCGCTAAAGCCGGGAAATGTATCACCGTTTTTTACAGTGACATAACCGCCCTTAGCACCTTGTTTATACTGCTCAACTAACTCAAACACTAGACCTGCACAATCGTTTTTACGATAGTTACCGGAAACAATTTGAACTGTACTCATTGCTAACTCCTTTTTATTTACTATACTCATATTATAGCAAAATTGTCATTTCTGGGCAAATTCACTGTTGTGCAAAAACAACATACTCGCGTCCAGCTATTTCGTAGCCGTGATCAGCATTGCCAACCACCACAAGTTTTTTACCACCGGCCGTGATGTAACCATACTCGCCCGTCGCATAAACGCCATTGGGATCGGGTACAAGGGTAACCTGGCGATTGATTTCGCAGAATCCATGTGTCCATGTGGACAGTTTCTGCTTGAAGTATTTGTCATTGTCTCTTTGGGTTACAATGATTTTTGCCATCGCCAACTCCTTGTTACTTACTATACTCATATTATAGCGTCTTTGCCATTTCTGGGCAAACGTGGTGTTGTGTTTTTACAACAAGTTAACTTGAAAATCAATCGTTTTAGCGATCATTTTGTAGTCGTATGCACGAGTTTGTCCGCCAAACCCCTCAATTTTTTCACGAGCTATAACTTCTAAAGCATTCCAAACTGCTGCTCTTTGTTCGGTAAAACACATATTGGTCATGCCCTCAACTGTGGTCACAAAGCCCACACCGTTTACGATCACACGAATCTTTTGACTGTTTTTGAGACCGGGGACAATTGCTTTTCTACGCATTTTTTAACTCCTTATTACTTACTATACTTCTATTATAGCAAAATGCTCATTTCTGAGCAAATTGCTTGTTGTTATTTTGCAACAAACTGTACGTCTGCAAAATTGTACTTTTTACGCATAGATTCTACTTGCAAAGGTACAAGTTCTGCATTAAAAGATTCTAGCGGAATGTGCATACGATACGGAGCTGTAGTAACTTTAATTGCACGATATGTATCTGCAATTAAGAGATAGTTAACAGGCTCATCGCTATAAGGACGCTTTACGAGCACAAGTTTTACAAAAAGAGTTGAGGGGGAAATTGATGTGTAACGCATTACTAACTCCTTTTTATTTACTATACTCATATTATAGCGACTTTGCCATTTTTGGACAAATTGACGGGTGCATAGAAACAACAAAGAAAAAGCCCGCCGAAGCGGGCTGGTTAGTGTACACTAACTTTACATCATGTTAGGCATTTGTGGCTGAGGATTGTTTGGATCTTTTGGAAGATCATAAATCGCACAATCGGTAGTCAACAATAAGCCTGCAACACTTGCGGCATTGACCAATGCGGTTTTTGCAACCTTGGTTGGATCAATAACACCAGCAGTCATCATGTCACAGTACTCGCCTGTTGCGGCATTGTAACCATAATTGCCTTTTCCACTTAGTACTGCATTTAGCACAACATCAGCACTTTCGCCGGCATTGCTAACAATTTGGCGTAGTGGCTCTTCCATTGCACGTAATACAATTTTGATACCAGCAGTTTGGTCATCGTTGTCGCCAACTAGATTTGCAATTGCTTTTTGTGCACGTACTAGAGCAACACCGCCGCCAGGAACAATACCATCTTCTACTGCTGCTTTGGTTGCATGAAGTGCGTCATCAATACGATCTTTCTTTTCTTTCATAGCAACTTCTGTAGCAGCACCAACGCGGATAACTGCAACACCGCCAGCCAATTTGGCCAAACGTTCTTGTAGTTTTTCTTTGTCGTATTCGCTAGTGGCCTCGTCGATTTGTGTACGAATAGCACCAACACGAGCCTTAATTGCTTTTTTGTCTCCTGCACCATCAATGATAATAGTATTTTCTTTAGAGACTTCAACCCGGCCAGCCATGCCCAAATGTTCAGCAGTTGTGTTGTCTAGTGTTAAACCTAGTTCTTCTGCAACCACTTGTCCACCAGTTAGGATAGCAATGTCTTCTAGCATAGCTTTGCGTCTGTCGCCAAACCCTGGTGCTTTAATAGCACAAGTCTTAACAGTACCACGCATATTGTTAACTACCAGGGTAGCTAATGCTTCGCCTTCTACATCTTCAGCAATAATAAGCAAGGGCTTGCCGGCTTTGGCAACTGCTTCCAATACAGGAATCATGTCGCGGATGTTAGAAATCTTTTTGTCAAACAATAAAATAAACGGATTGTCTAGTTCTACTGTTTGCTTGTCTTGGTTATTGATAAAGTATGGGCTTAGATATCCACGATCAAATTGCATACCTTCAACAACTTCAAGTTCGTCATGTAGGCTCTTACCATCTTCAACAGTGATAACACCTTCTTTACCAACTCGATCCATTGCGTCAGCAATCATTTTACCAATGCTGGCATCACTGTTAGCAGAGATAGTGCCAACTTGAGCAATCTCTTGACTTGTTTTACAAGGCTTGGAGATTTTGCTTAGTGCATCAACACCTGCAGCAGCAGCCTTGTCGATACCACGTTTCAAATCCATTGGGTTAAGCCCGGCGGTAACATACTTCATACCTTCTTTAACAATACTTTGAGCAAGTACTGTGGCAGTAGTTGTACCATCGCCCGCATCAGTGGCAGTCTTGGAGGCAACTTCCTTGACCATCTGTGCGCCCATGTTTTGCAACTTGTCTTTGAGCTCAATTTCTTTAGCAACTGTAACACCGTCTTTGGTAACACTAGGGCCACCAAAACTGCGCTCAATTACTACATTACGGCCCTTAGGACCTAGTGTTACTTTAACCGCATTGGCTAAAATATTAACACCTTCAACCATTTTTGTACGGGAATCATTCCCGAATACTACTTCTTTTGCAGACATTTATATCCTCCTTATTTGATAATAGCTAGTACGTCTTCTTCTTTGAGGATTAGTAATTCCTCATTGTTGACTTTGACAGTTTGTCCAGAAAACTTTCCAAACAGTACACGGTCATTGACTTTAACGTCAAGTGCTACTAGTTCCCCGTGTTCGTTGCGTTTGCCTGGGCCAACTGCAAGTACTGTGCCTTGATCAGCTTTTTCGGCGGCTGTGTCTGGTATTACGATGCCACCCTTAGTTACAGCTTCACTGTCAACTCGGCGAACTACAACCCTATCAGATAGCGGTCTTAGATTCATCATATGAAACTCCTTTGTTTAAAATTAATGTGTATTATATAATAGAAAAGTAGATCTGTCTACGACACAATCTACATTTTTATTTATTTTTGATGGAAATTTAGCCAAAGAAAAGCCACTCAAAAGTGGCTATATAATTACGCCGATTTGTTTTCTAGAACAAACGGTGTTGGTGCTGCGGGAGGTGTTGTTGCAATTCTTACTGCCTCTTTAACTTGGGCTATAACATCTACGCCCACCGCAGGTATTGCTCCTGCGCCTTGTGCAAAAATTGTTAATTTTTCACCGCCACCTGGGGGTTCATTTTTTACAACATCAAACAAAACAGGAAACGTACTCATTCCATGTGCGCTAACTCTTGCGCCATGCTCTTGATTCTCATTAACATAAAAAATATCAATATCAAGATTGGTCGCGTCAAGCCAAGTTCTTAATGCTAGATATTCTTCGCCATCTTTAATATAAATGTATACCATAATATTTTCCTACTATAAATTTATTTACCAAATTTAAAAATACTGACAGTTTGTCCTTGGAAAAAAGCACTCGTTTTGCTGTAGTGGTTTAATCTTTATTGTTTCAAGTACAGTACTTTTACCTAGGCCCATTGCAAGACTATAAACAAAATTTTGGTTTGCTACCACTAGATCTGCGCCAGCAACTATACCTGCAAGCTCCAAAAAGTCGCCTACGGGACGATAAGGGATATTAACTTTGGTTGAGTTAACATAATCCTCGTGTTCACTTTTGGTTCCTACAAATATGCCATTGTTTTCTAGATCAGCATCTTGAGCCATTTGCATGTGAGTAGCAGTAGCCATTGGCTCTGTGCTACGGTATCTAGCAGTTCTGCTCACCACAATTGGTTTTGTTTTAATAGGGTCTGCTTCCAACCACGGAGTGTCATAATCACTCATTGTAAATGGTAGATTAAATGCAAGGTGGTAGGCCTGTACATAGTTGCCTTCAAAACCTCTAAACAGTGTGCCCCTAAACCGGTCCAAGTCCACATCGGGCTCGGGTGTGCCCTGTGTCCATGTGCCCGAGTAATGTATGTAGGATTGACGATTGAGTAATGGCTTTAACCACTCGTAGTCTTGGTAAGTAAATCTACCTCGGTGTGCGGGATCAACTTCATCGGGTCTGTATCCATATTGTGCAACACAATTTTCAATATTATTAAGTGCAACTAAAAATACGGCATTATTCTCCACGGCCATTTTCTTAACTATGGCAAGACTATAAATTAAGTCGCCTAGTGTTCCCGAATGTCTATATGTTTTCATAATGTTTTTAGTATTGCCGATGCTATTGCACTGGCATCAAAGTTTTTGGTACAGGGAAAATTGGTTTTTTCACAAACAATTTGTCTAATAGGTCTAGCTTGTCTATCATTGCATCCTGCACAATCTTCTTGAGTTTGTATTGCAGTCGCATTATACATATAGTCACGTCGTCTCTCGGGCATGATACGCTCAGGCAGTAGATGTGTTAACACTCCAATTATGTGTGTTCGACTTGCAGCCGCACACCAAAACGGGCCGCTGTCAATGCCCACGAAGCACTGTGCATGGTCACACAAGGCTTTTATCTGTTGGCTAGTTCGGTTACGTGCATCAATGAAATTAGGGTGTTCAATGTAGTGATCGGTAGCACCGCCCACACAAACCACTTTGATGTCAGGGCGTTGTTCAAACACTTGAGCAAATACGTCAAACCAAACTTGTAAATCAATATTTTTTGCTTGCCAATGCCAATTGCGTAAATGAACCACAATGTAGTTGCCGTCAATGGCCGTAGCATCTTCTGCGGTATCAAATAGCTCAACACTTTTATCAAGTTGCATACCACCAAACACATGATAATAGTAACTGTCTAAGTAACTGGTATAACTGTTGTACTCGTATGCATCATCTAGATTATAGTAAATGTCATAACGATTGTTTACAGGAGGAATTTGGTCCACTGGAAACACATTTCTAATATGTGGATTGTTTTTATATACTCCAGCATAGTCTGTAGCCACATCAATATTTGCGTTGGATCCATATCGTTTCTTTAATTCTCTTACTACTCCAGTGGTCATAATAACATCGCCAATACTGGCACGACGTTGCACTAGTATATTCAATGGGTTGGCTAATTTAATCACTTACTACTGCTCCATTGGGGCCAATGTTGCCTTCAAGTCCCACTTTGGCGACTTCTAGTATCAAGTCGGCAGGCAAGAACTTGTAGAGCATGTGCTCAATGTCACAGTAACCACCTTGGCTTAAACGTTCGGCCATGTAGTTGAGTCCTGCATCATATACTTCGTCCATGATGCGTTGTGTGATGTTTGCTGGCCAACTCCAAAGTCGGCTCATGTATTGATATTCCACCAGCGTAACTGCATGAGGAAATTGACTTGTGTGTTTGTGTGTTGTAACAATACTGTGCGGAGCCATAACGTATTGTGCTGGATCAAAGTTGTCATTTAGTCTATAACGTCCCGACATTTTGAATACACGGTCAACGTCATCAAATAAATTATAATCCAAACAATGTTGCAATGCACGTCTAAAGCACATTACTTCTGTGGTATTTTTAACCACGTCCCAGTTGTCTGATACAAATATAGCCTTAACATCTTCATCATCATTGTAGCTGATAATTTCATCCACTTCAGCTTTAAGAATTGTTTCCTGTTCTGCGGTTAGTGGTATGGCACTACATTCTACTAAAATAATTTGAGAGTTGGGTGCGTATTTTTTAATACTGTTTGTTGTTTCCAGCGTTTGTTTGAGTCTAGTGTCTGTGTCGTAAACGCCAAACTTGGTGTTAATGGCGCTGGTTACCATGAATGCGAATTTGTGTGTCATAGTTGTTAATTATAAGGATATGGTGGTAAGAAGTCAAGAGCATTTGCAACTGGATTAGCCAAAACCCAATTTTGATATTTGGCAGTTTGCATTTGCTTGGGAAAGTAGTTGTCAAACTCAACAATTTTATACTGATTGGTACTTGAACGATCCCATTCTTTGCCTTCTTTGATGCTGGCTTCTACATCAATTTGAGCAATGAAGTCGGGCCTATTGACTTCTTGATGACTGAAGTTTTGAGCTTTGTCTATGAGCATTTCTTTGTTTCCCAAATAGCCAAAATGCCACCCAGCATGTTCAACAAGCTCACATCCCTCATTGCTATATTGGTAAGGGGAGCCAAAGAAATTAAATCTTAATCCACGTAGTGTGTTGGGATCAATTTCGTCAAATACAGTTTTACGTGCAGCCATTGCCCAAACATCATACTCACCGGGATGGACTCGCATATAATTAAATTTAAAATTATACAATGGCATACGCAATGCAAATATTGTTTGCTCACTGCCGCGCATTTTGTCAATTGCCTCCGGACGAGGAATTTCGTCACAGTCCGAAATAATAATGATGTCATCGGGTTCAGCATCTACAATACCTCTCAATATTGAATTGCGTTGATGATTTTCATTGACCCAAGGATTAATACTGTTAGGCATGTCGTCTACTTGGATATAAGTTATTTTGTCTGCGTACTCGGGATAGTTTGCAATATCAAAGTTCCAGGGTTTGGCATTATTTGTAAAGGTTTGGTTAGACTCTACAATGACAAAGCGATCCACTTTCGTGTATAATTCAGCTAAACGGATAGCAAGTAAATCAAATTCGTTATAAAATGTAAAACAATCGTATATTTTCATTGAGTATTTAAGCACGATAAATACTTGACATAAAATTTCAAGGATACCATGCACGCCGTAGCTTCAATTAATTTGGATAATTACCAAGACCTCGCTGACTTAACCGACGCACCCAAACAAGAATACTGTGATCGTTATGGATACAAGTTTTTTGTTCTTAAAGAAAAAAAGTACAGTGAATGTATGGGCTTTAACAAAATTGGGTTCGTACTTGATTTATTTGAGCGGTATCCGGACATAGACTGGTTGTTATTTTCAGAATGTGATGCTACAATCACTAACTTAACCATTTGTATAGAAGATAAGATTGATAATGACTATCACATTATTATTCCTGTTGATAGATTAAACATTAATGCTGGAAATTTCTTGGTACGTAATACAGAACAAGGACGTGCATACTTGCAAATGATTATGGCAGCAGAGCCCGCTTATCGAGATCATGAATGGGCCGAGCAGCAGGTTATTATTGATACTATAGACGAATACATTGATATAGTTAAAATTGTTCCGCAAAAGTATATGAATAGTTATATACAAGCTCCATATGACTATTGCGATGTACGCACAGACGTATTGGGCAATAGTGGGGAGTGGACAAGTGGAGATTGGATAGTGCACTGGCCAGGATTGCATAAGCCATTGCGTATGGATCAAGCACAAAAAATGTTAACACAAATAGTTAGATGAAAATATTAATCACTGGCACCACAGGCTTTTTGGGACGTAGCCTCCGAGAGCATTTTGTAGATCAAGGACACCAAGTTATAGAATATCGCCGCGGTAGCGTTGGTCTTGACAATATTATACATGGACATACTCCTGATGTAATGATACATTGCGCCGGGGAAATATATGAGGCTAAAAATATGTTTCGCACCAATGTTGAAATGGTACAAGGCATACTTGAATCAATCAAATCACACAGTCCAAAAACACGGCTAATACAAATTGGTAGTAGTAGTGAATATGGGCCAATGCCAAGAGCAAGTGCAGAAACAGATAGAATCAATCCACAAAACTTGTACGAGGCCACTAAAGGTGCCGCTACGTTACTATGCCAAGGCTATGCTAGGCAGTACAATTTAGACGTATGTGTGGCAAGAATTTACAGTGGTTATGGCGCCTATGAGCGCGAAAGACGCTTGTTTCCCACACTATATCGCGCCTTTTTTCAAGACGAACCCATGGAACTTTATGACGGTGTTCACGATTTCATTTATATAGATGACTTTGTTCGTGGCATAGACATATTGGTTAACAAAGGATTTGTGCAAGGCGATATCATTAACTTTGGTAGTGGTGTGCAACACAGAAATATTACTGTATTAAAAATATGGGAAATGGTTACCGGGCACTCTGCTCCAGTAACCTATCACAATCGCTATTTACGTGCACATGATACTACATTTTGGCAGTGCGATACTGCTTATGCCGAAAAGCAATATGGATTTAAAACCGAGTTTGATCTAGAAGCAGGTATCAGAGAATTTATAAAAAAGAAAGGTTAGTATATGTTTTGCGAATCAGGTTACCAATACTTCCAAAATAAATTAGGAAGTTCACCTTATAATTATTTAGAAATTGGCGTTTTTGACGGAGACAGTGTGGCCAACATTGCTAAAACTCATTATAGTAAAATAGCATACGGAATCGATCCATTCATCGAAGATGGGTGCACTACCTATTATACAGGGGTCGCTGAGAATGAACCAATTACTAAACAAAAAGAAACCACTTATCGAAATATTTCTGGGTTAGACAATGTTGTATTATTTGAAATGTTGAGTTCGGAATTTTCCGAAATATTAACTGATGAAATGGTTGCAGACATGAACGTTGCGTGGGTCTTAATTGACGGGGGTCATCATTACAAAGATGTTAAAAATGACTACGAGCTTGCAATGCGATTAATTGGCGACAAAAAAGGCGGGATTGTGTTTGATGATTGCAATCTCGACGGAGTCAGCCAAGCATATTCAGAATTTTGCTCTATCTATTCCGATAGAATTTCAAACACACAAGATCTACTGGAAAAGTGGCCCGGGCATGTAATGGCGCATTTGATTAACTAAAAATATATGAGTAAACTAACCAAACTAGAACGTAGAATTGTTGATATTACCTATCAAGAAAAGCAAAGTCATCTTAGTAGTTGCCTAAGTGCAGCTCCTATTATTGAAGAAATTTACAAAAAGAAAAAAACTGATGAGGTATTTGTGTTGAGCAACGGACATGCTGGACTTGCGCTCTATTGCAAACTAGAGCAAGTGTACGGAGTTGATCCTGTTATGCTATTACATAAACATGGTATACATCCCAATAGAGATTTAGAAAACCATTTGTATGTAAGTACTGGTAGTTTGGGATCAGGATTGCCTATTGCAGTTGGACATGCTCTTGCTACTCCTAATAAAACTGTCTACTGTATGATCTCTGATGGAGAATGTGCAGAAGGCAGCATTTGGGAAAGTCTACGCTTTATCGCAGATCATCCTGTAACCAACATTGAAGTATACGCAAATATCAATGGGATGGGTGCATATGACATGATTGATAGTGATTTACTTACACGTAGACTACAAGCATTTTTACCACGTATTAATATTAGAGTCAGTGAGCCAACTAAATTACCTTTTGCAACTGGATTAAAAACACACTACCATGTCATGAGTGAAGAAGAATATAAGGCGTTAAAATGAGAAATACTTTTGCTGGCTTATTAAGTCAAGAAATGGGCAACAATCCATTGGTGCGTTTAGTCACTGCTGATTTAGGATATGGCATACTAGATAGTATCCGAGTACATCACAGTGATAAATTTTATAACGTTGGAGCTGCTGAACAACTTATGCTTGGGGTGGCAATTGGTATGTCTCACGAGGGTTTAATACCAATTTGTTACAGTATGAGTAGTTTTGTACTGTACCGTCCTTTTGAGTTTTTACGCAACTATCTCAACCACGAAGGTGCTAATGTTAAATTGGTTGGTAGTGGTAGAGATCAAGACTACGAGCACGATGGCATTAGTCATTGGGCACATGATGACGAAGCAATACTTGCAGGCTTACCAAAGATCAAAATTTACAAGCCTGCTGATATAAACGAACTAAACTCTATGTTCCCGGATTATATTAATGAATCAGGGCCAGCATACTTAAATTTAAAGAGAAGAAGATGAAAATTGCACTTTGCTTTAGCGGTCAACCCCGAGCGTTTAAAACTGGTTACGAGTTTCATAAAAGAAATCTACTAGATCATTATGATGTAGATATTTACTTTCACTCTTGGAACACCGGTGACAATCAAGAATATTTGGAGTTATACAAGCCAGTGGCTTACAGATTTGATGACCAAGTAACTGCCAATTTGGACCGTTATACTAGAACTCCGCAACCTTTAAAGCATCCTAAAATTAACACTTACTCTATGTACTATACCATGAATGAGTGTAGGAAACTGCTTAATGGCAATTATGATTGGGTGATACGTAGTAGAACTGATTATGCTCTAAATGTAAAATTTGATTTTGCAAACTTAGACAATACTAAACTGCATCTTCCCGATGACTATATACCAGCTTCTCGCGACACTGGCAATGACCAATTTGCGTTTAGTTCTATGGAGAACATGATCAAGTACATGAGCACTTTTGAAAACATTGATCAATATTATGATGCAGGCACTATATTTAATGGTGAGGATTTAATGTCTGCAAACTTAAGGCATCACGGATTAATTAATGATAGGTTAGAATATGTGAATATGAATAATCCCTTTCCGCCAAATCAATGGGGCGGTAGCCCTAATTCTCTTATACGTGATGACTTTTTACGTTGGAATCCAGGAGTTACAGTTTGGTAAAATTAATAATACTTGACGTAGATGGTATCTTAACCGATGGTAAGAAGTACTATGATCGTGAAGGTGTTGTACAGTACAAAACTTTTTGCGATAAAGACTGGACTGCTATTAAAAGATTTCGTGCGCTAGGCATTACTGTAATCTTTTTAACTGGAGATCCATTCAACGAAGCTATTGCACGTAATAGAAAAATAGACTGCATAGTAAATCGTGCCAATGGAGCGCATAGCGATAAATCAACTTATCTTGTTGCAATATGCAAACAGTATAATGTCTCCGCAGAAGAAATTGTATTTGCCGGAGACGATGTATTTGATGTTGGACTAATGCGATTGGTCTCTAGTTACTGTCCAAGCGATGCTCCCAATATAGTAAAAAAACATGCACTTGAATTGGCAGCATGTGGCGGGGAAAACTTTGTTATGAAGTTGTTTGACTTTTTAGATGGTGCCAAATTGTTGCCCGAGTGGGAATTCGACAGTCACATGCAAACAGTTTATGAATTAGATTCCCGAGAAAAATTCTAATGTTTGATCTGACTCTATACGGGCATTTGGTTGTTGATACTGTATATGATGGCGCAACAACTGTTATGGAGTTTGGTGGTATTGCCAATATGCGTAGAGCGTTTATGCGCCTTGCGCCCAAACTCAATTTGGGACTTGTGCCTACTGTACTGGGTGATGCTGATATTTTTATAGATCGTGCAAATAGCGCACGAAGCAGTCGAGCAAATTTAAATGCTATACCGTTGCCTGTATCAATTAAACCATCACAAATTTCCCACGTTTTATACCTAAACGAATTACCCAATGTTGATTTTGTATCGCAGTTACCAGGAATAATAACTGCTGACTGTTGCAAAGGTAAACCGGTGGATTTAAATTTACTTAAATACATTGACTACTTGTTTGTATCTGATGACGAAGTAACAGATTTAGAAGCAGTTAAACTTGCAACTAAAGGCACTGTTATTGTACATAGTCCAAAAGGTAGTGTAATTTTCAAAGATGATAAAGAAACTGTTTACACAATTGATCCAAGTTTAATGATTACGAATGCAAATGTTCTAGGAGCAGGCGATATGTTTGCTGCTTGTTTTTTATTTGCATTACACAATAACTTTACCAATTGTACTGAATATGCACATACAAAAACCGCAGAATTATTAAGAGAAATAAATGAAAAAATATAATTTAGTTTTACCCATAGCCGGAAAGGCACAGAGATTTATTGATGCTGGCTACATGATGCCTAAACCATTGATACTTGCAAAAAATAAACACATAATTGATTGGTCATTGAGCTCAGTTGATACTAGCGAGTGTAACTTAATCTTTATTGTTAGATTAGAGCACATTTATAATTTTAGTATAGATAAAATATTAAAAAATAAATTTGGCGATGACATTAAAATATTTGTAGTAGATCGAGTTACTAGAGGTGCATTGGAAACTTGTACACTGGCCAAAGATTTAATTGATCCCAACTTGCCATTGTGCATATATACTCCGGATGTTTACTTTGAACCCACATTTAATTTAAACTCTATCCCCGACACCGCTGATGGATTTTTGTTAACCTTCTTGGCAAACAGTCCCGATCACAGCTATTGTGAAATGGATGGTAATGGGGTAGTAACCAGAGTAGAAGAAAAAGAAGTTATATCCAGACATGCCAACGTAGGCTTGTATTATTTTCGAACTGGTGCAATGTTTTTAAAATATGGTCAAGAAATGATTGACCGTAATCTATTGGTCAAGAATGAATTTTATATTGCGCCAATGTATAATCTAATGATTCGCGATGGATTAACAGTTACTGCCGCAGATACAGAAAAGATGCATGTATTGGGAACTCCGGATACATTTGAATTCTTTTGCAGACGTGTACTGCCCAAATTTGGTGAGAAGCCTATTGCACTAGCCTGTGACCACAGTGGATTTGACTTAAAAGAAATAGCAAAAACAGTACTTGCCGCAAAAGGTATTGCCTTTATTGATGTAGGTACTTATGTTGACAAGCCTTGCGATTATGGCGACTATATATCACAGTCAGGACAATTGATCAACAGCAATACCTGTGACTTTGGTATTAGTTTTTGCCGTAGTGGACAAGGAGTAAACATTGCTGCTAGTCAAGTGCCAGGATTAATTTCAGCACTAACCTTTGATGAGTTTACTGCTGAGTTTTCAGTCAAGCATAACTGTGCCAATCACTTTGCAGTTCCTAGTAGGTATGTAGACCAAGACTTATTTGCACGTATGGTTGACATATGGCTCGCTACCAGCTTTGATGGCGGTAGACATTTTACAAGACTAAACAAAGTATTAAAATGAAATACATAGCACATAGGGGCCTATTTAATGGCCCTGATGTAAACTTAGAAAATCGTCCTGAGCAAATAGAACTAGCACTAAAAAAGGGATACGATTGCGAAGTTGATCTCTGGATCGTAAATTCAGATTTTTATCTAGGACACGACTATCCCGATTATCCAATCAACGAAAAATGGTTAGAACGATTGGGGCTATGGATACATGCCAAAAACTTAGATGCACTACGTTGGTTGACTACGACTGATTTAGAGTACTTTTGGCACCAAAACGATGACTTTACCTTAACCAGCAATAACTATATTTGGACCTATCCCGGGAAGGCGTTAACCCAGCGTAGCGTTATGGTTATGCCCGAACACGTGGATAAGTCGCTAGAGACAGCACGTAACGCAAAATGCTATGCTGTATGTAGCGACTATGTGGAATTGATTAAGCAATAAATCTTGTAGCGTGACTCTCACCGTATAAACGGTCTTTGGTTTTCATGTTGATAAACATAATATCAATTTGTACCAATACTCTATCAGCATTTTCTGGAACGCTACAAACAGAACTAGGCACAAAATTTTGACTTGCCAGGTAGTCTAAATACTGTTGCATATTTGGAGCTCCAATATTGTACTTGGCCATTGGGCACTCTAGATAAATCAAATCAACATCGGGCAATATACTTTCTGCACCTTGCAATATATCTAGCTCACTGCCTTGTGTGTCTATTTTGATAAAGTTAGGTGTTGGCATTTCTGTAAGTTGCACAATAGATTCTAGTGTACTAGCCGGCATTGAGGTTGGTGCTATATTGTCATAGTGTTTGGTATTTTCTCTATAGTAACTATCCCCTGTTGTGTTTGCCAGATAATAATCTACAGAGTCTACTCCAGGTTTACTTAAAATTCCAATGTAGTAGGGCAATCCAGTATTGTCCAAACTTGCTTGATGTACTGGGTTGCCTTCAAACAAATAAAAATAACTATCACGTAATACGGATCCTTTTAGTGCTACACTCCATTCACCATTGTTAGCACCAATGTCGTATACAGTTTCAATTTTAAGGCCATCACGTTGTATGCCTATTAGGTATTGTTCTAGTGTCAAAGGAAAACCTCTTTAAATTTTTCTATTACTACTTGTGGCTTAGATCCGGCTATTCTCTGTGTCCAGTCTTCTGCATTGATATAATCTCTAATGCTGAGAATTTTTTCTTTGACATTGCTGGCATTATAAATCAAGCCCGAATCCTTCATCATGGCTACGTGGTTTTGATCTTCTCCGCCTTCCCATACCATTACAGGTTTGTTAAGACTTAAAAATTCACCTACCGCCAATCCAAAACTTTCTCCATTGCTACGTGCATGTAACATCGCATCACAGGTATTGATAAAATTAGCCTTGGATTGCAACTCGTACATTTCTTTAACAAACTTAACATTGGGATGACTGATCCAGGGCTGAGTATTTGCAAATACAAATACAAAATCATCACGTGTTGATAAAATATCAATAATGGCTTGTTTAACAACGGGCAAGTTAAATGTCATTAATCCGCCGTAACGTCCTATTACAGTTTGTCCAGGCTTAATGCCTAATCCTTCTCTATAGTCTGCAATGGGCTCAGGAAGATTTACAATATGTGGTACAAATGGATAGTTACTGCCATGTCTAGCATTCATTGTGTCTGCAAGCCACTTACTGATGTATGCGTATGCATCACCGTAGGGATTGTAAATTTGAAATGCTTCAAGGTGTCCATAACGGCAATTGGTGAGATTAACGTGACTGCCAACTAGGGCAAAATCAACATGCTCTCGATCAATAATGCCTTGTAGCTCACTTAAATCATCATAACCAATTACTTGGTAATCTTTTTGTAATGCTTCAAGAACTTCTGGTTCAGTACCGCCATCAACATGATAGGGCCTTGCCCAATCATAGCAAATGATGCTTTCGTGTCCTAGAAGTTCTTTAAGATATTTTGCATAGTCTGTGATTGCAACTGTACTTCCGCGATAGCAAAGTACGTCTGTTTGAAACAATATTTTCATGCAACTATTTATTAGTCCTGATCTTCAGCAGTTACTTTTTGTCCAAGATGTTGCTTGAGTACTCGCATTAGTTTACGCTCAGTATCATATACAAATTCTCGTGCTTCATCTTCAGTGTTGATTACCAAAATAAAACCATTTGCGGCTTTGCGTATTTCGATGCTTTCAAACATAATTATTCCTTAAAGGTTGTAAAGTACTAGTATAACACCTATAGAAATTTTAGTCAAGAAAAAGCCCACCAAAGTGGGCAATTGATTTATTCTAATTAGATTAGAAGTTTACTGTAAGGCCTAGACCATATGAATTTTCATGAATGTCTTGATAGCTCTTGCTTAGATTTAAATCAAAGCTGACTTTCTTGACAACTGGAATTGAATATGTACCATATACCACTGTTTCCTTGGGGTTTGTGCTATGAGCTTCGTTGGCACGAGTTTTAACTCCACCAAACGCAAAACCTGGACCAACTTTCAAGCCAGCGTTAATGCCTACTAGGCCATATTGGTAAGAGTTACCTGCTCCACCATTTTTGCCGTCATCAAACCCTAAACCAACATAAGGCGTGATACCAACTACTGTTTTACCCGCTGTGACTTCTGTGCTATGAAACAAGCCAGTGCCATCACGGTAGTCACCAGTACGGTCTTGTAAACCAAGTTGTAGGCCAGCTACTTCTGCACCAAAACGCACATATTCTGCTGCGTATGATTGTTTGGTAACTGTATCACGAACGTGATCAACTTCAACGGTTGCGTAATCAGCACCAAATGCTGAGAATGCCAAAACTGCTAATAGCGCAGTAAATATACTTTTTTTCATGAAATCTCCTTTTATAAAAGTAATCGTATTATATAGTATTTATACTAGTAAAATCAAGTATTTTGGTTAACCGCCTCTACCACCTGTGCGTTTTGCGGGCTTTTTATCTGTGACTTGATTTTTAAATTTTGCTTGTTGTACTTTTGTAGTAGTGCTTGCCGGAACCTTGGGGTTCTTTTGTGCATTTTTTAGAACTTCTACTAAGGGATTGGCTTTCTTTTCAGTCATATTATGCCGTACGATGTATCAAATGATATCCAAACTGTGTTTGAACTGGCTCGCTTACTTCACCCACCGGTGTTGAAAATGTAGCTGATTCGAATGGTGGTACCATTTGTCCGGGACCAAATTCACCAAGATCGCCACCGCGTTGACCACTGGGGCATTTGCTGTGCTTTTGTGCTAATTCAGAAAAACTTTCACCGGCATCAATTTTTGCTTTTAATGTTACTGCTTCATTTAGTGTAGGCACTAAAATATGACTTGCTTTTACTCTCATGTTGTTCCTTAAATAAGTATATTATACACATAATTATCTACATGAGCAATACCATTAAAGATTTCTATTCAATTCATTCTGCCAAAACCTATCAGTATTCACCAGTACCCAATGGCTTAGATGCTTTTAATTGGATTACTGCTACCAGCCGTACACCTTATTTAAAATTGCAACTTGATGGGCCTTGGAACGAGATGCTCGACGAAGCAAAACAACTAGATCACTTGTTTGTACCGCATCGTGGTACCAACAGTCAAGGTTGGAGTAGTTTATGTCTGCACGGTCTTGGTTACGATAAGACTGATACTCCTGTAATGTATCCTGAGTTTGCTAACATTCCAGAAAATCAATTACCCTATCAATGGACTGAGATCGGTGAGAGTTGTCCGGTAGCAACTGATTATTTTAAAAACAAATTTCCTTACCGTAGCTATCTAAGATTACGATTCATGCGATTAGCGCCTGGAGGTTATATAGAGCCACACACCGATGGTGTAAACTTTATGTTGGGTGCCGTTAACATAAGTCTGAACAATCCTGCAGGTTGTGAAATGGTATTGGAAGATATTGGCATAGTGCCCTTTGAAAACTCGGGCACTGTAATGTTGTTTAATAACAGTTATAAACACATAGTATGGAATCAAGGGCACGAGCCAAGATATCATATGATTGTGCATGGCCAATGGGCGCCGGCATGGTCCAAGATTGTGTGCGACAGTTACCAGTTGATGTTATAACCGCGTCCGCTGGATTCAATTACACCCTGTAGTTTTGTGTTAGTCAATTGTGTTTGTAATATATTAAATCTATCAGCAGTGGTTGTTGAACCATAAACAAAAGTTGAATACTGCATGTTGAAAGCGTTGCTCACCCATAAATAAAAATTCTTGTTTATTGTATTGATGTGTTGCACTAGACATACTTGATCCGTTGGGTCTAGCAAGTTAATTTTTAAAAAATAGTGATCCATGTTTAAGTAGCGTTGCCAGGCTGATTTGATATCAGGTACTTTGGCGATTTCAGTTGCCCAGCCATTCCAGGATCTCCAAGCATATCTATATTCAGGATGTTGATCAGCAAAAGCCTGATGTATTTGTTGGTAACTGGATTTATCGCCATCCCAGTTTTCCAATAGGTACTGTTGATATTCTAGCCCAGCACTGCTTATGTCGGCATAGGTCACTGTGGTTGTAGCGGTATCCAGTAAAGATATTCCTTTTAGACCAGAAGCACAACCAATGTAGTGTTCAACTGTGGTCTTGGGTATATACGGATACAGGTCTTCACTGTTGAGAATATACACCGTTTGTTCAAGAGTTTCTTTTTCTTGCAGTATAGTCAACAGTTGAGTACTCAATTGATGCCGGTTCAAGATGTTGCCAGTTGTAAATAATTCTTGCAGTTGTTGAACATTGGCATTGGGATAAAGATACCACTTGGCGTTTCTAGTGTCAAGGTCAACATTGTTGACCGTTTGTTGGTCTTCAATAAAAGCACGTATCACCTTAGCCCCAAACTGTTGATATGTTGCATTGTATGTCATGGTGCCTTTTCCAGCACGTATCCAGTAAGGGGTATAGTCTCCGTGATGCATCTGTGCACTGACTTCCAGTACTGGAGTTGGATCAATGTATGGTGCTGAATCAAATTCAAATGCCGGACTACCTAGGCGGTGCCATTCGGCAAGATTTATAACAAAAAACTGTGGATCCATATAGGTATGCCCTTCTTGGGGCTTGTACATAATATGGCACATTAGATTGGTGTTAAGTTGACGACATTTATCAACTATACTCTCAATGGAGCAAGACATGATGTGTCCTATTGCACTTACCACTACCCATTCGGTGTCGGTTAACTCGGTTAGTATTTGTGTGATATTTCGAGTTTTAATTGTTGCAGTTGTGTTGTAAAAATCTGTAATATCGTGTAACCGTTGACAGTACTCAGTGTCATTGACTGTGATATTATCGTAAATTATTAATTTAATCATTGATTATCAAATCAACAATTCCATTAACATCAGGCAATGTAGAAATAATTTCCTTGCCTGATATTATGTTACCCAACGGCATGCCATAATGTAATGGTCCCGGAACTATATTGTATTCACGAAACCAATTTTGTATTTCAGGTCGTTGTATGATGCTACGATCGCCTAATGCCATGCTGCCACTGTACACTACATTGGTACTTATATCCCAGTGATCTGGACTGTCGTAGTCAAAATAGGCCGCCCAGTAATTTTTACCTTGTATTTGATACACTGGTAACCACACATCGTATTCTAGCCTATCAGTAAAATATTGTTTGTGTTCAAATTTGATTGACTTATAGTAGTCAGTAGGCGACAAATTATCGCTAGAAAAGTTAATTTGGTATTCATAATACTTTTCAAATTTTTCTATTCTATCGTTGGTAGCGAAACCTTCAATGTTGTGTACTGCTGTATTAATATCGTGTACTGCTCGAGAAAATTCAGGGTAGTCATCGGGGTTGAGGGAAAATGTATTGTTGGTATTGTATTCCCATATTGTTCTACTAGCGTGACCTGTAGTAAAACATCGATGTAAGCGATTTAACAATTGCCTACTGGTATTTGACGTTGCATCAAATACTATAGTTTCAATGGGTATAGGAAAGTTTAAACCTAAAGAATTCAAAGTACTGATTGAATTCAGTATCAACTGTTGATTTTTTTCAACTTCAGTTGGATCCCATTTTTTCCTATCGTATGGTATTCGTTCTTGCCAACTTTTCTGCTGGCAAGAACTTTTTACCAATTTTAATTGTGTTATAAACTCGCGAGTAAAAACATTATCTAGTAATTCTAAAACAATATTTTGATTGTTATTTGTAATTAAAGTAATTTGCATATCAAGATGGAGCGGGATAGGAGAATCGAACTCCTGACTTCAGTTTGGAAAACTGAGGTAATACCATTTTACGAATCCCGCTTAAATTTACTTATCTTAGACGTTTTAAGTCTGTATAATTTAATTTACCATTTTGAACTTCAAGTAGTGCAGTAACAGGAGTATGCCAGTGCTGGTGTTGCATACTATGACGGTTTTGCTCGGCAATTTCTCGTGCTCGCATTGCAGCAATAATTACCAATTGAAATCTATTGCCACCTACCATCTCTACACATTTCTCTGTATCGATTGTTGTTCCACGGCTTACATACGACATACTGTCTCCTTGAGTTGACTGGTTGCGGGAGGAGGAATTGAACCTACCATCTATGAGCTTATGAGACTCATGTGCGACCACTACACTTTCCCGCCATAAATTGTTTGGTGCCCCAACCGAGACTCGAACTCGGATGCTCGCGCACTGGCTTCTAAGACCAGCGTGTCTACCAATTCCACCATCGGGGCAATTAAAACACTAGTATAACATACTTAGTCACAGTATGTCAACTGTTATTTTGTCGTTTCTTAAAAATTATTTTGTTTTTTGTTGCAGACTTAATTTCTTTTATATTGTAAGATTCTGGGCAAAATTTACATTGATCTAACTGATTTGGCAAATTATTCAAAAATTGTTGTAACTCTAAATCTGTCATATCAATTGCAGCCGGTTTATATGAATATAATAATTCCCTATCTTCATCTGAAAGTATTAAATTAAACTGCTTATCAATATCCTTAAACAAATCCACTTGACCACATTTATAAAGGTTTCCATTATTAAAATGATAACAATACTTAGAATGGCATATATCATGTGCTTTTTTCGGATCACTGTTATATAATGTAAAAGTTTGATCTATATGATTAGCAATCAAAGCACCTTGGTGGAAAAATGATTCGTGTTGAACAAGTATCCTCACCCCAGCTGAGTCTATAACCAAATATTTTTTACGCTCGTTAGCTATTAATTCGGGCGAGAACTGATAATTTATCTCACATTCTTTTTTTATACTGTCTGGCAAACTGGCCCAGTCAAACAAATTGTTAATGTCGGGCCATTCTTTTGCTTTTATGTTATTATAACTTCTTAAAAAATTTTCATTGAAATTTGGTAAATCTTCAACATTCTCTGGTATTCTTTTAATTTGTATCGGCGGTGTCATCCAATTTTGTAAAAATTCTATCATTCCAGCTATTCTATTTTTATTATGCAATGATATTTTTAAAAGTCTTAAATGGGGTCGCTCTTTTAAAAAATTATATATTTTTTTATCTTCTAGTTTAAGCAATGATCCATTGGTTAGTAATTCGCTGGATGCATTTGGCCATAAGTTACTGAGTCCTTGCCACCAATTCATGTAATCTTTGTTGGCCATTGGCTCACCGCCAAGAATAGCAAAAGTGTCAATGTTTAGCCGAGTGGCCCATTGTGCATAAACATCTTTATAATCCTCCCATTGAGAAGACCCCGAGAAATTATAATTATTAAATCTATTACAACCAGTGCAGTCAAAATTACATACATTGGTGATATAGAATTCGATTATTGATATTGGAAATTTCATAATATTACATCGCAGGGCCATTGCCGTTGTTTTTAAAGTCAATACACCCACCTTCCTCTATGATGCGCTTTTTAACGTCTTCAAACAGGATAGGTGCAAAGTCCGGAGTTTGCTCTACGCATACGCAATGGTAGCGTACATCAACTTCAGGAGTAGCACCCTTGTGCTTGGAGATCATAACACGATTGGCATGCAAATGTCCGTGTATGTTTACGCCAAAGCGGCCCAAACTTTCAGGATGGAGCGGTATGTGACTAAGGATCATGCCGTTCATAACGTGATAGGCTCTAAGTTCTCTAAAGTGAGCACGATAGTCCTCATCCTTAAAGATATCGTGGTTACCACGAATCAAAACCTTGTCGCCGTTAAGTCGGTGCATGATCGAAAGTGCTTTACGATTAATCACAACATCTCCAAGATGGTAAACTTTGTCGTTGGGCTTGACTCGTTCGTTCCAAGCCTTGACCATAGCCTCATCCATCTCATCTGCCGTGTCCCATGGACGCAATTTTGTTACACCGTCATTTCGTGTGAAACGACATACACCGCTATGTCCAAAATGTGTGTCACTTACCAAAAATGTTGCTGGCATACGTGCCTCCAAAAAAAAAAATACTACTGGTGAGTCCGGACGGGTTCGAACCGCCGACAACTGGTTTCGAAGACCAGTACTCTATCCAACTGAGCTACGGACCCGCATAATTAAAGATACTGCTGTGCGTTTAAAGAGGTTCAACATCGTCGTCCCCTTCCTTGAGTGTGTTCATCCTGTAGCCAACAGGAACGCCGTTTAACCGGTACATAGACCCAAGGACACATCTGGTTCCCTAGCAGTTGGGCCGCCGGCTATTGCAGTTTTCTCGCATCTTTAATTATGCTTTCTGTTAGATTGTTTTGGAGATGCCAGATGGAGTTGAACCATCCTAGAAAGTTTTGCAGACTTCCACCTAACCGCTCGGACATGGCATCATAAAATAATTGGCGGGTCTCCAGGGAGTCAAACCCCGGCCTGCGGCTTTGGAGGCCGTTATGCTATCGTAACACTTGAGACCCTAACTTGGTACCTCGTTGGAGAATCGAACTCCCGTATGCACCGTGTAAGGATGCCGTTCTACCATTAAACTACCGAGGCGCAAACTTGGAGCGGAATACCAGAATCGAACTGGTG
>Ga0007816_1000010_pt1 | contig 65222 bp, 86 predicted proteins | sample CryBogCBE27Jul09_FD_71213 | JGI IMG/M metagenome (GOLD analysis project Ga0007816, IMG submission 71213) | Freshwater microbial communities from Crystal Bog, Wisconsin, USA - CBE27Jul09 | ecosystem: Environmental > Aquatic > Freshwater > Lake | place: Crystal Bog, Wisconsin, USA | collected...
TGCAAAAACTGTATCGGTAGTACAACAAGCAGCACCAACACCACAACAACTTAAAAAAGCACAAGGACCTACTAGAATTTAATATGTTAAAGCCAATCAAAATCAAAAAATTACAAGCAATCAAAGATCACGTATTGGTTGCAGATATGAACTTCAAAGAGAGGTTAACCACTAGTGGAATATACTTACTAAGTGATGATGGAAGAAACGCTGGAATACGTCCACGTTGGGCTCAAGTATATGCAGTTGGCAAAGAACAAGAGGATATCAAAGTTGGACAATGGGTGTTAGTTGCACACGGACGTTGGACTCGTGGTGTTGGCATTGAAGACACCACGGGAGAAAGAACAATTCGCAGGATTGACACCAATGATATTTTATTAATCAGCGATACTGAGCCCACTGGCGATGATACACAAAGCACCGAGACATTAGTCGATCCAAAATCAAGGTGGTAATATGGGATACCGGCGTGACTGGGATGCAAATGCTATACGACATGGCATTTGGATGATGCGGGCTGAGTGTGCTAATCCTCGCAACGATGGATTCATGACATGGGGCACTAAACAAGAATTGTACAAACTCAAATGGCTAATAGACGAATCATTAGCCGAATGTAGTACCTACTCAGGCGAACAAGAATGGCTCAAAGAGCAAGAGCAAGAACGTATTATTGATATACTTAAAAAATGAAATGTAAACTATGCAGACAAGAGTATAGCGCCGAGTGCGACTATAGACAAGGACGTTGTCCACACCATCCTGCAACTGTACCAAAATGGTTGATATTATTAGCAACCCCGTTTATAATAGCAGCATGGGCCATAACAAATCCCCGTCGAGTATGGCAACAAGCAAAAAAGGATTGGAATATTAAATGAAAGAACTTTGGACTGAAAAGTACAGGCCCAACACAGTAGATAATTATGTGTTTACTGACCCCGATCAAAGACAAACGGTCGAGAGTTGGATTAAGGATGGAATTATTCCGCATTTGTTATTAAGCGGAAGTCCGGGCACTGGCAAAACAACTCTGGCTAAATTGTTAATTAATGAACTTGGCATTGAAGAATACGATATAATGTATGCCAATGGTAGTAAGGAAGCACGTAAGATCAATTGGGTTGACTCGCTGATTAACTTCTGCCAAACAATGCCTTTTGGCAAATTTAAAGTTGTCTTAATTGACGAAGCAGACTACATGAATCCTAATAGTGTGCAACCAGCACTACGTAACCTAATGGAAGACTACAGTCAAAATGTACGTTTTATATTGACTTGTAATTATCCCAACAAGATATTACCACCAATACACAGTAGATGTCAAGGTTTTCATATTGACAAAAGCGATACTACAGAATTTACAGCAAGAGCCGCAACTGTTTTAGTAACAGAAGGCATAGAATTTGACTTGGATGTACTAGACACGTATGTCAAAGCCACATATCCAGACTTGCGTAAATGCCTAAACCTTTTGCAGAAAAATTCAACCAGTGGCACCTTAATTAATCCAGGAGATAGTGATATGGCCGTTAAAGATTGGAAACTTGATAGTGTAGCGTTATTTAAATCTGGCAAGATTCGTGAAGCACGTACTTTAATTTGTAGTCAAGCAGCTACAGAAGACATGGATGGAATGTTTCGCTGGATGTATGACAATTTAGATCTTTGGAGCAAAACACAAGAAGGACAAGACGAGGCTATATTAGCGATACGCAAAGGACTTGTAAACCATGCCATGGTAGCAGATGCTGAAATTAATCTTTCAGCCACATTAGTAGAATTAACACAAATAGCATAATGAAAATTAAAGACTTACACTTGTTGGCATTTTATGTAATCAAACCAAAAGATCCCAAAATGACACATATAAGGGGCTACATGAGTGACCCTAACAATCATCAGTACGATGAGCGTATTGAGTTTACCAAAGGATTGAAGCCAAACGACCACAGTTATGCCGGTGTAGTATTAAATCTTAGTAAGAAAACTATTGTTAAAAATCGTTTTAATGCTTATGATGGTGACTTTGATAAATTGTTCAAATACTTTTTAGAAGCATACCCACAATATGTTATCAATGTAATGGCACAATTGGATTTACCTTATCTTGAACAGTTTATTCCCAAAGAAGAACCTGTTACAAATGTAATAGACGCAGAGGTACAGACTGTTGAGCCAGCCGCTACCGAGTAAAACTTTTTGCATCCTTCCTTGGGTGCATTTCTTTCATGAGCCCAATGGCGAATTTAGTCCCTGTTGTAGTGCAAATAAGCAAGTAGTCTCGTTTGGAAACATACGAGACTATTCTACTGCTCAAGAAATAATTAACTCGCCTGATATGAAAGCAGTGCGTGAGCAAATGCTAAAAGGAGAAGAACCACTAGCATGTGCCAATTGCTATCGCCAAGAACGTGTTGGCGCAGAAAGTTTTAGAATTAGTAAAAATTACAATATATCAGAAAGTAATTTAGACTGGTTGCTTGCCTCTACTGATAGTGATGGCACTTTACACAATTTTAAAATGCAATATTGGGATGCTAGGTTCAGTAATGTATGTAATTTAAAATGTCGTATGTGTGGGCCCGGATATAGTCATACTTGGGCCCAAGAATTAAACACCAAAGTAAATGGCAGTTACATAATACAAGCACACGATACTGATGTGTGGAGTGATATTATTGCCAAGTACGGCGACCTAAGTGAGTTAAAAGAAGTTTACTTTGCTGGCGGAGAAGTATTTTTTCAACAAGAACATTGGCAGATGTTAGAACATTTAAAGCAGTTGGGTATGAGAGATATTAGGCTTACATACGTAACAAATTTGACTCGTTTAAGCATGGGAACGTACAGAATACAAGACTATTTGGCATATTTTACCAACGTATTGTTCATAGTAAGCATGGATGGCATAGATTCTGTATTTGAGTATATTCGAAGCGGTGGCGATTGGAAACGGTTTGTTGCCAACCTTGAGGTCATAAAACAATACCCTGTACGTATTAGATTTAACATTGTTGTAACCATTTACAATATATTGTCATTAAATCAAGTATTTGATTTTATTGACTCCAATGGCTTTGACAAATATGATCTAAGCATAGCAAACTATCCCGAAGATCAAAATATTGTTAACTTACCACAAGAGCTCAAAATTCTTGCAACACAAAGGTTAACAAAATATCCACGTGCCCAGTCAGTGATTAATTACATGAATCAACCAGCAATAGTTGCATGGGACAAAGTCGTTAGTCAAACAACACAATTGGATCAAACAAGGAAAGAAAGTATTTTAAAGATTATTCCCGAATTCACACCTTATTGGAAATAAATATGAGTATGTTAGACATGTACAAAATTAAAAAGAAGAGAGCAGTAGATCCCAATGCTCCTCCCCGTCCCAATTTGCTCAGTCACGAAAAAGTTCTTAAAGATGTCAAACTCTCTAACGACCAACGTGATCAGGAAATAGCACAATTAAAACATCAAGTCCGTGAACTTGAATCAAAACTTAGAAATCAAACAATATATCTAAGCGAGTTACACAATACTGTTACTCGTTTGAGCCGCAAGTAACGTTACACATATAGTTCTTGCCATTTTGCACAGTATCTATTGCCCAGGTCTTTTCCAATTCCCAAAACCACTTGATTGCCGCTTCAATACCTACTCCCAGTGCATTGTTGTTGCCCATTATATTACGAGTTTGTTCTACACCTAATGGTATCTTGTTAGTTCTTGGAGCATTGCCTAACCAACAACAAGGGAACACTTCGCCATTGCTTTGTACATAAATTGCCGCAGGCTTTTTGACTTTGCAAGTGATCTTTTTAAAACTCTCGGTCTTGTCATACCGTGTACGTTGAAAAACTAAATCGTGTTCGCCATGCTCACGCAACCACTGTCGTGTTTCTAGTATACTGGAATAATCTCGTATGTCAGGATCGGGTGTGCCAATACTATGTGTGTACACACCTTCTCGGTTAAACACAACTGTATTATTTCTTCCATGATCAATTAATTCAAAATGTTTAAATCCCAAAACAATACTCATTTGCTTTGCTGCTTCAATTTGATGTAGATTAAAGTCAAATTTGATCATAGCCCAAGTTGCATTACCTCCAGCAGAAATAAATCGTTTAGCATTGCTGATGATCAAATCAAAGTCGGTGTACTGTCGATACAATTGATGCGTGTCCTGTAATCCATCAAGCCTAAATTTCACTGTTCGCAATTGCGGTATCCGTGCAAGTGGTTCCCATATTTTTGGTTGTCCACTGGCATTAGTACTGATTTCTATGTTGAGATCGGGATTGGTGTTGGCAAAGTAATTGACAATCTTTAAACCGTCACGACAAGTTATGAAGTCACCGTGATTGCCGTTTATGTTGATGTTTTTGATTTGTGTCAAAAACTCCGGGGGAAATATTTTTTGTGCTTCTGCAAGCGTCATGTCATGGACAACATAATCTCCATGATCTTCAATATCTCCGCCCCTGAGGTTTCTAGGACACTCAGGGCACGAAGCATTACAACGACTACTTATTTCTAAGTGAACATTTTCGATATCATTGTATTTGAACATTCAATATTTATAGGCTATATCTCCCCATAAATTTTAAGTATCTCTACTACCGCAGCATGTCGGTGTATATCACGACCCGCGAATTCAACTCCTGCGACATAGCGACTATTTTTGTATTGGCTGACCAAACGTTTGAAGTCAATTAATCCGTTGTTGTTTTCTTTGCGGTCCGCTTGTTGCGTGTCACCTGTTACCACCATTTTACTTCCATCACCTAAGCGAGTTAACAGCATTTTCATTTGACTTGGTGTGGCATTCTGCATTTCGTCAGCAATGATCCACGATTGTTTAAATGTCCGTCCACGCATAAATGCTAGGGGAGAAACCTCAATTACTTGTTCATCTAGCATTTTAGTAATGTCAGCTGGGCGGTAATACTCAGCAAACACATCCATAATGGGTCTTGTCCAGGGGGCCATTTTTTCATTTAGCGTTCCGGGCAAGAATCCATGTTGTTCATCATCTACTCCCACTGCTGGGCGAGTAATCACAATCTTTTTGCAATCACCTTCTTGGTAGGCTTTGATAGCGGCCATAACTGCCAGCATTGTTTTACCTGTACCTGCAGGACCTGTTGCAAATATAATCAGTTTCTGGGGATTGGTTAATAAATCAATGTAGTTCTCTTGATTTAAACTTTTGGGTTTTAATTCTACACGTCGACTACGTTGCACGAATTCCTCGGTTACTACACGTAGATCGGGCTGGGCATGTCTTTTTTGTTTGGGTTGTTGATACTGAACGGTTTCTACTAATCGATTTCTGCGTTTGGACAAGTGTACCTCCTTGGGATTGATGTCATCATGTTCCATACTGTATTGCGAACAACTGTATGTTCACGCAAGTATTTAAGAGCCGTCCCAAAAAGGTTTACGTAGTGTTAATAAAATTTCAATCAGTCATAAGTATTAGACTGCACTATAATTTTTCATATACAAAATATAATCTATCATTAGCGTCTTGTTTGTATTTTAGTAACTTTAGATTATATTGCTCAGCAAATGCACTTACTATCTCAAAGCTCCAAGGGAATATTTCAACATAAGGTCCATTCTTGTGAGTTATTCCGGGATTGGCACGTAAGTAAAACTTTCCCCCAGGCAATAACAAATTAACGCAATGTTCAAATCGTTTGGCAATATCCTCTGAGTTGCCAAAGTTAATCGATCCCAATGCAATAATATGATCGTATTTTTGATTTACTCGGTAATCCAATATATCAACTTCGAAGTCAGCACAATTATTGTAGGGGTCAATTCCTACTAGATTTTGTATGCGTCCTTTAAACGGATGATAGCCGCAGCCCACATCCAGTACTGCCCGCGGATTTTGACTGTTGATTTCTTCGGCTAATTGGAATCCAGTGTAATCATAATCATTGGTTCTTGGCTTCCATATTTCACTGAAAAAACGCAAGATGTATCGCTCGCTTAAATCATCAACAATACTGCGTAGGGTGCCAACATAGTCACTGGGTAGGCCAAGTTCTGATTCTACTGCATCTCGAAATTTGCGGTAGCGTGCCGGAGTCCAAGGTAGTGCATCCACTTGAGTTGTTTCGTCTATAACAATTGTGGCGTATTTGGGCAAATTAAAGGCAATGTGTAAATTTTCTTTAATCAAGTTAAAAATTTTAGTATTCATATAAATAATTTTGTTAAAACGTAAAATTTTTACGTATCGTTGATTTTCTATAAGTATTTACAACAAAGGACCTCTAATGAAAAAATTATTAGCCATTCTAGCACTAGTTCCCGTTTTGGCGTTTGCATGGGAACCCACCAAGACTGTCACAGTCGTTATAGGCAATACTCCAGGAGCAGGTAACGAGATAGCATTTCGCAAACTGGCCGAAATCGTGCAACGAACTGACCCCAAGTTTGTGTACGTGGTACAAAACATTCCCGGAGCAGACAGTGTTGTTGCCAATAACCGATTCTTGGATGTTGCACCTGACGGTTATACCATCAACTTACCCAGTCACATGAGCAGTTATGTTACTAATGACATTTGGGAAAAGTCAATCAAAAAATACAACTACGATAGTTTTGTTGATGTGCTGACCATTGGCAAGAGTCCGCTGGCCTTGGTTGCAAGTCCTCGTAGCACAACAAATACTCCCGAGCAATTTATCAGTTTAATACATACTACAACTGTGCCAATTAGCATAGCAGTGGGTGGTGGTGCACATCGTACTGCATTTGAGTACTTGATGATGAAGGGACATGGTAACGCTGATTTAGTCAAGCCAATTAAATTTAACGGACCTGCACCAGCAGTACAAAGTGTAGCACAGTATGATGGCAAGGTGGGCACCGAGTTTGGTATCATGCCCATAGCAGTGGCCAAGCCTTTAGTGGAAGCAGGTAGAGTCAAGATAATTGGCTTTACTGGCACACGTCGTATGCCACAGTTTCCCACAGTGCCTTTGTTGCGTGATGTAGCACCTGGCATCAATGTATATGCCGCATGGGCAATTGAACTACCACCAAACACACCACAAGATGTAGTTGAATGGTATCAACGAGCGTTCAGTGCAGCAATACGTAGCGAAGAATATCGCGAGTGGTGTGCAGGACAAGTTGTGTTCTATGAGGAAAGCGAACTAACTCCTGCAGGGTTGCGTAAACATATGGATGAATTACGCAAGACATTTTTACCTGTATTGGAAAAATTAGATTTAAGTAAAGAATGAAATATATTTTTATAGCTGGAGCTCCAGGTTCAAAATGGAGCAGTATAGCAAAAAACATTTATTACAGTCCCGACATTGATCGCAGTGACTATCGTGATGAATGGACTTACTATCACGATGCCAGTGGCAAAATGGATTTGATGCACTTGGGCGCTTACTTTGATCCGGGTATGGAATGTGACTTGCCCGAAGCAGTGGATTTCCATGGTCGGGCCAGCTTAGAAGCAATATTTGATGCGCCCTTTACTAAACAAGATAATGGTATACGTATTATCAAAAGTCATGTGTTTTGCAACCACATAGATTTTTTACGTCGGACTTGGCCTGAATGTCCTGTGGTGTTGGTACATCGCGGTGATGATGCTTGTTTGGGTTGGTGGGTCAAATGCGGACACTTTAATATCACATATCCCTTATATAATAAGTACTATATTGATTTAGCTACAATGGCCAAAAAGATACAACAACAGAATACAAATCTAGTAGAGTCTTGGAGCAAACACACAAGTTGGATGGATAGTGTAGGAACAAATAGAGATTTAGCTAGAGCATTGGGCATTGCACCGCCGCCTGATGAATACCAGCAACATTATGTAGAAAACGATATAGACGTAAGGGTAATAAAATGAAAAAAGAAAGCAGTTTTGACAAATTAAAGAAAGTAAGTAACTATCATTTTGATCCAACCCGGGTCGATAAGAAACAAGATGTGTACTTTGAATTGGGCCGAGTCGACACAGACTTCTCACGTGAGGTTCGAAAGATTGTTGCAGATTCAAAACCCGCAAATTGGGAAACACGTGGGTTTAAAGGTGAGGGTGTGGATGTTCCCCGTCCCGAACTAGTAGATGAAGAATATGATCTAGAACGTGTGGGCATTGATCCCAAAGTTGTCATAACAAACTTGGCGTGGAAACTGCCTAAAAAATTACAAGCCATCAGTGATGCGTTTGGTTTAGAAGATAACATGGCACGTATTCATGTGCAACAACCTGGACAACTTTGGCACCTGCACATTGACAAACTATACAAGTGGTTCCCTGAACATCCAGAAAAAGTTGGTAGATACTTTATTGCATTGACTGACTGGCAACAGGGACAGTTTTGGAGTTATGGGAATTACACACATACCCAATGGCGTGCCGGAGATGTGCATACATTTGATTGGCGTAATATTCCTCACTCAACTGCCAATGCCGGATTCCATCCTCGAGTTACTCTACAATTAACTGGTATCATTACAGACAACACCAAAGCATTCTTGAAAGAACTCAAGCGAATACCAATGGCGCTATGAAACGTTTACTAATAATAACTGGACCTCAAGGATCAGGAAATCATTTGTTTAGTAGAGTGTTAAGTATGCATCCCAATGTTGCTGGTTGGGATGAAATGCTCTCTAACTATTGGGTGCCTAGTGATCAAGAACCCTTTGCTGAATATTGGGTCAGTCCAGAAAAACTAGAAGCCAGTCACTTTGATGGCCAAGACTATCATCTTGCTAACGTAAGTTGTCCATTCTTTTTTGATGGAGTGCGCTATGTTCCCAAGATTGTAGAGGTTGCAGAACGTGCAAAGAGCTTTGGAGTTGATGTGCAAGTGGCCATTATTGTACGTGATCAAAACATTAATCAAGTGCAACAGATGCGTGTACGTAAACAACACACAACACCTATTGCACAAGAATACTACTACAATACCTTGATACCCAGTGGGCTTCCTGTACATTTTTTAGACCATGAGGCATTTTTCCTACATAGAGAACACTATATGAGTTGGGTGGGAAAGATAACAAATTTTCCTGTTGAAACAGATAGAGACAAATTGTCTGCATTTATTACTGAGGATGCCAATCACAAATATGTCAAATACATCGACAAGCATTGGCTTGACGAATACGTACTTGCTGGATGTCAGCCAACACGTGATTCTAGACTAGGTTGACTTTGTTATATAATTAGTTTATAATCTAAAAATGATTACTCACAATAACCCTAAACTAGGCGTTTATACCGTTGGCGAAAAAACTTTTTATTCTAAACCATTGGCCTTAATCGAGGCTACTAAAACAGGAAATTTCCCACTGTGGAATTTTAATAATGATATTTTCAGTAAGGTTAATTGGCAGCAAGAACCCGACAGTAATTTAGATGAGTTGTACCGTATACGGGCCCAACAACTGCGAGACAAGTATGATTACATACGAATGGAATTTAGCGGTGGAAGTGACAGTGCTGTAGCTCTTTACAGTTTTGTAAAAAACGGAATACATATTGATGAAGTTACTGTTAGATATCCTAAACAAGGCGAAAAAGATGTCAGTGCCGATCCATTTAATCATAAGCCAGAAAATACACTAAGTGAATTTAAATTTGCAGCAGAGCCTGCACTAAAATGGTTAGCCATACATTCTCCTAAAACAAAAATAGTCATTCATGATTATTCTGAAAATATGGTAAGCTCATATTATGATGAAACTTGGGTTTTTAATTCGAAAGATTATTTTCAGCCAGGACATGCATTTAAACATGATCCACTAGGATATCAAGAGCACCGCAAATTAGCAGATAGTGGGAAAAAAATTTGCATTCTATATGGCATTGATAAACCCAAAATTTGTATCAAGGATAAAAAATGGTATTTGTATTTTATTGATGTGATTGCCAATCATAGTGTTAGTAAATTTGATGAATACAACAACATGAACATTGAGTATTTTTTCTGGTCGGCAGAGTTGCCAGAACTAGTGCACAAACAAGCATGGGTAATTACCTCGTGGTTTAATTTGCCATCAAATAAACACGCACAGTACCTATGCCGATGGCCAAATTACAGTTATACCCAAAGAACTGCATACGAACATCTAATTAAACCATTGATATACCCCGACTATGACCCAACAACATTCCAAACCAACAAACCCAGCAATAGCTTTTATAATGAAATGGACCATTGGTTTTATACAAACTTTCAAAATACCAAACAGTATCAACGGTGGACTGCAGGATTACAACTATTAATTGATAAAATTGATCCTAAATTTTTCAACTATGAAATGTCTAAACCAGTAGGATTTGTTGGCTTTTTAAGTCCGTTTTATTATCTTGGGGAGGCAGATTTTGTAGATTCGGGTATTAATATACATAATCGATTTTAATCAATTTGCTAAATAACTATAGCAACGCCGGATTCCCCGACGTCGGATTCAAAGGACGCCTAGAGACTTACTCTTTTACTGACACTATCAGAACGCCCACCGTAGCATTTTATGCAAGCTATAAAAATTACAAAGGAACAACAAATGAAACCAATTAATATTAAATGGGTATTAGCTCATGAACCCATTGATATTTTTATCAGAGCTGCACAAGAATTTTCTAGAGTACTAGAACTTAAAGCACCAGGTCAAGTTAATATAGAAATCTTAACCTTAGGCGAGTACAGTCAAAAATACAATAATGGTGTTAAAGTTACTAAACAACAATTACTAGATTTAATGGAATCTGGAGCGATTGAAATGAGCCAGATGTACACTTATGTACTAAGCAAGTACAACAAAGATCTTGATGCATTAGATATGCCATTCTTGTTTGAAGACCACGATCATGCTGCTCGTGTATTTGAAGGACCGATTGGTCAAGAATTACTAGAAGGATATTCAAAGAACAGTAATATCAAGGGCATGGCATTTACTTACAGTGGCGGATTTATTAATTTGCCTTTTGGTAAAGACGTTAAAAATCTAAGCGATATTGCCGGAGCCAAAGTTCGTGTTAGTCGTAGCCCAGTTGCTGCTGCAACATGGGCCGCAGTAGGCGCTGAGCCAGTGCAAATGGAAGTCGAAGAAGTCACTGACGGCATTCGCGATGGTAAAATTGAAGGTGGCGAAAGTTCATGGCCACGAGTTTACTCTAGCAAACAAAACGAAGTAGCAAGTACTATTATTGATAGCGATCATAGATTGTTATTAACCAATATTATTATCGATAACAAGTTCTTTAACAGTCTAGATGCTGACTTGCAAGCAGCAATGATGGAATCTGCTATTGAAGCAGGACGTTTTGAGCGAGCTATCAGTGTAGCTGATGTTGAGCCAACTATTGCTCGTTGTAAACAAGATGGTATTAACGTTTTTAAATTAAGCGAGCAAGACCGCGCCAAATTTAAAACAACCACAGAATCTTTATACGACCAATTTGAAGATTATTTCACCCCTGGGCTAGTAGCAAAGATTCAGCAAGCCAAATATAATTAAAGGAAACCAAAAATGAGTAAACGCACAGTACGTTGGGTTTTGGCCCATGAACCAATCGAGTTGTTTATCCGTGCCGCAAAAGTATTTGCTGCAGAAGTAAACGCAAAAGCACCAAATGAACTAGAAATTGAAGTTTTAACCATGAGCGAGTATGCTAACAAGTATAATAATGGTGTTGTAGTTAGCAAACACAGTCTAGTAGACTTATTAGACAGTGGCGCAATTGAAATGAGTCAGACTTACACAGTTACACTAGGTAACATCAATAAAGACTTTTGGGCCTTAGACTTACCATTCTTGTTTCAAGATCATGATCATGCAACTCGTGTATTTGAAGGCGCAGTTGGTCAAACTCTACTAAACAGTTTACAAGAGTCTAAAAAGATTAAAGGCCTAGCATTTACATACTCAGGCGGATTCCGCATGATGGCCGGAAATGGCGTTGTAAACAAAATTGAAGACATGCGTGGAATGAAAGTTCGTACAAGTTATAGCCCTGTTGCTATTGACACATTCAAAGCAGTTGGTGCTGAGCCAGTTGCAATGGAAATTGAAGAACTATCAGAAGGTTTAGCACAAGCCGATGTTGTAGTTGGTGAAAGCACATATCCACGTGTTTATGCATTGGGACAAAACGCAGTAAGTAAAGTTATTAACCACACAGAACACAGTTTGTTCCTAACAACTATTTTAATTGGTAGTGACTTCTGGAATAGCCTAAGCACAGAACTACAACAAGTAGTAAGTGATGCAGCACTAGTTGCCGCTAATTATGAGCGTAGCATTAGCATTGATGATGTTAAATCAACTCAAGCTCGTGCACAAGCTGATGGCATTGAAATTGTAACAATGAGCAAAGCAGAACAACAACGTTTTGCCGAAGCTACTGCTATTGTGTATGACATGCACAAAAATACATTCTCTGCTGGCTTAGTAGATAAAATCCAACAAGCCAAATAATTTAAACAAATTATTCAAATATGTGTGTAACAGGTTGACCCCTGTTCACATTTCGTGTAACATAGTAATTTAAAGGAAATCTCAAATGAAAAAAATTCTAGCACTGCTGCTATGTGCGGTTGCCACCATGTCATGGTCTGGCGAAACAGTTATGGTTGTCTACGGTTGGAGTCCTAGTGATGCTGCTGCTAATTTTCATAGAACAATTGTAGCCGAGGCAAATAAAATTCAAGACAAATATACATTTGTATTTGATTCAAAACCTGGAGCTGGCGCAAGTATTGCAGCTCAATATACATTGAATAATACAAATGTTATATTGGCCTCTAGCTCAGCGTTTTTTATTCGTCCTAATTTTTTCCCAAATGAAAGTTATGATATTAGAAAATTTAGAGAATTGCTACCAGAATGCAGCGCCCCGTTTTATGTTATTTCTAAAAAATATAAATCTTGGAAAGAAGTGCCTACTGATGCGCCATTAACCATTGGGGTCAGCGGACTAGGAATTACTACACATTTGGTTTCTACAGAGATTGCTAAAAAGTATCCCAATTTGCAAGTAATACCATTTAAAAGCACAACCGAAGTTGTAGTAAATGTTATTAGTGGTATCACTGATTTTGGTGTTAATTTTAATGGCGACAGTGAACAATATGTAAATTCAAATGACCCTAAAACCAAAATTTATGTATTAGGGGTCACTGGAGCTGTTCCTGATGGAAAAATTCCCAACTTGACTAGTCTTGGATTTCCTGCGATATTAGATTCAATGAATTCCCCGGCCCAATTGATAGTTCCTGCTACACTGTCAGAATCCAAATTTAAAGAATGGAGAGAGATAATGGTTAAGGCATCTAAAACTGAAGCAACCAAATCTGCGTATCACGTAGATCATTGTGTTCCTCTGAATCTTCGAGATGATGAATTAGATCCTTGGTTCACTAAACAAATTAATAATTGGAAACACATTGCCTCAGGGGTTACACTACAATAATGATAGAACAAAATCCTAAACTAGGCTATTATCAAGTTGGGGATAAAATTTTTTATTCCAAGCCTCAAGCGTATATTGAAGCCAGTAAACATAATCTTTGGCCCAAATGGCATTTTAATTTAAAAACTTTTTTAACTTTTGATTGGGAAATCGAACCAGAAACCAATCTCAGAGAGTTGTACCGTATTCGTGCTCAACAAATACGAGACAAATATGACTGGATACGGGTGGAAGCCAGTGGCGGCGGAGATAGCACTACCGCAATATATAGTTTTTTACTAAATGGTATACATTTAGATGAAGTGGTATTTCGCTATCCCAAACAAGGCGAAAAAGATTTAGTTGGTAATCCCAAGGACACAAGGGCCGAAAATACACTAAGCGAATGGGATTTTGCTGCTAAACCGTTATTAAACTGGATTCAAACAAATTATCCCATGGTCAAAATAACCGTACACGATTATAGCGATAATTTGATAAAAACTGACTATATGAAGGATGAGTCTTGGGTGTTTACTACTCGAGATTGGTTTCAACCAGGTCATGGAATTAAACATGATAATTTTGGCACTCGTGAGCATAAGCTATTAGCCGATTCGGGAAAAAAGATTGGCGTTGTATATGGCATTGATAAACCCAAATTAACCATAGTAAATGATGAGTGGTATCTTTACTTCAATGATGTGCTAGCGAATCATCCAAATCCTGTTGTTAATGAGTATGAGAATATTAGTTCAGAATTATTTTATTGGAGCCCTGAACTGCCCGAAATGTTGGCTAAACAAGCACATATGGTAAAATCATGGTTCAACATGCCCGGTAACGCACATCTAAGAAATTTAGTAGCATGGCCAAATACTGATATTGCCCGAAGAACTGCATATGAAGCATTGGTTAAATCTATTGTATATCCCGATTACGATCATGAAACATGGCAAACCATTAAACCAACTAATAGTTTTTATAATGAAATGGATCAGTGGTTTTATGATAACTTTTCAGATACAAAGTTATACTCTGCTTGGGAGTCGGGGTTAAAGTTTTTAACTGATAAAATAGATGACAGACTTTTATCTAAAAGAACAGGGCCCAATGGCACTAACGAGATAGTGGGACTTGCAATGATGACAAGCCCATTATATTACCTAGGACCCGTAACTAAACTTGAATCTAACCCAGCATTTATAAATCAAGCATATAAATCAATAGCTCAATATGATGTATTTTTAGTAAAAAACAAAAAAATCATTCAAACAAAGGTTTAAATTGCGTTTGGCTAATCACAACTAACTCTTAAAATTGTATAAATATTACAACTATGCCAGCGAATATTAAAGAATTATTAGACAATACCAAAGAAATCTTCATGACAGATTCAGCAGTTAGCTCACTGCTGGATTTTGAGCGTGTAGTTGACGAACTTGATTTATATGCTTTCAAACACTGGAAACAGGGCGAGCTTGTTAAAGGCCCAGTATACGAAAAATATTTTGTATCTTGTACATTTATGTGGCCCTATAAAAAGATGCCCGATCCACGTGGAGCAGTTAGACTTACAGAATTTGGTTGTGAAGTAAACTATCGAGAAGATCACTTTGAACATCCCAAAAAAGTCAAAACACCTTACGATTACCAACCTGGCACAAAAGTACCAAAACTGATCAAAAGTCCAATTTGGTTAGTTGAAATTGTTATGCCTAAAAAGCTAATGCAAGACATTGAGCAAGGTGCATTGGAATTAGCATCAGGCACAGTTGATATGGAAGACATTGATGATGCTTATCAAAGCGGAGTTGATGACCCTATCAATCAAGAACAACAAATTGATAACACCTTAGGCGGAGAAGAAACCAATGCTGAACAACCAACACAGTAATATCAATGAAGGTCTCGAGCTTGGCGATTTAAAGCGACTGGTGCACCCCGAGTTACACATCGATGAATTTAAAAGCAAGATCGGCGATGACAAAGACATGGTGGTATTGAGTTTTAAAGTTGCTGGCAAAGAACCAGCTATCGATCTTGTTAACTTTCTTGAAAAAGGATATGATTGTGTAATTGATGCAGATACTAGCACTGGCGAAATGGATGATGGCGATTATCTAGTATTTGTCGAGATTACTCGAGACAAAAACGTACACAAAAACATAGAAACAATAATGAGCGATATGATGAATGTTACTGAACAAAAGCTCAGTGATTGGCGTGTACGTTATGCCAAGGATAATAAAGAAACTTACTTTAGCATTGAGTCTTTAGAAGAGTTAATTCCTTCTAGTCCTGAAGAGTACGAGGCCAAATTTGGCTCTCAAGACCTAGATGAAATGCGTAGTGCCGCTGGTTTACCGATACCAGCAAGAGCGCCAAATACAGAATACATAAGAAGTTTAAAGGCAGCTGCAGGAATACTATAAGTATTTCTATGCTAGAAATCATTACCGTAGTTTTTGCTCAAGAACTACCCTTATTAAAAATACAAGCACATAGTATACAACAATACATCAATGATGTAGAACGTATCACCATTGTTATTAACGACAACACTAATGTTGCATCCATGATTGATACACAGTGGTGGGGCAAATGGCATGATAAAGTCCGCATTGTTACTAGAGATAAGTGGAAATACTCAAGTCGTTTAACAGGATGGGAAGAACAACAATTACTCAAACTACTAGCTGCAAGCGAGGCTATTGCCCCTTGGAGCATGGTGTTAGATGCTAAAACTTGGTTCAAACAAATGTTTGACTCTAATGGTTTCTTTGACGAACAGGGTAGACCAAAAACTGGTGCTATTCGAGTATTTCCGGTATTTGAATCAAGCCAAAAATTCATAGAAAAATACTATAATATCACCATGCCTGATGTACTTGGGCCAGCCGGAGTTCCTTTTATGTTTCACAGTGAAACTGTACGGGGATTGGTTAACGGCATTGATGATTTCATAGAGTTTTTTCAAACTAACGTAAAGTATCCCAATCTAATCACAGAGTTTCATCTTTATTCAGGATATGTTATCGCTCAATTTGGCAGTTATGAAGCATTGTATAATTTGACTCCGAGATATAATGTATTAAACATCGCCGATTATGAAGCTGACAGATTTGATCAAATGTTAACCGAGGCCGAGACTCTCAAAAGATTATTAACAGTTAGCATACATAGAAAAACCTACAAACTATTGAGTGAATCCCAAATCCAACGTTGGGTTAAATTTCTATTAGATAACAGAATTATTACAAACGAACAAGAAACTATTTCTCTGCTAAATACTTTGTAACCTAAATTAGGGAGATTTTTCAATGAGTTTTGAATTCGATTTTACCGCAAACCACGTTCACCAATTACTAAATGGTAATCCACATGCCCAAAGTTGGTATGAGGCATTGTGCGATGAGTTACCAAAATACAAAATTACCACTAAAGAACGTGTTGCTATGTTCATGGCACAAACTGGGCACGAGAGCGGTAACTATACTGCTCTAGTAGAAAACTTAAACTACAAACCACAAGCACTAATGGCTATATGGAAAAAGCGTTTTCCTACTATGGAGATTGCCAATCAGTATGCACACAATCCTGAAAAGATTGCTAATAGAGCCTACTGTGATAGAATGGGCAATGGTAGTGAAGAGTCGGGCGATGGCTGGATGTTTCATGGACGTGGCCTAATACAACTTACCGGACGTAGTTTGTACGAGGCATTTGCAAGAGAAATAGGCAAAGGACTAGAAGAAACTGTTGCCTATTGCGAAACTCCCGATGGTGCTGTAGAGAGTGCTTGTTTCTTTTGGGAACACCATGGATTAAATGCAATCAGCGATGCTGGCGATATAGTACATGCCACTAAAGTAATTAATGGCGGTACACTGGGTATTGAAGATCGTACTGCTCGTTACAATCACGCAATACAGTTATTTGGTGCATAATGTTTGAGTTTATTATTCAACATATACTGGCACATTTGCCTGTTTGGTTCTGGCCCGCAGTTGCTGGCGCAGGAGCACTGGCATATTTCCTTGCAGGATTTTTAACACATTTCCCTGCACTAAAGATATATGGATGGTTATTTAAATTATTGGGTGCTATAGTATTTGTACTGGGCATTTTTATTTTTGGTGGCGCAGGAGTTACTGCTATATGGCAAGCACAGATTGAAGCGGCACAAGCACGAGTAGATGCCGCAGTGGTAGCAAGCAAAAGCGCCAATGACAAGTTGGCGCAAGTTCGTAAACAAAAGAATCAAGTTATTGTAAAACGTCAAGTTGTTATACAAGAACGTATTGTAAAAGATGCAGCCAAGATTGATGCAACGTGCAAAGTTGCTCCAGAAGCAATTAAAGATTTAAATGATGCCGCAGCTAATCCGGAGACAAAGAAATGAAATATCTCGTACCCGTTTTATTATTAGCCGGATGTAGCAGTTTCAAGGCACCTCCTGTCACAGTTGCTCCTCCATGGCCTGATGTTCCGCCAAGCATGATGGAATCATGTCCGGATTTAAAAACAGTTGACACTAATACCGACAAACTAAGTGATGTGTTAACCGTAGTAACCGACAACTATACACAATATTATCTATGTGCCGGAAAGATGGATGACTGGAACAATTGGTATAACACACAAAAGAAAATTTACGAAAAGGCAGTAAAATGAAACGACTAATCTTTTTATTCATGATAGTATGTCTATCTGGTTGCGCGGCAGTGGATGCTCTTTTAATGGGCAAATATGACAATAATGAATATCAATTGATAACAACTATACGTTATGATGCACAACTGGGTGTTGCCAATTGTGCCGATAGCGAGGCAGCAAAAGCCAGTGCTAATCAAGTGGCGTATACAACAGGACTGTATGCACTATACGAAAGTGATCGAGCACACAACGAAGACAGTATCAAAGCTTCAAAGGCTTTAGATACAATAGCACAAGAATTAAAGAAAAGATACAATAGCGGAGAAAAGATCAATGCATTGTACTGTAAACTTAAATTTGAAAGTATAGAAAATAGTGCAGGACTAATCCAACACGTACAAGGAAAGAGACCATCATGACACAAGACGATTTAAACAACCAGCTAGCCACTTTGATCAATAGTGGTGACGAACAGTTTGCCAATGCAGCACAATTTGTGCAACAGGTAATACAACAAGTGCATTCAGGCGATATGCCTCCAGATCAAGCACAGGAAGTACTACAGGATGTACAACAACAACTAGCAGTAATTCAGGCCATGGAACAAATGGCCATGAAGGAAACTTTAAATACAGTTATAAACGGCGCAATTAGTTTAATTAGCGCACTAGGATAAGGAAAACAAAATGCCAAAATTAGATCCCGATGACGAAGGTCAACACCCAACAAGCGCAGACATAGCGGCGGCACAAACCAGCAAAGCCCCTAGTTTGTTTACAAGTAGTGCCCCTACTCAGCCAGCTCCAATGGCGCAAACATCAGCACCCGTGTTTAATGCTACTCCTACACAATCCAATTTTGGATCAACTGCTCCCACTAGTGGGTTTAACAGTGGATTTGGAAATAGTCCAAGCACTGGATTTGGCGGTGGCTTTAACGCACAACGCCCACAACAAAACGCTCCAGATGCCAACACAACTGCTGCATTTGGTAATTTAATGGCCGCAAGTGAAGGCAAAGAGCCCGAACACTGGATGAAGAGTTTTTGGCGTCCAGCAATGGGTTGGTTGTATATGCTGATCTGTTTCATGGACTTTGTGGCCTTTCCCATGATCAGCATGTTCTTGCCCATCATTGAAAAAGGTTTTGGAATACAAATGGGCTATACTGCATGGCAAAGCCTAACACTCAGCAACGGTGGACTTATCCACTTGGCGTTTGGTGGTATATTAGGCGTAAGTGCTTTTGGTAGAACAATGGAAAAGAAAGCCGGCGCAGCGTAGTCAAACAACTACAAACTAACCGGATAGTTTGACTCTATCCGGTTTTTCATTTATAATTATAATATGACGCATTATGACACTTTAGGAGTCGGAGAAAACGCTACTCCCGATGAAATTAAAAAGGCTTATAGAAAGTTGGCAAGCCAACACCATCCAGATAAAGGTGGCGATACTGAAAAGTTTCAAGCTATACAAAGTGCGTATGATACGCTAGCCGATAATGACAAACGTCAACGTTATGACCATGAAAGACGTAATCCGGGCGGGGTGCATTTTCAATTTCACCAAGGCGATATAAATGATATATTTAGACAATTTGGATTTCCAGGGGGCATGGATCCATTTGGTCAATTTAGACATCCACAACAACCTCGACGCAATAAAGATTTAAGAATTGAATTACCTGTTCCATTGGTAACCACACTAGAAGATCAAGTCAAAACCATAAGCGTACAAACTACAAATGGTACCCGAGAAACAGTAGAAGTAAAAATACCACGAGGTGTAGTCACCGGAACACAAATAAAGTACTCGGGGCTTGGGGACAATTTGTTTAATACAATACCACGTGGAGATTTATATGTGCAAATAACTGTACATCCTGCTGATGGATTCTCTGTTAATGGGATTGACTTATACACCAAGTTTAATGTAAACTGCTTAACTGCAATAGCAGGAGGCAATGCTGTTGTAGTTGGACTGGACGCAAAAGAATTTACAATTACTATTCCGCCAGGTACACAACCCGGAACCAAATTTAGATTAAGCAATCAAGGATTAAATCAATTAAATTCAGATCAAAGAGGAAATTTATATGCTGAAATGTCAGTAATAATACCACAAAATTTTACAACAGACCAACTTGAACTTATTCGTACATTAATCAACACTAACTAAATATTTTTATGAGCTTACAACATAATCCTGAGATTGAAGTAGTAATACAAAATGCCACAGATGCAGCAAAAAAATACAATCACGAATACGTTACCTTAGAACATCTTGCACTTGGCTTGGTAACCTTTAAGCCATTTAATGATTTACTATTTGCGTTTGGTGCAGATGTTGATGGATTAACTCGTGATTTAGATGAGTATTTGCAAAAACAAACTTATATTGTAACCGAATCTGAAGGATATAATCCAAAGAAAACACACAGTCTAGAAAGAGTTTTTAATCGTGCACTAACACAAGTAATGTTTAGTGGACGTAGTCATGCACAAGTTATTGATATCTTTTTAAGTATCTGCACAGAAGCCAACAGTTATGCCAGCTACTTTTTTGCCAAATACGGACTTGACAAATTAAAAGTAGTTGAGTTCTATAGAGACAATTATGTTGAAACTAGACCGGCACGTAGAGCAAGTAATGCTCGTGCCGAGGAAATACTACGTGAGCATTGTGAGAACTTAAACATACAAGCCAAGGAAGGCAAAATTGATCCGGTAGTTGGTAGAGAATTTGAACTGGAAGAAATTGCACACGTTTTGGCCAAGCGTAACAAAAGCAATGTATTGCTAGTAGGTGATGCTGGTGTAGGTAAAACTGCCATTGCCGAAGGACTTGCACGTAATATTGTCAATGGCGAAGTTCCTGAATATTTAAAAGACTATACAGTTTATAATCTAGATATTGGCAGTTTACTTGCCGGCTCAAAATATCGCGGTGAGTTTGAAGAAAAGTTCAAAGATGTTATTTCTGCATTGCAATTGAAAGGCAAGTGCGTATTGTTTATTGACGAAGCGCATCAAATGCGCGGCGCCGGATCTGGTGCACAAAGCTCAGTGGACTTTGCTAACATGATTAAGCCTGCATTAACAAAGGGTAATATTAAAGTTTTGGCAAGTACTACTTGGGAAGAATACACACAAAGTTTCGAAAAGGATCGTGCACTAATGCGTAGATTCTGTAGACTTGTTGTTGAGGAGCCTACTCCACAAGTGGCCAAGGAAATTTTATACAATTTGAGAGAGTACTTTGAAACCTTCCATGGTGGCAAGATTGCAGATGATGCCATTGAAGCAGCAGTGGATTTAAGTATTCGTTATCAAACAGACAAGCGTTTACCAGATAAGGCAATTGACTTAATTGATACTGCGGCAGCAAAATTAAAAATCAATGCAGTTGATTGGACTGTTAACAAAAGCAACATTGTTGATGTTATAAGTAAATTTGTCAAAATACCCGCAGAACAAATTGGCAGTGAGAGCACCAAAAGTCTAGCAGGATTAGAAGACACAATTAAAACAAAACTCTATGGACAAGACTCAGTTGTTGATACTGTATTAGAAAAGATATATATTGCTCGTGCTGGATTAAAAAGCATGAATAAGCCAATTGGTAACTTTTTGTTTTTAGGGCCAACAGGTACAGGTAAAACTGAATTAGCAAAATTACTTGCCGAAGGTATGGGCATGAAAATGTTACGCTATGATATGAGCGAGTACCAAGAGAAGCATAGTATGGCCAAGTTGATTGGAGCACCACCGGGATATGTGGGGTATGATGATGGTATCCTAGGTGGCGGTATGCTGATTAGAGACATTGAAAAGAATCCCAATGCAGTTATACTATTTGACGAAGTTGAAAAAGCACATCCTGATGTAATGAACGTGTTATTATCATTAATGGATGAAGGTGTTGTTACCAGCAGTAACGGTAAACGAGCAGATGCACGCAATTCAATTGTTATTTTAACTAGTAACTTAGGTGCCTCAGACAATGAGCGCAACACAATTGGATTCAGTACTAATTTACAAAAGACTGGTGAAGATGACAAAGCAGTACAGGAGTTTTTCAAACCCGAGTTTCGTAATAGACTAGATGGTGTTTGTAAGTTTAACAAACTAGACAAGTTAAGTATCAAACGTATTGTTCTTAAATTTATTGCCGAAGTTAATGATTTATTAAGTGATAAATCTATCAAGATTACGCTAACAGAAAAAGCAATAGAACAACTAGCCGAAGTTGGATACGACAGTAAAATGGGGGCTAGACCTTTAGCACGAAAAATTAGTGATCTTATCAAGGTACCGTTAAGTAAGAAAATATTGTTTAATAATATTGCTCCAGGCACTACCATTGATGTAGATTACAATAAAGAATTTACATTTACCCCAAAAGCGCAAACGCAACAACCTATAGTGGATGAAAATGGATATATCGTTCTGGAACAGTCTTAATTCCGATATCAAATTCAAATCTACCAAGAAGCAATTCTGGGGAAAGTATCTTTGGCGCATGGAAATACAGGCCAATTGTGCCAATGTAGCATGTTATGACGACCCCAAAAATGCTGTAGAAATATTAAAATACCAAATGCACAATCGATCCAATTTCGGCGGCAGTTGGCGGAGTCCTTATTGGCATAATCACACCAACAAGTATGAGAATGTAGACTTTGGATTATTACAAAACATTAGGCTTATCAAAGAAAATTTCAAGGCCAATATTAAAACTCGAATAGAAGATAGTAGCGTACAATTTTATGCTTGTAGCGAAAATGAATTGAAGTCAATTTCAGCTTTGTTGCCCAAAGATTGTATCTTATACATAACCGGTCCGGTCGCTGGTACTGAGGAGTTATTAAACTCAGATGTAATCATTGCTCCAAAAATACCATTCAAATACAAAGTGATATTGCGAGATGGCACTTATGCTTTGCCACTAAAAGAACAAATACTTAATTTGTTAGAAAGTCAAGAAGATCTAAAAATTACTGCTGGATTAAGACACAATCTAAAACGCCCTTATCCGGGAATGTGGGGAGCATTTTTCTATGCAAATGATTTGGGCATTACTACTATGCTGAGTTTAATGAGTCCAGGGATTGTAGGAAAAATTCACGAGGTAGTTCAAGCATAATAAATATTAGTATATTTCAAGGAGTGCATGATGGCACGGATTCAAGAAGAAGTGATTGTTATTACAGTAAGTAAACTACACAAAAACACACCTGAAGGTACTGTCACTGATAGCGATATTGTATCAGAAGATACAATATCAGCATTGGCATCAGTAGCCGAAGAATTGCTTGGCAACGGAGTCGTTGTTGAAGTTAGCAAAGCATAATCAATTAACCAAAAGGAAAACATGAGTACTAAGAAACCTGACGCTAAAAAAAGTCAAAACGATGCCGTTGCATTAATCAAAGCCGCTGCTGCTAAACAAGCTGCACAGGCACAACAACCACAACAACAACAAGGTTCACAATATGATTTTAAAAAGAATCATTTGCATATTGGTATCCCTTGTTATGGTGGAATGGTTTCTGAGCCAACAATGACCAGTTTGCTACGTTTTATTCTACTTGCACAACAAGCAGGACTAAACTGGAGCCTGGACACAATGGTTAACGAGAGTTTGGTTACTAGGGCACGTAATAACCTAATGGCCAAAATGATGAGCAATCCTGCAGCAACACATTTTATGTTCATTGATGCTGATATTCGTTTCCAACCAGAATCAATATTGCAAATGATGGCGTATGAAAAAGACGTTATTGGTGGCTTGTATCCTAAAAAGGCCCTGCCAGTTAACTATGTTATCAATCTCAAGCCAGAGACAAAGATCCAAGGTGACATCTTTACTGTTGACACAATGGGCACAGGCTTTTTGATGTTTAAGCGTAATGTATATGAAAAGTTAATTGCAGCACATCCAGAAACAAAATACGTTGATGACGTTGGTTTAGGTAAACAATTTGAGCCAATGATGTACTCAATCTTTGATTGTAAAATTGACGAAAAAGGACACTATCTTTCAGAAGACTGGTTGTTCTGCAGACGTTGGCAAGAACTAGGTGGCGAAATTTGGGCACACAGTAAAGTACTATTAAACCACGTAGGACACTATGAGTATGCAGGTGACTTAGACAAGCTAAAGATTGCCGAACGTGGTAGCATGGGCATCATTGAAGATACCCTAGCAGCACAAGGACAAAAACTTGGTGTTCCAGCACCAATCCCTACTCCAGTTTAATTATGGCCACTACCGAAAAATTGCACATTAAAATTACTCTAAGTGGCACCTATTGGGATAAGGTGCCCGAGTATACTATATTGGTTGACGATACTCAAATTCAAAGAGCTCAACTGTCTCAACCCACTGACACAGAAGAAGTCATTGAGTTTGACACTGAATTAGCCGATGATGAGTATCATGAGCTCAAGATCAGATTGGAAAACAAAACTGATAGTGATACTGTAGAGAACGAAGATAAAACTGCAATTGTTCGAGATATGGTATTAAACATACAAAAAATTGAGATTGATGAAATTGATCTCGGTCAATTGATATCTACAGCAAGTTTGTATACTGGCGACGATGCATCAAGACCTGTGCTAGATAACTGTGTAAATCTTGGATGGAACGGAACTTGGGCGTTAAAGTTCCGCAGTCCTTTTTATATTTGGCTACTAGAAAACATATAAACTAAATATAGTAATAGAGAAATATTACTATGTTTGTTACTGAATTATTTGAAGCAAAAGAGCGCCGTGTGTTGGTAGTATACCCAGGGCGCTTTCAGCCTTTTCACCTAGGACATATTGCGGTACTAAAGCACCTCCAAGCCAAATTTGGAGCAGACAATGTACGTATTGCCACTAGTCCCAATACTGTTCAAGACAAAATAGCATCGGGCGCAACGCACGATAAAAAGTCAATTCCCAAGAATCCCTTTAACGCAAACGAAAAAATTCAGCTAATGAAGGCAGCTGGGGTTAATGATCATCAAATATTATTAGTTAATGATCCATATGGCATAGATGCCGTAGTTAGTGCCGCAGGCGTTGATCCAAGATCAACTGTTTTAATTTTTGCAGTTGGTGCTCCAGATAAAGAACGTTTAGAAGTTGATAGTGTTTATCAAGAATTTACGCCCAAGCCAGACAAGTTTGGCAATCCTAGACCAACTAAACTTCCACCGGGCAAAAAAGTAGGTGATGAAAAGCCATTTAAAACACTACCAAAGAATCTAGCAGATACTGTTACTGTAGGTGATGGACATGCGTATGTTTTAGTAGTCCCAGAAAAGAAAGTGCCATTTACTATTAATGGCAAAACACTAGATATTAGTCATGGTACTGAGTGCCGTGCAGTATGGAATCAAGTTCGAAATAATCCCAAAGAACGTAATGCGTTTTTAAAGACACTATACGGACATGCCACTCCTGAGCTGGTGCATATATTCAACAAGATACAACCTGACTCAGGAGCAGAGCCTGTTGCCGGGACACCGCCAGCAAAAACTCCTACCCGGTTACCAGCACCAGCTGAGCCTGCAGGTGGTATGGAGGTTAAAAAGAGTGCCAAGCGAGCCAATCCATTGGTTAAAGAAGCAGTATTGCCCACTGATGCTCCTCCAGGGCAAGCACCACAGACTGCAACTGCCCCACAGGCACAAGTCACTGACACCCCACAGGCTCGAGCAGCCTCTCAAGCACTACAAAAAGGATTGCAAAAATATCAACTATTGTATCCCAATACCGATCATGGCTTTATCACAAGATTTATCGATCACATTGAACCCAATGGTACTATAGTTGTTGCTGGCGACAACAGTCCACAAAAAATCAAAGCATTGTTGGCACAGGGCGGCGGAGCACAGTTTCAAGTTGTTAATCAAGAGCAATTGCAAATAGCACAAGTTAGAACCGTGCAAGAAATGGGAGGGGTTGGTGTCGTCAAAGGTGGCAGTGATCCACGTTATAGTACTGCCACAATGGGCGATCAAAATGCAGTAACTGGCAAAACACTAGGTAAAGAAATGCGTGATCTTCATCTTGCTGAAGTTGATGATTTTGATACAACTGCTGCTAAAATGAAACAAAACTTATTGGACATGGTTGATATGCGTATACACAGTATTCAACAAATGATCAAGGGCGATCCTGAAGCTGCACAGGCATTTACACCAAAGTTAAAAGAACTTGAACAAAAGAAACTAGAGATAATTATAGGTAGAAAGTTAGGAGCCAACTAAAATGGCTCACACAGTTATCACCTTAGATGTGTACTGTGATACAACGCAACACGGCACTCCTGTGTATCGTGTTTATGTGGACAATGACCTACTAACTGAACGTAGTTGGGTATGGCCTGCATACGAAATATTCATACAAGAAAACTTAGAAGTAGATATCGAACCTGGCGCACACCAAGTTCGCATAGAAAACTGTGGAGCTGAAACTGTATTTAGACCCCGTAATTTAACAGTCAATGGCGAATTAGTGAACACACAAGATTTACAGTTTTCTACTTAACGCTAAATATACAATATATTCAGGAATCACGATGAAACCCACAGAATTTTTACGAGAATTTACCGATGCACCCAGTGATGGCACTGATGCAACTATGGCTAAAAACACCTTGCACACCATTGTACGTGTAGCCAGTCACTTAGAAGGTGCGTTAAGCGACAACGAACATTTACCTGAATGGGTCGAGGAAAAACTCGGAGCTATTAAAGAAATGATGGTCACTGTCATGGACTATGCATTGAGCCAACACGAAATAGACAAAGAACACGAAGACGAATTGCCTGCGTTCAACATTGGTGATGCTGAGCGCACCATGAGCGAGATGGTTGCCGATGAAGGAATTGAAGAAAGTGATTTGTATTTGCCAAAGTCACATGTGGAGGAGGGCCAAGGAGATTTTGAAAAAGCACTTGCTCGATTTGATGGTGAAGGTAATATTGGTGGTTGGATACCTGAAACTGAATCAAATTATGAATTTGGCAAGTATCAACCCATGGTAGATAAAGCACTTGAACAGGGTGCAAAGATTTATGACTATGATGATAATGAAGGTGGTTATGATTATCATGGAGAAATAATTGCAAGCCCAGATGGCATGTTCTATTCTAATATAAATAATGAAATTGCCGCACACAAAGGCATGGGTGAAATGATGCGAGCAATTAGAAAAGCATTTGATGTAGACAGTTACCATGGCATGGGCGAACCAGGACCAACCAAATTTGACAAGTTAAATTCAAGACGTCCTACTACTCCCGATGATCTATACAAAGTCGACAATGAGAAGCTGGGTAGAAAAAAGGGCACGTTAACTAAATCACGCAGAGATGCCATGAAGTCGCCTTATCGTGGTGGCTTAGGTGGACCAAAGGGTGTGTTGCCCGAGCAAGGTGTGGCGGAGGGTGTTAACGAATATCTATGGCACGGGTCTAGGTATAGAAATGAGGTACTAGTACCGCGTCAGGCTAATGATACCGGTGGTAAAGAAGAAAGTAATAAAAATGCTATATATGCTACACCTAGTGCAAAAGTTGCTATAGCAATGGGACTTACTACACCGGGCTCGGATACAGGTATGTTTCCTAATGACCCACAAATGGTACTATTCAAGGGCGGTATTAGAAAAGGTGAAATGGTTTACTTGCACAAGGTACCTAAAGATTTATTCATAAAACACAACAGCAGAGAATGGTATAGTAAACCCGATGTAAAAGAAATTAAACCCATAGACGTAGTAACAGTTCCCGTAGACAAATGGTTAAGTTTGATTAGAACTGCTACCCCTAAAGATTTAGAACTACAGAAAAAAAACATGAAGAAGCAAGGTGTGGCGGAAGGTCGTAGAGATGCTTACCAACGCGACTATGACAGAAGCGTTGCCGGCATGGATGCAGGTCCGCTGGGATATGAAGAAGAATGGGACGAAGGGCCCCGAGAACCCACTTATACAGTGTATGTAAGTGACGGCACAACATGGCACCGTGAGGGTGGCGTATACGATCACGAGATGGCAGCACAACGCTATATCCATCAACAGGTGTTTACAAAAAATCCCCAAGCACGAGTGGGCATATTGGGCCCGGGTGATGCCAAGCCGGTAGTGGTACCACCAATCAAGGGACACACATATAAAGAATCTGTAAAAGGTGCCATGGGCTTGAAAGAAATGGCATCATTGCGACAACAACTCAAACACGAACTGAATCGACTGAGTGAAGATTCCGGTGCTACTGTAAGCAGTTCAGTTGCCACTGTGGTTACTGAACTAGGTGCTGGTGGCATGACTAGAAAACAAGTTGAATCAAAACTAAAAGGTTATACCAATAGACAAAGCAACGTCAAGCATGATATCAAACCACCCAAGGCTAAAAAATAATGGATCAGCACTTTAGCAATATCATAAACACGTTCAAACGTTTAGACGAGTCAACAAAAAAGAACAGTCACGGACACAGCAAAAAACAACAAGCAGCTATTGCTATTGCTAAACAAGGCATGGCGGAAGGCGGTATGCATGATGCCGAGCACAATCCACGTGGCGCTAAATTTGGCGGCTATTGGAAAGGCACAGACAAGAATCCGCCTCGACCAGGTCAGGGTGTAGGTTCATCTGAAAGCATCCAGGAAGAAATAGCACGTGAGTGGAAAGCCTACGTTCAAGAAGCTGGCGCAAACAATCCACAACAAGGTGGACAACAACTAAATCCACAACAACAACAGGCTCGGGAACGAACATTAACAACCAGTGTACAAAAAATTTCTCAAGCCACTGGTAAAAAGCCTGTAGGTGGTGTTCCTATTGCGGTAAAAGGTGCTGATGAATTGTTAAAGAATCCCAATGCTGATCCTGCAACAGGAAAAGGCATGAGCCCACAAGCTAAAAAGTTTACAGCCACTGTAACTGATGAACTTGGGCCGGCACTACTAGATCCACAAGCGGCTCAACAAATTGCTACAGCAGTTAAACAGGCAACACAAAAACAAAAAATGCTGCCGCAGGAGTCAAATAATGTTTTTAAATGATATTGTAGATGCCATGAGCATCGCCGAAGCCAAACGCACACAAGCACAACGCAATCGTGAACATTGCCGCACCGGTTGGCACAAAGAAGGATCAAAGGCCAGTCCCACTTATGGCAAAGAGGTCGAGGTCAATAACTGTGTTAAAAATGAAAGTGCGGCGGAAGGTGAGCATGATGCCGAATTCATTGATCACGAAGATAGTTTTTATAACATGGCCAACTTTGCTCATGAACAAATGCGTCAAGGTAAGTTATTACAAGATGTGGTTAAATATTTGGTAGACAATAACTATCTTGAGGGACGACAAGTTAGTACATTTGTAAAACAGGTGCGTGGCGAGAAATGGAATGAAGGCGTCGATGATACTGTAACATTTGGTGTTGACAGTGAAAAGGCCTACAATCATATTATGACAAAATTTGGCAAAGCGATCACTTGGCGTGGCGATGACATGGTGGCTCCACGTAAGTATTGGGCGGCTATACAACAATTGGCACACGACGCCGGCGGAGCAACTGAAGAAACCGGATACGAACGGGACGTAGCTGAGACCACAGGCGATAAGCCTTTTGATAATATGATGAAAACTATTAAAACGGGCACAAAAAAACAAGCCACTGCAGATAGACGCAAACAAAAAAAGCAAGACCAAGAAAGAACAAGAACCGCTATTAGCAATATGTTTGGCAGTAGCATGGATCAATTGAAAAATTTAAAAATTAAAGAGCAAGGTGTGGCGGAAGGCTTGGAACAAACTCCCGATCAGGTGCGGCAAACTCTCAATGCCTGGATGGAGCGAGATCAGCAATACACGGATCCAACCCAACGGGCCGGGGACCAAGCAAAAGTTTGGCCCTACATTCAGCAGAACATAAAAACTATACTTGCAGACAAAGGTGAGGACGGTAAAGGTAGTTATCCGGCGGCACCTTATGCGGCTTGGTTATTAGTTCAACACATGGATGCTTATCCGCAAAATCAAATTGAATTTTACAACGCACTAAAACAGGCTATACCCAATCATCCTAAGATCCAATTCTTAAGAGATCGTGCGGCAGTGAATCAATGGATATTACAAAATGCCAATAATCCTAAGTATTATTACAATAGTGAACCATTGCCCAATCCCACAGTAAATGTGCGTAATCCTGCCATGTTCAAAGATGCTGGTATAGTAGCTACAAGTAGAAAAGAAGCATTAAAGAATGCTATAAATGCAGGAAATAAATTGTTGGTGGCTGCGGTTCGAGCAACTAAGGCAAAAACACAACCAAGTTATAAGCAAGGCGTCGAGGAAGGCTGGAAAGGCAAACTAGCCGGTGCTGCTCTAGCAGGAGCAGTAGGCGCTGGTGCAATGGGCTATCACGATGCCACTCCTGATATTGAATACAAGGGGTATACATTCCAACATGCACCGCTCAATGTCAAAGTGCCTGGATCAGCACACTATGTCAAATTGGATGGCAAAGAATACTTGATGTGGAAAAGCAACAAGCCTGCACTACCCGGTAATCCAGAATTTTTATACAAACTCAAAAGCGAAGGCGATGCAGAAAATCTTGCTGGTCTGGAAGAAGATTCATGGCATGGTGAAGGTGATGCTTGGCATGGCCAAGGGCAAGTAATGGAATATGCAGATGCACATATGGTTCCAAACGATAGTGCAAGTGCTATCCCGGGAACATCCGAGCTTGACGAAAATACACCTAGTAGACAATCACTGATTGACTTACTAAAAGATCAGGTTGATGTTAGTCATTTAGAATTACTTACATACGATGAATTGTTAAAAGTATGTGAACATTATGGCATTGAATTGAACGAGTATAATTCTGCAGATCCTGCAATGGGACCAAGTCCAGATGACTCACAAAGTCCAATTCATGAAATGACACAACAAGAACGACGTTTAGTTGCTTTGTATCTAGCAGAAATGAAACGTGCGGGATACTTTGAATAAATATACATTATGAATGAAGAATTAATTAACTCCGCTAAAATTGCTTTTGCCAGCAGTTTTAGTTTTTATTTAAAAAGTCACAACTTTCACTGGAACGTAGAAGGTCCTGCATTTTATCAATACCATAAACTATTTCAAAAGATATACGAAGATGTTTATGGTAGCATTGATGATTTTGCAGAAAACATTCGCAAAAGTGGTGGATATGTTCCTGCTAGTTATACACGATTTAGTACACTAACTGAAATTGCAGACGAAACACAAATTCTTCCAGCAGAAGAAATGGTACTTGTATTATTAGAAGATGCTGAACACATGATGGGTATACTTAAAGTTGTATACGACCTAGCCGAATCGGCTGGCGAACATGGATTCTCTAACTTCTTGGCCGAACGCATTGATGCGTTCCGTAAACATGCATGGATGCTACGAGCAACAACAAAATGAGAGCAAGTGAATTTTTAATCGAATCCAAGGGCACCACACTGGGTGGATTCACAGTCAAGCCCCTACACATCGGCGGCGAAGTTGATGAAGCATTAAAACTGGATGCACCACAAAAGTCATGGCCCAAACAACACATGCAAGCCTACTTGGACCGTATCAAGACTGGTACCAAAACCAAACAAGATCGTTTCAAGCCCATCATCCACGGCAGCAATGTTAAGGCCATTACCAAAGACGACGGAACAACAGAATGGGACCTAGAAGATCTCAAGCGTCAAATCACCACCCCGCCTAGAGCTATTCTGGGTTCCAATGCTAAGATGAGCAAGAGCAAAAAAGAAGGTTCTATTACATATGACTTGACCTTGCCGGCCCTAAACGGCATTGTGGTAGATGAAGAAACCGGCGAATTTGTGGAAATCACAACCTGCCCTGGTGCAGGAGAATGCCAACACTACTGTTATGCTCGCAAGGGCGGATATGTAATGTTCCCAGCAAGTTCAATGAGTGCGGCACAAGCACTCAACTTCTTGGTTAACCATCCTAGCGAATACATGGAGATGTTTGATCAAGAAGTTAAAAAAGCCAAAGCACTAGCACAAAAGAATGGTATCAAACTTCTAGTTCGTGTGCATGATGCAGGTGACTTCTTCTCTAAAGAATACTATGATCTGGTAATGGGTGTTAAAGCCAACAACCCAGACTGCAAGTTTTACTTCTATACCAAGATGGGAGATATTGCATCGGCGGATCAGCCAGATGATGTCATTGGACAATTCAGTCCGGGCGCCAAGAGTCGCGAGGTCAAAACAGTGCAGGTCGCACGTGATGCTGGCAAGCATGTGAAGGATGCTGTGACCCTGCCAAAAGAAATGTTCCGTGACTTGTTTGTTACAGATGCCAAAGGCAAGTATGTGAAAGACGCAGAAGGCCGCACACAGGTCCGGAGCCCAGAAGATTGGGAACACTTCAAGCACGAGCTGGCCGCTACTTACAAGATTGACCCACAGTCAATCATCACCTATGATCAGATGGTCAAGATTCCTGAACCTGGTCCCATTGGTGAAAAGAATGTACTGCAAAAAGATGGCACAGTTAAAAAAGTGCCAGTTTATGTTCCAGCCAAATGGAATGTTGTAGTATTCCCAGCAGGACACGGTGATCTAGGCGCAGCAAGACGTGATGTGCAAAAACAGTTCTTGATGTTCCACTAAATACTCATTATGCGAGCAAAAGAGTATTCTAAAGAAAGCGACAACCGTGCATTTGTACAAAAGTACATTCCTTGGATCGCTGAGCAATTGGGAATTAAAGAACTTCCTGAAATCACATTGTTAGATGCTCCTGTTGATACAACTTTTGGGCAGTATAACCCAGAAACAAAAACTCTAAATGTTGTTATTGCCAATCGCAATCCTGTAGATGTGCTACGTACACTGGCACATGAACTAACACATCACAAACAAAACTTAGCTGGCGAGTTGACTGCGGGCGCAGGCGAAACTGGTACTCCACAAGAAAACGAAGCCAATGCCAATGCTGGCGTTGTTATGCGTGACTTTGCCAAAGACAATCCTGAATACTTTGGTTTGGAAAAAAGTAGTATAACCGAAGAAGCATTTAACGGCATAGATATCACTCTTGAAATACAAAAAGATGATGAATATGTTGATGATGACGATTATGATAACCAAGTAATGTATGTTACTGCTACAAGTAACGGTCGTGAGTTAGGGCATGTGTTATTTGCCTTCGACGGTGATGAACTATTACCACAAGACCTAGAAGTTGAAGAACGCTATCGTGGACAAGGCATTGCCCAAACCATGTATGACTATGTGACTAGTAAAGGTTATAAGATACGCCGTAGTGGTCAACAAACTGATGCTGGTGCCGGCTTTTGGGCAAAACATCGACCTGAACAAAATGTTTGGGAGGAAACAACAAAAAATCCTGCACAAGATCCCGCAGTTGTGGCACTGTTAAATAAAATGAATTATCGCATGTGGTCTAAAGGTGATGGCGAATACATGATGACCTTTAAAAACACACAGCTTGAATTCAACAGTGCCGGAGTATTTTATAACGGTCCACCAGTGAAAGGGCCCAACGGTGTCAAACCCAATTTTGGAATTAAATGGCGTCATGATCCCGAATGGTATAGTCCAAGAGGCGAAATAAGTTTTGAACATGCTTGGAAAATGGGATTATTCCCGAAAATTCAAGGGATATATCCATATCTCCAAGAAATGGATAAACAGGGCCATAGCGATCGCAACAACTGTCTCAAAATAGATCAAGCGATAGTAAAATCCGCTATCGACCATGTTTGCAGTCAAAACACACCAGTCAATGAAGACAGTGTAGACGATAAAAAACATCAGTCTGAATTAATCGACTCATTAGAAAATTGGATGGCCATGGAGTACAATTTCCAAGACATTGAAACTATTCTAATGAGTCCCGAGTCAAGACCGTTTACACGACCGCCTGCAAGTGTACAATGGGTGTATCGTGCTATTGTGCCGCGTAGTCGAAGATTAAATTCAATCAAAGCCCGTGGACCTGTCGTGGCCTATGCTACACGTATAGAAGGTGCTATTGAATTTGTACGTGGCTTGGATACAATAGATCCGTGGTTAATTGTTCGTAAACCATTCAACCCTGCAGATATGCTATTGGATTTTACCACTATGTATGAGACTATCGTACAACCAGATGCATATAGTGGATACGCAGTCGAGCATGAAGTTTGGATGAGATCTACACCCGCATATAACAAAGCAACTAAACAAGAAGTTGTTTTGACCAGCGCACAGTATTATGCAGATAACTATGCCGAAAGCATCCACGAAGACAGTGGCGAGAATGAATGGAATGAATTATCTCCAAAAGTCTCTAAGGATACCAATGCAACTCCTGCAATTAAAGATTTGCAACATGATTTAAAAGAGCCATATAGTTACGATGCAATAGATCACATGATGACTGCTATTGCTAAAAAATACAACATGACTCCACATGACCTACATTTGTTATTTGTTGATAAAGTGGGAGCTACTCCAGACGTTTGGATTAGAAGCCGTGGTGCAGATCCTGACAAATGGACTAGTAAAGATATTGAAGAGAACTTTGCTGATGGCAAGAAGCCCGGACGTAAAGGTCTTGCTAAACGCAGTGGTGTTAATACCAAAGCCAGTGTAAGTAGTCTACGCAAAACCGCTAAACATTCAACTGGTGAAAAGGCTCGTATGGCACACTGGTTGGCCAATATGAAGGCTGGCAAAAAGAAGCATGCCAAAGAAGACGTAGATGAAGCCGTCGGCGAAAAGAAACTGGTTATATTTGACATTGACGATACACTAGTAACTACCAATACTCGAGTTGGGGTAGTTCGAGATGGTAAAACCATCAAGACACTAGACAGTCATGAGTTTACCTTGTACAAAAAGCAACCTGGCGAGGAATTTGACTTTGGGGCATTTAGAGATGCCGAAGACTTTTTCAAACACGCACAGCCAATTGCTCCTATGATCGAACAGTTAAAAGATGACATTGCAACTGGTAATAAAGTTGTAATGGTTACTGCACGAAGTGATTTCAACAATAAAGAAATATTCTTAAAAACATTTGAACAATGGAATGTGGACATGTCAAAGGTACATGTATACCGTGCTGGCAATGATACAGACCCTGTGCCAATTGATGAAAAGAAAGCACGTATTATACGTAGACTACTAAATGGGCATCCTTATAACAAAGCCATTATGTATGATGATTCACGACCAAATTTGGAATCATTTTTAAAGTTACGACAAGAATATCCCAATACTAGATTTTATGCCTGGCATGTGGACCACAGTGGACATGCTAGCGAGTACGCACGTGCCGTAGATGAAAGTTTATTTGAAGCTGAAGTTGCCAATCAAGTTACTGATGCTGTAATAGATTTTTACCAAGATGAAGTTGGTGAAGTCGCTCGACAACCTGTTGACAATTACGTTGAACAAGCACAAGCATTATTAGCCAAAGCCGATCCTTCAGTTCGCGGACAAGTTAAAGAAATTCTAGTTAAAGCTAAAACAAATCCTTATATACAAGGTGGTGTAATAACAACCATTGGTACACTATTAACTGGTGGCTTGTTGCACATAGCGCAAAATGTACAACTTTCCCCGGCACAGACCAATATGTTGTTACAGGCAGTATTGAATACTGTTATACCAACTGTGGTAAGTCGAGTCAATGGCAAAAATTGGATTGACACTGTAAAATATACATTGGCTAGTGCTGGTATTGGTATAGGTATTAGTACCATAAGCGAAGATGAAATTACCGAAATTGAAAATTTGAAATCATACCATTATACAGGTGGTAAAGATGTGTTAAAACATCCTATGTATACTGATCCCAGAAAGGTAAGCCGAAAGAACATAAAACCGTTACCGGGTGGCAGTGGATTAAATTATGCCACCATTGACAATGGACGTTTGTTAGAAATAAGAATATTAGATCAATCAGGGCAAGAAGCTATTGGACAATTGAAATTGCTGCGGGTAAGTTTTCCTATCGATAATGCATACCAAGTGAGTACTGTCACAGTGGATGAAGATTATCGAGGAAAGGGCATTGCCAAGTCCCTGTATGGTGTTGCACTAAGCATATTAAAAATAACCTTGATTGCCGGATCACAACAAACACCCGGCGGTAAACGTAATTGGATGAGTCTAGCACAAATTCCCGGAGTTGAAGTTCGCGGCTACGTAGAATTGGATAATAATGATATCAACAAAGAGAAAAATGTTGACACAGTGATGGGACAATTGGGCGGTGACTATCTTGGAGAAGACGAGGATGGCAATATGATTTTTGCTTTTGATGTAGTGCCTGGTACAGGATCATTAACTCCGGCAGTAAAAACCAAATTAAACAAACTCTATTATGGTGAATACGATATGTTGTACGTAACTGGATTGTATGCACGTTGGGCAGGACAATAATGAACGAGTATCCAGTATATCCACAAGACGATGGTTACGATAGATTCCGTAATCCCTATAGCCCAGTATGATTACACAAGAACAACTATTTGAATTTATTGCTCAAGATCAAAAACTTGATGCCGCCAATTGGACTTTGGAAACTACATTGGATAGCTTGGGCATAGATAGTTTAGCCAAAATGGAACTGGTGTTCCAATTAGAAGACAAATATAAAATAACAATCCCCAATGACGATATTGCAGTAAACACTTTACAAGAAGTATTGGCGTTGGTCAACAGACACCTACCTTAGGACTTTATGTCACGGTGTGCCCGGCTGCTGGGCCGAAGTATATGGGAGTCGTGCCCCGGAATGTACTTCTAAAGTGAGCATTTAACTATTGCATTTTTTCAACAACTCCTATATAATAATATTTTATATGGAGATTATTATGGATAGTGGATATAATAGAACATTTAACGGTGATGCAAAGATCAAGTTAACACAATTGATCAATGAGGGATGCCAAGTAATGCAAGAAGTTGAAGATCTCAATACCGGACTTAATGAAACAATCAAAGCAATCGCAGAAGAATTGGAAATCAAACCTGCTACTCTAAAGCGAGCAGTTAAAATTGCACACAAAGCTAGACTAACTGACACCAATCGCGATCATGACGAGTTAAACACTATTTTAGAAACAGTTGGCAAAACTCTTTAATGGTAGGATATCGCAAGGACAATTTCATTTACATAATGATTCCCAAAAATGCTTGCACAACTTATAGCGAGTTGTTGGAGCGACATGGGTGGGTACGTTTTGAAATTGACGTCACTGCCGATTATTCTAAATATATTTTATGGGCGCATATCCAAAATCCAAGTGTTAGGCATACAAAAGGACTAGAACAATATCTTGGTATAACCTTTGGTTCTAAAGAGTATAATGAATACGCTAAGACAATAGTCAACATATTATCCGATCCTATTGCAAGCAAATTAATAGTAAGTGGAGTTTTTGATCAACATACTTATAGTTTAGCGTTAATGTTAGGTCCGTTATTTCATCCACAACGTCTAGTATGGATTCCGTTGGACATTCAAGTATGGGATGAATCAAAAATGTGTTATTTGGATGGTGACGGACTCACCAACAACTTTTTTAAAGAAAATAATATAGCTATTACGGTAACCAAAGAAGATCACAAAAACGTCTCCAATGACAATCAAAAACTTGTACGCAACGAAATTGATAAGTTAAAAGAAAAATATTCTGAACAGTTTGGAGCATTATGGGCTAATATACTAAATCCAGATCGTGTTTTATATGAAAAAGTTATAGGTTTTTACATTCAAAAATTTCAAACAAAAAATAAATGAAAACAATAATACATACCTGTAGTAGTATTCTTGTACGTCCCAACGGCATCGTGCGGTATATCAATGCAGTTTTGGATTTACAAAAAAGTATGGGTCACAAAACCATATTTGTCACTGATGCCAAACCCACACAGACTATCAATGCAGATAGCGTCATTTATTTAAATGATGCAAGTACCTATGTGCCTAACATGCGAAATGGACATGTTTGGTTGCAACCCGATGATGCAATTATCGATCAAATGCATAAACTATATCAGCAATATCAGTTAATGGCCGATTTGGTTGTTGCACACGACTTACACAGTTATTATGCTACATCTGATAATTACGCAAATGGTGTATTTGTACAACACGAAAGTGATGTACTTACTCCAGGCTTGCGTTATAGTTTCTTGGACGATGACTATTTGAATTTACAAAAATTAGTTGTGGCAAATACCAATTGGTGTATAGGATTAACGGTTCCAAGTACTCATGTAAAACCCAAGCGAGCTATATATACCCCTAGTCCATTTACAGTCACAGGTGCAGTCAAGAAACAAAAAAGCAAAGGCTTGTTGTACATTGGCGATGCTACAGAACGTAAGGGTGCACGAGAGTTTATGGCAATGGCACGTCAATTAGGTGAAACCCCAACAGTTATAACACACGAGCTTGATGCAGAAATATTTGCCGGAGCAGATGTGTACTCATTTGGATTAACAGAACAAAAGGCCATGTATCAGTTAATGAGCGAACACCGTGTGGCATATATTCCCAGTCGAAATGAATGCCCAGGTCTGGCAGTACTAGAATGTTTGCAATTTATGCCAGTGGTGCTTAATGGTGCGTATGCTTGGAGCGAGTATCACAAATATACAGGTGCGTTAATATGTACAGGCAAGAGTATATACAATACACTAGCTGATCATTTAAATAATGATATCCCATATGATAGAAAAATGCTTGACGCATACAGTCTAAACAGTATACAATACTGGAAGAACCTAAGCACATGACATTTTTAAAAAACATAACCCAATATATCAAAACTGATTGGCAGAGCAATCCACTTCGTTTCTGTGCCGAGGCATTTGCTTGGTTCTGTAGCGTGGTTAGTGCTATAATGTTTGCAGTGACTGCTCCTGATATTCCTATCATACCATTGTATGTTATTTTTATCAGTGGATGTTGTGCTAGTGCCTGGAGTTGTTATACTCGTGGCAGTTTTGGCCTAATGGCTAATGCAGTATTTTTGGTTACAATTGATAGCATGGGACTTATCAGAATGATAAGTAAAAATATATAGAGTCGTTGGCTATACCAACATGCAGAGTATGTGTAAGCTCAAAATTACATAAGGAGAAATATGAGTTACGTTGACGCTCTTTTTGACAGGGCAAAAGATAGAATACACGTTGTCGAACGTGTAGATGGGGCAAGAGTCTATAAAGAATATCCTGCAGAGTATATTTTTTACTACGACGATCCCAAGGGCAAACACCGCACAATATTTGATACTCCGGTTAGTAGATTCCATACTAGAAACAGTAAAGAGTATCACAAAGAACTAAAAATAAATTCAGGCAAACGTTTATGGGAAAGTGATATCAATCCTATATTTCGTTGTCTTGAAAGCAATTATTTAGGCGCTACATCGCCAAAATTACAAACTGCATTTTTTGACATTGAGGTAGATTTTGATCCAGAAAAAGGATACGCACCCACCAATGATCCTTTTAATAAAATTACTGCCTTTTCTGTTTACTTAGATTGGCTAGACAAATTAGTTACACTGGTAGTGCCACCAAAGTCAATTAGTTGGGAAAGCGCAGAAGAAATTTGCACACGATTTGATAACTGTTTTCTTTTTGAACGTGAAGAAGACATGATTAATACTTTCCTGGATCTAATACAGGATGCAGATATACTAAGTGGTTGGAACAGTGAAGGCTTTGATATTCCCTATACTGTAGGGCGCACAGTACGAGCATTGAGTCGAGACGACTTAAGGCGCTTTTGTTTATGGAATCAAATGCCCAAGGAGCGTGAGTTTGAGCGTTTTGGCGCAAAAAATATCACATTTGACTTGATTGGTAGAGTGCATATGGACTATATGCAACTGTACCGCAAATACACATACGAGGAAAGGCACAGTTATAGCTTGGATGCTATTGCCGAATACGAACTAGGCGAAAGTAAGACGCCTTATGAAGGAACACTGGATCAGTTATACAATAAAGACTTTCCCAAGTTTATTGAATATAACCGACAGGATACAATGCTGATTGCAAAGTTTGACAAGAAGCTACGCTTTTTAGATCTTGCAAACGAATTGGCACATGATAACACAGTATTGCTTGCCACTACAATGGGTGCAGTGGCAGTAACCGAGCAGGCAATTATCAATGATGCTCATCAACGTGGTATGGTAGTTCCTAACAGAAAGGGTCGTGATGATACAGAACAAACGCAAGCCGCAGGTGCCTATGTTGCTTACCCCAAAAGAGGTATGCACAAAGACATTGGCGCCATCGACATCAATTCGCTCTACCCCTCGGCTATTAGAGCGCTCAACATGGGCCCAGAAACAATCATTGGGCAGTTAAGGCCTATAATGACTGATCTCTACATCTCGAAAAAGATGAGCGAGAACGGAGGCAATTTTGCTGATGCATGGGAGGGACTGTTTGGCAGTTTAGAATATACTGCGGTCATGGCTGGCGAAATTGGAACTGAGATTACCATAGACTGGGAAGATGGCAGGGAATCGGTACACAGTGCCAAGCAAGTTTGGGACATTGTTTTTAACGGTAATCAGCCCTGGACCTTAAGTGCCAATGGTACCATATTCAAGTATGACCGTAAAGGTATTATACCAGCGTTGCTAGAACGCTGGTATGCCGAACGTAAAGAAATGCAAAAGAAACTTAAGGAGGCAGAAACAGATGAAGACAAAGCATATTGGGATAAGCGACAATTGGTTAAGAAAATTAATCTTAATAGTTTATATGGTGCTTTACTCAACCCTGGTTGTCGTTTTTTTGACAAGCGTATTGGTCAATCAACGACACTTACCGGACGCGGAATTGCACACCACATGGATGGCCATGTCAATGAAGCAATAACTGGCCGGTACGATCACGTGGGCGAGGCAATCATATACGGCGATACCGACTCAGTGTACTTTTCGGCCTGGCCCATGGTGCGTGAAGATGTTGAAGCTGGACGCATGGAATGGAACAAAAACATTTGTATACAGTTATATGATACTATTGCTGATAGTGTAAATGAATCGTTCCCGGCATTCATGGAACGTGCATTTCACTGTCCCCGAGAAATGGGTGCCATTATCAAGGGCGGTCGAGAACTTGTGGCATCAAAAGGCTTGTTTATTAAAAAGAAACGCTATGCAGTTCTTATTGTGGACAAAGAAGGAAAACGATTAGACACACATGGTAGCCCAGGTAAGGTCAAAGCCATGGGGCTAGACTTAAAGCGAAGTGACACTCCCAAGGTGGTGCAAGACTTTCTCAGCGAGATATTGATGGATGTGCTGACAGGAGCCGAGCGAGAAGCCATTATTGAAAAGGTCAAAGAGTTTAAAATTCTGTTTAAAGAGCGTCCGGCTTGGGAAAAGGGCACACCCAAACGTGTGAACAATTTGACCAAGTACACCGCTGAGGAAGCACGGTTGGGCAAAGCCAACATGCCAGGCCATGTGCGAGCTGCTATGAACTGGAACAATCTAAAACGTATGCATGGTGATCAGTACAGTACTGCTATCATAGATGGCATGAAGACCATTGTGTGTAAACTCAAAGACAATCCTTTAGGTTATACCTCGGTTGGCTATCCCACTGACGTGTTGCACATACCGCAGTGGTTCAAGGACTTGCCGTTTGACAACGGTGCTATGGAAGGTACCATTGTGGACCAAAAAGTAGAAAACTTATTGGGCGTATTAGACTGGGACATAACTAAAAATACCGATATCAGCAGCACATTTGACAGCTTGTTTAGTTGGGAGTAATTATGTCATTGCATAACTTGGTCTCACTGAAACATGCATTAAATAAACAATTGGATGTTGTTCATGTAGTCTCTGCGATTGGAGCATTAAAAACACAAATTAATAGTGTTAAGTTTCAAGTGCCAGAAATTAGTGATGAGTATATGGCACAACTAGATGATTTGATCCAACAGTATGACCAGTTACTGGAACAGGCCAAACAACCAGTTATTAATGGAAAATTAATAATCAATCAACTTGATAGTGAGATCACTGAGATTGCACATAAATTATTTTATAACAATTATGATCTTGAGGAGAGACTTGGTGGACTTGAGTATGTTAGGAATAGCCGCAGAATACCTTTGCGAGAAGATATTGAACAAGCAATCAAACAACGAATACTACTACACACCAATTGGCGCTATCCTGCATTGGAAATAGGATGCAGGGATGGCGAGTGGACACAATTTTTAGTTGCTTCTGATCCGCTATACATAATGGATCAGTTTCCTGAATTCTTAGAAAGTACAAACAGTAAATTTCCAGGACAATACCAAAATAGACTTAGAAAATATCCGCTAAAGAATCATGACCTCGGCGCATTGCCACAAAATCAATTTGGATTTGTGTTTAGTTGGGGACATTTTAATTATGTTAGCCTAGATACTATAACGCAGGTGCTAAAACAATTGACTACCGTACTACGTCCAGGTGGGGTGTTTATGTTTAGTTACAATGATGGAGACACTCCTGCAGGTGCTGGTATGGCAGAAAACTTTGCTCAAACTTATATTCCTAAAAGTCTACTGGTTCCCACTTGTTTGAGCATGGGATATGAGATTACAAAAGAAGTTTTCTTTGAGCCTAATGTAAGTTGGCTTGAAGTTAAGCGTCCCGGTGTATTACATACTGTTAAAGCGCACCAAGCAATGGGCAAGATCACTGCTAGAACAGACTAATGCAATATAATCCCATTATATTTGCAAACTATCCACGTGGTCGAGATTGGCCAACGCCTATCAATAACCATTGTGACCAACCTTTTAAAACACTAAATGTGGATTTAAATGGCGATTGTTATTTGTGTATGTGTGAAGCGCATTTGCCCATAAGTGTTGGCAATATACTAGAGTTTACTAACTTAAAAGACATATGGCTCAATCCCGTTGCCAAACAATTGCAATCAACTATTACCAATCGCACGTTTGATTATTGTGCTGTACAACATTGTGGTGTGATAAATCAAAGTATTGTTATGCCCACATACCATGTTGGCTTTAACATTGATGAAAGTTGTAACCTTGCTTGTCCTAGTTGCAGGCGTAGTGCTATTAATCATACAAGTGGTGCTATATATGAGCAACGTCTTACACAGGTTAATCATTTTGTTAATCTTATTGACCAATTTGAAGAGCCTATACGCATAACAATGAGTGGCAATGGAGATCCACTAGCCAGTATGATAATGCGTCCGCTTGTGTTAAACTGGCAACCCAAGCCAAATCAAAGCATTAAGTTACATACAAATGGTTTATTAATGCAAAAATTGTTACCGCAGGCGCCAATACTGCCACACATTACTGAATTTCATATTAGTATAGATGCTGGATCACCCGACGTGTATCAAAAGGTTAGGGCCCCGGGTAAATTTGATATACTAGAACAAAATCTCTCTTGGTTAAAGGATAACCGCGGTACTGCAACTGTTACCTTGTTGTTTGTTGTATCATCTTTTAACGTCAATGACATTGTAAACTTTGCCAATTTATGTAGCCGTTATGGCTTTAGGGGCGAGTATACCAAATTAGACAACTGGGGCACATTTGATAACTTTAATCTACACGACGTTTCGCAACCAGATCATCCACTGCACTCAGTCATGCTTGAACAATTGGCCCAAGTGGCTAACCAACCCAACATAATTATTCAAAATATTTTAAAAAGTAAACAAATACATTGACAGGTCTAAATATATTTGTTATAATCAATCAACATAGGAGAAACCATGCAAGACTATTTAAAAGACATAGTACAACATACTAATGGACTAGGCAACATTGACCTAGTTAAAATTACAGGAACACAAGATGCTACACTTATTAATAGTGTAAGCGAAGATCGTAGTGTTATTTTAGAAGCTCGCTTTAAAAGCGCACACCCAGACTTTATGGGAACATTTGGTATGCCTAATTTAGGTAAACTAAAAACTATTTTGGGCATTGAAGAATATCGAGAGAATGCCAAGATCACAATTAATACACAAAATAATAGTGCTGGCGATACAGTACCTTGTGGATTACATTTTGAAAACAAAGCTGGCGACTTTAGAAACGATTATCGTTTTATGGACGCTAATGTTATCAATGACAAACTTAAAACAGTTAAGTTCCGCGGAGTTAAATGGGGAGTAGACTTTGAGCCAACAACAGCTGGTATTACACGTTTACGCTATCAAGCCAGTGCCAACAGTGAAGAAACAACATTTACTGCTAAAACAGAAAATGGCAACTTAAAATTCTTCTTTGGTGATCCAAGTAGCCATGCAGGTAACTTTGTATTCCAAGCAGGTGTACAGGGCAACTTTACCAAAACACAATGGCATTGGCCAGTTAGTGTGGTACTTGCTATTTTAGCTCTGCCCGGAGACAAAACATTTAAAATGAGTGACGACGGCGCAAGTAAAATCACTGTTGACAGTGGTTTAATTGAATACGACTACATTATCCCTGCACAAACCAAGTGATAGTAGACGCTGGCTTCTTAACTGAGTGGAAGAATACTGGTCATCGTTATGGCGAGTGCATGAGCACTGCCGACAGTGATCTCATGTATGTGTATATTCCCAAGAATGCCAGCTCATGGACCAAACCCAATTTACAAGATTGGGGTTGGGAATTTTACAACTATCATACTGATGCACTTGACAAGCATGCCATTGTTGCGCTACGTGATCCTGTGGATCGGTGGCTAAGTGGCATTGCCGAGTGTATGTTTTTATATCATCCCACATTTGAATTCCATGATCGAGAAACTGTTGATCTAGTATTTGATAGAGTAGTATTTGACGACCACACAGAAAAACAAGTAAAATTCCTACATGGACTTGATACTGATCGTTGTACGTTTTTATTATGTGACCAAAATTATTCCAAAAACTTTGCCAATTTAATTGCCGAGTACTATGGTGCTAATCGATATGCCACATATGAGCCGCAGCATGTAAGCGAGCGCAGTCCCGAGCGTAAACGGTTTAAAGAAATATTTTGGCACTATCTCAGCGAATCTAAATACCTACAACAAATACAAAATTACTTTGAAGAAGATTATAAATTAATAAACTCTGTACAATTTTATGGCGCAAGATAACTTAACACAAAAACAACTAGACTACGCAGTCTTTTTGCCGGCTATTAGTGGCTTTTATGCTACGTTTGTTGGCAAACAAAGATTTGAAGAATATGTAGCACCTACTCGCTTCCCACAAGGTATGACAGACATGGAACAGTTAAATTGGCTCAACAGTCAAAAAGCACTGTTTCCATATAAATGGAGTTTGCAATCAGGTGGACATGCCAATTTAGACTTGACTAAAACAGTTGCAAGTGAAGACATGGTACGTACACGTGAGACAGGAACTACTATACTAGGCGACTCAGGTGGATTCCAAATTGCCAAAGGCTTATGGGAAGGCGACTGGAAGGCCAATAGTGGTTGTCCTAAAGCGCAAGCCAAACGTGAAGCAGTACTAAAATGGTTAGATGGTGTTGCTGACTATGCCATGACACTGGATATTCCCACTTGGATTGTTAACAATCCCGAAGCAGGAGCCAAGGTTGGCATTACTGGGCATGAAGATGCTATTGCTGCTACACACTACAACAATGAGTACTTTATCAAACACCGTAAAGGCATTGACGCTGGCGGTACTAAAATACTAAACGTCTTGCAAGGTGCTAGTCATGATGATGCAGATGAGTGGTATGAGTTAATGAAAGGATACTGTGATCCTAAACGGTATCCTGGTAGACATTTTAATGGCTGGGCTATGGGCGGACAGAACATGTGTGATGTACACCTAATACTCAAACGTCTAATAGCATTAAAGTACGATGGCTTGTTACAAGAAGGTGTACATGATTGGATGCACTTCTTGGGCACAAGTAAACTAGAATGGGCAGTACTGCTTACTGTTATTCAACGCAATGTTCGCAAGTACGCAAACCCTGCTTTTACTATTAGTTTTGATTGTGCAAGTCCATTCCTTGCAACTGCCAATGGACAAGTCTATTACGAAAACACATTTCCCTTAGATGGTAAGTGGAGTTATAAAATGCAAGCCAGTGCAGATGATAAAAAATATGCAACCGATACTCGCAAGTTTAGTACTGCTGTAGTACAAGATGGTATATTTCCTAACTTTACTGACAGTCCCATTAGTGATTTGTTTAAGATGAAAGACATTTGCATTTACAAACCAGGCGATTTAAACAAAAATGGCAAGGAAGGCAAAAGCTCTTGGGATAGTTTTAGTTATATGTTGCTAATGAGCCATAATGTTTGGATGCATTTGACCGCAGTCCAGGAAGCCAACAGACGTTTTGATGCTGGCGAGTACCCTGCAATGATGCGTAGACAAGTTACTGGTGAACGATTTGAAGATATTGTAGAACGTGTATTTGCAGCTCCTACTAGAGAGGCTAGTGAAAAGATAATTGACAGTTATGAAAATTACTGGACTGAGATTATTGGCGGTCGTGGACGTTTAGGCAAGAAAGCAAGACACGTAACCAATACTATATTTGACAGCTTATTTGAATATATAGAACCCACGCTTGATGAAAACAAACTAACACAATTGGAGGAACAATGACCATTGCAGGACGTATTAAACATTTAGAAAAAGAACATGCCAAATTGAACAAACAAATTGATGGCATAGAACAGAATGGTGTGTTTAGTGATGAGCACCTATCCAAATTGAAGAAGCAAAGGTTGCATGTCAAGGAAGATCTTGTTAAACTACAAGAACAATTAGCAAAAGGTGAATCTAATGATCAGAGATGGTTTTGACAACGTAAATTTCTTTTACGGTACTGAGGTAGAACATACTCCTGCACAAGGAAGAAAAACACTATTTGTAGTTGGCGTACAAACACAAGATGATATTGCCAGCAATTTAAAAGGCACAGAACACATTTACTTTGGCGCTAACATGAGCTTTCCTTTGTGCAAAGCCGATGACATCGGTGCTTGGAAGCCATGGGAAGATATGATTATGCCATTTTTACAAAAAGGTTATCTATGCACTCTAGACATAGATAGCACTTGTGTAGAAGGATTAGCCGAAAGTGGGCTAGTAGAGTTCAACAACTTTATCCCCATGATATCGGTTAAATTGCCTTATATTCAGTTACTTGGATATAATGCAGTACTTAAACTAGATGACAAAGACTTTGCAAAATCCAATCCCGGAGTTTGGTGTCATAGTTTACACAACCTACGTGATCGAAAAGTATTTACTGATTGGTCACAATATACAAAAGACACACCTGTATGAACCAAGAACAAAGAGAAACAATAGAGCGAATTAAAAAAGCCGCTGAACGTACCATATTTGTAACGTTTCAAAAGGAAGGCATTCACTGTTATCCTGCTGCTGCAACAGACTTACAACTAGCAACAGGAGATGAATATGATGTATCATTTTTGGGTACTCCTCATCGTCATATATTCCACTTTAGGGTGGGAATTGACGTATTCCATAACGACCGAGACATTGAGTTTATTCAATTCAAACGCTGGTTAGAAAACTTATATAAAGATAGTATATTAGCACTAGACTACAAGAGTTGCGAGATGATCGCAGATGACTTGTATTTACAAATTGCTGGACGTTATCCTAATCGTAACGTCTCAATTGAAGTATCCGAGGACGGTGAAAACGGATGCGTCATTAACTACAACCTAACCCGTCCAAGCCAATCAATCGTTATTTAAGGAACATATATGGCAAACGAGCACCTACAAAAATATTTTAAAATGAAGGAAGAAGTTAAAAATATTTTTGAAGACTTAGAAGTTTACAAACAATTTTGTGTAGACTATGGATACGTTTTTGACGAGCGTCATCTTTACAATGAGCGTGCACCATATGGTGAGTTTATACGTTATACCAAGGGCAAGGAACCATGGGATCATTGGCGTACTCCAAATCGTGAGCGTACAAACTTTCGCCCACGTGATACTAACTCCAATTGGCGTGTAAGGGAACAAAATCGTGACTAATCCTTTTCGAGATCAAGAAAAGTTCATGAGAGCCTGCGATCAAACTGTTGGTGTAGAAAATATAAAACAGTTTGGTATGTATGTTAATCTAATCAAAGAAGAACACGATGAGTTAACTGTTGCTATGAATAATAACGATCAAGTTGAAACACTAGATGCATTAATTGATATTCTGGTTGTTACTATTGGCGCTATTCATAGTGCAGGCTTTGATGCAGAAGGTGCTTGGCGAGAAGTTATGAGTACTAACTTTGCCAAGATTGGCGAAGATGGCAAAGTGCGTAAGCGTGAAGATGGCAAAGTACTCAAGCCCCTAGGCTGGACTGCCCCCAACTTGGCACCATTTGTTAAAAGTTAATGCCTAATCCAATCTCCACTGATGGCTTGCCCGAGGTGCCCGCAAAGAATTTTTGTATTGCACCTTTTCAAAGTACAAGACAAAATGCATATGGACGTACTAGCCCTTGTGCGTTTGGGGCAGGTGAATGGAGATTGGAACAGTTAACTCCAATGGAGAGATGGCATAGTCCCCAACTTAATAAATTACGACAAGAATTTATTGATGGCAAAAGGCCCAAGGAATGTCATCGATGTTGGGATGAGGAAGACTCGGGTAAACTAAGCCTAAGGCAAAGACAGTATGAGTACTTTCCAAAAGATTACGCAGAATTTATACAACCTGGTTTATGGATGCAAGGTCCAAAAACTGCTGTTTTTAAATCTAGTAATGTTTGTAATCTAGCATGTCGTAGTTGCGGGGGATGGGATAGTAATACCTTTACTGAAGAAGGAAAATACTATGCCAAAACTTATAATACTTTTGACGAAGGCAAAATACACAATAGATTTATTCCACTGCTACCGCCAAAGCATATAGACTTTACACAGTACAAAGACATCGCTCGAAATTTAGAAAAGATAGACTTTTTTGGTGGCGAACCTTTTTTAAATATCACACAACTGGATTTGTTGGAATTTTTATCTTCTAGTGGCTTAAGCAAAAACATTACACTATTTTACAGTACTAATTGCACCAACAAGCCTACTGCAAGATTAAAACGTGCTTGGAATAATTTTAAACGAGTTGAAATATCAATGAGTATAGATGGATTAGGCACAGAGTTTGAATATTTGCGTTGGCCCGGAAAATGGCAAGAGGCAACCGAGGTAATGGATGAGATACTAGATTTAAAAAATCAACTTGACTGTGAGATGTACTATATGGCAGGCCTAACAGTTAGTGTACTCAACATTTACTCAATCGACACTACATATAATTGGTTAAAAGAAAAGATTGGCGATGTTTACATTAATATGGTAAACTCTCCTAGCTATTTGTCTTTACATATCATGCCCGATAGTGTAAAATTAGCAGTCAAGCAACACATTACCAATCAAGAAGCATTGGGTTATTTAGATATTAAAACTAGTAATCTACTAGATTGGAAACAATTTATAATTTGGACTAAGCGACAAGATTTGTATAGACAACAAAACTTTGCGACCGTATTCCCAGAATTTTTTAAACTAATTGAGAATGATTGGAATACTATAAGTGACTTATCTGAAGACAACTTTCATAGAATGGATTTTATAAAATGAGAAAATTATGGTACATGGGCCTAGAGCCTTATAAAGCAAGATATACTCTACAACTGCAAGACTGGAACGAAGCAGTATTCAAGCGCAGAGGAATCAACTATGAAATAGTCACAGGCGAAACTCTCAGCAATGACCAAGCTATTGTTACAGGACAGGTGTTGGATGCACATGGACGTACCTACTTTGGTATGAGTCAGCTGATGAATTTAATTAAACGATTAAAGGCAGGAGAAATTACAAATGACGATGTTATCTACTTCGAAGACATGTTCCAACCCGGGATCGAAAGTCTCCCTTACATTTTTGATCAAATTGATCCTGTTCACCGTCCTCGTGTTGCCGTTAGGTGTCTTGCTCAATCTATAGATCCTGATGACTTTGTACACGTCTGGGGCATGTCTAAATGGATGGGACTGTATGAAAAAATGGTGGACTCGTTTGCAGACCTAGTATTGGCCAGTAACGAAGAAATGGTAATGCACATGAAGATTGCAGGCTGGGAAGCCCCCATATATAATATTAGTGGATTAGCATTTAGTCGAGATGAGGTACGTGCACGAGTGCCCGGTGACTTAAAGCCATTTAATCAACGCACTATGCGAGTAGGTTTTGCGGCTCGTTGGGACCAAGAAAAGCAACCAGACTTCTACATGGACCTGATAGAAGAATGGCATCGTCAATATGGTGATAGTATTCCGGTAGAATTCTGTATCTTTAGTGGTGCCAAACTAAAAAGCAACAACGACAGTTACATGGCACGTACAAGAGACTTGCAACAACGTGGCTTACTGACCATATATGAAGATTTGGATAAAAATGATTACTATGCTTTACTCAATGATAGCCGCGTACTATTCAATTGTGCTTTACAAGACTGGGTCTCTAACACAGTATCAGAAGCTGACACTCTTGGTTGCAACGTTCTCTATCCTGCTTATCGTAGTTTTCCAGAAACTTTTGCTAATGATGCAACTAGGTTATATATACCCTGGAGTATAGATGATGCAATGTCTAAACTAAAGAACTTGTTAAAGTGGAATCATAATACAGGAGATATTAGTAACTGGACCGATGGTACCATTGATCGTGCCATTGATATCTTGGAAGGCAATGGTGAGCAATGGCGTCGTATGAGTACAGATTATCGTAAGCATACAAGAGAATCAAAATATTAATGGCAGTGAAAGTACACATGCGGAAAATAGTAATAACCGGTGGGTGTGGCTATATCGGTAGCCACGTGGCTCGTGCCTTTAAACAAAATGGCGATACTGTGTTTGTTATTGATCGAGTTGGTCGAGCACATACTCTTACTGGCAAAAACGTTGACGGATACTTGATTGAAGACTTTGCCAGCGACCAAGCACTGGCAATGATACACATGATCCAACCCGACTTAGTGGTGCATTGTGCCGGTACCAGTCTAGTAGCACCCAGCATGTCCAATCCTGCCGAGTACTATGATAACAACATAGCCAAGACTATTCAATTGCTCAATGTTGTCAAAGATAATTCTAAACGGCCGGCTGTTATGTTTTCTAGTAGTGCCAGTGTGTACGGCGACCCCGGCTCGCTTCCGTTAGTAGAAGATGATCCCGTGAAGCCTATTAGTCCGTATGGTAATACAAAGGCCATGACGGAAATGATATTGCGTGACTATTGGGGTGCATATGCTTTACAGAGCATGTGTTTTAGATATTTCAATGCCGCAGGTGCCGAACCCGTTGGCTTTGACCTGGGCCAAGAGGCCGGAGCTAGTCATATCATAGCTCGAGCACTGGAATCACTAATCAATCAGACTCAATTCACTCTAAACGGTGTTGACTACGATACCAGTGATGGAACTGCGGTGCGTGACTATGTGCATGTGTGGGATATTGCACGGGCCCATGTTCTAGGAGCAAGTTTTTTGCTCGACGACTATCCGCAACTGGGCGCATATTGCTTTAATCTTTCCACCGGCCGTGGCACAAGTAATTTAGAAATTATTAATTACATCACTGCACGTTACGGCAAAATGGAAGAAATGGCCCAGGGTCCAAGACGACATGGCGATCCGGCACAATTGTATGCCGATGCCGGCAAAGCACGAAGGCAATTGCATTGGGAACCGCTTTACAGTGATATAGCAACAATCATAGACTCAGCCTACAAGTGGTATACCAAATGATTTTCCCTATAATTGAATTAGTTGATAGATATGCTATTGCAGAGTTAAAAGCCTTTAAGACTAACTCTGCCAATCAAGTAGAAGTTGATTTTTATCGAGAACAGTTAAAGCCCTACGATTTAGCTATAGTTGCAGATGAAATGAATGAATTGTATAACATACATTTGGAAATTTGGAATTTAGAAAGCGAACTCAAATCTGGTATGGAAGCACAATTAGACCTTGCAGAAATTGGCAGGCGTGCAATACAAATAAGAGATTGGAATAACAAACGTGTTACTCTAAAAAATCTCATTGCTGATAAATTAGGGTGTACTGTACGAGAAATTAAACAGGATCATATAAGCGAATGAGTTTTGAAACACTATTTAAATTTGAAGAAGCATTGGCCAAATACACAGGTGCACCCTATGTGGTTGTAACTGATGGATGTACCCATGCTCTAGAACTGTGTTTTAGACATGACCGAGTTGAGTTTTGTGCATTTACCCCTTATACCTACTTGAGTATTCTTATGCTCATGAAACAGTTAAAAATTCAATATCAATTTGAAGATAAGGGCCCTTGGATTGGCGAGTATCGATTTAGAAAAACTAGAATTTGGGATAGTGCTAGATTACTACAACCCAAGATGTATCAAGTAGGGCAGGTACAATGCCTAAGTTTTGGTCACGGAAAGCCTTTACCGTTGGGCAAGGGCGGTGCTATATTAACGGATGATCCCGAATTGTATGCGTGGGCAAGTCGGGCACGTAGCGATGGCAGAGATTTGAAAATCGCTCCATGGGAACAACAAACAGTATTTGAACAAGGATATCATTATTGTCCAACATTGGAATTATGCGAAACAGGATTGCAACAGTTGCCACTGGTAAATACAATGACACAACTCGTGACTTATCCAGACTTACGCAAAATAAATTTAAAGGTTAACACAATATGAAAATTACCAAAGTTCCAGGGTTCGGCAAATATGGCCGCATTATCGATGATTTAGATTTCTCTACCATGACTGACGAAGAGTGGATGGAAATTGGCAGAGGACATTTAAAAAATTTACTAACTATTATTAGAAATCCCAAAGGCTTAACTGGCGATGTATATCTTAAACGCATCGAACAATTTGGTCCACAGATATATTCTGGACTAGGTGTAAGGCTAGCAAAAAAATATGGACATCCTGTTAACTATTATGATTTAAAATCTCAAGAGGATTTAGATCGTGATGACAAACGAGCCATAGAAATAAGAAAGTATATGCTAGAAAAACTTGAAAGTGGTAGATACTTGCCAAGAGTCACTGGAGCCAAAGATGACCAAGGCAATATGTTGGGCACTTTTGATTCTGGTGATTTGGGGTGGCACAGCAATGAATCATCACAATTGAATTTTATACCCGAAGTATCTCTCTGGGGTAACTATAAAATGATAGGTAGTGCTACTGGATTTATGCAAACTGCCGATTACTATGAATCAGTGAGCAATAGTTTCCGTAGTGAGCTTGATGATATGATGGTTGTTCATGCTTATCGACCAGGTGGTTTATCTGCTGCTGAAATTGAAAGTGCTGATTTTAGTTCACTAATGCAACAAAGTTTTTGCCCAGTAGATGGTGCCGAAACTCCGTTAGTATTAACCAGCCCTGGCGGAATTAAAGGTTTGCACTATACTATTAATTCTGTTGCTAGTATTAAAGGCATGAGCCAAAAAGAAAGCAATGAAGTATTTAGACAATTGGACAGAGGATTGTTTACCGATGAGTATACGTACTACCACCATTACCAACACGATAATGATTTGTGTATGTTTGATAACTCTATTACTTTACATTGTAGAGTAAAAGGTGACAAGGCTAGAAAAGCATATAGATTACAATATTTCCCTACTAATTTAATAGATTCACCATGGTATCCTTATTCAGATCCAGAAATTTCAAACTTATTTGTTGAACAACTTACAGAAGTGGTTACTAACCTAAAAGTAACTAATTTTAAATTACCAATTAAGCGTGACTTATCAATCTAAATAAAGTATAATACAACAAAGTCATCCACGACAATAACTCGGAGAAAAACAAAACAATGTACGATAAAGCACAACAAGATTTTAAAGAAAAAGAACACATCATTAATCAAATTGACGAAGGCGGTTATAGCGAAGGCACAACACACGGTTATTTAGGTGCCGTAATGAGACGTAATGGTAAACGTTTTTGGGCCGGAGATAACATTAGTGATTATGTTCGAGAAGAGCATATTCCTCAACTAATTGATGAAGCAACCGAAGCATTTGAACGAGTATTGGACTGTTTGCTTATTGATAGAGAAACAGATCCCAATAGCAAAGGTACTGCAAGACGTCTTGCCAAAATGTATTTCAACGAAATTATGGAGGGAAGATATGTTCTAGGACCAGATGCAACCAGTTTCCCCAACGACAGTGAAGACAGATACGAAGGTATGTTGGTGGTACGTAGTGAGCTCCGCTCTATGTGCAGTCATCATCATCAGCCCGTTACTGGTGTCGCTTACATTGGCATCATCGCCGCACAAAAACTTATTGGTCTCTCTAAGTATACTCGTATTGCTCAGTGGTGTGCTCGTCGCGGCACTCTCCAGGAAGAGTTGTGCAATGATATTGCTCGGGAAATAGAACGTGCAACAGGTGCAACAAACTTGGGAGTTTACATCCAAGCAACACATGGTTGTTGTGAGAACCGCGGTATTATGGCGCATTCGAGTCTAACACAAACCACAGTATTAAAAGGATCTTTTAAAGATGACCCAGGGGTTAAAAAAGAATTCTTTGACAACATCAAAATGCAACAGGAATTCGCTCCACGCTAATTTGACACCAAATGACTAAAGTGTTATAATTAAAGCATTAACAATTGCAGGAGCATCTGTGAAACGTGCTATTTTAATTCTGTATACTTTAGTATTAACTGCTTGTGGCGGGGACGGCGGGGGAGGCGGGGGCAGTACTGTAGTCACTACTACACCTCCCGCAATTCCTAGTAACCCAACACCGCATTTGGTAATTTCAAATCTAGCCGGTAATGTAAAAAATATAGCAGTTGGCGATTTGAATGGTGACGGGCTCGATGATGTTGTAATTGGCGGATGGGGCGGCCCGGGCAATGTTGCCAACATTTATGTACTGATACAAAATGCTGATGGTACTTTGACTGATAGAACCGCAACTGTATTGCCAGTAACAAACTATACCGGAAGTCAACGTATTTTTATACGTGATTTTGACAATGACGGGCGTAACGATATTTTTATTCCCGGTTTCAATGACGGATGTGCAAACGGATGTGCAGTACACAGCATGGTGTTTTGGAATCAACCGGGACAATTTTTGCAACAAATTCTTCCCGAACTAAACGACAGTCACGGTGCTTGTGTAGACGACATCAATAACGATGGAAAACTGGATGTTCTGGTTCGCGGAGAACCCCAGAGTGGAACAGTGGGCGGTGTTTACCTCAACAATGGTAATCGTAGTTTTACTCTCAACCAATCAATTGTTGGCGGTGCTACATGTAGCATCAATCACGAGACCAATGGCAACATCAGTATTGTTACTGGAAATGGCAATACCATAAGCACATATGACAATAACCTAAATTTAGTTGCATCAGTCGCAATTGCAAGTCAAGATCCTGCTACCACAAATGACTTGATTGATAGCGTATCATTGGATGTCAATAACGACGGGCACAAAGATTTTGTATTGGTGTTTGACAACACCAGTGACAACACCAAAGGGCGTAAAGAAGTATGGCTCAATGACGGGTCGGGGCATTACGCCTATTCTTACACCATTGATTCAGCCAACTACAACTATTATCATTACAATGTACTGAGTTACAACAACATGACTTTGGTTTATTTTAGCGGGGCAAACTTACAAGCAACACTATATCAGCTGGCTGGGGGACAGTTTACTCCTTATAAACAAAGTGACTTTACTGCAATGGCAACACAAGTTGGGTATACTCCTGGATTCAATTGGAGTGTTGATGTTGGCGAGGTCTATCAAAACACCGGCACAGGTAAACTTTATATGTTACAATTAATCAATGGTGCTTTGTATACCGAGGAAATGCAATGATAGCATTACCCCCAGGATGTAAAGTAAGCCACAGTATTTGGATCGACGTAGATACCTTGACTGATGAAATGTGCGAATGGTTTGACATGATTGGCGGCTCTGTGACCGAAAAGACTGAAGCCTTTAGTGGTAGATCTTATAACTTAAAGGTCATAAAACAAGTGCGATACGGACGAGCCAAACCCAGTTACTATAGACAAGACGGTACTGGTTATGTTAAAATAAACTTTAACGGCGATGATGCAAGTACTGCAAGTGTATTCATACTTAAATTTATGGATAACATCAAAGCCCACAACATGAAACAAGAATTTGAGTTAGTTAAATAATTTATAGCGGTCTCTGGCGTTCATCCCGCTTTACAAATTCTGCCGCCTATGCTATAATTAACATAGGAGAAACAGCATGACAACTTATCGATTTACTAGTACAAAAGAATATCACGATGCATTTCCATGTGCATATAGACAATGGCGAGCCGACAGTCATTGTAATCTAATACATGGTTATTCATTTAGTATGAAGTTTTACTTTGGCACAAACAATTTGGATGTGCGTAACTGGGCCGCTGACTACGGTGGCTTAAAAGAACTTAAACGGACTTTGGAAGATCAATTTGATCATACTTTGTTAGTAGCACAGGATGATCCTGAACTTGAAACATATAAATTGTTGGAAAGTAAAAAGATGGCTAAACTGACTATCCTGCCACGTTTAGGATGTGAAGGATTAGCAGACATGCTTTATAAGTATGTTAATGGTGTTTATATTCCCGATATGTGGGGACCGGGTGAAGCTGAACGTTTATGGTGCTTTAGAGTTGAAGTACGTGAAACACAAAGCAATATGGCTTATAGAGAAGGTCATAGAGAAGATGGAGAGGACTTGTTTGCATAATGGACACTATTACAATGTATCTAGCCATTGTGTTCTTTTGTCAAGGAACACAATGTGGAGTGATGTCAGTTGAAACGCCTTATTCAGATCGAGCTGAATGTATGTCGGATGTAGCCAAGGCCGAAGAAAAGTTTCAACAAGATCCCAAGGTAACTATTGTTGAGGGAAGGTGTGCAAGTTTTAAAAATGGATTGAAATCATGAATGATAATAGAGAGGATTTATTCGCATGACACTAGTAGCAAAAATGAAAAATCATATCGAAAAGCGTGCCAAGGCAGAAATTACAACAGTTACCTTTGACAACGACCGAATCTTTGAGACCCTAGGCATATTGCAAGAAGAATGTGCTGAAGTTATTCAAAATGTCAGCAAGTGCAGACGCTTTGGTTTAGAAAGTGTATACATGAATGGTACTGGTACCCAGCGAGAAAATCTTGAAAAAGAAGTTGGTGACGTATTAGCCATGGTAGATATACTCATGGATCAAGGTGTGTTAAACGGTGCCGCATTAGATAAGGCTATAGAAAATAAAAAACAAAAACTTCGTAAGTGGAGTACAATATATGAGTAAATTAAAAGTAGCAGAGTTATTTTATAGCGTACAAGGCGAAGGGCGTTACATGGGTGTACCCAGTGTATTCTTGCGTGTGTTTGGATGTAATTTTAAATGTGCCGGTTTTGGCATGCCTAGAGGAGAGAAAAGTGAAGAAGTTGAAGATATTGCTCAAGTGGTCCACCTATACAACGATTATAAAGAATTGCCTTTGGTATCCACTGGATGTGACAGTTATGCTAGTTGGGATCCTAGGTTTAAGCATCTTAGTCCCATGCTTGATACTGACACAATTGCCAATCAGATTATGGACATACTACCTCACAAGGGGTGGCAAGACGAGCATCTCGTAATCACAGGTGGTGAACCACTGCTAGGATGGCAAAGGCAATATCCCGACTTGTTGAATCATCCTGATATGCAGGATCTTAAGGAAATTACCTTTGAAACCAATGGTACACAAAAACTTTCTGATGACTTTAAGAAGTATTTGTTTAAATGGCAAAAACAAAATCGAAATAGAGAGATAACGTTTAGCGTGAGTGCAAAACTACCTACAAGTGGTGAGAGTTGGGAAGAAGCAATACAACCTCGAATTGTTTGTGAATACGAGTGGTTTGGTACTGCTTATTTGAAATTTGTTGTAGCTACAGAACAAGACGTCGCAGATGCAGAACGTGCAGTTAAAGAATATCGTGCGGCCGGCTTTGTAGGGCACGTATACTTAATGCCTGTAGGTGGTGTTGAAAGTGTTTATAATTTAAATGCACGTAATGTAGCACTAGCAGCCTTGCAACGGGGTTGGCGGTATAGTGATCGACTACAAGTACCACTATTTAAGAATGAGTGGGGCACTTAATTGCCAATGGATATACTCAGAGATCTAGATCATTTTTATTATCGGGCACAGTGGAAATCAAAGTTTGCACTGTGGCCCAGACGTTGTGTACGATCAGGTCGCCATATATGGTTTGAACGAGCATACCAAGGCACTGCTACGTATACTGGTCCTGGTGAACCAGTATACGAATATCATTGGCACCACAGTGAAGAACATTTATTATGGCTACTTACCAAATAAAGACATTTATTGCTTCATTATTTCTTGTACTTGTACTAGGTGCATTCTTGGCAGGTATGGTTACTCCCAAGCATACTGCCAAATGGAATGAGGGAATGGAAATGCAACAAATGGTTTGGTTAATGCCAGTATTCTTTATTTGGTCCGGACTAAAAACCAATTGGACCATGGACTTTGGCGCAATACTGCTAGGCGCACTTGTCATGTACGTTATTGCAGTTACCACTAAATTTATAGGAGTTTGGCTAGCATATCAAGGGCAAGGACTACGTATAATTTGTTTTAAAACCGCAATGTTACAAAACAAAGGTTTAATGGAAATCTTTTTGGTAACAATGTTGTTGACTGCTAACATTATTAGTGTTAACATGTTTGCAGCGGTAGTTATTATGAGTTTAATCAGTACTGTTAGTGCTGTACCACTTGCTAGATTATTTTATGATCCCACAGTAGATAATATTTAAGGAAAGATTATGGCGACAAGAAAACCCCGAGCAGCAACAGAAGCTACAAAGCCTGCAACTAAAAAAGCGCCGGCTAAAAAGACTGCTAAAAAGATTGACTTTACCGGCATGACTCCACGTCAAATTGCCGATGCAAAAGGCGAGCCCTGGGTCAATGTAGTACAAGTAGAACTAGATCCAGACAATATTGGAAATGGTTCATTTGAACTAGAATGGAATGATAAGTTTATTGCTAACTTGGCACGTGCCGGATACAAAGGCAAAACAGACAGTGATATGGTAGATCAGTGGTTTGGTGAAATTTGTAAAAATGTCATTGCCGAGAACTATGAACAATGGGAAGCCAATCAACCTTATGATAATCGTCCCCGAGTAATTGATCGCAAAGATCTAGGTGATGGGCGTACCGAGGTAAGTTAAATGGAAGGGTTAAAACCACCAAAGATTCTAAAGTTTTATCAGCTGATGAAAATGTCTACCAAAAGTGGCTTGTACTTTTCCACTGTTGGAGGCTCTTCATCATTAACCGGCCCCGGTATGTACCACACACTACAAGAAGCTGAGCATCAGCGCACATTGGAAATACTCAGAGACATAGATGGTGACGCAAACTCGTATCACGTATTTGAACTAGAATTTCCCAATCCAGCATATAAAGAATGATTGTTTATGTCAATGGTGATAGTCATAGTGCCGGAGCAGAGATAGCGAATCCACATTGCTTTGCCCAAGACGATCCACTATATTGGGCATTAGGACGTCAACCGCATCCCGACAATTTAAAACTAAGTTACGGATGCTTAATTGCAAACGAACTAGGTTCTATACTAACTTGCGATGCCGAAAGTGCAGCCAGTAATGATCGCATAATGCGTACAACTTGGCCACATATAGAAAGTGTACAAGGCGGTTTTGTTCAAGAAAAACCCAATCTTGTTATTATTGGGTGGAGCACTTGGGAGCGAGAAGAATGGCTACACAATAACACCTACTACCAAGTCACTGCTAGTGGTACAGATACAGTACCTCGTGAATTACAACAACGTTATCGAGAATGGGTCGTAGATCAAACACACGTGACTAGAGAACGTAAACTACTTGGCTGGCATGACCAAATTTGGCGTTTGCACCAAGCATTAGAAAACAAAAATATTCCGCATATATTCTTTAACACTTACAGTGACTTTGCAAATATTCGCAGTCGTCAAATAACAACAGATACAACAAAAGTTGTTCCCAATGAGTATGATTGGGGATTAAACTATGTGGGTCCGTATGATAGTAACCTGACCTATTACAATTGGTGCATACAAAAAGGATTTAAAACGGTAAATCCTAATTCTTATCATTTTGGTGCGGATGCACATCAAGCATGGGCAGAGTTTTTGATGCAATATTATGTCCAAATACTCTTGACAAAGAAGTCATAATATGCTATTATTATGCTATGAAATACTTAATTGTTGATACTGCTAACACATTCTTTCGTGCACGTCACTCAGCCGCTCGCCAAGCAGATACTTGGGACAGATTAGGCTTTGCTGCTCACGTTACACTTAACTCTATTGCCAAAGCCTACCGAGAGCAAAAAGCAGATCATGTTGTGATCTGTTTAGAAGGACGTAGCTGGCGCAAGGACTTTTATGCCCCGTACAAAGCAAATCGTGCAGTCGCAAGAGCCGCGCTCACCGAAAAAGAAGCTGAAGAAGACAGACTATTTTGGGAAACTTTTGATGAGCTCAAAACATTTTTCTCGGAAAAGTCAAATTGTACTGTTCTCCGGCACGAAGCACTGGAAGCAGATGACTTGGTGGCAGGATGGATACAAGCACACCCACAGGATTCACATGTAATTGTATCAAGTGACACAGACTTTTATCAGTTACTTGCTACCAATGTTGTACAGTACAATGGTATCAGTGATGAGCTTCATACACTAAATGGCATATTGGATAAAAAAGGCAAATTGGTTATTGACAAGAAAACTAAAGAGCCTAAGAAAATTCCCGACCCTAAGTGGATCTTGTTTGAAAAATGTATGCGTGGCGATGCTACAGACAATGTGTTTAGTGCTTATCCAGGTGTTCGCACCAAAGGCACTAAAAACCGAGTGGGCCTACAAGAAGCATTTGAAGATAGAAATAGTAAAGGATTTGCTTGGAACAATCTCATGTTACAACGTTGGACTGACCATAATGGCGTCGAACACAAGGTGCTAGACGACTATCATCGCAATGTGACTATTGTGGACTTGACTGCTCAGCCCGATGATGTTAAAATGAACATAGCAAAAACTATTGCAGAAAATGCTGTGCCAAAAGATATTCCGCAAATTGGTACCAAGTTTTTGAAGTTTTGTGGCAAGTATGATTTGAAACGCATCAGCGACAACATACAGGGTTATGTAGACTTTTTATCAGCAAATTATCCGGAGAAGACATGATTACATTAAAACAATGGTTAGAACTAGCCAATTACAAAATCACAGATGGTGAACATTATTTGTGGGACTGCTACGGCAAGGATACATGTATGTTATCCAGCTGGAATGGCATACATGACCGAGGTGGCTATAGCACCGACATTGTATTTGATACAAAGACGCAAATAGTATATGAAGTTGCAGCACATGACTTTACCAACGATCGTGCATATCGAATGATTAATCCTAAGTACGCAAAGGCACATGACAACGAAGCCAGCGCACGTGGGGTTGACATGAACACGGCATGGGATGGTGTTGAGTATACTGAACTAGATGTTGAAGAGGACTTCTTAGAAAAGGCCACTGCTATTGTTAATGGTCAAGATTACGACACACGAGTTATGATTCAGTTAGAACTTGACAGTGAGTTAGAGATAGAAATTTATCGTCGTGCACATCAACTAGATATGACTGTGAACGATTATATACAAATGGCTCTGGTGGAATTAATCAAGTCTAAAGCCCCGGAAATATTGGAGACCGTGGATGCTTAGTGGGTTAACAGGAAGTCAATACATTAATACATCAGGCGGTGAAGTCACTGGCGGACCATACTTCAATGCCGATACTCCGGTGCCTGCCCCGGCCCGAGGTGCTATGAGATTTAATAACGCCCGCATTGAGGTCTGGGATGGAAATTATTGGACTCAAATGCATGGGCTATATGGCTCGGTAAGCCTAACCCCTGACGCTGTTGAAGCAATCAATTGGGTACGTGCAAAGATCGAAATGGAACGGCAACTTGAACAACTGGCCAAGGAAAGCCCGGCCGTTGCCGACGCTATGGCCACTGTTGCCCAAAGCCTAGAACGATTGCAAGTTGTTGTGGCATTAGCAAACAAGGAAAAATATGATTAAATGGTTATGTAATAAAATAGTACGATGGGGTTCAGAGTACGGCAGACATGATGAAGAAGTGTATGCCACTGCCGGACTTGCTAGTGGTAACCCTACTAGACGCAAAGGCCATCGTGCAGGGGTACTTGCAGGTCCTGACAATCACGACATTCCGAGAACATTTAGATTTGATGTCAGTGTAGGCCGTGGTGGTGTTGTGTTAATTACAAGACGCTATGATCCCAAAAAGGACGAGACTATTGAGATCTTAAATGTCATACACGATGACCAAGACATTTCTGCTCAGGTTGGACAAATTGTAGCAATGGAAATGATCAAGTCATGAAGGAACTTGCGGATCGTAAACATCGGTATGATAAAGCATACAATGTATTATTTCCAAAGCCCCGCAGTTGGAGATTGAGATTTTTTCATTGGCTCACTCAAGGTAGAATAATATTAGAGGAAGAAAACAAAGTGGCAACAAACGCATATCAATCAGCATACGGTCAACTGCAAACTGTAACATTGGCAAATCCCAGCAGTAGTATGAATCTACCGGGCATCTCATTTAAAATAACCAGCGCCAATGGTGGTACTATTATTTCAGTAAATGAGAGTGCACCGCAATATACTATATCCGGAGGTGGCTCAGAAGAACTTTATATTATACCCGATGGCGTGGAAGATTTTGATCGTGAACTGGGCAAAATAATCACAATGTATAGGATGAAACAAAAATAATGGAAACAATTGCTAAACCAGTAATTAAAAACAAATTTTGGATTGTTGAACAATCAGGACACAAAATTGCCACTATACAAGCAGTGGACGAAAACGGTGGCTTTGTATATGTACACGATGATCAACGCGAGCATTTTCCCAGTATCAAGTTGATTAGTAAAAAATACAATATTGAATTTGTCAAAGCCGAGAAGCCACAAAAAATTATTGATAACGATGTTTATGGATTTCCTGTTAGTGGTAGTGCACACAATCAAGTACTTGATGTACAAAGATACTTGCCTATCTATACCAAAGGTGCCAAAAGTAAAAGTTTCTTTTGTGCAGGTCACTACTTGATTAAGTTTGGTCAAAATTGGACTAGACAATTTTGTCCCAAGTTGATTACACTTAATCGTTATGAATACCAAGGTCCTTTTAAAACACAAGAACGTGCAGAAGATGCATTGCGAGAAATAAATGGATAATTCATTACCACTTGCGCTAAGAATGTTTAATGATCGAGTACGTGCTATGACTCAAAGTAATAGCAAACTGCTTACATTAAATGCCGACGAAGCACGTAATCTTCATGCAGAAATTTACAGTTTGCTTACAATAACCGCCGAACAAGCAAAACATACACCCGTAAATGAAAATATTTTCCAAATAAACATGGATGGTGGTGGTTTTAAGTAAAAGTACGCATATTACGGTGATAAATAAACTGTATATCAAGGAACTAGGATGTCAAGACCAAAACCAACAGTATTGTTGGATCACGTAAACAAAACAACTTATAAAAGCGACCAAGTATTAGCCAGTGAAGGTATTTGGGCAGTCTTCTACGACAACCAACCTATCAATTTAAAAACTCACAATATACTGGTTAGTTATCCTGGTCCCAAGTACAAGAAAGTAAGTTTTTCAAATAGCGGCCACGCTATTAATCTTTGCAAGAAACTCAATACCTTATACAAAACCGACAAGTTCACAGTCGTGTTATTAAAACAAGGTGACACAATCTACAAACAATAGACAATCGTGGATTGACCTGTTTACCGCAGGTGTCACTGTTGGTCCTCCACGCTGGTGGCACAATCCTATCAATCCCAAAAGTCTAAGACTAACACGCGAAGCCTATACTTGGATCAACAAGCATACCAAGATTAAAACACATAAGGTGAAATTACAACGAGGTCTCGGAGGTCGACAATTCTTACAACTAGAACGATTGTTAACTGCTCCTTATCTAGTAGACACCTACAAATGTATAGCGGTAATTGACGAAACCACTTTGATCATGTTGCAATTACATGCCGGCGATCTCAATACTTATTTGCAAAATCTAGAGGATAATCAATAGTGTTGTTTTTATACAACACGGGATTTGACAAGAATAACAATTGGTGCTATAATTGAGTTATTGTTTAATTTTAAGGTACAACAATGGTAGACCCAGTAATTAAAAAAGTCTTGAAGTTTTATAATATCAAGGCCGATGTTTTAGAACAAGAGTTTCATTTATATAAGCAAATTCCCAAAGAGCATAGCGGAATTTATGTTATACAACAAGGCAAGCAAGTGATTTATGTGGGCAAGGGCCAAATTAAATCAAGGCAAGGCAAACACTGGGATAAAGCCTTCGGGAGAAAAGGTGCCAAGGACACCAAGGGGTGGCGGTGGCTACGAGAAAATATTGATATCAATCCAGTAAAATGGAAAGTCAGTTATATTATACTACACGAGCAATGCGATTTGAGTGCCGTAGAAGGTGGCTTGATAAAACTGTTACAACCTCTTGCCAATGATGAAACTTTTAAAGATAACAACCGTGTTCTAAAGGAAACTAAATGAAACTCCGTCCACAAAATTATGCACAGGAAAAGAATGAAAGATACAATCAAAAAGAAAGCCATTGGGTATCTTTAAGCGATAGGGTTAATAATATTATCAATGTTTTGCCCAGCGATGAGCCAATGATTAAACAAACAAAACGCAATCAGGCGGCATTACTAAATGATGCCATGGTGATA
>Ga0007816_1000013_pt1 | contig 56657 bp, 80 predicted proteins | sample CryBogCBE27Jul09_FD_71213 | JGI IMG/M metagenome (GOLD analysis project Ga0007816, IMG submission 71213) | Freshwater microbial communities from Crystal Bog, Wisconsin, USA - CBE27Jul09 | ecosystem: Environmental > Aquatic > Freshwater > Lake | place: Crystal Bog, Wisconsin, USA | collected...
TTCCTTCAAGGGTTGGCTGAACTCGGGTATGGGTTCGCCTACAGAGTTCTTGACGCTCAGCATTTCGGAGTGCCACAAAGACGCAAGCGTGTGTTCGTTGTCGGATGTCTTGGAGACTGGCGAGGTGCCGCCAAAGTATTATTTGAGTCAGAAAGCCTGTGCGGGGATATTACACAGAGCAGACAAAAGAGGGAAGAAACTTCCGAATATGTTGCGGACTGCGTTGGAACTCTCCTCGCAAGAGACCATAAAGGAATAGACAATTACGATCATACTAAAATGATTGCAAGAAGCGTGAGTGCTATTGATCTTAAAGATGTATCAAAGACATTGACTGCATCATATGGTATGGGAGGTGCAGATTTAGATATTAAGCCATTAGTATTAGAGCCAAATAAAGCTTATGGTTTTGAGCCTGGCATTACAAAACGAGAAGGCAATCCATCAAGATTTTCAGAAGAGATATCACCAACACTAAGAGCGCAAATGGGAGATAATCAAGTAGCAGTTGCTTACAATATTACTTTTTGTGATGCGAATGGTAAAAGAAAAGATAGGCCTAATGGCGGTTTATATGTAAACGAAACTGATACATCAAATACTTTAACTAAGGCTGGTATTGGCACTAACGCAATTCAAAATATGCGCGTTAGAAGATTAACACCAATGGAATGCGAAAGACTCCAGGGCTTTCCTGATAACTATACAAACACACCAACATCAAGCGACACCACTCGATATAAAGCATTAGGCAATTCAATGGCAGTGCCAGTCATGAAATGGATTGGTGAAAGAATTAATGATATTACTTAGATACTTTGTATAGCAAAAAGCGCAATATATTAAACACAAACTAACTTGTATTGAATAGATTACATACAAAGGCGTTTGTGTAACAAAAATGGTTATTTTTTACATGCAAAGTGTATTAAATATTAGAACGATTAATCTATCAAGGAGAACATTATGTGGACTAAGCCAGCTGCAACTGAAATGAGATTTGGTTTCGAAGTTACTATGTACGTAATGAATAAGTAATACACACGATACACATTCAGGGGAGCTTCGGCTCCCTTTTTTGTTGCCTATTTTTTAATCAGATATCCATACACCTATATTTTTACCATGTCAACGTATTTATTATTTTTTTTTTTACTATTTTCTATATATATTTAATCCATTTTAACTTATAGTTACATCACTGCAACGTTATGCAGCATTTAAATAAAAGGAAAATATATGAAAACATTAGTACAAAACACAGTAGTAGATACATTAGGTTTACTCTTAGCTCAACAAGCCGATATCACAGCAAAGATTGACGCTATCAAGTCTCAACTCAAAGAATCAGGCGCTGGCATATACGAAGGTGCAATGTATAAGGCCAACGTTATTGTTGCTAACTATTCAACAGTTGACTACAAACAAGTCTTTGCAGAATGCTCAGTTCCAGCTGAAGTTATTGCTCGCAATACCAAAACACAAGAACGTGTTTCGTTAAAAGTAACTTCAAGATAAGGGGCCAATAGTGAAAACATTTTCAAGATCACAATTAAAAAGAGCTATGGGTAAAAAATACCCTGGCATATGGCTCAAGGACTCAGAGTATTTTAACGGCTCTAAAAGCGCGTTATGGACTGGCGAAGGTTCATATATGCCCGACGAAGATGAAGCGTTTAATCACTATCGCCGTGACTTTGAGATGGGTATTCATCCTGAGTTGTATGCATACCTTAACGCACGCGGCTGGCATTGTGAGTGGTATGACGGCGGCACAATTTTAATCTATAAAAACTAAGGAGACTAATATGGGAACAAGAGCAGTTTATACATTCAAAGATGAGAGCGGTTCATACAGCGTTTACAAGCACTACGATGGTTATCCTGAAGGTGAGGGCGGCGGCTTTGGAGCTTACGGCTTTATCAAGGCCGCTAAAGCTTATGCCTGGGAACTTCCACGATTCGATGCATCAGAGTTCGCAGCAGCATTCATCGCAGCAAATAAGACTCAAGCAGGCGGTGACGTATATCTTACTTATGGCCACGAAGAACACGGCGACCTTGAGTATAGATATGAAATATCAGCAGATAAAGACAAGCTTATAGTTAAAGTATTTAAAGGAGAAGATTACGACGAAGATTCACGCAAGCAAATATATTCACCACACGGGGAGGTAATACTATGATTTCAACTAAAGATATTAAGAAGGGCATGCCAATCAAACTTAAAAGTGGTTGGTGTGCTGTGATGATGGACAACAGACGCGGTAACATTCGCATGGCTGAAGTAGACGGCATATTCAAAGAGATTGGCAGCATCTATGCATCCGAGATCATTGAAGCGTTCGTAGACGGTAAATGGCAGCACGTAACTCACTCAATGCGCAAGGGCCACGCTGAGATACCTAACTTCTTATATGGAGGGTTTTAATATGGCCCAGCCAACGCTTCCAGAGCTTATAGAAGCCCTTAAAAAGATAGATAAGATAGTTATAGTCAAAGTAGGGGGAAAATAAGAATTAGGGCCTTAAATGGCCCTTTTTTTTGATAGCAATATCCGTGCCAGCTATATAAAAATAATTGAAAATATTTACATTAAAGTATTGCAATTCAGTCCATTTTAATTCAATATTACATCTACGGACACATTGATCCGCATAACTCTAAGGAGACAGTAAAATGGCAGCAAAAAGATATATAGTTAGATTGTTTGGTTTAGGTGGAGAATTAGCTATGACTACATCAGAAAACCCATGGCATCCAAATACATGGTCCACAGAACGTGGTGACCTTGTGCAAGTATATGACAGCTTGGAAGACGACTTTCTTCCTGACTACTACATTCAAAGAGATGGTGAATAATGTTTAACTCAGAAGAATTTATTAATCAAATATCAGCCGAGATACCGAAAGACTCGGCTGACGAGCTTCACATTCTAGTTGAAGACGTTATAGGATGGGTAGGCAAGACTTTAGAAGATTTAAACGGTTACAGCACTAAAGATTTATGCCGTTACTTCATTGAAGCAGCTCAGTACAGAATCGATGATGACCGTAACACGATGAAAGAACTTAGATGTTTCGAGCAGTTGCTTGCTTTTTTTAAAGAAGAGCTAGACAAAATTGATGACTTTATTTTATCAAACAGGAGAGACTAACATGGAACAAAACGACTTAGAATTCTTAAAACAATACATCGAGAGCCGTGCTAAGCACGGTTACTCTGATGAAGAGTTATTTGAGATGCAAGCATCATTCGGCCCAGACGAAGAAGTTGTTGACATCTTTACTGGCAAAACAATCAACATCTGGGGATCAAAATGATTAAAGACATATTGCATTTTGGTAAGTGGAAGACGATGCATAGCATCTGGGATCGCATGAAGATGTATAAGTACACGCATCCAAAGATGATTAAATTTGCTAAGATAGCTATTGTTGTGATTGGCGTGTTTATGTTGATCAATCACTTAGTAAACAAACATCACGGTAGATAACTTGCATTCAATCGTTAATCTGTTAATATCTCATATAGATCACTTAGACATGATCTTGTTGCTGGTGCCATTAGTTTTGTTGTTACTAATGGTGCTGGTAGCAATCATTCAAGTTGAAATAGAATTATATAAAACCCACAAGAAACCCAAACGAAACCTACCAAAAACCTAGCAGGTTATTTTCGCGCAATGAAATAAAATTTTCGCGGAAGAACTTCAAACAATAAACTCTAGTAACAAAATATCATTTACTTGTATACATTTAGCTAATTCACGATTACTATTGGCTGCTATGAGTGAATCAGTAAAGAAGAACGGTAGGCCATCTAAATATACGAGAGAGCTTGCCATCGATATATGCGATAGAATCAGTAATGGTGAATCGCTAGCATCGATCACGAAAGAGGACGGATATCCGCACAAGTCGACGGTGTACGAGTGGCTGTTGGATCGCCCTGATTTTCGCGACCTTTACACGCGCGCACGCGAGGACCAAGCTGACACGTTGGCAGACGAAATCCAGAAGATCGCGGACGAAGAGCCGATGTATCTGTTTGATGACAAAGGTAACAAACGCGTCGATAACGGTTACGTGTCATGGATCAAGCATAAGACAGACACACGCAAGTGGATCGCGTCCAAGTTGAAGCCGCAGAAGTATGGTGACCGCATTGGTGTTGAAGGCGTGAAGGACGGCGAGCCAGTAAAGATGGAAGTCACTGCATTGTTTGATGCGATTGTAGACAACTTAGAACTTACCAGACAAAACGAAGATGAATAACAACTGCGACGTAAAAGATTGTTTGTTATGCGCTCTTGGTCACGCACATAAGCATATGACGCTGAATGATCTCGTTAAGCACTTAACTGATTGCGTTAAAGATAATGACGAGCTACTCACAAGATTAGATAAAGCACCGTGTGTGGATGCAGACAAGATTTACACAGGCGCTAACTTTGATGCAGCTCACGAATACGAGTTGAATAAAAGCACTGGCGAAGTTCAGCGCAAGACATGAACAACTTAGCATCCGTACTTAAAGACGCGGATACTAAACGACAGTTCGCATCAATGCCGCTAGATAAGCAAAAGGCTTACGTGTGGCGCATGAACTGGCTAATGAAAGCACATAAGCATCAAGTGCTGCCACCTGGTGACTGGGCGATCTGGTTACTGCTTGGTGGTCGAGGTGCAGGTAAGACAAGAACGGCAGCCGAGCAGATAGCTTGGTGGGCCTACAGTCAACCGAAGACACGCTGGCTAGTGTCAGCACCAACTGCGATGGACGTGCGTGGAACGTGCTTTGAAGGTGACTCAGGCTTATTGACGATCATGCCAGCCGAGATGATCGCAGAGTATAACAAGTCGCTGCTTGAGATTAAGCTGACTAACGGATCATTGATCAAGGGTATCTCAGCATCAGAACCTGATCGCTTCCGAGGTGGACAATATCACGGCGCGTGGTTAGACGAGTTAGCAGCATGGGATTACTTACAAGACGCCTGGGACATGATCATGTTATCAGTGCGGCTAGGACAGCAGACAAGGATCATAGCGTCAACAACGCCACGACCTAAAGACTTAGTAGTAGATTTAGTAGGACGAGCGCAGGATGGCTCAGGTGAAGTTGTAATGACTACCGCGTCAACATACGCGAACATTGCTAACTTAGCACCAAGCTTCCAGCAACAGATCCTACAGTACGAAGGAACGAAGCTAGGCCGACAAGAGATCTATGCTGAGCTGATCGATCCAGAAGAAGGCGGCATAGTTAAACGTAACATGTTTAAGCTCTGGCCACATGGTAAAGCGTTTCCTAAGTTCGAGTACATCATACAAAGCTATGATTGTGCTTACACTGAGAAGACGATCAACGATCCGACAGCTTGCTTAGTGTTTGGATTGTTTAAGCCAATGGACGGACCGATGTCAGTGATGTTGATAGACGCGTGGCAGGATCATATGCAATACCCTGACTTGCGCAAGAAGGTAAGAGAGGAATACGAGGTAAGCTATGGAGCTGACAGTGAGAATGACACAGGCGAATTTGTCAAGGGTAAGCGCGTTGATCTCATACTTGTCGAGGACAAGGCAGCTGGAATCAGTCTTGTACAAGATATGCAACGGGCGCATCTACCAGTGCGAGCTTACAACCCAGGGAAAGCGGATAAGGTGCAAAGACTATCGATTGTTGCAAACATTATTGCACATGGCCGCGTCTGGATCCCAGAGTCCAACAACAACAAGGGATACGTTAGGGATTGGGCAGAAGGCTTCGTGTCTCAGATATGTGCGTTCCCTGAAGCAACGCATGATGACTATGTGGATGCGTGTACGCAAGCACTAAGATACTTTAGAGACGCTGGCCTATTAAGTATAGATCCAGCACCGAGTGAAGACGATTACTATGCTGACGAAGAACCACAAGCACGTGTGAATCCTTATGCGATATAGAAGAAGAATACACGAACACACACGTAAGGTTAGAAGCTTAAGAAGTAGACGTGGCACAGTTAGATACTGGTATAAGGATTGTCAAGAGTGGCAAATATAAAGTCACCGTGCAAGAGCGTATGCCAACTTATACCTGGCACAGAAACATGTAAGGCATGTAAGCGAACAGTAGAAGAGATAACAAACTGGTATGACTACACACCAGCACAACGCAAAGCTGTAGTAAAACGCATCAAGGATCTAAATGGGCGTAACAAATAAACTATTGCAAGAGATTACAGAAGCAGCAGCTAAAGGGCTTGAGCGTAAAGCAGTTGAAGTTGCAGCGCGTGATCCTGTATTACCTCCTCCATTACCGCGTGCCAAACCATACACAGACGAACAGTTACGCTCGTTTGCTGAACGCATGGCACCACAAGTCAATGGTGAATTCGTGCGTCTTGATCCTACTACATCAAAAAACCCTGCTGACTTATCTTACAAAGTGTGGAAGAGACAACAAGAATTGCAACACACTATCGTGCCAACACGCGAAGTACAATCTACCGTACCATACGATCCAGCTAAGTGGGAAGGCCACGTGCTTTCTTCTATCGTAGGCGATCCTACCATCGGCGATAAAGAGATCATCGACATTAATGGCAAGAAGCTTGTTGTTCCATCTAAACAAGAAGCAGGATCACTATACGGATTAGGCGAGCCAAAAGATGCTTGGGCATCAACAAAGAACGCCGCTAAAACTATCCAGGGCAGGATTATAGATACGAGCAACATATATAACGCTCCAGTGTTAGGCGTATACACTAAAGGCGGATCAGGATCTTATTCGTATGCGCATCACATTAACGATGCATTGCTTAAAAACATATACAGCAACCTTGATCAGATGACGCCTAAACAAATTCAAGCATTCAATACACTCATACGTAATCACACACCAGAGTTTGCTGGCATTGAAAATCTTGAAGCATCGCTTAATCAATTCAAAACAAATCCTGAGTTGCGCAAAAAGTTTTACGCGGAAGCTATCAAGCCAACTAACTCAGCAACAATGAACATACCTAACGGATCAGATGTAGTACACGCCGCACTTGAACCTGATTTACGTTACTTAGAGTCAGGCGCTACAGGCCACTCCATTATGCAGCTAGATCCAAGTCAAACTACATTGCAGCCAGCAACGCATACAACTTACACAAATAGAATACCAAGACTTGAAAATACGCCAGTGATGCAATCAAGCACACCAATACCATATCAACTTCAATATCCTGATCAAATGCAAGCGATCATGAATAACCCAAGACAAGCACCGCAACCATTCGGCACAATTTCAATGGGCGGCGCATCACAAATCAATGACGCTCAACACGTAGATCAAATAAGCAAGTACTTGCAATTCATGAAAGAACTTACTGGACGCGCTAAGGGCGGATCAATACACATGGGTGCAGGCGGTTCATTAGCTGAAGCTATTGTTAAAGGCGTAGAAGAATCAGCAGGTAAAGCAGTTGCACCAAAAGTTAATCGTATAGACATGCACTTTAAAGATGTAACTAAACGCGTGCCTGAATTATCAAAAGGATTCCAGCAATTAACTACTGGAGAAATAACACCAGCAGGTTATGAAGCTCTTGTGAATCAATACAAGCCAGTAACACCATTTAGCTTTGTACCAAAACCAGCAACACCAGAAGAAGCTATTGGTGCGCTAAAAGAAAATCAAAAAGGTTTATACGGCGTTCCTTCACAAATACTACAAGAAGGCCATCCAGTAGGATTACGTTTAGACATTCCTGCATACACTAACAAAGGCGTATGGGTTCCAACTATACACGAACAAATATCTGGTCACGGCGCTGGCCCACTCATCGGACATGAAAGCGTAGCTCACGTTACTGATCCAACATTCGGCATGTCACAAAAGGCAGCCGCATCAATCGCTGGTGGCAATCCTAAAGGCACGATAGCAACTATCAAAGGCAACTGGAAGCCAACCACGCCAGATGAAACTGTAGCAAAAGCCACAGAGATTATGAATGATCCTGAGTGGATACAAGTTGGTATGGATCCAGAGCGTCACTCTCATTTTTATGATAGAGCAACAATGGAACCAGTAGTCGCTGGCAAAGAAGCAATACAAGTTGGCCCAGCAGTATTCGTAAAGAATCCAACATACGGAAAAAAAGAAGACTTCTTATACAAAGATGGTGGCCGCGCTTATGCACAAGGCGGTGGCGTACATATGGCTGATGGCGGATCTAACATGCAACAAAATGCTGTTGATCCTATTACTGCTTACTTTATGCAAAACATTAATCCAACTAATTTGGATATGATGCCATCACCTAGCTCATCATACATTCCACAAAAAATTACACCAAGCCCAAGCCAAGCAACGTTTAACAAAGTATCAGGCATTAGTCCAGTTACAAACATTATTAAAGAAGTTACAGGCGGTATACAAAATGGCGTGCAAAATCAGTTGCCAACAGATATACAGAATGCTTATAAAAACGGACCACAATCAATTAGTGACATAGGCATACGTGCAGCTAATTCACTTGCTGGATTCCCAATGGATATTGCTAATAGCTTAGGTTATGGCAATCCATCATCACCATACAACAACAATGTAGTTCCAAGTCAATCACAACTTAACTACAATATGCCTGCAAAAAAACCAGCTCCATTAACTACAGAAGCGTTTAATGAAGCAACCATGCCGTTACAGTCAGGCAATAGCTATCCTGCATTAGAAACTGCCGCAGCATCTATTGGACCTGGCATAGCAGAAGATGTTGGATCTATTGGTAAGACAGCAGTAAAAAAAGGCGCTAACTTCCTTGGCCAAGAACTTGTAAACGCTAAAGGCGCTAACCGTAACCTTATCGGTAAATACTTAAACGCTATCGATCCTGAGTTAAACATTATCAAGCCACAAGGCGGCATGTTAGTTAGCGGAGAGACAGAATTAGAAAGAGAACTTCGTCATATAAAGAAAGATGAAGGTGTGGTTGGAAGATATGTAGAGCCAGAAAATATGATTAATGTTAATGACAGTTTAAAAGATAAGCGTGCAGTTGCATTAAACAATTGGATTGATACCAAAGTTAAAAAATATATTCGCAATCAAGCTGGCACAGAAAACGATCCAATATTTAAAGCTATTGAATCAGGCGTTCAATATAACTTTGATCCTGCTATGGGTGATACTAAGTACATGACACAAGTTAAAAGAGCTAAAGCTGGATTTCCTGAAGAAGGTTCAGCTACTACAGACTTAGGTAAAGAGTGGCAATACAAAGTTGATTCAATATTTAAACCACATACCGCTGAAGATATTAAAGAAATATACAGAAATCCAAATATTAATGAAAAACAAAAACAATCAAGACTTCGTATAGAGCATGACCTTCCAATATATGACGAAAAAGATTATGACGCTCTTAAACTTATTAATGAAATACCTGATAAAAATGTATACACAATTGGTGGAACTAATATTGCAAGAAAGCTAGGGCTTGATCATGTAGCCGATGTATTACATGAAGACTTAACTTCAGGAAGATTGCAACCTGAACAGCTAAATCAAATGTCTATCGAGAAAGCTGTACGCCGTGCTGCAGATTATGACGCACAAAAAGCTCGCGAGATGACTAAGGCTCACGCTACGTCAGTTGAAGGCATGCCAATACCTAAACAATACGATGATGGTTTCAAATGGGTAGAGCTTAAACATCCTACTGAATCAGAGAAAACAAAAGGCGCACTTAAATCAGAAGGGGAAATGATGGGACATTGCGTTGGCAGCTATTGTCCTCAAGTTGAAAGTGGCCACACAAAAATATATTCATTGCGCGGCCCTGATAACAAATCACATGTAACTATTGAAGCAACTAAAAAGAATCATCTTAATGATTGGTTAGACGCAAATAAAGAAGAGATTGAAAAAGATCCTTTATTAAAACAAATGTCTTACTACGATGCTGATGAAAAATATCCTGGTATGTATTCAGAGGAAGAAGTACAACAAGCATACATTGCAGAAATAACAAAAATGTTAAAAAGAAAAGGTGCTCCAGTACATGAAGCTCCAAACTCATGGATAGATATTGAGCAAGTTAAGGGTAAACAAAACAAACGCCCTGATGACAAATACCAAAAGTATGTAACTGACTTCATAAAAAATAATCCAACTGGACATGAGATTGCTGACATACATGAATTAAATAATACAAACCTTCATGATGTTCAATCTATGATAGCTGAAGGCGTGATGCCTAAAAAACTTCATATGCATCCTATTGTAGATAAAGCAGTTGGTATAGATCAACCTCATCTTGCAGCAAGAATGAATGATCCTAGATTTAGTAATGAAATTACAGATGAAAAATTTAACCTATTTAAAAACATTGGCAGAGACTTGGCAAACAAAGGCCAATACTATGTTGATGATGAAGACATATTAAATGCAATCAAAACAAAATATTTGCCAATTAAAAAAGCCAAAGGTGGGCCAATAGATTTAGAAAAAGAATACAGATTAGCAAATGTAATAGATTTTAACTCAAGGAGACGTTATGGCTGAGATGCCCATTGAACAGGAATATGACAGACATATTGCTGGTATAAAAACACAAGAGAATGCAGACGGAAGTGCCGAAGTTGAAATACCTGAACAAGAAGAAGGTATTGTAGAGAACGAAGACGGCTCAGCTACTGTACACCTTGAAGAATTTAAAGGTCCAGCTGAAGATGAAGATTTCTATTCTAACTTAGCTGAATCAGTCAACTTATACGACTTAGATAAGATTGGTAACCGTTATTTAGATTTAATTAAGAAGGATAAAGAAGCACGTGAAAAACGCGATAAACAATACGAAGAAGGTATTAGGCGAACTGGTTTGGGTGATGACGCTCCTGGTGGCGCGAATTTTATGGGAGCTTCTCGCGTGGTACACCCAGTTATGGCAGAAGCCTGCGTCGACTTCGCATCAAGTGCGATCAAAGAACTCTTTCCGCCTGATGGCCCAACGCGAATCCAAATCTTAGGTGACGCTGACGAGATCAAGACAGAAGTAGCAGAACGTAAACGTGATTACATGAACTGGCAATTAACGGAGCAGATTGAAGAGTTCCGTGACGAGCAAGAACAGTTACTCACACAGTTACCGTTAGGTGGCTCACAGTTTATGAAGTTATGGTATGACGAAAAGAAACGTCGTCCATGCGCAGAGTTCGTGCCTATTGATAACATTCTTTTACCATTCGCATCAGTTAACTTCTACACATCACAACGTGTAACTGAAGTACAACAAATTACTGAGTGGGAATTTAATCAACGTGTTGATCGTGGTTTATATCGCGATGTTAATCTTATTCGTGCTACATCAGAACCTGAAGAAACTAAATCAGAACAAGCTTCTAATAAAGTTGAAGGTCGTCAATGGCAAGATAATGAAGATGGTTTACGCACTGTATATCACATCTATACATACCTTGAACTTGATGATGACAAACGTACTAAAGGCGAATCAGCACCATACATTATGATGATTGATAGTCTTGAACACAAAATACTAGGTCTATATAGAAACTGGGAGGAAGGCGATGAAACGTTTAACAAGTTGGATTGGCTCATTGAATTCAAGTTTATTCCTTGGAGGGGTGCTTACGCAATTGGTCTCCCTCATCTTATTGGCGGCCTTAGTGCTGCTCTTACTGGCGCTCTCCGCGCTCTATTGGATACCGCTCATATTAATAACAGCGCTACTATGCTTAAACTCAAAGGCGCGAAGATTAGTGGTTCGTCACAACAGATCGAAGTAACACAAGTATCAGAAATTGAAGGCGCACCAGGTGTAGATGATGTACGTAAGATTGCTATGCCTATGCCATTTAATCCACCATCACAAGTATTGTTTGAATTACTTGGTTGGTTAGATACTGCTGCTAAAGGTGTGGTATCAACATCTGAAGAGAAGATTGCAGACATTAATGCAAACTCCCCAGTAGGTACAGCACAAGCTTTAATTGAGCAAGGCGCAAAAGTATTCTCAGCTATTCACGCACGATTACATGATTCACAAAGACGTGTATTGCAAGTGCTTGGCCGTATCAATCGTTGGTATCTAGATGACATGAAGAAAGGCGACGTTGTTGCTGACCTTCCTGTTTCACGTGATGACTTCAAACGTAACTCAGACATCGTTCCTGTTTCTGATCCGCACATATTTTCAGAAACACAACGTATGGCACAGAATCAAGCCGTATTGCAATTAATGACACAGTTCCCACAAGCGTTTGATCAAAATGCTGTGATTACACGTGTATTAAAACAAATGAAGGTGCCAGGTGTTAATGAGTTAATGCCAGCTAATGCACAACCAGCAGAGATGGATGCATCTAACGAAAATGCTGCAATGGCTTTAGGTAAATCAGCTTTTGCTTACCCTGATCAAGATCAACTATCGCATATTCAAGCTCACCTTGATTTTGCATTAGATCCTAATTTAGGTAGCAACAACTTGATTGCACCACAATTCATACCACAAGTATTAGAGCATGTAAAACAACATATGGTTCTTTGGTATACACAACAAATGCAAACATATGCTGGTGGCCATCAAAAAGTTAACTTGCAAAAATATGAAGATAGCAAGCTTAAAACACAAATTGATAAAGTGGTGGCGATTGCTGGTCAACATGTTAAGTTGGATTCACAACAAACATTTTCTGGCGTAGCACAAGCATTACAACAACTTGGTCAACTCATGCAGAAATTTGCTCCACAACCGCAAATGGATCCATCAGATCAAGCTGTATTACAAGCTTCTATGGCAGAAACAAATCGTCGCGCACAACGCGATCAAGCCGATGTTCAATTGGCTCAACAAAAACTTCAAGCTGATACTCAGTTAAATAGCAACAAGGTTCAAACGGATCAAGCAATTAAGAACCAAGCTTTACAAACTGATATTCAATTGAAGCAACAAGAGTTAGCACAAGCAAGTGACGCAGATGCAGCTCGCCTTAAAACGGATATTGCAATGAATTCACAAAACAATGCTACTGCTGAAAAGATCAAGGCTGCGCAATTAGCCCACGATCAACAGAAGATGCATACAGATTTGGCAACTCATATGCATGATTCTTTACATAAACACTTAGGAGATAGTAATGGCAATTATTAAAAACATTCTCGACAAGATTAAGAGTGATATACAGGACGCTGAGCTTGTAGAAGATACATCTGCACCTGAAGTTACTTCTGCTCCTGTTGCAGAAACAAACACAGTAGCAACACCTGTTGATACTAAACCACATATGGAAGCAATCGTAACACCAAACCATATTCATCCAATACCTAGCAACGTGATCTATCCAAAAGATCCTATCGTTACTGGCGAATGGGTGATTACTGCGGTACCAGCATCATCAACAACTGAAGAGGAATAACATGGATAAATTAGATAAAGAACAAATGAACGACACCGTTAGTATGCAAAAGCGCTTGAAAATGGGTGCTTGGTTAGACGGTGAAAGTCTTACAGAATCTGGAAGTGCAACTATGACTGAAGCTAATTCAGATCATGGCAACTTCGAGAAGTCATCTATAGCACACGATAATAAATGAGGTACTCATCCGACTATATTGGCGCTGTAAAAGCGCGTCAAGCCGAGATTGCTTACGCATTAGCTAGTGGCAACGCTACTAATTTTGAAAGCTATCAACGTTTGGTCGGAGAGTATGCAGGCTTATCTGCTGCATTAGATATTTTTAATAACTTACTCAAAGAAGAGGAAACAAAAGAACTATGAGTGAAACATCAGTAGCTGTTGATTCAGCTGATTTACTGGAAGCTTTTCCAGTTGTAGATCCTGGTGCTATACCATTAGGCGCAAGAATATTAGTACAAATGCGTTTACCAAAGAAAAAGATGACGGCTTCAGGAATCATCTTAGCTGAGGAAACTAGGGATACAGAAAAAGCACAGAATCCAATTGGCAAAGTAATAGCGATTGGACCATTAGCGTTTAAAAAGCGCGACACAATGGAATCATGGCCAGAAGGTTCATGGTGTTCTGTAGGGGACTTTGTTCGCGTACCACGCTGGACAGGTGATCGTTGGGAAATAAAAATTGACGCAGATACAACTGTTGAATTTATGCTCATGAACGACCACGAAGTCATTGCTAAATTAACCAGTAGTCCATTAGAAATGAAGGCATTTGTATGATAGACGACAATAAAGAAAATGAAGAATTAGATATTAAGGAAGATGCAGATGGCAGCGCTATTGTTGCAGTTCCTAAGGATCTAGAAACAGAAACTACAGAGGTTCAAGCATCACCAGAAGACTCAGATGAAGCCGATGAAGCAGCAAGACAGGCCGAATTAGCTGACGGTGGTTCTATTGATCCTGACGCAGAAGCAATTCGTGAAGCAAAAAGAGCTAAAAGACGTGCTAGAAAAGAGTATCACAAGCAAGTTTCAGCTGAAAAAGATCACAAATTGTCATATTTAGAGCGTCAAAATCAAGAATTGCTAGAAAGATTAGCTGTTGTTGAGAGAAAAGCGCAAGGATCGGAGATAGCTACTTTAAATAAACAAAAAGAAGAGCTAGAAACTAAGATTTTGTTCGCAAAACAAAAGATTGAAGAAGCTACAGCTGCTGGCGATGGCAGAATGCTCACTTCAGCCCAAGAAATGTGGTTTGATGCTCGTAAAAATCACGAAGCATTAGAGAATTTGATCAAACAATCTGTTCAACCTCAACCACAACGAACAATTCAAGCTCCTGATCCAGCAGTACAAAGACATGCATCAGAATTTATGATGGATAATCCTTGGTACGATCCTCAAGGTAGGGATACAGACTCTAGAATCACGTTACAGATTGATAGAGACCTATCCGCAGAGGGCTGGAACCCAAAAACACAAGAATATTGGGAAGAACTCGATAATCGCTTGCAAAAATACTTACCTCACCGTTATAATGAGGGAGAAAGAAATGACGTGGCACCATCTAGAAAACCTAGAAACGTTGTTACTAGCTCAGGTAGAGAAAGTTTGGCAAGTAGTGGCGGTGGCAAAAACACCTTCACACTTTCCCCAGATCAAGTCAAGGCAATGAAAGACGCTGGTATGTGGGATGATCCAGACAAAAAAGCGAAGATGATTCGTCGTTATATAACCGAAGCTAATAACAAAAGAATATAGGAGAAACTAAAATGGATTCACGTTTAAAAAAATCATTATCAGCTGGTGGACGCGAAAATCGCGCGAGTCACGACACCGTTCGTGAGGCACCTGAAGATAAGTTCGTATCAGCCGAAGAACGTCGCAAGATGTGGAAGGATGAGTGGACACAAAGCGCACTGCCAAACGTACCTGAAATGAAGGGTTGGCACCTTTGCTGGTTGTCAACTACTAACAGCTACGACAGCATAGACAAACGCATTCGACTCGGCTACACACCTGTAAAATCAGAAGAAATACCTGGGTTCGAGAACTGGCGAGTCAAAGCTGGCGAACACACTGGCTATATCGCATGTAATGAAATGCTTTTATTTAAGATCCCTAATGACACTTATCAAGACATTATGGCTCACTTTCATCACGATATGCCGCTTGAAGAATCTAACAAGATTAAAGTTCAAGCAGAGAGTGTGCTAGAAGCTAACCGTGATTCAAACGGTAAGACTCTAGGCAAAATTGAGGGTGATGGTTTGGCTAACATTGATAAACCAATGCCTGCTCCCATTTTTGAGGGGTAAGGTACTTTATAATTTTTTATAGGAGTTAGCTATGTCAGCATCATTAGCTGCTTTCGGTTTACGCCCTGCGTTTCATCCTTCAGGATTAGATCGCGCACAGGCGTTAGCTGGCGGCATCACATCAGGCTACAGCTCAAATATTCTTAAAGGTCAAGCCGTTAAGTATATTGCAGGCTCTGGCGTAATTCAGCCTGTTACAAGTACAGAAGCTTTCTCTGGCGCTTTCGCTGGAGTTGAGTGGACAGACACAACAGGTCGCAGACGAGTAAGTAATTACTGGCCTGCAAACACAGCATACACAACTGGATCTTGTGTTGCATATTTTTACAACGATCCAAACATTGTTTATGAAATTCAATCAGACGGCTCCATCAGCCAATCAGCTGTTGGTGAGTGCGCAAACCTCTCTAACTTAGCAGCAGGTTCAAGCACAACTGGTCTTTCACAATCAACTGTTTCTGCAACAATTCAAGCAACTGGCGTTCAAGGCCAAGTGCGTATTGTTGACTTGGCACCTATCCCAGGCAATGCTTGGGGGGATTCTTACACAATCGTTAGAGTTACGGTAGCGAATACACAATTCGTTTATCCTAACCCTGGCATTTAATTAGGAGGTATAAAACATGGCAGCTCCAATGCGTAGTACGGACTTCCGAAGTATCGTTGAACCAATCCTTAATGAATGCTTCGATGGCGTATATGATCAACGTACCGATGAATGGTCACGCGTTTTCCGTGAACAAGACGGTATTCCAAGAAACTATCACGAAGAACCAGTTCTTTACGGTTTCGGCACAGCACCACAGTTACCTGATGGCACACCAGTGTCTTATCAACAAGGTGGTGTTCTCTTCTTACAACGTTATGTTTACCAAGTTTACGGACTTGCGTTTGCATTAACGAAAGTTCTTGTAGAAGATGGTGACCATATCCGTATCGGACAAGTTTATGCAAGACACTTAGCACAATCTTTAATTGAAACTAAAGAAACACTTTGCGCTAACATTCTTAACAATGCATTTAACTCTTCATACACAGGTGGCGACGGCGTTCAATTGAACTCTACAGCTCACCCAATCGTTAACGGCACTGTAAGTAACTTACTTTCAACTGCTGCTAACCTTTCACAAACATCACTTGAACAAATGTTAATTCAAATCCGTCAAGCTGTTGACAACAACGGTAAGAAGATTCGTTTAGTACCAAGACAACTTGTTGTTGCTCCTGGTAACATTTTCCAAGCTGAAGTATTGTTAAAATCTGTTTTAAGAACAGGTACTGCTAACAACGACGTAAACCCAATTAAATCAATTGGTTTATTAGATGAAGGCGCTGCTGTTCTTTCACGTTTAACATCTTCAACAGCATGGTGGGTTCAAACAGATGCTCCAGAAGGTATGAAGCTCTTAATGCGTCGTAAGTTAGAAAAAACTATGGAAGGTGACTTTGAAACAGATTCAATGCGTTACAAAGCTACTGAGCGTTATATTCCAGGTTGGACTGACTGGCGTGCAATGTTTGGTACTCCAGGCGTTTAAGTAACACAATCAGAGTGGGGAGGAAACTCCCCTCTCATTTTTATTAACATTATGTCAAGCTTTTCAAGGAGAAGACACAATGCCACAATTTAGTGACGATCTGTTTTTAGGTTCAGCAAAAACCTTTATGGGCATCGCTAAACAGGATTCAACTTCTGTTTTCACAGGCTCAATTGCAACAACAACATTAACTGTTACAGCTATGTTATCTGGCGATCCATTGGTCGTTGGTCAATATATTACTGGTGCTAACGTTTCAGCAGGTACTTACATTACTGCATTCGTTTCAGGCACAGGTGGTACTGGTACATACACTGTTAACACTTCACAAACTGCTGCTAGCGCAACTGTTTACGCTAACGGTAATGCTTTATTAGGTGATCCAGCTCCAATGGACTTAGGTATTGGCCCATTAGGTCGTATCTATATATGGGACACAATCCCTGTTACTAAAGCTAATAACAACGTATCAGCTGCTGCTACATATTCAGCTGCAGGTTCTGCAACACTTGCTGCAGGTACAGGCACTTCATCTGTAACACGTACAGACGGCACAACAGTAATTCAATTAGACGTACCACGTGGTCTTTCAATCACAATTGGTACAGGTACAATTACAAACCGTAACGTAACTATTTCAGGTTATGACTATTATGGCCAAGCAATGACTGAAATCATCGCAACAGGCACTACACAATCTACAACTATCAACGGTAAAAAAGCTTTCTACCAAGTTTCTGGTGCAACAGTATCAGGCGCAGTAGGCGGTACAGTTGCTATTGGTACATCAGACGTTTTAGGTTGCCCTGTTCGTTTCATTGACAGAGGTTATCTTGATAGCGTGGGTTGGAATAACGTTCTTGCTGAAGATGTTGCTACTACAGTAGTTGCTGATTTAACAAACCCAGCTACATCATCAACTGGTGACGTACGCGGCACAATCACTCCATCAAGCTCACCTGATGGCACTAAACGTTTAGTTGTTGGTATTTACTTACCAGCTATCGCTGTAGGCCCAAATGCAACACGACTTGGCGCTCTTGGCGTAGACCAAGCTTAAGGAGAAATATAAATGGCTCAATTTAAACCAATGATTAAAATGGAAACTACTGAACCTTCAGTAGAACTCAAGCTTAAAAAAGGTGGTCATGCTAAACATCACATGAAAAAAGGTGGTAAAGCTGAACACGGTCACAAACATATGAAACACATGATGGACGGTGGCGTTCTTGGCGCTTTAGCTGGACAACCAGCTTTAGTTAAAGCACGCAGACCTGCACTTGCAGCTATTGCTAGACCAGCTGCTCCTTCAATGGCTGCTCGTCGCGCTGCGATGATGGCTAAAAAAGGTGGCGCTGCTAAGCATAAAGCTAAAGGCGGTAAAATCGAGCATCTAGAAGAAGAACTTAAACACCATGAACACATGAAAGCTGGTAAAGCTCATCATGGCCTTAAAAAAGGTGGTAAGGCTTGCTACGCAGTTGGTGGCACAGTATCTGATTCAGTAGCTAGAAAATATGCAGAAACATTAATGCATACAGATGAGCATATGGATACAGTTAAAGGCCCTACTGGCGGTGTTAAAGAAGGTAATGGTGGTGGCTACAAAAAAGGCGGCAAAGTACATCATAAGGCAACTGGTGGTGTTATGGAGTCTAATGCTGGTGGCTACAAAAAAGGCGGTAAGGTAAAACATCACGCTAAAGGTGGTTCTGCTTCAGGCGAAGAGATTGATCGTTTTGAAGCAAGAAGTGCTATTGAGCATGATGAAGGTCCGTATGAAGAAACTGAAATGCATACTGCCAAAAAAGATAAAGCTCATGGAACTGGCGATGTAAAAGAAGGTAACGCTGGTGGTTACAAACATGGCGGTAAGGCTCACCACATGAAAAAAGGTGGTGCATCAAAAAAAGCCTACGCCACGGGGGGAAGTGTTAATAACGCTGGTCGCGCCGTGGCATTAGTACCAAGAGGTGTTGGAGCTAAAAAAGCACCTCCTGTTGCAATAACAGCGCTATCTGGAACCTATAAAAAAGGTGGCAAGGTAGCTTCTGGTAACCGTAAGTTAGAATCAGTTTATGATAGCGAAAATGCTCCAGATGTTCGTGAATCTAAAGCTGATACGCGTTTGAAATATGACCAAGATACATATCAAGGTCAAAACATTCCAAAGGCACCAACTTACAAAAAACGTGGCGGTAAATGCTAACAACAAATTGGTAGGGGGAGAAATTCCCCCTCCATTTTTTTAAGGATTAAATATGAGTAACGCAATAGTTTCATCAATTACAAGACAGGGTGCTTACGAGCCATTTGACTTACAAGTTGCTCGCAATCAAATTCTTGGCCATACTACTGTAAGTATTTTTGGTTATCAACCATCATTAACTACTACTTCAATTCCAATTTGGGAAAATGCTTCTACATATACATATATTACATCGGCATCAACATTATCATTAGTAAGTACATCTGCATCAGATGATACATCTGCAAAAATTTTAATTAGCGGTTTAGATTCAAACTTTAACCCTATTTCTGAAACATTAGCAATGAATGGTACTGGTGCTGTAACTACAGTTAATAGTTATTTTAGAGTTAATAGTTTATTAATGACTTCACCTGGAACTGGACAAAATACTAATGTAGGCACTATTACATTAAAACAATCATCAAACGTAGTTGCGCAAATTAACGTAGGGATTGGTAAATCACAAAGCACTATTTTTACAGTGCCAGCAGGTTATACATTTTATTTAGATTTGGCAGAAGTAAATACATCAAATAGCTATACAGGTTCAACAATCGTTACATATAAAGTTCAAGCAATTAATAATGTAACTGGCGTTAAATTAACTGTATTACAACAGCCATTTGTATCTATTTATACAGCAACTAGATCTCAAGATCCATTTGCTTATTCTGAAAAAACAGATATTCAATGGCAATTAGTAACTAATACTGGAACGATTGCAGCTGGTGTAATTGTGACTGGTAAGCTAATTCAAAATAACAATACAACAACTGGTTCAGGTAGTTAATTATGCCAAGCGTAAGCAAAAAACAACATAACTTAATGGAAGCTGTGGCTCATAGTTCTTCTTTTGCTAAAAAAGTAGGTATACCACAACATGTTGGAAAAGATTTTGCTGAAGCAGACAAAGGTAAAAAGTTTGCTAAAGGTGGTTTATATGCAAATATTCATGCTAAACAAGAGCGTATAGCTCATGGTAGTCACGAACATATGCGTAAGCCTGGATCAAAAGGCGCACCAACTGCTGAAGCATTTAAAAAGTCAGCATTAACTGCAAAACCAATGAAAGAAGGTGGCCCATCTCTAGCGGTAGGACGCGGTGAGAAGTTACCTACAAAACAAGGCGCAGGGCTAACAGCAAAAGGCCGTGCTAAATATAATCGAGAAACAGGTAGTCACTTAAAGGCACCACAACCTCAAGGAGGTTCACGTAAGAATAGCTTTTGTGCGCGTATGTCAGGTGTTGTAAAACACTCATCAGGCGACGCTCCTAGAGCAAAAGCTTCCTTAAGACGTTGGAAATGCCCAGGGTGGTAAAAGGACAATATGGCTTACTCTGGTACCGTTGGAACAACTGTAATAAGTGTTCAACAATTAATAGATCATGGAGCAAGACGATGCGGTAAACTTGCTGAAGAACTTACTTCAGAGCAAGTATTATCTGCAAAAGAATCTCTTTACTTTTTTTTATCAAGTCTTATTAACATTGGCATTCAATATTGGGCCATTAATAAGACCGTAATAGGCTGTATAGCTGATAATTATATCTATCCCTTACCTTTGGGTTCAGTTGATGTTTTAAATGCGTTATATCGCACTATAAACCGTCCTAGCGGTGGTTATACATCGTCTACTAGCTCATCTTTTGGAAACCTTGCTAACGTTTATGATGGAAATACATCAACTTATTACGTTCAAGCCAATCCAAACGGCAATATTCAAGTTAACTATGGCACTAATAACAATGTCTATATTGCTTCCATAGGTATTATGCCTTACGTTGCTGGCGGTGGTAGCGCATCATGGACTTATGTATTTGAATACTCTATAGATGGAACTAACTGGCTTACATTAAATGGCCCAACAACAGCCACAGTAACAGATGGCCAATGGATTTGGACAGATATTAATCCTGGTCAAAACGTTCAATACTACAGAATTAGTGCTGAAAATGGCACAACGTTATCTTTAAGAGAACTATTCTTTGGTAACAATACATTAGAAGTTATGATGTCACGATTAAATCGCGATGACTATACAAACTTACCTAATAAAAACTTTGCAGCAAATCAGCCGTATCAATTTTGGGTAGACAGAAATGTTCCTCAACCTAATATTTATATTTGGCCTACACCGTCTAATTCTTTTGTTCAAGTTACTTGCTGGTATTCACGTCAAATTATGGACGTAGGTGCATTAAATGGCCAGTTAGAAATTCCACAACGTTGGTATGAAGCAGTTGTCAATAACTTGGCACATAAAATGTCTATGGAACTTCCACAAGTTGACATTAACCGAATACAATACTTAGAAACTCAAGCTGCTAAATCATTAAACGAAGCAGAACAAGAAGAAAGAGATAAATCACCAATTTATTGGGCGCCAAATATTAGCGTTTACACAAGATAATGCCAATATTTATAGATACACTAGGCTATTCAACGATTGCGATAGCTGTATGCGATAGATGCAAGATGAAAAGACCACTTGCAACATTATCATCTGATCCTAACTTTCCAGGCTTAAGAGTCTGCGATCAAGGATGTAAAGATCAGTATGATCCATATCGTTTAGCAGCAAGAAAAACTGAAAGAATTAACCTAAGATTTCCGCGTGTAGATACAAATATTGCTGTAGTACCTGACGCAATAATTACTGGCGGAATTACAAGTGTATTTGAGCTTTCACCAGAGCAAAATACACAAACACCTGAAAACAACGGAAACTTGGATACTTTGGCACCATCACCAAACCCAAGTCCAGATAATACGAACTAAGGACTATTAATGGCTAATGTACAGATAACCCAATTACCACAGGCTGGAGCAATTACAGGAACTGAAGCCGTACCTATAGTGCAGAATGGCGTAACAGTTCAAACAACAACTGGCAACATAGCAGGATCACCTACACAAACTGCTTCATTCTTAGAAGTTAGTTTATCAGGCACTACACCTAATGCACGTTATCTAGCTCCAAACGGAACATTAACAGCTATAGACGGTGGCTCTGGATCATCTTATTCATTAGGTATTGCATCAAACGTAGCGTTACCTGGTACTGCTGGTGCAGTTCTTCCAACAGGAACTACAGCTCAACGTGGCGGTACAAACGGACAAATTCGTTATAACTCAGATGTAGGTATATTTGAAGGCCAAGCAAACGGCGGATGGATTACATTAGGTAACCCAAATGCATCTTCTATTAATATTACAGCAAGCACTGGTATCACATTAACACCAAATCCAATTACACAATCTGGAACGGTTGCTATTTCAAATACTGGAGTTACACCTGGATCATATGGATCAGGTACAGCTATTCCAACATTTACTGTTAACGCACAAGGTCAACTCACAGCAGCTGGATCAGTTTCTGTAAGCTTCTTAAACTACTTAGGTACATGGAACGCTTCAACTAATACACCAACGCTTACATCAGGCACAGGCGTTAAAAACTCATACTATGTAGTATCAGTTGCTGGTACGACAACACTTGATGGCATTTCATTATGGTCAGTAGGTGATTGGGCCATCTTTAATGGCACTGTATGGGAAAAAGTAAACGGTTCATCATCCGAAGCATTCAATACAATTACTTTAGTAGGTGCTATATCAGCATCATCTAACATAGGTGCATTATCTTACGGAACTTTAAGTTATTCAGATACAAACATATTTGCATCTTTTGCTAACAGTGTTAATGCATACAATCAAATCGTATTACAAAACAAGAGTAACGGCGCATCAGCTTCTACAAACTTTAATATTTCTAACGATCAAGCATCAGCAACTACTAACTATGGTGAGTTTGGTATTAACTCATCAGGATTTAGTGGAACAGGCGCATTTAACACAGCAGGTAGCGTATATCTAGCTGCAGCTTCTACAGATTTAGCAATAGGTACTTATGGCTCTAACGCTATCCACTTTGTTGTAAATAGTGGTGCTACAGACGCTATGACCATTAATACTTCTAATGCAGTAGCATTTAATGGATTATACGGAACATCTGGACAAGTATTAACATCAGGCGGATCAACAGGAACACCTACATGGGTATCTCAAAGCTCTCTTGGCGTAACAATTACAGTTGGCACTACACCTGTAGCAAGCGGAACTTCTGGTTACATACTTTATAATAATGCAGGAGTATTAGGTAACTTATCAACAACAGGAACTGCTGGATCCGTAGTTTTATCTAACTCTCCAACAATTGCTACACCTACATTCTCAACATCTGCTACAACACCATTGCTTCTTGGTGGAACAACTGCTACATCATCATTAACATTACAATCAACATCTGGCACTGGTACAACAGATTCAATTCTATTTAAAGTTGGCACGAATGGATCATTAACACCATTATCAATCAATGATGCTTCTGGTTCACCTAACTTAACTATAGCATCAAGCACAAAAATAATTGGTGACTTTAGCAACACTACATTAACAAGCAGAACTGTATTTACATCATCAGCTACTAATAGTAATCCTGGTATTTATGTTATTCCAAACGGAACTGCAACAGCTGCTTCATGGCAGGCCGCTAATAATTCAACAATAACCAATGCATCTAAGATTCTTATTGCTACTAATGGAACTACCGATGTTCAATTAGTTTCAGGTGTTAATGGAACTGGTAGCTACTTACCATTATCTTTCTATAATGGCGGCTCACAACTCATGCAGTTGGGTACTTCAGCAACATCAACTAACTTTGCAATTGGTTTAAGCACATCACCATCAACATCTATTAACTTACTTGTAGGTGGATCAGGATCTATTACAGGTGCTACAACGGCATGGGCAAGCTTATTTAATGGAACTATTGCATCAACCGTAACTGCTTTTGCAGGAGCCGTAGAATCACAAGTTTCTGCATCAGCTGCATCATTTACATTATCACAATTAGCTCATTTCTATGCTAACCCTAACGCAGGTGGTTCTGGATCAACAGTTACTTCACAATACGGATTCTTTGCTGAATCAACCATTGGTACACAAGGTGGCGCAACAGTAACCAATGCTTATGGCTTCTATAGCAATATAGCTTCAGGAACTAATAAATACGGATTCTATAATGCTGGTAATGCGGCCAATAACTTAGGCACTGGATCTACATCTATTGGAACATTAACATTATCAAATGCTTTAGGTGTAACTTATGGTGGCACTGGAACTTCAACTGCTCCTACTGTAGGTGCTATTCCTTATGGCGCAAGCACAACGGCCTTAGCTTATTTAGCAGGTAATACAACCACAACACCACAGTTCTTAACATCAACTGGCACAGGTTCTGCTGCACAAGCACCAACATTAACAAGCTCTACTGGATCAGGTAACGTAGTATTAGCAACGTCACCAACAATTACTGGTACACCTTCTATCGGTACAGCAGGTAGCACTACAACATTATTAGGTAATATTTCAGCAACTACTGCATCACAAACTGTAACTATTACACCATCTGGTTTAGTAACAATATCACCTACTGGTGGTTTAACAATTTCACCTACAACAGTTGCTGGTACTATTAACAATACTTCAATTGGTGTTACAACGGCAGCAGCTGGTAACTTTACAACAATAGGTGCTTCATCTACTGGCACTGGTGCATTTACTACATTAACAGCTTCTACATCAGTATCAACGCCAGCTATGGCTTCTGGTAGCGTATTGCAAATATCAGCTGGTAAAACAGCAGTTACTTCCCTTACATTATCAGGTACAGCTCAATCATTTGGTACATCACTTGCTGGTCAAACATTAACCACTGGCCAAGTTTATCGTGTAAGAGCATTTGGTACATTAGCAGCTATTTCTTCAGCTAACACACGTCAAGTTCAAATAACATGCTACTGGGGAGCTACAGCATTAACTTCAATTACTTCTGGTAGCGTTTTAGCTTCAACAGCACAAACAACTAACTGGAACGTTGAATTTATTTTAACTGCTTCATCTTCAACTGCTATTTGGACAACTGGTCAATTATATGCAACATTCCAAACATCTGGCACAACTAACGCATTAGTGCCTTATGCTGCAACACCTGCATCTACAACAGGTTTAACATCTGCATCAACATTGATCATACAAGCTATATCTTCAGGTACAGCAACATCTGATGTACTTAACGTTCAATCAGTAACTATAGAAAGACTCGTATAACATGGCACAAACTGGATATACACCAATACTACTTTATTACAGCACATCAGCTGGAGTAACTCCTTCCGCTTCTAACTTGGCTAATGGTGAGTTAGCTCTTAATGTTACTGACGGAAAACTTTTCTTTAATCAAGGCGGAACAGTACAAACATTAGCAAGTACTGCAACTACCGATCCAACTAATGTAAATATTACTGGCGGTAAAATTAATGGCACAAGCATTGGCTATACAACACAATCTGGTGGCGTATTTAATGCGCTTGTAGATACTGCATTAACGCAAAACCAAGTTCTTTATACTGGTTATGCTGGCCTATTATCTGGAAGCTCTGCATTTACATTTAATCCAACAACCAATATAACAACGCATACTGGATCTATTTCTGTAGGCGCTGACTCTCAATTTACATCCACTGGATCATTACAAATTCCAACTGGAACAACATCACAACGTCCAAGCCCAATATCTAATGCTGGTTTAATACGTTTTAATACTACTTTATTTACGTTTGAAGGTTTTGCATCAACCGCAACAAACGCAATTACAGCATCTATCAGTAACGGTTCAGGCCAAGCTGGTACAACACTTAACGTATCTTCAGTTACATCATCAACACTTGCCGTAGGCCAATACATTACAGGCACAGTAGGCGGTACTTCATTTACTGGCGCTATTTCAGGAACAACACTAACTGTAAGCGCAGTGGCTTCTGGATCATTGGCAGTAGGAACAATCGTGTCTGGATCATCTACTGCATCAGTTGCAGGTTATATTAGTAATGGCACATCAGGAACGGCTGGAACTGTATTAACAGTAACATCAGTTACTTCAGGTGCTTTAGCTGTAGGAACTTATATTACAGGCACAGGCGTAAGCGTAGGCACACAAATTACTGCATTAGGAACTGGTACAGGCGGCACAGGAACATACACTGTAAACGTATCTCAAGTAGTAGGCACATCAGGCACTCCTGTAACATTTACTGGAACATCTATTGTTGCCACTAATACAACAATTACAGCGCTTGGAACAGGAACTGGCCAAACAGGTACATATACTGTAAATACATCACAATATATTCCATCAACATCAAGTTTATCTGGATCTATACAAATAGCATCTGGAACGCAAATTACAGCGCTAGGCACAGGTACAGGTGGCACAGGTACTTATACAGTTAATAACTCACAATTAGTTCCAAACGGTTCATTAACATCAGTGACTGGTATTTGGGGATCAATTGGTGGTGGTGCTACAGGCTCAGGCGGTGATACTGTGTTCTACATTAACAGTAATACGATTACAACATCGTATACATTGCCAACTGGTAAAAATGCAATGTCTACTGGCCCAATTACATTGAACGCTTCACAAACAGTTACAATACCTTCTGGTCAACGTTACGTAGTTCTATAGGATAAAACATGGCAGCGATTATTAATGCAAACTCAACTGGACTTATATATACACCTGATAACTCTGGAACATTACAGTTACAAACAGGCGGTACAACAGCATTAACTATTAACTCATCACAGTTAGTAACCTTTGCTAATCCTCCAGCAATTACAGGCGCTGTTACTTTAGGTACATCACTTACAACTCCAATATTAACATCTACTGGATCGCTTACATTACAGTCTGGAAGCACTAACGCATTAGTATTAGATACATCACAAAACTTACAGTTTAATAGTGGCTTTGGCTCTGTTGCTACAGCTTACGGTTGCCGCGCATGGTGTAATCTTACATGGAACGGAACTACATTAACAATTCGTGGTAGTGGTGGCGTATCTTCTGTATCACGTATATCTACTGGCGTATATCAAATTAACTTTTCAACAACTATGCCAGATGCTAACTATTGCGTAGTTGGAACATCTGCTCAATATAACGCATCAGCTGCTATACCCGCTAATGTTTTATGTGAATATTTATCGGCATCTAATACATTTGCTTATAAAACAACAACAGGTGTTCAAGTATATAACGGTGATAATAATACTGATGCAGCCGAAGACTCATTTTCATGTAATGTAGCTATATTTAGGTAAACATCATGGCATCCATAATTAACGCCAGTAAAAATAGCGGAATTGTAAGTAGCTCTGATGGAACAAATGCTTTACAGTTGCAAACATATAATGTCCCAGCAATTTCTGTTAACTCATCACAAGTGGCCACAATTAGCGGACCAGTATCAAGTACAACATTAGGCACTGGAATTACAAGTTTTCAAACGCCATTGGTTACAACATCTGGAACATTAACATTACAGTCAAACTCAACTGCTGGATTAACATTAGATACATTTCAAACTTTAAGGTTTAATAGCGGTTTTGGATCTAACGCTATTGCTTTTGGATGTCGTGCTTGGGTAAATTTTGGATATAACGGAACTAATATTGTTGTTAGAGGAAGTGGAAATATAGCTTCTGTAACAAGGATTTCTGGACAAGCAACAGGAGTATTTCAAATAGCTTTTATTAATCCAATGCCAGATGCTTTATATTCAATTGTGGGAAGCGCTTGTGTCTATAGTGCTGGTTTTGGAGTTTCTTCAGCTCTCATTGTTAGTGAATGGCAACCTGGATCTCAAGAAGTTATAAGAACAAACACATTTATTCAAATAGCCACAATTGATAATTCTAGCGACACTTTATTTGATCCATGGTCATGTAACATTGCAATTTTTAGATAAGGAAAAAATATGAGTAATTTTGTTTTAAATGGAGATTCAAGCGGTAGCTTAACATTACAAGCTCCATCGGTAGCAGGTTCTACTGTTGCTACATTTCAAGCAGTCACAGGTAACGTTCAAGTTGACGGTGGCCCAGTAAGTGATAATCAAGGTAACGTACGTTCAACACCAATTAACTCACAAACAACTGCTTACACATTAGTTGCTACTGATAACGGTAAAACAATATCAATCACTACTGGCGGCGTAACAGTTCCAGCAGCAATATTTAGCGCTGGTAACATTATTAGCATTTATAACAACTCAGCATCAGCGCAAACTATTACGCAAGGTACAAGTGCTACCATGACATTAGCTGGTACTGTAACAACTGGTAACAGAACATTGGCTGCTAACGGTATTGCAACAGTATTATGCGTAGCATCTAACACGTTTGTTATCTCTGGAGCAGGTCTAAGCTAATGAGCTTGTTGTCTACAACATTAAGTAGTGCATCATCGACGTCAACAGTAAATACGTTTTCACTTGTTACGTCTGTTCAAACTACTGGTAATTCAATTACATTTCCAACAGGAACTCAAGCTGGTGATATAGCTTTTATATTTAACTTAGGCTCAGGCACTTCATCAACCAACGTTACACCAACAGGTTGGACAAGCATTGTTTCTAACACTGGTGGAACTACAACAAACAGAAGAACCCAAAATATTTCTTATAAAATATTAAACGGAACTGAATCTGGAACAATTACTTGTAATGCAGGAGTCTCAGGTAGCAGCTCAATATATCTTATAGTTTTTAGAGGAATAAGCCCTTTAGCTTCTATTACAGTAGGAAGCTTAAATACTGCCTGCCAAACCACAACGCCAACCAATCAAACTTTAGCTTTAAATTCTGGAACAGTTCCAATTCTTGCATTTGCTTATTTTGCAAGTAGTGTAACTATGTCAGCCCATAGCGTATCTCCAACAACATTTACTGACGTTTCTGTTAGTTCTGGAGGTTATCCAGTTTATGTTGACTATGCAATATTAAATTCTGGAACGCTTGTAAGTAATACAGTATCAATAACTGCTACTGGCACTCAAGCCATGTCTTCATTTTACATTCAGCCAACATTTGCATCTCTTGTAACTACTAACTTAAAACTTAGCTACGATCCACAATACCAACAAAACAATAACACAACTATTCAGGATTTATCAGGTAACGGCAATACTGGCGTATTACAAAGCAGTCCTGCATATATATCGCCAACAGGAAATCCGCAGCGTAATTATTGGCAATGTTCAGGCGGTGGACAATATATATCCACAACCACATCACAGACATCACCTAATGCATTTACGATATCTGCATGGTTTAACAGTAATGTTACTGGCGGTGTTGGAAATATTATAGGGTTTACAACATCTCAAACAGGTATTGGTGACACTATCTACGACAGAAGCTTGCAGCTAACATCAACTGGAGCTGTTAACTTTTATATGTTTAGCCCAACTGCAACACCTGCAAATAGCAACGTTACAAGCTCATTTAATCAATATAATGATGGTGCATGGCATCAAGCTACTGCTACATATGATGGCACTACAATGACTTTATATGTTGACGGAGTATCTACAGGAACACCTGTAACTATAACTGCGCCCACTAACACTCAAACTTATACTGGCTATTGGAAAATAGCAGCTGGAGTTAGCAGTGGATCAACTGCTGGCTACATGAATACAGCCATAGGCCCAGTGCAAGTTTATAGCGTTGCCTTATCCGCATCTCAAGTATTAAACAATTACAACGCTCAAGCATTTAGATACAAAGTTGCATTCAGCGCTTCTGGTGCAAGTACTTCATCATTTACAACTGTTTCTGGAGTATCTAGCGCTGCTGGATCTGGTCAACCTGCTGGACCTAACCAATTTAATGCTGCCACAAACCAATATGCTGTAAGTCCAATAAGTACAGCAAGTGGAAGCTTATTAAATACAACTATTCAATTCTGGGTTTTTTCTCAATTTTTATCAAACAATGCAAACACAAGTGGAACTGTAACTGTGTTTTTAGGTGTTAACTCAAGCTATCAGGGTTTAGCTATAAGAATGCAAACAAGCAATCCACCTTATTTTGTATATTCTTATACCGCAACTAACAATGCATCAGGTTATATTTCATGGGGATTTTTATCAAATAACTTTCCAACAAATACTTGGGTGCTTGTAAAAATACAAATAAACTCACAAGGCTATGCATCAGTTTATATAAATAACATTCTTCAAGGAAATAATATATATATAGCAAATGCTATTCAAGGTAATTATGTTGGAATTTCAGGTGACTACCAAACTGGTGGAGCATTTCAAAACTTTACAGTAACTAACGGAATTATATAAAGGAATTATTATGGCTTTAACATTGGACGGATCTTTAGGCGTAAATGCACCAGGACTTGCATCCTCAGGTGTAACTACTTTAGGAGAAACAACAACAGTCAATACTGGCGGAGCAAGTGGAACAATAAACTTGTATGTTAATACTCAATCAGTTTTATATTACACAGGTAACGCATCAGCTAACTGGACGCTTAATATTGCAGCAAGTAATTCATCAACACTTAATAGCTTAATGGCTGTTGGTGAAACTAGAACTGTAACTTTAATGGTTACAAACGGATCTACTGCGTATTACCAAACAACATTTCAAATTGATGGAACAGGTGTAACTCCAAAATGGTTAAACGGATTAGCTCCTAGCTCTGGTGACGCATCATCAATTGATGTGTATACATTTGCTATTACTAAAATAGCAAGTGCTACTTACACAGTACTTGCTACACAAACTAAGTTTGCATAATGTCAACAACCATAACATCTGGATCAGGTTCGTTAAAGGCTGAAGGCTTTGGTGCCTTTAGGTCTAAAACTACATTAATCACAACATCTGGAACTTTTATTGTTCCAAAGGGAGCCAGACAACTATCTATTCAAGTTATAGGTGGGGGTGGTGGAGGTGGTGGTAGTGGCAATCCTGCTGGAGGTAATGGATCATCTGGCACAGCATCAACATTAGTGGTGTCTGGTGTTACATTAACAGCAGGTGGAGGTTCTGGAGGTATAGGTTCAAGCACTACGCTTTCATACGGAGGAACTGCATCTGGTGGAATTTTAAATGTATCTGGTGGCTATGGACCAGGAGGTTACGCTTATGGGTGTTCTACTGGACCAGGTTATCCAAATATAAATGGGTTTACTGGAAATTTATGTCAAATATATGGCTTTGGTGGAGGTAATCCTGGAACTACAACGAATTGTGGCGTAACCACAGGAGCTGTAGGCGGAACAGGCGCTTATGTATCTTGGCAAGGAGCTGCTCCATCAGCTGGAACAAGCATATCAGTTACTGTAGGCATTGGCGGAGGTGGGGGATCAGCAGGTGGTGGAGGTACCATTGGAAATAAAGGTGGATGTGGCGTTGTAGCCATTCAAGTGCTTTGATATAACATGACTAAATCTTTGGTACAGGTTGAATACTTAAAGGCAATGTATAGTTGCTTTTGTAAGTTGCCACCTTTCGATAAGATGAAAATGCCATACCCAAGCGATATAGAGTGGATTGTAATAGATGATGCAGATTTATACGGACAATATAGGCCGTCACCACATGAAATTACAATGTCTTCCGCAAGAAATGGGCATTTTGACACTGTAGCAAGAACCTTACTGCATGAAATGGTTCATATGTTGTTGTATTTAGAGGGCAAACAATATGAAAAACATAATAAAAATTTCCTTAAATATACATACAAGATAGCAGAAATTTATGGTTTCGATCCAAAAGAGCTTTAATCAGTTATAATGCCTAAGCAGTATTTTATTAACTTTTTAAGGATTTTATATGATCGAATTGCAACTAACTATTGAAGAGGTGAACACAATTTTGGCATCTTTAGGCAGACAACCGTACGAAGCAGTATTTAAAGTAGTAGCAAATTTACAAAATCAAGCAGCACCACAAGTTGCAGCTCAACAAGCAGCTAACCCAGCTCCAGCTGACGAAGCTAAAGTTGTAGACGTAACTCCTGCTGCATAACAACTAGGAGTAATCATGGCAGAGAAGTGGATTCAAAAAGCGATTAAACACCCAGGTGCGTTGCGTAAAGAGTTGCATGTACCAGCAGGTAAAAAAATACCAACTAGCAAGCTAAATACAGCTGCTAAAAAATCTGGAAAAATAGGTCAACGCGCACGCTTAGCGAAGACACTTCGTGGCTTTGATTAATCATGGTAAAGCACGACGTAGAAGAAGTACAACATAACTTGCATACTCATGAAGAAGTATGTGCATTACGTTACGAAGCTATTAATGCAAGGCTTAAAAGATTAGAAAGTATTTTGATGGCATCGGCTGGTGCCATCATTATCTTACTACTTAGCATTGTTTTAAAAGGTAGTCCATGAACGAAATTTTAATTGGATTATTGTTTATGTCATCTGTAGGTCTTGCAGGTGAATTGCCTAATCCAAAAATAACACCAGGACTTGCAAGAGATGTATCAGTGCGTGAATTATGCACTACATCCACGTCATTGGTGCGTAATGTTCCAGAGTCATTAAAAAAATCTGTGTATAACAATTACGGCATGAATGGTAACGATAGATCATCATGCAAAGAAGGTTATGAGATTGATCACTTAATATCACTTGAGTTAGGCGGTGCAAATGATGGTCGTAATTTGTGGCCACAAAGTTATTGCGGTGAAAATAATGCACACGATAAAGACAAGTTAGAAAATGAATTGCATAGAAGAATATGCAAAGGGCAAATGAGTATTATGGATGCTCAATCATGCATTAAAAATGATTGGGTAATGTGTTATTTAAAAACGTTTAATCAATAAGGGATAATATGAAACAAAAATTATTAGAATTAAAAGATTTTATTGTTGAAGCATTATTATTTAGCTTTAGAGTATTAGTACGTTGGGTTGAAGCTTTCTTAGATGAAGCTCAAGTTTTAGCATTTAAGCTAGATACTTTAGTTAATAACGAAATTGTAAAAGAAGAAGCGCAAGCTAAAGCTGACGCTACAGACACAACTGCAAAGTAATTGCGGTTGCTATTATTATGAGTTTAACTTGGACTGCTGTTAAATGGGCATACGATATAGCCACAACTGATTGGTCTACATTAGATGCTTTTTTAAAAGTTATTCCAACATGGTTACCTATAGGAATAATGTGTTTAGCAATATTTACATTATTTCTTGAAGTTGTTATGGAGTCTGTGCAAGATATTCCTTACATGTATAGACTGCCATTGCGACTTATAACTATTATGGTATTTGCTTTTGGTGCGTATTTAAAAGGCCGACAAGATGTTGTCCTTAATTACGAACATAAATTAGAGAAGGTTACCGCTCAACAAGTAATAGTAACCAAAAATATAAAGAATAAATATGCAAAACAAATTACGACGATACAACAAAAAAACGATGAGCTTAAAAGACAAATTAACAGTAAAGATGATAGCGATTGCGAGCTTCCTGCTTCTTTTGTCAGGTTGCACAACGACTCAGTTGAAAGCGGAGTTTCCAGAACCGCCAAGTAATTGTATGATTCCTGCGCCATCTTTAAAATTATTAGAAGATGGAAAGCTATCAAATGCTGAAGGAATTATTGTTGATAACTATAGTGCTTATTACACAGCTGTAGACAGATTAGATTGTTTACAAGACTGGGCTAATTCGCAAAAGAAGATTAAATGATACAGATACTAAAACATTTAGTTACTGGCAAAGACAATCAAACGCATGATATTGCGCGTTGGTCATGGTTAGTTACTACATTAGTAGTAATTTGCGGTGCTGCATACAATGCATGGCATGGCAACATTTTTGGTATTAAAGATTTTGCACAAGCAATTGGTGTTATTGCAGGCGCACATGGCGCAGCAGTAATGATGAAAAAAGATACTGAACCACAATAATGAAAGCGTCTAATGCTGCTATTGATATTATCAAACGATTTGAAGGATGCCGTTATAATCCTTATCGTGATGCTGGCGGTCTTTGGACTGTGGGTTACGGTCACCTTATTGGGGACGGTAAGTCTTTGCCTTCAATACTTGATAAACGCTTTACTCAAGCTGAAGTAGATGGTTTACTTCTTCAAGACATTGCTAGGATTGAGCGAGGAGTTGACATGTGCATTACTGTGCCTGTTACCCAAAATCAGTTTGATGCTTGTGTTTGCTGGGCTTTCAATTTGGGCGTGGAATCATTTAAGAAATATGTAGCACCATGCATTAATGGTGGCGACGATCCAGAAGAAGTAGTTGCGGAAATGGTTAAATTTCATTTCGTAGGTCATACAAGTCTAGATGGGTTAGTCGAAAGAAGAGAAGCAGAAAAAGAATTATTTTTAAAGGACTAGAGTATGACAACCGCAGTCGCAATGACCTACGACAGCTTGACTCAAAATATTATAGATTGGCTTGAAAGAACCGATCCAGTAACTGTTAATAACATACCTACATTTATTATGTTGGCTGAACAACAATTGGCCACAGATATTAAATTTTTAGGTAACTTAACTGTTGCTGAATTTACTTTTGTTGCTGGACAAAACATCGTACAAAAACCAGCTAGATGGCGTAAAACAGTGTCTATGAACGTTACTGACTCAAGCGGTAATGCTAATCCTGTATTGTTACGCAAGTATGAATACATTAAAGAATATACTCCTAATGGAACTTCAGAAGGGCTTCCACAGTATTTCGGTGATTACGACTACTTCCACTGGATAGTAGGTCCAACACCTGATCAAGCTTATTCAGCTGAAGTTCTATACTATGAACGTGTACAACCATTAGATTCTACAAATCAAACTAATTGGTACACTATAAACGCGCCACAAGCTTTATTGTTTGGCGCTTTATTGCAATCAGCATCATTCCTCAAAAACGACGAAAGAATTCCAGTATGGCAACAACTATATACTGCAATTGTTTCATCCCTCAAAACAGAAGACACACAAAGAATTGGAGACAGACAGGCAACTGTTCTTGATACTTAAATATGACTACATACACCTCACCCTTTGCTGGTAACGTAATAGAACCATCCCCAGTCAGTTACGCTGCCTATACGATAACTGCAAACACAACATTTAGCTGGCCTATCAATGGTAACACTAGCACTAATGTTGTTGCGTCTATTATGGAAATTAGCGCTGGATCTACAAGCGGATTATCTATTTATATGCCGCCAGCAAATCAAGTGTCTGTTGGCCAAGCTACTACAATTAAAAATACAGGCTCGCAATATTTTATAGTATTAGATAATACTGGTGGAACTATATGTACAATAACTTCTAATCAAGCTGTTAACATATTTGTTACTGACAATACCACGGTTGCAGGTACATGGGATATTGTAACTTTAGGTTCAGGCGGATCTTCAGCGGCTAATGCAGCTTCATTGGCAGGTAAAGGTTTAAATGCTACAGGATCAACACTTAACGTAGATTATCCTCCATCTGGTCTTACTGATGGTTATACATTTTTACCAAGTGACTTAGCTCAAACAAAAATTTGGTCAGGTGGTTTTGGTGCTGCAACTCTTCCTACATCTTCAACAATCGGCGCTAACTGGTTTACAATTTTTAAAAATAACGGAAGTGGTGTTTATACTATTAGCACTTCTGGAACTGACTTAATTGATAATCAAGCTGCATTAACATTTCAGCCTAATGATTCATCAATGATTATATCTACTGGCAGTGGATATGTAACTGTTGGTTTTGGTACTTCTAATCCGTTCTTTTTTACTGCATTAACTTTACCATTAACGCAAGGCACAACTACTTTAACTGTTTCTCAAGCTTCATCTATTATTCAAGAGTATACAGGATCATTAACAGGTAACTGCGTTGTTGTATTCCCACCAGTTGTTAACTTATACACTATTCAAAACCAAACAACTGCTAACGGACATTCAATTACATTAACCACAGGTGTAAGTGGTGGCGCTCAAGTTACAGTTCCAGTTACACCTAATACCATTACAGTTATTTGTGACGGTAAAAACTTCTTTAATGCAAATACAACACAATCAGGTACAGCAAGTACAGTTAGCTTAACTGCTGGATCAGCCGCATCACCTTCATTAAGTTTTGCAACAGATAGTGCTACTGGTATTTATCAACCTGGTGTAGGATCTTTTGGTATATCAGCTGCTGGTGCTGAATCTGCAATATTTTCAGCAAGTGGATTAGTGGTTCCTAACGGTATCTCTGGAGGTACATTCTAGTGACCAAAAAGGTCTTTGGATTAAATACCAAACCTGGTATACAGCGTGACGGAACGCTATTGGATAAAAACTTTTATGTTGATGGCCAATGGGTTCGCTTCCAACGCGGAAGACCTCGTAAAATTGGTGGTTTCCAAGAAATCACAGCAATATTAACTGGGCCATCTAGAGGTATTTATATTGAACCTCAAAATGGTTTTAACTATATCTATAGTGGATATAACAATGGATTTCAATCAGTAGCTATTACTGAAATTGGATTATCAGGCACGCCAGTAGATTTTACTTTAAGTAACTTTACTCCAAGCGATGCAAACTTATGGCAAATTGATGCCATGTATGATTCAAACGGAACAGGCAATTCATTGCTACTTGCTCATCCAGGTCAAAATTTAAATCAAATTGATAGCACAACCAATACACCAGTTTTACAAGGTAATATTGGATCTAAAACTTATACATTATCAGGTGTTGCAATTGGATCAAGCGGATCATTTACATGCAGCGCAAGCCCAGTTACTTTAACTGTTGGAACATTGATAACAATAGCTGGAACTAATACTGGCACTGGATCTATTACTGGATACTCAAACCCAACTAGCTATTACATCATATCTACAAACGGATCTACATCATTTACTTTATCAACATCTTATGGTGGATCAGCTATATCTACAGTATCAGGAACTGCAGTTGGTTTATCATTTACCGTAACTCCTGCTAACTCAATACCTACATCATTATCAAAGATTGGTGTATTTACAGTTGCTGGATCTGTTAACTCAGCATCTCCAAATGTGTTTGTGTTACCTAGCGCAAATATTTTAGTTGGAGCAGGCCAAATAATTTCAGGTACATATATTCCAGCTGGAACAACTGTCGTATCTGTTACAGGCACGAATGTTACGATGTCTAACAATGCTACTGTAGGCAGTGGAACTACAAATATTACAGCTACATTCGATAATAATATATCCGTATCAGGTGGCGTTGTCGCTGTATATCCATATGTTTTTGTATATGGTAATAATGGCCTTATTCAAAACTGTGCAGCAGGCAATACATTAAATTGGGTATCAGCAGACTCTAATGCTAATAACGTATCATCTACAAAAATTGTAAAAGGATTGCCAGTTCGCGGCGGATCTAACTCACCATCAGCTTTATTCTGGGCGCTAGACTCATTAATTCGTGTTTCATACACACCAACAACTGTATCTACTGGCACTGGTTCTGCATTGTCATCATCTACATTCTATTGGCGATACGATATTATTTCATCCCAAACTTCTATCATGTCATCACAGTGCGTTATTGAATATGACGGTATTTATTATTGGATTGGTGTTGACCGATTTATGTTATATAACGGTGTAGTTAAAGAAATTCCAAACGACATGAATCAAAACTATTTCTTTGATAATCTTAACTATGTTCAACGCCAAAAAGTATGGGCATGTAAAGTTCCACGCTACGGTGAAATTTGGTGGTTCTATCCACGCGGAAATTCAACAGAATGTAACGATGTTATTATTTATAACGTTCGTGATAATTTATGGTATGACGCTGGACAAGCTTATGGCGCACAAAGATCTGCTGGTTTTTATACACAGGTTTTTGATTATCCAATTATGGCTAATTGGAATATTAATGGAACAGGATTAGCTTCAGGTGCAATTACTGGAGCAGGATCAGGATATACCAACGGAAATTATGCATTCTTAGCATTGCAATATGCAAGCGGAAATGGACAAGGATCTGGCGCTACAATTAGCGCAGTTGTTTCAGGCAGTGGATTTACAAGCGTTACATTAACCAATAAGGGATCAGGTTATTCTGTAGGTGATATATTAACTGCATATCCTTATTTTAATGTATCAGGAACTATTAACTCATCAACTCCAACAATATTTACTTTAGCTTCTCCTAATTCAAACATAGTTCCAGGACAAGTAATATCATGCGGTTATGCGCCTGCAAGTGAAGGTGTATATGTTGTTTCTAATAGTGGAACAACGGTAACTTTATCAGCTGCAATTCCTGTGCCAACTGGAATAACAACTAACATTTTAAGTTTTTATGGTGGATCAGGATTTACTTATACAGTTCAATCAACAAGTAACTATGTTTCTTTATATCAACATGAAGTTGGTGCAGATGCAATTTTAGCTGGGTTACCACAAACAATTCCAAGCTATTTTGAAACAAACAATTTAGGATGGGTAACAGGTGGGCCATCATTTGATACGCTTATGGGCGACAATAAATGGATTCGATTAGAACGTATTGAACCTGATTTTCTTTTAAATGGACCTATGGATCTTTATATTACTGGTAAGCCATATGCTCAAGAAGAAGACGAAACAACTGGGCCATACACGTTTGACTCATCAACTGGTAAAATAGACATGAAAGAACAAAGACGTGAAATGCGCCTTCGTTTTGTAAGCAATACTTTGGGTGGTAACTACCAATTAGGTTACCTATTATTAAGCGGTGATGTTGGCGACGTAAGAGGTTACTAATGGCCCTAGCACTTGTTTACGATCCAAGATATCACACGTTCGATTCATGGGCTTCTTTAATGTGCGAAGCTTATGGTGGCCAGCAATTAGAAATTCCACAAGGCGAAGCCACTTGGAAAAATTGGGCGGTAGGATTAAAGGGTATAGATTTATTTGTAAATGAAGCTATTCCAAGTCCTTATATATATAATGATTGGCAAGAGTGGGCAGAAGCTGTCTACGGTATAGTCAATCAAAACACTTTACAAACTAATGCGAATGCGAACTTGAATAATGTTAGTGGACTCTAAAAAACATAAACTTAATCCATTGCAAATTATCATTGCAGCTCATCATCAAAATCCACGTAGAACTTTAAAACAGTTTGTTGGCATGGTTGAGATTGAAATGAAAATGCCACAAGTATTTAAATGCCAAGAAGGCAATACTATTTTCTTAATTCACAGAACTGCTGTACCTGGCGTTGGTTACTTAAAAACAGTTAATGCAGATACGCCTAGAAATTTTATAAAGAGTTGTCAAAAAATCGCAGAACTTGTTTACCATGCTGGTTTTGACAAACTCATTGCTCAAACAGATCAAAAGTCAATTGTAAATATATTTAAAAGAATTGTAGATCATCCAGTTAGACCTCACATGAAACTTATTTTACAAAAAACAAATATTGGAAGCCATCAATGCGTATTGCAACTAGGTCATTCTAGAACGAAAGGAAAGCAATAATGCCAGGTTGTGTATTTTGTGCGATTGGTTGCGCAATTTGTTCGGCAGTTTCTTTTGTTGGAGATGCCGTTTCATCTATAGTATCAAATCCATTCGCTATCGTAACAGCAGTTCTTGCACCTGAATTGCTTGGTGCTACAGCTTTTGCTGATGCTACAGCCGCAGTTACTGGTGACGCATTATCAGCTGGAAGTATTCTTGGTGGAGATATGACTGGTGCTGGTATGTTAACAGCAGGTGCAGATACTGCAATTGGCGGAGGAACACTTACAGGTATTGGCGGTATTGCAGCAGATTCAGCTGGTATCTTAGGTGGTAATGCTATTACTTCTGGATTGCCAGAGCTAGGTGGATCAAATTTATTGTCTTTACCAAGCGCTGAGCAAGCTGTATCAAATGCACAAACTGCACTACAAACAATGAGTGCTAATGTTACAGATAATTCAGTGTTATCAAATACAGTTAATACTGTTGCTGATGCTACAAACGGAAGCACAAGTGCAATACAACAAGCTCAAGATATGATTCAAAATGGAGCTTCTTCATCTGATGCAATTCAAGCAACTACTGGCGCAACAGAAAATCCAATATCACAAATTACTAACGCAGCTAAAGATTTATCTAACACAGCTCAATCAATATCAAGCACTGCTAACGGAATATTGAATAATGTAAGTAGCACAATATTTCCTAACGTTGATCCGAAGATTGCAAACTTTCTTACTAAGACTTTAATGAATACTGCTTTAAATGGTGGAGATGTTGGAGCAGCTTTAAAATCAACTGGTATTGGTTATGTAGGTTGCGCAGTAGGTAATGCTGTTGCTGCTAACGCTCCTACGGACGGAACATTCGCACCTAATACTTTAGGAAGTGCTGCTAAAGGATTTACAACAGGATTGTTAACAACTGGAAATCCTACAACTGCTTTAGAAAGTGGATTGATTAGTGGCGGTGGCACTGCAATAGGAAATACATTCAATTCACCGACATTTGGCAAGATAGCCGCAACTGGAGCAAAAGTTGCTACAGGTGTAGAAACACCAACTCAAGGATTAACAAGCGGAGTTAATAGTTTACTTGGCACTGGTAGCATTCCTGCACCTTTAAATCCTGTAAACTCTATTTTAAATTCTGTGTTTGGATCAAGTAACCCAAATGCTACAAACAGAGGTGCTTCATCCCCATTATCAAGCACAAATGTTGCTTCCGTAAACAGAACGCAAAGCAATATAAATCCAGCACAAGAAATGATTGCCGCGAACTATAGTCCATTAAGTGTTATAGATCCTTCCTATCAAGGTGGATTAACTATAAATCCAGCATCAAGCGCAATAAATAACAATAATCAACTATCTTTAAACAACAATAATCCTTATAATATAAAAGGATTATCATCTTTACTTCTAGGATAAATCATGGCATGTAACTCATCACCACTTTTTTGCTTAAACGCTATATTAAGTAATAGCGGCGTTCAAGGATCACTCGTTGGAGGATTGCTTGGCAGCTTATTAAGCGGAACAAATAAAAGCCCTATAAATCAAGGCGTTAATATGAATGAGTCTGGATGGATTAATCCAGAAACAACTAACTTTGGTATTGGATCACCAAGAGTAGTTAGTTATAGCTGCTATGGAACATCACCTAATCAAACAAACGCATACACTGAAGTAAATAAAGGTTTAGGTGTAATGCCTGGAACTTATCCTAACTTAGCATCATTAAACACAAGTGCATTGCCTAATATTGCAAACACACCATGCAAGCCACAATATAACCTAACAAATGTTGGTTCTATGAATACAATGGCTAACCCTACCTTTGGAACTCAATGTTCGTCTATAGGACCTGGAACAGGTGCTTTATTAGGTGGTTTAGCTGGTGCGCTTTATGGTAAATCAACTGGCAATAGTTTATTTAATACTGGTAGTTTATTCGGTAGTGGAACGCCAGTTATTAATCCTAATAATAATCCTCAACAAAATAGTGCTCCAGATTATGGCAATACTCCTATTTGCCAACCAGCTGAATATAAAGTTAATGAATCATTAGGTAGAAATGTAGGTGGCATGAATGGACAAAATACTGTTATTCAAACAAACGCAGCTGGCCAATATGTAGATACTCAAACTGGAGAACAAGTAACACCAATCGGTAACAATGAATACGTAACATCTAACGGCAATATTGTTAATGATAGTGGCGTGCAACAAATGCCTAACTACGGTTCTTATATTGCAGGTAACAATTCAGGTTGTGGCTGTGGTTGCGGAGGTTATTGCGGTGGATATAAACGTGGTGGATTGATATACGCAAAAAATGGAGGACATATGGGTTCAGCACTCATGGCAAGAAAAGGTGGCTTAGCTCATTTAGCTATAGGAGGTCAGCCTGATAACGATGGTGATGAAGCAAATGAAACTAATGAATCATGGCAAAACAATAATTCATCAGCACAATTTCCATGGCAACATCAAAACGCAAATGTGCCTAATCCATCTAATAACTTTACTTATGGCCAACCAGTAAATCCTATGCATATATTACATGGCCATGGAAATCAATTTCATAACAATGGTGTATGGACAGCCCCCACACAAAGTGCAAATCCTAATTTAAATCAAACAAACAACATGGCCGAATCAGTTCAAAATAGAATGGGATTAAATCATTTAGCTGTTGGTGGACAACCAACTGCATGGCTACATCAGAATCAAGGTAACGGTGTAAATGCAAGTTCAGGTGCAATGGGCTTGAGCGGACTACCATATCAAAATAACTTTGGTGGATTGCAAGGTGAACCAGCAGGACCAGCAGGTGGCCCAAATATCTATCATCCTTTACAAGGACGTTTTGAAGGCTTTGGACATCATATGCCATCCGATAATACAGGCATGATGAATAACCAAACAGAAGGTATGTCTGCAACATGTCACGCACCAATTCCATATACAGGATCATTTACACCAGCTGTAAATTCTTCTTTTGAACCTCAAGCAGCATACGCTGATGGTGGTCATACACATCATACACACGGATTACATCCAGAAAATATAGTCGATCACGTTCCTATTATGAATGGTCGACATGATTATCGTGGTGGTGCCGAAGTAAGAGGTGCAGGCACAGGCCAATCAGATGACATTCCTGCAATGCTTGCAGATGGTGAATATGTTATTGACGCAGAAACAGTTTCACACTTAGGTGACGGCTCAAATAAAGCTGGCGCTAAAGTATTAGATGGTATGAGAAAAGCTATTCGTGAACACAAACGTTCAGCTCCATTAAACTCAATACCTCCAAAAGCAAAAACACCTATAGCTTATATTAAGCAAGGTGAAAAAATGAAAGGTAAAAAATAATGGCCGCTACCCAAACAACTGGTAATCAAACATCTACCAATCCTAATACAAACAATGCTAATAACTATACTACAGCATCTGAAGGAAATTTATTTCAGGGATCAGCGTTACCAGCAACCGTAACGACAACTGAACAGCAACAAACTGCGCCTGATTTTTATACCAACTATTTACAAGACATTGCTAATTTAGGTCAGAACGCTGTAACACAAGGTGGAGTTGCTGGCTTTAGTCCATTGCAACAACAAGCATTTCAAATGGCACCACAAGCTGCTTTTGCAGGCGCTAATAGTTTGAATGCAGCACAAAATGCATTAGGAACTATTGATGCAAATACGGCTGCTAACCTTGTTGGCAATTACATGAATCCATTTACTAAAGATGTATTAAATGCTAATGAGTTACAATCTCAACAAAACATTCAACGTAATATTTTACCTGCGCTTGCATCAGCTGGAGTTGGCACTGGATCATTCGGATCATCACGTATGGCCAATGCAACTGGACAATCTTTAGCAGATATACAATCACAACTTGGCGCACAAAATGCTAACCTATTAAATACTGGTTATAACCAATCTATGCAAAATGCACAAACAGGTATTGGTGAACAACTTACAGCTGGACAACAACTTAATGCATTAGGCACAGAACAAAATGCTTTAGCACAAGCTGGCCTTAATCAACTAAGTAACTTAGGCGGCCAACAACAAGCTTTCGGTCAAAAAGTATTATGTAACCCAATGGCTATGGCACAAAACTTTAGTAAGCTTATGGGCGGTTACAACATTCCAATGGGACAAGTTAATCAAGTTACTGCACCAGGTCAACAAGGTAACTTCTCTAATAGTCCGTTATCACAAATTGCAGGTCTTGGCACTCTGATTGCTGCTCTTTATGGTCAGCCTACAAGTCCAACAACTACAGCAGGTAAATAAGGAAAAATTATGGGAGCATTAAGTATGTTAGCTGGCTTATTGCCAGATGCTATTACTGGAGGTAATCAAACACCACCACCACCTCCACAAGATCAAACAACTCCACAAGTAGCAAGCCCAACTCCGCCTGTTGCTAAAGAAAATGCAGAGCCTGCTGATTCATATAATACTGCGCTAGAAAATGTTAGAACGCAAAGCTTAAATCTGAACAAACAATTTCAAGACTTACAATCTTCATTAGATAAAAGAGTTCAGCCGCCATTTAATCCAATGCTTATGCGTTTGGCTGCTGGTCTTTTAAAGCCAACAAAAACTGGTGCTTTTGGTGAGTCTATAGGCAATGCCGCAGATGAAGCTGCTAACGAAGCAGAAAGACAACGCCAACAAACTTTAGATACATCTAAACTTAAATTAGAATTAGGTCAAAAAGGTTTAGAGATGGCACAAAGCCAAGCTGAACTTGAAAGACAATTAAAACTTCGTGACTTCCAAAAAACATTATTAGTTCCAGTAAAAGTTGCTGGAGCCGATGGTAAAGAAGTTACTAAATATCAACTCAATTCTGATGCGTTACAAGGTGCTTTAAATTACAGTAACGATCCTAAGTTTATGTCTGATGTTGCAGACACCGTACAAAAATTACGTAAGTCTGGCATGATCTATCAAGGCCAAGCTGAAGGTGCCACGCCATTCGATGCTTACTTGGCTGTTTTACCTAAAGACAATCCTTTGTATATAACAGCAGAAAATTTACAAAAGAGCTATCGAGACGGCACAATGGATCCAGAAAAAGCAGATCAACATGCACAATCATTTGGTATCGCAGTTAATTCATTCCTAGATAAACGCAAAGAAGAAGATAACAGAGACTCACAAGATGCTAACGGTATTTGGAACTCTATGTCTGAAGATCAAAAACGTCTTGATTCAGAGCAATATTTATTAACTGGTAAGATTAATGACTATGGCATGAAAACAGGTTTAGTTACTTCTAAACTTAAAAATTATGCACTTCAAGTTTTTGCTAGACAAAATGGATGGACACCTGAAGAAGTTGCTCAGAAGGTTGCAGAAAACAAAGGCAATCAACTTGCATTACAAAAACTTCTTACAAACATGGATCAAGTATCTTCATTTGAAAAAACAGCTAACCTTAATGCTGATCAAGCTTTACAACAATCAGATAAGATTACACGTGGTAGCGTTAAAATGTTTAACAGATGGAAACTTGCTGGTCAAAATGAATTGGCTTCTGATCCAGACTTAGCAGCATTTAATGTGGCTAATGAAACGTTTGTTAATGAATACGCTAAAGTTATGTCAGGCGGCATTGGCAATACTCCAACAAGTGATGCTAAAGTTGCTGCTGCATTAAAAATGCTTCATACATCTATGAATGAAGATGAATATAAATCAGCTATCATGCAGATGAAAAAAGATATGGCTAATCGTATGCAAGGTTATCATGATCAAATTGGTGAAAATAGAGCAAGAACAACTGGATCAACTAGCACTACACAACAAACAAGCAATGAAACTTCTATAGCAGCTCGTCCAGCTGGAGTTCCTGCGAATGCGCAATATAGCCCAAGCCAAAAATCTTGGTGGTGGCAAGAAAATGGCGCTTGGAAACATAGTTAATGGCTTCAGCACCTACAGATTTAATGACACCTCCGTCTGATTTAGTTTCAGCTAATCAGCCGCCTGCTGACTTATTATCACCTTCAAGTGATTTAATATCTCATCCAGAAGCTAATCATAATCCTTTATCAGATATTCCAACGCCTGCAACGCCTGAAAGTTTATCTGCTTCAAAAGCTTATTACAATTCTACAGGTCGCAAAGCAAAAGAATTTGGAGAAGAAGCTTTGCATATGTTAGAAGGTGTTCCTATTATGGGCGCTGAAGCTCAGGTAGGCGAAGCTGCACTTCCTTATTTAATGAGTAAAGCACCAGCAATTGAAAAGGGTTTAAATGCAACTGGCAACGCTATTGCATCTGGCGCATCTAAAGTAGGTAGCGCTATAAAAGGTTTGCCGCTAACAACTCAAGCTTTTCTTTCTAGATTTCCAAAAGAAGAACTTGCTAAGATGTATGAATATGCAAAGAGTGAAGCTAATCCGCTTGAGCAAGAATTTAAAAATTGGTATGAACAAAAATTTACACCAGTTAATAGAGGTGATTATAACAACGCTATTGCTGAAGGTTTACCTCATGAATTAGCTGTGCAAGCTACACACCGAAGATCAGATTTGCCACAAGGTGTTTGGTACATGAAAAACTTATTTAATAATAATTACGTGCCAAGCAAAATGGGAGGATTAACTCTTGATGAATTTAATAAAGCACGTGAAACATTATTGGGTGACATATTGCCTAAAGAATTAAGCGAAGCTCAACGACTAGGCACAAAATATGCAAGCTATTTTCCGCACACAAGAGAAGCTTGGGAAAAACTTGCAGCTCATGGTTTAGGTTGGGAAGGTGCTACAAATTGGTTACTACATACTGGACTTGGTTTAAAAAGCGCTGGGATACCAGTTGCTTTGCAATCGCCGAGAGTTAATGCTGAGATATTAAGAACAGCTGGTAAGGCTTCTAAGTATGCCAATAAAGCTATTAATACATTAGGCAATTATGGAAGTAAAGTTGAAAATGCACTTGAACCAGTTACTAAACCTATAAATAGCGCTTTAGATGCATTATTAAATGCGACTCCAGTATCGGTGGCTGCACAACAAGCTGATCCTAACAATCCATACAATGTAGCTAATCATGCTAAAGGTGGCCCTATTACACCAGCGATACCTTTAACGCTTAGTCATCCTTACTACAGAAAACTAAACAGATCTAATTGACCAGTTTTTATAACTTTTGGATCCAAGCTTTGCTTTTGGCGGAAGTTTAATTAAACCTAAAGATTCAAGTTCAATAAGTTTATAAAGGCTAGTTGCAACGCCTTCTACAATTCCATTACGAGTAGCATGCGGATATTTTTCCATATGCTTATTCACCAAAGAAGCTATCTCTTCGTTCGTTCTTATTGCGGCCATGTTAGTGAAGTGTATGTATTTCAAACTCAATTGGCATTGATGCTTGGTCAAGTAAGTCGTAATAATCCCTATCAGTACCAAAAGTGTGATTAAAGTGCTGCAAGCGTGACAACATAACTGCGCTCACAGTGAGTGGAGTTTCGTTATTTTCTTCCATTTGCTCCAAAAGAAAATTGTCAATTTTACTTGCTAGTGTTATTAGTTCTTGGTCTGTCATATCATTATTATAGCTTTGTTTAGAATCTTTGGGCATACTTCGTTTCCTCTTGGCGATAGAAAATAAGATGAGAATATTGTGCCACAAAAGCAACTTTCCATGTTACTGGTTTATGTATTGACGTATCGTGGAAATTAGTGGCGCCTTTTGAATAATCAGGCAGTTGAGATTTGATGACTTGATTTGCTAGCAGATAATACGGTCTTAATTCAACCGACCACGGCGATGGAGGTTCAATCTTAGCATACCAGCTAAACTGGTAAGGCTTCTTCATCTCTATACATACGTTACGTGGATTATGGTTAGCGCGTCGCCACAAAACTTGGATAACACTTACCTGCGCTAGAATATCTTCTGATCTTGATTCCATGTATGCTGTTTGGGCCATACAGGTTAAAGCTGTTGCTAATATTTGGTCTATCATAACTACCTCCTTACCAAATGGTTTAGTCCCTTGCTATGCAGACTTGTTGAACTCCAATACTTTTGCTACTTCTTTATTCATGGACTTAACAATTTTTACACAGCGTTCATGCTCTTTGAGACGAATACGGTCAAAAAGATAATCTTCAATTTTCTGCGCAAATTCCAATACATCTAAAGGCTCAGTGTCATCACTATAATAAAGACCTTTTGGATTATTATTTTTGCAATGAAAAAGCAACTGCTTAATAGTTTTTTCGTCTAACATATTTTTTCCTTATTTGTATTTGTTCTTATGTTGCCAGAACTGTAGGAGGGCATAAAACATTTCCCATCCACGTTTGAGATCTTCTTCAGACCAATCTATGATGTGACAAAGGCCAGGCGTAGTGCGCGAAACAAATATATTCGCACATCTCGCTTCGGGTATACCTAGCCCAACACGATATGCAGCTAACTGCATCATATGCTCATCATAACCCTTTACATCAGAAATGTCACTAAAGTCCTTAGTTTTTATATCCACAACGATCCCTTGATTTTCTGGATAATGTAAGTCACATTTACCAGCGAAACCTAATTCATGGCCGAAAGAACGTTCAGCAATCCATCCAATCCTTCCATAATGAGCTTCTAACGCACGAACGCAACCTTGTGTATGCTCTTGATACTCATTTGATACTCGGCCCTCATAAAACGATTCTATAGCGGTATGAATAGCAGTACCTCTATCGGCAGCATCTTTACCTTGTTTTTTAGAGTCGGCAATAATACGATCAATGTATTGAGCTTCAGTTTCGGCAGCAAGCTTAGTTGAAGTAAGTGCAGCCATAAGAACTTGTGTTTGCATCCAAGCCACTAAAGCTGGTTTTGCAGCAGCTCCAATAATTGTAGTTACGGAAGGTACAAGGTTAAGTTCGCGAGCGTCACGTAGTGTTGCATTGCGTTCTTTTCCATTCTTACCCACAACTGTATACGTTGGTATACCATCGCGCGTATACCAGTGATTTGATTCTGAAGCTCTTACTTTAGGTGTTTCGGATGCATACAAGCTCATTGTCTATCCTTAGTTTGTTTCATACGTTTATAAAAATCTAACAACTCGCGCTGAAACCAGCCAAGTTTACCCACATCCTTTTCAGGATCATCTTTGTAACCAATACGACTACCATACTTAAATATAGAACCTTTAAGATAACCTCGATACTCTTCTGGCGTTAGCTTAGCTTTAATAAAATCAATAGTCTCTATCCCACCTACTTTATAGTGGCTAGGGTTATTGACCATATCTTGTTCAACTTTTTTTGCTTCTTTAATTTCAACATGTCTTTCTTTGTGACAAGGATCACATAGCCACCAAACTTCTAATGGCTTGTCGTAATTTTCATGATGGGCCACTGATCTTTCTTCACCGCAGCGCTCACAAGGTTGCTTGATTAGCGTGCCATCTTTTAAAGCTCTATGAACTTTTTGATGAGCTGCTGGCCTGCGCTTATCTGCATGTAACCAGTCATGTATGTAAGCAATCCTTTTTTTTCTTTTTGTAGGATCTTTCATAACTTCCTTTGCATAATCACTTTGATATTTTCTATAAGCTACTCTATCTTTATTATGCATACTAATAACATAAGCAGATTGACATGGTTTACATGATGTATTCAATCTATCTTTTGTTGTTTTATGCGCAGAAAATTCGCTAATAGGTTTAGAAATATTGCATTTTTTGCAAATTTTAAAATGGGAGGTCATTTTCCATGTCCTCAAAGTCAGCAGAATTTGCGCCTGACGCAACTTTTCCATGTAACCTTTCCCACTCTGGAGACATTCTAATTTTTTCTTTTAACTTATCTGAGAATGACTCAAACAATTCCATGTCAGCTTCATTGATGTCAAAAATCTTTAATTCATTAACACCTTCTGGCAAGCCTGCTTTTTTAATAGTAGGAAGCACTGGCATGATTGTTGCTATATTAGTATAGTTATTTCCGTTTTGACCTTGACTAATAACAACAGACAACATTCCCCAAACACCTAATACATTTTTAATTTCAAATGTTTTTACTTCATCTGGTGTAAAAGGTTTGCCACGCCACGATTCTAAGTCTTTACGCAATGAAGACATTTCAGCAGTAGATAAGGTGTAAGTTTTAGAAAGTGATAATGGTTTGCCTTCGTTTGTTTTTGTTGGGTTACCATTTTCATCTTCTGAGTGAATTTCAAATTGAAACATTGCTTTATGTAAATGCTTAACAACACCTTTATACTCAGACTTTTGCGTTCCTAAATCAATCACTCTATACAATCTAGCAAGATGTATGCCAGGTGGTACTTGCACAAAATCTTTACTATTACTATTTCCAGTAGCTACTAAACTCATGTTTATCTCCTAAATTATCGTTAAATTTCACTTCCCTGGCTTCAACGGTTTGTAATCCGCATTCAAAGCGTATCGTGTTCCAATCATCAGGGTTTGCAATGCCAGCTTCAGCTTTTTTCAAAGCTTCCAATAGCATCTGTTCTCGCTCTAGGTGGGCTTGGTGCCACATTGCTTGGCTATCCATGTATGTATCCCATCGCAATTAAAGCAATGATTATGATGGATGTCCAAAATACCAAACGATCACCTAGATGAAAATTTCTTTTCTTACCTCCAAAGTATCTTTCATCTAATAAAGACTTTTGAAGTTGCTGCATATCTCTACTCATTCTTGTTTCAAAAGGATGCTTCACCATATATACCTCCAAAAAATTATAGGAAACTGAAATTTAACACGGTTAATTAAATATTGCAAACTTTTTAATTGTGTGTAATAGTTCGTTTTAACAGTTGGATAGATTATGATAGCTGTTGATATTTATTGACAACAATTGAAAGGATTTGAAATGACATTATCAGAATATTTTGATAATAAACCATTAGGCTCTAAGCAGGATTTCGCTAAAGAGTTAGGTATTACTAGAACTTGGCTAGCTCTAATTATCAATGGCCAAAAGACACCTAGCCCTACATTAGCAATACAAATTCACGCCTTGACTAAAGGTAAAGTAAATAAAAAAGTTTTACGTCCAGATATTTTTGCTGTATAGGAGCAACTATGCTTTGGTATAAGTTTGATGTTAAAGATTACTTGTTCGACACGCTTCATTTGCCTGATGCGCATGATCTAGCTTATAGACGTCTCATAGATTACTACTATATGAATGAAGGACCTATACCATTAGATGTAAATATGGTGTCCAGAAAGATTCGTATTGATTTAGATATCGTTGAAGACGTATTAAGAGAATTCTTTACTTATACAGATCAAGGTTATCGACATAAACGTTGCGATGATGAGTTATTTAAATATTTAGGAAATGCTAATAACTCAAGAACGAATGGATCGAAGGGCGGAAGACCACCGAAAACAGCGGAAGAAAACCCAGCAGGTTCCCAGCAGGAACCCAGCAGTAACCTTAATAAGAATAAGAATAAGAATAAGAAAGAACATTCTGCAAAATTCGAAGAATTTTGGTCTACATGGCCATCTAGTAAAAGAAAAGTCGGTAAGGATGCTGTTTGGAAAAAATGGGATGATGGTGACCTAGATGAAATCTCGGACAAAATTATTAGTCATGTAAAGATTCTAAAGGTTTCTCAACAATGGCTTGAAGGATGGGAACCAGCGCCTTTGACGTACATTAATCAAAAACGTTGGTTGGATGGCGATACTGGATATGTTGATCCTACAGGCGGAAGAAGAACTATATGAGAGGTGCAAAAGAACTTACTGCTTTACGTGTAGAAGGACTTAAACCTGATTGGCTTAGAGTGTTTGTTGGTGAAGGTGACTACATGTCAGGTGAATGGTATAAATGGCGCGAGACAATTAAAGATCCATGTGTAGATATTGAAGATGATGATGACATTGGATTGATAGATTTTAGATTTGTAGTTGGCCTAGAAGTGATATTGACTGGCAGTAATCCAGATAGATTATTGGCCGTATATGAAAAGATGACTAAATATAATCCAAGACGATTAATTCTATTTCATTCAAACGAAGATCAATCAGTTGAAATATTAGATAACAGGGGAATATTAAGTGGAATACTTGAATGAAGATGAAGTAGATTTTAAAGCGTATCTTAAAGCTACTGAGACACAAGAAAAGGTACGTGAAGCCAAAGTATTTATTGGAAAACTTAAGGACGAATATCTTAACCCTAAAAGTATAGTTCGCATCGGTATGCCATGGCCTAAAACTTTAGGATCGTTTGAATTTAGGTTAGGTGAAGTTACTGTATATGCTGGCAGCAATGGCGGTGGTAAATCATTAGTGACTGGCCAAATAGCATTGGGTTTAGTTAAACAAGGCCAAAAAGTTTGTTTGATGTCTTTTGAGATGAAACCTGAAAGAACATTGCGACGTATGTTAAGACAATTTTATGGTGATAACTTAGATAATCCTTTTTTATCTGACAAGATTAAAGTTATTGGAAATCTTATGCCAAGATTTGAAAGTTTTACTGATAAGAAAATGTGGCTATATGATCAACAAGGCACTGTAAGTTCTAATCAAGTTATAGCAGTGGCTAGATATTGTGCGGTTGAGTTGAAGATAGAACATATATTTATTGACTCATTAATGAAATGTGTACGTAGCGAAGATGATTACAACGAACAAAAATATTTTGTGGATGAGTTAACAGCTTTAGCAAGAGATCATAACGTGCATATACATTTAGTGCATCATATTCGTAAGTTAGTTAGTGAAGAAGTTATGCCAAACAAAAAAGATGTACGCGGTGCATCAGCAATTGCAGATATGGTGGATAACGTATTCTTGGTACATAGAAACAAAGCTAAAGAGATGCAAATTAAAAAGGGTGAAAATCCTGAAACATTAAAATCTAAGCCTGATACTTTTTTAATGTGTGAAAAGCAACGTAATGGAGAGAGTGAAGAGTGGTATGAGTTATGGTATCACAAAGATAGTCAACAGTTTTTAGATGGTGCAGACAGCGTGCCTATGGCATTCGATGTAGCTGGTAAGTTTTAATGGCTTTAAATTTTGTAACTATTCCTGGAGTTGATCCAGGCAATTGTAGTAAGGAATATCTCTATCAATGTTTAGTTCGAGATCTAATTAAGAAACGCATTGCGAATAGAGACGCAGCATTTGAGTTTTTAGCTAAGTGGGAAATGAGTCATAAACAATCAACCCTAAGGGAGGACGTAATGAAACAATGGAAGAAAGGTAACAGAGGAAAGGATGGTGAATGGTATGAGTGATCCAATGGAATTAACTAAGCAATTGGCTAATGCATTGGAAGCTGTTATCGAAACCTACGATCCTAATGATGACAATCTTGAGAATGCAGCTAATGTTGCATATGCTCAAAATATGTTAATGACGGTTCAAAAAGAAATTGAGAATTATAGAACTCAACCGTTGCCAGAAGATGTGCTTTGGCAATTAGCTGAGAAACATATAAATACTCATAATCAAATGTATCCGATACAGTTTGCAAGAGCAATTGAAGAACAACACGGAATAGGAGTTAAAATATGAGTGACGCAGCAGATGCAAAGTTTGATAGCGATTTTGCAAAAATATTTATGGGTAAAACAATTCCACACAAGGATCCTGATACGGTGCCTTTGGAATTCCATAATAACGAAATGAATGCAGTAATGACTATTGCGAAAGCAACTGTTGAAGCTGCAATTCTAGAAGAGCGTAATCAGTGTGCATTAATTGCTGAAGAGCTTAAAAGTGATGAGATAGCAAAAGCTATACGTAATCGTATCCCATCACAGTCAGTGCATTTAAACTGATGATATCTATTACTTTACCTTTTCCGCCATCGGTAAATACTTATTGGCGCAACTTTAATGGCCGTATGTTAATAAGTGCTAAAGGTAGAGAGTATAGAAAAGAAGTAGGTTATCGAGTGTTGATGCAAAAAGCTAACAAGCATTTTGATAGTAACTTAAAAGTTACCATTGAAGCATTTAGACCTGATAACAGAAGAAGGGATTTAGACAATCTACTTAAAGCTCCTCTCGATGCGTTAACGCACGCAGGTGTATTCAAAGACGATGAGCTTATCGTAGATTTAAGAATCTATTGGGCGCCAAAACAAACCAGTGGTTATTTACAAATCACAATTGAGGAGATAGAAAATGATGTACAAAGGAAGAGATCCACACAAAGCAGTTGATTGGATGATGGACAATGTTGAAAACATATCCAAATCAAAAGCACAACTTACACAGCTTGAAGAGTATACAAAATCTTTACGAGCTATTCTTATGAAACAAAGCCTAGAAAATTCTATAGGCGCACAAGAGCGTGAAGCATTAGCGCATCCTGAATACATAGCGCATCAACAAGCTGTATCAGCAGCCGTAGAAGAATACGAAAAGCTTAGACACTATTACTCAATAGCACAAACTGTTATTGATGTATGGCGTACAGAACAATCAAACTTAAGAGCTGAAGGAAGGGTGACAATATAATGGCTAAATATAAATTAAAGATGCAAGAATTAGATTTTAAAAATACAGTAGAGTTTGAAGCTGAAGGATTAGAAGATGTAATTGCTAACATTGAAATTTTTTTAAAGGGCAATGGATTTTTCTTTGATGGTAAATTGGATATTCATTCAGGAGAAATAGAAATGAACTCTATGCATCGTAAATACACAGCCAATTTTATTCGAGAGGAAAATGATAATGACTGAATTAAGATGGCTTGAAAAAACTAACGGCGAATTGGTTTTGCAATTCTTACGTGACGGATCATGGATTAATGTTACAAAAGAAAAAGAAAAAACAGCAAAAGCAAAACGTGCTGCACTGGATGAAATAGAAGATGAAATTATTACTAGAGCATGCCCACGCGGTGTGTGTGAGGATTAATATGAGCTTCTATGAAAAGATTGTTAATAGCATTCATGAATACAATCAAACAAAATCAAAACTCAATACTATTAAAGTTGAGATGGTTAAGCTTGCAGTTGAAGCTGGTTGCGATCAAGAGTATGCAATGAAAAGCAACATTGTGGATTGGCTTGATGGATTTTTAGTAGCGCATGGTTATATACCAGAACACAGGAGAAAGAAAAATGAAGAAACTATGTAGTATTGCTTTACTTAGTATAAGCTGGGTATTTGTTTTATTTTTATTTTTATCTTCAATATCAGCTCATGCAGATGAATGGTATACAGTTGATAAAGATCAAAATGTAATTGTTGTCACTGAGTTAAGATGTCCAAATAAATCTTATTTGAATTATGCTTACAAGAGAACTTCAAACGGCAATCGTGTAGATGGATGCTGGGCTATTGTAGATCAATTGGCTCACGTTGTTTTTTACGGAAAGCCTGAAGCAACATTTCAACTAAATACTTTTAAAAAGATTAAGAGCTAACTATGACAACTGAAAACAAAAATTTTGACGAGATTGTATTGTTTAAAACATCTGTATTTGCAAGGCCATCTAAAGAATATCTGGATCTAGTTATCAAGGTATCTTCAAAGCCTGAATATCATTCTGAAGTGTACGATGGAAGCAAAGATCCAGTGGAACACAAGACTGAAATGTCTGGAAACTTTTTTCACGATGAAGAGCTTTCACCATTTTCTCAGTTTGTAGTGCAATCAGCTTGGGATATTTTGCAATATCAGGGTTATGCAATGAAATACTACAATACATTCTTTGAGTCTATGTGGTTACAAAATCATGGCCACGATTCATTTATGGCCCAGCACGTTCATAGCAATCCAGTGCAAATTGTTGGGTTTTATTTTACTGAGATAGATTCAAACTCATCAAAGCTATTGCTGCACGATCCAAGACCAGCTAAGGTTCAAACAGACTTACAAGAAGAAGATAATACTAAAGCAACCAGCGCAAGCAGAACAATTGTATTAACACCTAACGTAGGTGATCTAATATTAGCTCCAGCTTGGTTATCTCATTCTTTTAGTTATAACCAGTCAGACAAACAAATGAAGTTTGTGCATATCAATATTGGTGTTAAAGTAGCGGATCAACAACCTCAATGTAAAGCACCTGAAATTATATGAACAAATATTTAATACGATTTAATAAGTCGCGCGGACAAGAAGGGCGCGGAACTCCAGAACATGCATGGCGCGTATTTGAAAATGGCAAAGAGTTTTTATGTAAAAATGTAAAGCTTTTTGTAAGCTCATACAGCCAGACAGACGGAGTTGACTGGAACATAGCATGCGAGGGAAGAATGGTTATTGATAAAGAAACATCAACAATAAGTATTCATCATGACTAAGGATGAGAAAAAGCATCTTTCTAAGCTTGCTGATCTTGGTTGTATTTTGTGCGCAGTACAAGGTAACTCAGGCACGCCAGCAGAGATACACCATCCTAGATCAGGTACAGGTATGGCCATGAAGGCAAGCCATTGGGATGCAATACCTTTATGCGTATATCATCATAGATCATCTGAAGGATTGCATGGCTTGGGTACGCGTGGCTTTAAACGCCAATACAATTTAGATGAAGCAGAGTTACTTATATTAACTAAGAAAGCATTGGAGCTGAAACAATGAAATTGACTAGAAAACAAAAAATGAATCTAATAGAAGGAAAGCTTGAATTAAGTATGTTGCAATTTCATGCAAGTTTACCTTGGATTGTAAGAAAACTATTTAGTAAACAAGCTTTAGATTGGTAT